>Ga0187849_1004131_pt1 | contig 12251 bp, 11 predicted proteins | sample June2016WEW_4_10_2_FD_132412 | JGI IMG/M metagenome (GOLD analysis project Ga0187849, IMG submission 132412) | Peatland microbial communities from SPRUCE experiment site at the Marcell Experimental Forest, Minnesota, USA - June2016WEW_4_100 | ecosystem: Environmental > Terrestrial > Soil >... | reverse complement strand
GTCGCGACGGACGAGCGCCGCGGTGGTGTCGTCGAGAAAGAAGCCGATCTCGGCGCATAGCCGCACGGCACGCAGGAGGCGCAGGCCGTCGGCGCGGAAGACCCCGTCTCCCAGAACGCGGACGAGCCCCCGGTCGAGGTCATCGACGCCGCCGAAGGGGTCGATCAGCGGTTGCGGCGCGCGACGGGACGCGGCAGCCAGCGGCAGGGCCAGGGCGTCGATGGTGAAGTCGCGGGTGGCCAGGTCGGATTCGATATCGCCGCGAAGTCGTGTTATGTCGAGGTAGCTGACGGCGGCGCCTTCGGGCAGGACCACGCGCATGATGCCACGCTCCTCGTCGAGGGGGAAGGCGCGGCCCCCGGTGGCTTCGGCTGAAAGCTGCGCCAGCAGGGCCGGCTCGCCGGCGAGGGCGATGTCGATGTCGCGGGCGGGGCGGTCGAGCAGGAGATCGCGGAGGTAGCCGCCGGCGACATAGCCGTCGGCATCGTGGCGGAGCCAGACGCGTCGCAAATCGGCGAGGAGACGGCGAACGGGCGCGGGAAGTGATACGCGCGTCATGATGCTTCCTGGGGGCCGGCGCTACTCCTCGGCGACGGCGGCCTCTTCGCGGACTTCGATGCGCTTTAGCTGGTCGGGGCTGTCCAGGTAGTCGATGTAAAGGACGCCCTCCAGGTGGTCCATTTCATGCTCGAGGGCCTGGGCGAGAAGGTCGTCGCGGGCCTTGACTCGGAAAGGGCGGCCTTCGCGGTTGAGCGCCTTGACGGTGACGGCCTCGGAGCGCGTTATCTCGGCGGCGTAACCCGGCACGGAGAGACAGGCTTCTTCGAGGCGTCGCTCGCCGGAGCGCTTGACGAACTGGGGGTTGATGAGGACGATGACCTCTTCCTCCGGTATGCCGATTACGGCGATGCGCTCGGACCGGCCTACCTGGGGCGCTGCCAGGCCGACGCCGTGAGCGTCATGCATCGTCTCGACCATGTCGTCGATGAGGCGTTGGACGGAGGCGTCGATCTTGCGAACGGCGTGGGTCTTGTGCCGCAGGGCGGGGTCGCCGACGAGTCGGAGTGGCAGGACAGCCAAGGTTCGGAGCGCTCCTTGTTGATCTATACATCTATTGTAGCGGACTGTCGGAAGGACGAAAAGGAGCCGGAGCGTGAACCAGCAGCGGAGGAGGATTTCGGCGCGACGAGTCCGCCAAAGGCGGAGAAGGAGCGCAACGAGAACGCGATCAGCGTACGACACAACGTCGCCACGAGCGATTCATGGAAGGGAACTAGTCGCGAGAAAGGGGAGACTACTCGGGGCGGGCCGTCGTCTTCTCCTTGATGCGGGCGGCTTTTCCGGCCAGGCCGCGAAGATAGTACAGCCGGGCCCGTCGCACCTTGCCTCGCCGCGTGATCTCGATCTTCTCCAGGCGCGGCGAGTAGAGCATGAACGTGCGCTCGATGCCGACGCCGTGCGAGAGGCGGCGAACCGTGACGTTGGCGCTGGGTCCGCCACGTCGCGATCGGATCACGACGCCCTGGAAGACCTGCGTGCGTTCACGGTCCCCCTCGACGACTTTGGCGCTCACCCTCACGGTATCGCCGATGCCGTAGGCGGCGATTTCCGGGTTCGTTTTCAGTTCGACTAGCGAGTTTGCATCCAAGGCTTTGCTCCGTAGCCCATAGAGTAGCAGAATCAGTCCTTTTCCGCCAGTGCTTCCGCTGCGAGGCGTTGCTCGGCTTGCGACAGGGCGACGCGCTCCAGCAGGTCGGGGCGGCGACGGCACGTGCGCAGGAGGCTCTGTTCGCGTCGCCACGCGGCGATCTGAGCGTGGTTGCCGGAGAGCAGCGGCTCCGGCACCGACCAGCCGCGAAACTCGGCGGGGCGCGTGTACTGCGGGTACTCCAGCAACCCCTGCGCGTGCGACTCCTCGGCCAGCGAGTCCTCCGAGCCGAGAACGCCTGGTAGGCGGCGCACCACGACGTCGATGAGCACCATCGCCGGCAGCTCGCCGCCGGAGAGCACGTAGTCGCCGATGCTGATCTCGTCGTCGACCAGGTACTCGCGCACGCGCTCGTCCACTCCCTCGTAGTGACCACAGACGAGGATGAGGCGCTCGCACGCCGACAACTCATCGCCGACCGCCTGCGTGAGGAGGCGGCCCTGTGGCGTCAGCAAGACGACCCGCGCCTTCCTTTCGTCCATGGCGGCCACGGCTTCGACGGCGTCAAACAGCGGCTCCGGCTTCATGACCATGCCAGGCCCGCCGCCGTACGGATAATCGTCTACGATATGATGCTTGTCTTTGCTGTAGTCGCGGATGTTGTGCAGGACGATTTCCACCCGGCCGCTTTCGACTGCCCGGCCGAGGATGCTGGCCTGCAGCGGGCCGCTGAACATTTCCGGAAAGAGGGTGAGGACGTCGATGCGCATTGCTACTCCGGGTGGTCCTCGCTACGGCCGCGGGCGGTGCGCACGGCGCGCTCCAGGATGGCCGTCATAATTCGAATCCGGCTCATGATAGCACAGGCTCCGAGAATCTGAAAGCTACGTTACTTCCTCAAAAACAGGGGGAAATGCCCCCTTGACATGAAAAGGGTTTGTGGTAGCATGTGGGGAAGTGTGGGAAGAAGTGGCAGGGAATGGCACGCTTGCCTCGCTGGCCCACCAGTCTGGGCGGGAAAATGGTATTTCGCGGGACTTTCAAGTACAGCTTGGACAATCGGGGAAGGATCCCCCTTCCCGCCCGCTTCCGCGCGTCCTTCGGCAACGGCGTCGTGCTCGTAGAGAACCGGGAGGGATGCGTCCAGGTCTACAGCGCCGATGCCTACGAGAAGGAGGCGGAATTCCTCCTGAACCAGCCGCCGAACCGCCGGAAAGTGCGTCTGCTGCGGCGGGGGTTCTTCGCCAACTCCTTCGATGCGGACATAGACGGACAGGGCCGCATCCTGTTGCCACCACACCTGCGTCAGCATGGCGACCTCAACGGACAGGTGGTGGTCGTGGGCTGCGGCGGATACCTGGAGATCTGGAGTCCGCAGCGCTGGGCCGCCCAGCAACAGGAGATAGACGCCCGGTACGACGCTGACCTGGAGTCGATGGAAGAGCGGCCATGACGGTAGTGATGATGACAGCAATCCATATTCCGGTAATGGTGCGAGAGGTCCTCGACGGACTGGCAGTGCGGCCCGGCGCCAACTACGTCGACGGGACGGTAAGTGAGGGCGGCCACGCCGAGGCCATCCTGGAAGCGGGCGGCCGGCTTCTCGGCATCGACCGCGATCCGGGTGCGTTGGCAGTCGCGTCGGAGCGATTGAGCCCTTACGGCGACCGCGTGGCGCTGGTTGAAGGGAACTACGTGGAGATGGCGGCCATATGCCGTCGCCACGGATTCGCACCCGTCGATGGGATTCTGCTGGACCTCGGCGTCTCGTCCTTCCAACTGGAACACGGACGGCGCGGCTTCAGTTTCAATCGCGAGGGGCCGCTGGACATGCGTTTCAGCCCCACACACACGCTCACCGCGGACGACATCGTCAACGGGTACCGGGAGGAAGACCTGGCGGACCTGATCTGGCGTTTCGGAGAGGAACGCCGCAGCCGCCGCATCGCCCGCTGCATCGTTCAGCAGCGACCGATCCTCACCACGACTCAGTTGGCCCGAGCCGTCGAGCAGGCCGTGGGCAAGAGGGGTCAAAGCGTTACCCACCCCGCCACCAGAACGTTCTTAGCCCTTCGTATTGCGGTAAACCAAGAGCTAGCCCACCTAGCTGCCGCGCTTGAAGAAGCCCACGGTCTGCTCGACGGCTCCGGCTCCCGGCTCGCGGTCATCTCCTACCATTCGTTGGAGGACCGCATTGTCAAGGAGTTCATGCGGAGAGAGGCAAGCGATTGCATCTGTCCGCCGGAAACTCCCACCTGCACCTGCGATCATCGGGCGACAATTCGCCTCGTGACCCGAAAGCCGCTTCGGCCTTCGGACCTGGAGGTGCTGATTAACCCGCGCTCTCGCAGCGCCCGATTGCGAGTCGCGGAAAAGCTGTAGCCAAGGATACTCCGCATAGACAGGTCTGGCAAGCATGTCCGCACTCGACCGGCTTATAGCGCGACCACTGCCAAGGCCGCTTCCCCGGATAACGGGCGTTCGGCCGGCGCTGCTCATCGCTTTCCTGGTCGTTGCTTCCGTGGGACTCCTGCAGGTCTTCCAGATAAGCAACGCGACGACCAACGATTATACCCTGCAGCAACTGGAGCAGGAGCAATTCGATAAGCAGGCGGAGGTGCACCAGTTGGAGGCGGAAGTGTCGCTGCTGACGTCGATCGATCGAATCGATCAGGAGGCGCGCGGACGGCTGGGCATGGTGCCGGCGACATCAACAATGACACTTGAGGTGCACAAGCAGCCGCCGGCGGAGCAACTGGTGCCGCTGCGGTTCATCACAACGAGCAGTACGGCGAAAGTCGAGTCGCGTTCCTGGTGGCAGAAGCTTCTCGGAATGGTGCCCCTCGCGGGTTAGACGGAACGGCCTCTGCCTCGGCTCGGTGGGTCAGAGGACGAAATCGATAGCTGGAGCCTGACATGCCAGAACGAATGGCGCGGGTCTCCTGGCGACTCCTCCTGTTGGGGGCGATTTTCTGCGCCCTCAGCGTTTTCGTCGTCGGCCGCCTCGCGCAGCTTCAGATACTCAGCCACGGCCATTACGCGGCGGAGGCGGAAAACGAGCACCAGGGCACCGACACGGTGCTTCCTCCTCGCGGCGCCATCCTGGACAGGAACGGCTATCCTCTTGCGCTCACCCTGGACACATATGACATCTACATAAGTCGTCAAGTATGGCAAGATAAGCAGGTGGCGGCGAACGGCACGCAGGCGCTGGCTTCCGTGCTGGGCAAGACGCCGGAGGACATACAGTCGGCGTTGGGGTCGGACACTGAGGGCGACGCGCTCATCGCCGCCGGCGTCAGCTACGACGTGGGAAAGAAGATCATCGATATGGGCCTGCCCGGCGTTAAGGCAACGGCGGGGATCCAGCGCTTCCATCCGGAAGGCGACCTGGCATCTGCCTTGCTCGGCTTCGTCGGAAAGGACGAGACGGGGCTTAGCGGCCTGGAGGCTGACCTTCAGGACGAGCTTGGCGGGCAGCCCGGCACGGTCTACTACGAACGCGACAGCATGGGCAATCCGATCCCGTTTGGCTACACCCAGATTACGAAGTCGGAGCCGGCGTCGGACGTACGGCTGACTATCGACCGCTTCATCCAGCAGGCGGCGGAGCAATCGCTGGATGAGGCGATCCAGACGAACGACGCGTCGGGCGGGACGATTATCGTCATGGACCCGAAGACGGGCGCGATCATGGCTATGGCAAGCCGCCCCAGCTTCAAGCTGAGCCAGCTCGACCTGTCGAATGATAGCCAGGAGGACCTGTACCGCGACCGCGCCGTCACGGACCTCTACGAGCCGGGCTCCGTCATGAAGCTTGTAACAATGTCGGCGGCGGTCGACCTGGGGCTGGTCACGCCAGACACGACCTACGACGACACCGGCACGGCTTACGTCGGCGGCTACGCCATCCAGAACTGGGACTTCTCGGTCAACGGCACGACGACGATGACGCAGGTGCTACAGAAAAGCCTCAACACCGGCGCCGTCTGGGTCAGCCAGCTCCTTGGGCCGGACAATTTCTACCAATACATCAAGCGGTTCGGCTTCGGCGAGCCAACGGGCGTCGGCCTGAGCGGCGAAGCGGCGGGCCAGGTGCGCGACAGCGAGTCGCCGGACTGGACCCCTTCTGACCTGGCGACGAACTCTTTCGGCCAGGGCATAAACGTCACACCGCTGCAGATGATAACGGCGGTCGCGGCGATCGCCAACGGCGGCATGCTCATGAAGCCGTACATCGTCCAGCAAGTCGTCGGGCCGAATGGCACCAAGACGACACAGCCACAGCCGGTGCGGCAGGCTATCTCCGAGCAGACGGCCAGCACGCTGACGACGATGATGAACGCCGTGGTGGAGGGCGTGCCCGGGAACCTGGCGAGGATTCAGGGTTATCACGTAGCGGGGAAGACCGGAACCGCTTATATTTCGGTGCCCGGCGGGTACGCGCCCGACAGGGTTATCACCTCCTTCATCGGCTTCGCCCCGGTGAGCGATCCACGGATGATCGTTCTGGTGAAGATCGATGAGCCGCAGGAAGCGCAACTTGGGGGCACTGTGGCAGCCCCGGTCTTCGCTGAACTGGCCCCGAAAATCCTCAGCTATCTCGGCGTTCCGCCCGATGCAGACGCGTCGGTGCAGGGCCAGTAGCCGTTGCATTTGCCATGATCCGAGCAAGCGAGATTCGCAGCAGTCTTGGCTCCCTTCTACTGGACACAGTAGGAGCGCCGCCGCCTGCCTTGCGACACGCCGTTGTCGACTCGCGTGAGGTGAGGCGTGGCGACCTGTTCGTCGCGCTGCCGGGCGAGCATCGGGACGGGCATGACTTCGTCGCCGACGCGCTCGACCGCGGCGCGGCGGGCGTTCTGGTGCGGCGGGCGCCCCAGGCTCTCCCCGAGGATGCCGTCGCCTACGTGGTCGAGGACTGCCTGAGGGCGCTGCAATTGATAGCTGCGGGACATCGGGCAGCGCAGCCGGCCAAGGTGATAGCTGTCACGGGAAGCGTCGGAAAGACGACCACGAAAGAGATCGCGGCGTTCGTCTTGGGCCGGCGATACCGGCTGCTCAAGAATGAGGCGAACTATAACAACGAGATCGGCCTGCCGCTTACGTTGCTGAGGCTGACCCCTCGGCACGACCGGGCGGTGCTGGAGATGGGGATGTACGCGCCCGGGGAGATCCGCCTCCTCTGCGAGCTGGCACGGCCGGAGATCGGCGTGGTCACAAACGTCGGGCCGGTGCACCTGGAGCGGCTGGGCAACATAGAAGCGATAGCAGCGGCGAAGGCAGAGCTTGTGGAAGCGCTGCCGTCGAACGGCTTCGCGGTGCTGAACGGCGACGACCGACGCGTGCGGGCGATGGCCAAGAAGACGAAGGCGCGGGCCGTCCATTTCGGCACTTCGGACGGCTGCGAGGTGCGAGGAAGCGATCTGGAGAGCAAAGGGCTGGAGGGAATTTCCTTCACGCTTGAGTTTGGCGGCGAGCGTCTGCGCGTGCGGACGAGGCTTCCCGGCCGGCATCTGCTGTCGAATGCGCTGGGCGCTGCGGCAGTGGCGCTGGTGGACGGGATGAGTTTGGGCGAGGTGGCACAGGCGCTCGCCGCCGCTCGCGTGCCACTGCGACTGCACGTTTACCGCGGCCGTAACGACTCGACGATCCTCGACGACACGTACAACGCCAGCCCGGCCTCAATGATGGCGGCGCTGGAGCTGCTGGCGGACCTTCCGGGACGGCGGATAGCGGTCCTGGGGGACATGCGGGAGCTGGGCACGGAGGAGCAGGAAGGACACCGGCTCGTCGGGCGCGAGGCGGCTCGCGTGGCGCAAGTCATCTATGCCGTCGGCGATCTGGGACATCTCATCGGCGAGGAGGCGAAGCGGGCGGGACATCCGGCGGTGAGCCTGTGGCCGTCGAAGGAGGAGGCGGCCCGGCGGCTGGCGTCAGAATTGCGCGTCGGCGACGTCGTGCTGCTGAAAGCGTCGCGGGCGATGGCACTGGAGACGATCCTGCCGGAGTTGAAGGACTGACATGGTCTACGCACTGTTCGTCGGGACGGCCGCCTTCCTGGTGTCGATCATCTCCGGGCACTGGGTTGTCAACTTTCTGCGGGCGCGCGGGCTGGGCAAGCAGATATCGCCGGACGCGCCGGCGTCGCACGCGGTCAAGGCCGGCACGCCGACGATGGGGGGCGTCCTCATCTTCGGCACGGTCTTCCTGGTCACGGCGCCGACGAACCTGTTCGACAAGCGTTCGATCTTCCTGCCCCTGGGCATCATCGTCGCTACGGGCAGCCTGGGACTGATCGACGACTTCTTGACGATTGAAGGCCGGGCGATGGGACGGAGCGGGCTGAACAAGCGTCTGAAATCGGGGCTGCTGCTCGGACTTGGCCTTGCGGCGGCGCTGATCCTCTACTTCGGCCTGGAGGCGCGGAGCATCAACGTGCCCTGGGCCGGCAAGCACGAAATCGGGTTGCTGTACATCCCGGTCGCGATGGCAGTCTTCATAGGAACGACGAGCGCTGTCGCCGTGACGGACGGGCTGGACGCGCTGGCCGGCGGCACCACGGCCGTCGCATTCACGGTCTTCGGGGTGATCGCCTTCCTCCAGGGGCAGACGTTCCTGGCGACGTTCTGCTTGACCGTCGTCGGCGCGACGCTGGGCTTCGTCTGGTACAACGCGCATCCAGCGCGCGTCTTCATGGGTGACACCGGCGCGCTGGCGCTGGGGTCGACGCTGGCGGTGGTGGCGCTGATGACCGGCTGGTGGCTGGTGCTGCCGGTTGTCGGGATCGTCTTCGTCATGGAAGGCCTGTCGACCGTCATCCAGATCGTCTACTTCAAGCTCAGCGGCGGCCGGCGGATCTTCAAAATGACGCCGCTGCACCATCATTTCGAGCTGATGGGGTGGTCGGAGCCACAAATTGTCACAAGATTCTGGTTAATTGGCATGGCCGGAGGCCTTTTGGGTATAGCGCTAGCCTTGACGGATTAGCTAAAATGCTATGACGCATAAACAAGACTTCAGGGGCAAGCGGGTGACGGTGGTGGGGCTAGGCATCGAGGGCGTTGACTTGGCGCGCTACTTGGTGGGCAAGGGTGCGACCGTCACGATCAGCGACGCCCGTCCAGCGGAGCGGCTGTCGCAGCGTCTGCGAGAGCTGGACGGGCTGCCGGTGCACCTCTCCCTCGGAAAGAACGACCCGGCGGACACGATCGCGGCCGATCACGTCTTCGTCTCGCAAGGGGTGCCCATGGACATTCCGGCTGTGTCGACGGCACGGGCGCGAGGCATACCGCTGGACTCGATGATGCGGCTGTTCCTGGAGCTTTGTCCGGGGCCGGTCGTCGGCATCACGGGGAGCAGCGGCAAGAGCACCACGACGAGTCTGGTCGGCGCGATGTTCGCGGCGGCGGGCAAACAACACGTGGTAGGCGGGAACATCGGCGTCGGCCTGCTGGCGCTTCTCGACGAGCTTACGCCGGAGACGTGGGTGCTGCTGGAGATAAGCCACACGCAACTCGAGCTGACGACGAAGAGCCCGCACGTGGCCTGCGTGCTGAATATCACGCCGAACCATCTCGACCGCTACTCCTGGGAGAGCTACGTGGACCTCAAGCGCAACATCTTGCGCTATCAGTCCGCGGACGATATCGCGGTGCTCGGCTATGACAACGCGGTGTCGCGGGCGCTGGCGTCGGAGACGCGCGGGAAGGTGGTCTTCTTCAGCGACGGCGCGGACCTGCCCGGCCCGGCAGCGCTGGTCATCGACGAGGCGGTGGTGTGGCGAGACGGCGAGTCGGAAAAGCAGGTCATGCCCGTGGCGGAGATTCCACTGCGCGGGCGTCACAACGTGGCGAACGTCCTCGCCGCGACGGCGATGGCCTCGGCCTGCGGAATCGGCGTCGAAGCGATAGCTGCGGCGGTGCGCGAGTTCAAGGCTGTGCCTCATCGCCTCGAGTACGTCGCCACCATCGACGGCGTCGCCTATTACAACGACAGCATCGCGACGACGCCGGAACGGACGCTGGCCGGGATGCGGTCATTCTCGGAGCCGCTGGTGCTGCTGCTGGGAGGTCGCGAGAAGAAGCTCCCGCTCCATGAGATGGCGTCGGAGGCGTGCGAGCGCTGTCGGGCGATTGTGGTGTTCGGCGAGGCGAGAGAGACGCTTGTCGCGGCCGCCCTGGCGGCAAACGACGCCGTTGGGTCGAAGAAGCGACCTGCCATCATGGATGTCGAATCGCTTGCCGACGCCGTGTTGGCCGCCAGGGCGGCCGCGCGACCCGGCGACGTTGTGCTGCTTTCGCCGGCCTGCACCAGCTTCGATGCTTATGACAACTTCGAGGAGCGCGGAGAGCATTTCCGTCGCCTCGTCCTGGAGATGGCGAATCGAGAAGGAGGGACCCACCATAGCGACATCTGAGACGACCCGCGTCCGGCCGGGACCGCCCGATGCCGTCATCGTGACGCTTGTAGTCATGCTCGTCACCGTCGGGCTGCTTGCCGTCTACAGCGCCAGCTTCGCGCTCGGCAGCCTGCAGTACGGCAGCCCGTATTACTTCGTGGCGCGGCAGGCTATGTGGGCCGTCGTCGGCTCGGGCCTGCTCGTCTTCATGATGCGCTTCGACTACCACCGTCTGCGCGCGATGAGCCCGCTGCTCATGTTTGGCGCGCTCGTCGGGCTGACGGCCGTGCTGGCGCCGGGCATCGGCGTGAACCACAACGGCGCCAGCCGCTGGATCGCGATGGGGCCGCTTCCGCCCGTCCAGCCCAGCGAGTTCGCTAAGCTGGCGCTGATCATCTACGTCTCGGCGTGGCTTTCGGGGAAGAGTCGCAACCTGCGCAGCTTTGCCGCGGGCCTGGTGCCGTTCGTCGTGATGGTCGGGCTCGTGGCCGGCCTCGTCATGCTGGAGCCTGACATGGGCACGACGATAATCATCGTGCTCACCACCATCACGCTCTTCTTCGTCGCCGGCGGCGCGTTGAGCCACCTGTTCGCGCTGACGTCGATCGGCGGCGTGACAGCCGGCTTCCTCGTCCTGACGGGCGGCTATCGGATGGACCGCATCTTCGCCTTCGTCTCGCCGGAAGCCGACCCCGCGGGCAAGGGGTTCCACATCCTGCAACTGCTCATCGCCCTGGGCAGCGGCGGCGTGACCGGGCTGGGCATCGGGGCCAGCCGTCAGAAGTTCTTCTACGTCCCCGGCGCGCACACCGACGGCATCTTCGCCATCATCGGCGAGGAGATGGGGTTCATCGGCGCCATGGCCGTCATCCTTCTCTTCGCGCTGCTGATATACCGCGGGATTCGCATAATGCTCAACGCCCAGGACAACTTCGGCTCGCTGCTGGCGCTCGGCATAACGAGCTGGATTGCCTACCAGGCCGTCATCAACATCGGCGGCATCACGCGGACCATGCCGCTTACCGGCATCCCGCTGCCGTTCCTGAGCTACGGCGGCTCCGCGCTGGCGGCGACGCTGGCGGCGGTAGGCATATTGCTCAACATTTCCCGCTATTCGAAAGCACGCGCTCCGGTCAAAGAACGCCGGCCCGTCGCGAAAGCGGCGAGACGCCGGGTTCGAGAGGAAGGAACTTGAGAGTGGCTCTCTCCGGCGGCGGCACAGCAGGCCACGTTTACCCCTGTCTGGCGGTGGCGTCCGCCCTGCGAGATCGACTCTCCTCGCGCGGGGAGGAGCTTGCGCTGCTTTACCTGGGCATTCGCGGCCGCGTCGATGAGCAGTTGCTGGCGGGAGAAGGCATCGAGTTCGCACCGGTGCGGGCGAGCGCCTTGCGGGTGCGCTCGCCGCTGCGCTTTGCCGGCGGGCTTGTCGACCTGGCGCTCGGTGCCTGGCAGGCGCGACGCCTGTTACATCGCTTCCAGCCGCAGGCCGTCTTCGCGACCGGCGGCTACGCCAGCGCTCCCGTCGCGCTCGCCGCGCGCAGCCTGGGACGGCCGCTGCTCGTCTATCTGCCAGACGTCCGACCCGGCTGGGCAGTGCGCATGATGGCGCGCCTGGCGACCCGCGTGGCGGTGACGGTGGAGGGCTCGCTGCCCTACTTCCCGCTGCGAAAGGCGCTCGTGACCGGCTATCCGGCCCGGCCGGACTTCTCGACGGCGACGCGCGAAGAGGGGCTTCGTCGCCTGGGCCTCGAGCCGGCGACGAGGACGCTGCTGGTAAGCGGCGGTAGCCTGGGCGCGCGCTCGATCAACAAGGCGGTCGCCGATAACCTGCCGTCTTTGCTGGAATTATGTCAAATCATTCATCTCTCGGGCGCCGCTGACTTCGACTGGCTGAAGCAGCGTCGCGACGCCCTGCCGGACGAGCTGCGGAGCCGGCATCACCTGCACGCTTACCTGCCGGAGATGCCGCTAGCGATGGCCGCGGCGGACCTCGCGCTCATGCGCGCCGGCGCCAGCACCCTCGGCGAGTTGCCGCTGGCCGGCCTTCCTGCCGTGCTCGTCCCGGGCGTCTTTTCGGACCAGGCAGAAAATGCTCGCTTTCTGGCCGAACGCGGCGCGGCCCTGGCCTTTGCCGACGAGCGGGTTGGCGAGGCCGTCGAAGCGGCGAAGACGTTGCTCCAGGATGACGAGCGGCTGAAAGCG
>Ga0187849_1004128_pt1 | contig 12256 bp, 9 predicted proteins | sample June2016WEW_4_10_2_FD_132412 | JGI IMG/M metagenome (GOLD analysis project Ga0187849, IMG submission 132412) | Peatland microbial communities from SPRUCE experiment site at the Marcell Experimental Forest, Minnesota, USA - June2016WEW_4_100 | ecosystem: Environmental > Terrestrial > Soil >... | reverse complement strand
CCACTCCAGTACCGCCAACGATAACTCCCACACCAACGAGGACAGCGACAGCAACAAGCGCGCCTACGGCAACGCCGACCGCTACGCCCCGTCCAACTGCGACCCTAACGCCCACTCCAGTACCGCCAACGATAACTCCGACACCGACAAGGACAGCTACGGCAACAAGCGCGCCTATGGCAACGCCGATTCTCTATTGCGGCGACGTGAACGGTGATGGCCGGGTAACGGTCATTGACCTCCTCGTGGAGTCCAACGCCATCAACCGCCGCAGCAGCAACCCGCTCTACGACATGAACCACGATGGCTTGGTCAACTACGCTGATTTGCAGATGATCGGCCAGCAGCTTGGTCGTCGCTGCACCCGCTAGCGGAAGCGCTCCGGCGACAAGCCGCGATACAAGAACTGAGGCAGAGGGATTCCGGCCGGAATCCCTCTGCTGTTTTCAAGCCCCAGCCAAAATGGTCGTCTTCGTTTGCCTCGTTAGGCTCGCTGGATCCTTGGGACGAGAGCCTGGCGTGGTCGTTCTCATCACTGTTTGCCAGCGCTGGCTTGCCCCCGAAAACGAGTCCACTCTCTATGTTACTCGTACAGGCAGCATCTGATCACGGACTCTTGCTGTGTAATCCGCTTCCTCGGCCCTTTCATTTATGATCAGCCCCGGAACACCTGTGAATTGTGCCATTCGAGAACAGCTTTGCTTGGTCGTTTGCCAGGACTGCTCGGCAGCACCACCAGCCGTGAGCCACGTAGCCTGTAGTATTCCTCTCCGTTCTCAAACTCCTCGCGAAGACGACGGCTAACCTCAAAGCGGTAGTCAGGAGTGACGGTTACGTAGCCGGAATCGAAGAGCCGGTGGATGTCGGCCCGCAGGCTGACGCCATTTTGAAGGTGATTGGAGAGCGGCCCCAGATAGGGCTGGATATGGGCAGCGTCGAGTGCCGGCAAGGAGCGCTCTCCAGTAACGGCACAACGCCGCCCGTAGGCGTCCAGCACCCGGATCCGGAAAGATCGCTGTCCCTCTCTGCCAGCTAACGTCGCCTCCGTCAGTACACGCGCGTCCTGCTGAACTGGTGCGAACTCGGAGACAAGCTCCTGGGGCTGACCGTTACGGAGAAGGCTGGCCAGGAACGTGCCCGGCCCGCTCATCAGGTCATAGGTCTTGTAGGCCATTATGCTCGGGCGCCACTCCATCTTCCGATCCGAGGCAAGCGATTTCGAAATAGCGACCTTGGGGGGCTACCAAACCGTCCGATTTCGAACTCCCCTTTGGAACCCCGATCCGAATCTCGGATCGCCTCGGGGACGGCCCCGCAGGGCCCAATTGCCGGCTACCCCAAGAGAAATCGAAGGTCAAACCGCAGCTAGATGAAGTCCCTGATCGCTTGGTAGAAGCCCTCCGGGTTCTCGAGCGGGGTCTCGACCTGTTTGCGTGCGTCGAGAAACCCGGCTATGTCGCGCTAGGCCGACAGCCCACCCGCGTGGGCACAGGCATCGCGATAGAAGTCCCGCATGGGTTCGACGTGCAGGTGCGCCAGCGATCCGGCCTATCTCTGAAAGGGATTGGAGTAATCTTGGGCACGATCGACAGCGACTATCGGGGAGAGGTGATAGTGACGATGTACCTGTTCGGAGACATCGAAGAGTATCGCGTTAGTCACGGAGACCGGATCGCCCAACTTGTCATCGGGCGGCTTGCTGATCTCCCTGTGACCGAGGCGTCAGAACCTAGTGTTACCGCTCGTGATAGCGGGGGGCGTGGTCCCACTGGCCACGGTCGCTTACAGGCAACTTCGAATCCCGATGCGACGAATCCATATGTGTAACGGCCAGCCAGAACAGCCCCCTTCTTCGTGGTCCCGGACTATCGTCGCAACCTTCTCTCCGTCACCTGACATTGCGGAAGACCGCGCCAATGCAGGCGGCATCTTTTCAGTCTTGCCGCATCGCGTGTCCGTGGTAGCTGCATAGATCGTCATTGTCGAAATCACCCGTTTCGTAGCCGCCATTTAGAATCGCAGACGCAACCCGGCCATCGGGATCTTCCTCAATGCCATAATGTGAGAGTGTTCCTTCAACAAAGCTGTCGACGTCGACGATTGGAGCATCGCAGAAATCGCAGCGTTTCAGCGCTCCCCACACATCGGCCAAGTCATACACATCAATCCGCGGCTCAGAGCGCTCCAGTTCTTCGATGAGTTCATTAACCGTTTCTGGCAGTTCGGCTTCAATTTCATGTCTCGCAATAGCCTCGCTCTCGTCTCGCTCAATTCTGCCGATCTCCTCAGCACGCCGTATCACCCCTTCGGCACTCCCCGCCACAGCGTATGGGGAAACGAAGAACCATCCCTCATCATCGAGTCGCCATCCGGTCACTCGTTCATAGGCCCTCTCAACCGTTGCCCGCAAGGAGGAATCCTGAAGGACTCGGTCGATGACGTCGAGTCTGTAGCAGTCGATCTCTCTGCAGTACCGCATCATGACTCTCGGAACATAGTCTGGTGGCTCCTTGCCGAATGCTCTCTGGTACACAAATGCAAGAGTTTCAGGCGTCAACTCATCGCCTGAGCTCTCTTTCCCGGCGAGCGGTTGTGATGCCTGCTCGCGAATGTCTTGAGCAATGTCATCGGCTAGAGCGAGAAGATCGGCGAGACGCTGCGATGACTTAAGAACGTGCGAAGGCAACGAGTCGCCTTGTTTGTAGAGATCGTGATGAGTCAATGTTCCCCAGGTATCCTCCGCCAATGTCAAGGCGTGAAAGACCTCGTGGTAGCCGAAGACCTTCGGCCACGGATGCGGCCGCTTTGCCGCATAGGCCAGCGCGCCGACGCTGTAGGCGACGCCGCCGCCAATCAGCAGCGCGAGCGGCGCCGGGTCCAGCGCCTGCAATATCTGCGACATCGCGATCAGCGCCACCCAGCCGCTCGCGAGGTAAAGAGGCACCGCCAGCCATCGCGGCGAATCGAGCCAGATCAACCTCACTAGCGCTCCCAGCGCCGCAATCGTTACCGCCGCCGACAGCACCGCGGTTCCCCAGGCGCCGTGCAATGCCAGCAGGCAGAACGGCGTGTACGTGCCGGCGATGAGGAAGAAGATCGTCGCGTGGTCCAGCCGCCGCACAATGCTCAGGCCGCGTTTGCCCCAGCGGCCGCGATGGTACGCGGCGCTCGTGCCGTAGGCCACGATCAGACTGGCGCCGAAGACCGACGCCCCGACGTAGCCTCTCGTGCTGTTCGCCTCGAGCAGCATCACCGCCGTTCCGACGACCGCGCCAACCAACGCGCCGAGGTGCAGGTAGCCTCGGAGCAGCGGACGCTCCGGCGATACTGCCGTAGAATAGGCTTCCCTGTCGAGCGCCATCAGGCTGGACTCCTCCGACTCAGCGACCGCGCTGCCGAGCGCTTCCCCTACGGCGCCAGGTCGCCGACGTAGAAGGCGTTCAACTGCGCGTATGCCCGCGACGAATGGTTGCCGCCTAGCCCGCCCTTCGTCTGAAAAGCCTGCGTCGCGTCTTTACCGCAGTAAGGAGTTATGAGACCGCCGCCGCCCGGGTGCGTGCGAAGGTGCACGGTCACGTTGTAGACCTTGTTTTGGATGATAATCCAGCAGTCCTTGCTCGAATTGTGCTTGGCGACCTCGGACGCCGGGATGGCCGCCGCGCTCGTAGCGTTTTGCCCCGGCCGTGACGTCGCGCCCGCCAGAGGCGTGCTCAATACCGGCGCCGCTCCGCCCGACCCGCTTCCGTTGTGGGAGACGAGGCCAACCGCCAGAATGTAGACGGCCACCACGCCGAACATCGTCAGCGCCACGGCCACGAGCCGCTTCGAGCCGGTCACGCGCTGCCTCCTGCTCCCAAACGCGTTCAGCGAAGCCGAAACTCATCGGAATGAATCCGATGATACCTCACCCTCATCCTCGCAAACTGGTCCGTCAACCCCCTCATCATAGCCGGAGGGCCGCACAGGAAGATATCCTTGTCCGCCAGGCCGCCGCTCAGCTCCGAAACGGCTCTGGCGCTGAGAAACCCCTTCGTATCGGCGAAGTAGGGTATGACGCGCAGGTGCTCCAGCCGCTCGGCGAGCGCCTCGAGCTCATCGAGAAAGACCGCCTCGTCCTCGCTGTTCGCCGAGTAGTAGAGATCGACGCGGTAGTCCGAACCCCCGAGCGCTCCGGCCATGCTCAGAAAAGGCGTGATGCCGATGCCGCCGGCTATCCAGACCTGCCTCTTGTTCGGGTAGTTGTGATGCGAGAACTTTCCGAAAGGCCCTTCAATCCGCGCGATAGCGCCGTGGCTGAGAGCCTGCAGCCGCGTCGTGTAGTCGCCCAGCGCCTTCACCACGATTCGCAGCCTGCCGTCTCCGGGCATCGAGCTGAGGGAGAAGGGATGCGCCTCGGTGCTTATGCCCGTCTGAAAGAACTGGACGAAGATGAACTGGCCGGGAGAGTACCGCATCGCGCGGCCCCGCGGCGCCATCTCGATGGCGACCACGCGGTCATTGATCGCCTTCACCGATTCCACGCGGTACTCGAACCGCGGCACAAGCCACCAGCCGAGCACGGTCCGATAGAAGTAGACGCCGACGGCGATCGCCGCTATCCCCAGCACGTACAGCCGCAGCGGCGTGTCGCGCGAGATATCGCTTTGAATGAACGTGACGTGCCCCGCCGCGAACAAGAAGGCGACGCCCATCAGCTTGTGAGAAAGCTCCCACGAATGGTACGGAAGGGTCACGAAGAACGTCAGCACTATCAGCAACACCAGCGCGACCAGCGCCAGTATTCCCGCGTTTATCGCCCAGTTGCCGGATGGCAAGAGCAGCAGCGCCGCGCTCCGGGAAGATGTCGGCAGAAGCCTCATGGCCAGGAGCAACGGATGAAACAGGATCAGCGTGAATGCGACCGACCCCAGGATGTGGTGGGACGCATACACCCTGTTCATTCCGCCGAAATAGTTCTCGAAGAGCGTCAGTCGCGCGCTGAGGATGACCGTCAGGGCGAACATCGTCATCCCGACTAGGCCGGCCATCTGCCCGAGGCTCAGAAGGATCAGCGTGTTGTTCGAGAACCGAATGCGCACCGGCGCAGCGCTGAACCAGAAGACTAGCGGCAGGAGAGACAGGACGACGACCGGGACCCAACCAATGTTGTCCCTGATTCTAATCGTCATACATGTGCTGCTTGCAACCGACGCGAGGTGGGTTGATGGGAGTATTGGTGGAGATAGGGGGACTCGAACCCCCAACCTCGGCGATGCGAACGCCGCGCTCTCCCTGTTGAGCTATATCCCCACACCATTCACGGCAAATCAATCTTAGGCTGGCGCCCGAGAACCTGTCAAGGAAACGAATTGGACGCTTACGTCGGGAACATGCCGTCCATCAGCGACACCACCATCTTCCCGCCCGCTACGTCCACATCCACAATCACGTCGTCGATGGCCGGAACCAGGATGCGGCCGCGTGGCCCATCTACAACGTACACGTCGTTGCTGCCCGTCGGGAACAGCTCCCTCACCTTGCCCAGGTGCTCGCCGTCCTGCTCGTAAACCTCCAGCCCGACGATCTGGTACGCGTAGTACTCGCCCTCCGGCAGCGGTTCCAGCGCCTCCTCCGGCAGCGACACGACGCGACCGCGCAGCTTCTCCGCGTCTTCCCTCGATGCCACGCCCAACAGCTTCAGCAGGACGAGGCCCTTTTGCCGCCGGAACGACTCCACTTCATAAGAAACGCCCTCGATCCAGAACGACCGGCCGGCGGCGAAATGTTCTAGCTGCGTCGTCAACGGCTCGACCTTCATCTCGCCGTTAAGAGCGTGGGGACCCAGAACGCGGCCAATCGCGACGAGCCCGGGTGCGACTTCGGCGGAGGCTTCGTCTTCCGCGGGCATGGCGCCTCGCTTTGGACTATTCGCCGATTTCCAGGATTGCCCGGCGCACGCCCCGGCGCGCCGCCGACACCTTCAGAAGCGCCCGCATGGCATTCGCGATGCGCCCCTGTTTGCCGATCACCTTGCCCATGTCGGGCTCGGCGACTTCGAGGAAGTAAACGAGCGTGTCGCCTTCTTCCTCCTCGTGGACGCGCACTTCGTCTGGGTTGTCCACGATCGCTCTGGCGATGTATTCGATGAGCTCTTGCATAGCGGAGCGACCTTACTCAGGCTCGGCTGGACTCTCGACGCTACTCTTTCCCGGCAGCAGTCCCTGCCTTGTGAGCAGCTTGGCGACCGTCTCCGATGGCTGGGCGCCCTGGCTCAGCCACTTCTTCGTTCTCTCTTCGTCGACCGTTAGGGTCGCCGGGTCTGTCAGCGGGTCGTAGAGGCCCAGCGTCTCGATGAAAGCGCCGTCACGCGGCGCGCGCGAGTCGGCCACAACCAGGCGATACGCCGGCCTCTTCTTCTTCCCGACTCGCCGCAGTCGAATTCGCAGCAATTAGTCACCTCCAACCGATGTACGACGAATGATAGCAGAGTCAGCGGAGCCGGCCAAGCGCCCGCGGCCCTCGGCCCGCGGCCAGCGCCTCCATCATCTTCTTCGCTTCCCGCCACTGCTTCAGCAATTGATTGATGTCCTGCGGCGTGGTGCCGCTCCCCCGCGCGATGCGCCGTCGCCGGCTGCCGTCGATCATCTCCGGCCGGTGCCTCTCCTCCGGCGTCATCGAATAAACGATGGCCTCCATCTTCTTCCAGACGCTGTCGTCTATCTGCGCGCCCTGGAGCTGCTTCTTCATTCCGCCCATGCCGGGGATCATGCCGAGGATGTCGGTCAGCGAGCCCATCTTCTTGACCTGCTGGATCTGCGTGATGAAGTCGTTCAGGTCCATCGTCCCGGCGCGCATCCGCTTCTCCAGCGACTTCGCCTGCTCGCGGTCCACCGTGTCCTGCGCCTTCTCGATCAGGCTTAGCACGTCGCCCATGCCCAGAATGCGCGACACGAAGCGGTCGGGATGGAACGCCTCCAGCGCGTCCACCTTTTCGCCCGTGCCGATGAACTTGATCGGCAGCCCCGTCACCGCGCGGATCGAAAGCGCCGCGCCGCCCCGGGCATCGCCGTCCATCTTGGTGATGATGAAGCCGCTCACCTCCAGCGACTGGTGGAACTCCTGCGCGACGTTCACCGCCTCCTGGCCCGTCATGGCGTCGACTACGAGGAGCACCTCGTTGGGCGCGAAGGAATCGTGCAGCTCCTTCGCCTCGGACAGCATCTCCGACGCGACCTGCATGTACCCCGGCGTATCGACGATAAGTACGTTCGTGGCCAGCCGCTGCGCCTCTTCGCGGGCGCCCTTCGCGACGCCTCTGGATCCGCCGTCGCCGGCATACACCGGCACGTTGAGCTGCCTTCCGAGCGCCTGGAGCTGCTCGGCGGCGGCCACGCGATGCGGATCGGCGGCCACCAGAAGCGGCCGCGAGCCGCCCTTGCGCAGGTGCAGCGCCAGCTTGGCCGCGGTCGTCGTCTTGCCGGCGCCCTTCAGCCCGAAGAGCATGACAACCGTCGGGCCCGGGCTGGCGAACCGAATGGAGGCGTGCGTCTCGCCCAGGATGTGCACGAGCTGCCTCTGGACGATAGCGATGACCTGCTGCGGCCCGGTCAGGCTGCCGAGGATCTCGGCGCCGACCGCCTGCTCGCGGACGCCGTTTATGAACTCGCGAACGACCTTGAAATTGACGTCCGCTTCCAGCAGGGCGATGCGCACCTCGCGCAGCGCTTCGTCGAGGTCCTTCTCGGAGACGACGCCACGGCTGCCGAGGCGGCGGAAGACATTCTGAAGCTTATCGGAAAGGAGCTCGAGCATGGGGCCTCAGATTCATTCTAGGGTCGGTCAGAGAGGGCGTCAAGTTCGCGCGCCCATTCCTTATCGTATGCGCTGGTCTGCGAGTTGGATCGGCTTCGGGGTAGCGTTCGGAGACGTGACAGCGGGGAGCGCTCCGCCGGGCGCTAGGATGTCGGCGCCACGACTGAAGGCATAAGCGGCGGCAAATCAACGACCTCGTAGATCTGCACCTTGTCGTTCTGGTACACCAGGTCCAGCTCGCGACCGGCCATCGCCTGGAACTTGCCCAGGCCCTGACTCGGGTAGTAAAGCTCCTCCACCTGGCCAACGATGATGTACTTCACGTTGTACTTGCTCAGGAAGGCGTCGGCCGCCGCGATGCTTGTGCCGGAGTAGAAGTTCTTCACGTCCGTCTCGCGCGCCGTCACCATGTCCGCAAACGCGCCGCGTTGCTGCTCCTGGTGCCAGTCCCAACCGACGACGGTCGGAAGCCCCGTATAAATCGAGAAGCGCGAGCCCCAGCGGTAGTTCGGCGTGACCCCCTCAACGATCACCGGCGACCCTTGCACGTTCTGCCGCATCCACTGGATCGCCTGGTAGTCGTACGAGAGTTCGATCTGGCCGCCCTGGTCCGCGTACACGGCGTACTGCATGTAGTCCATGCCGTCGTTCGTGTCGCTCGTGTACTGCGGGAAGCGTTCGCTCGTATCAACGCGCGCCTGCGTCCCAGCGATGGGATAGATCAGTCCGCCGCCGACAAGAATGACCAGCGCGGCAAGCCAGCCGGCGTTGAGGATGCCGAAGGCCGTCCCCTTGCCGCCGGGCATGCGTGGTCGCCAGCCGAGTACCGCAAGCGCGTACCAGATGCCGAACGCCCCGGCGAGCGCAAGCAAGATCCAGATGTGGATGTAGAACTTGAATACCGTGTTCATTCGGTCGATGTCGCCGTCCAGCGTGATCAGGTCGACCATTGCGCTCAGCGCCAGCGCCAGCGCGATCATTGCCAGCAGGAAGAGACGCATCGGTGCATCGCTGCGACGGCTCCGAAGCTCCTGCCACGCCAGGACCCCCACCAGCGCTATCGCCGCCATCGAGAAGGCGACGACAGGGATGTTATTCGTGAAGAGGTCGGTCAGGAAGCTTCCCGCGTCCAGCCCCTTGAAGGTGATCGGCAGGTGCTTGCTCTCGCCGGCTAAGGCGAACGCCCCACAGAGGACAATCAGCAGGACGGCCAGCGTACCCAGATACAGCAGCGCCCTCCTCCCCGGTCGTCGCCGGAAGAAGCGACGGCTCAGCGCCACGACCAGCGTCGCCGATGCGAAGAGAAGAATGCCGAAGTGCGACAGGTACTGATGGAAGGGCGTCGTCTGCGTCGATGCATGGAAGCCCTTGTAGAAGAGGCTGTAGTTCTGCCAGAAGGGGTAGAAGAGCAGGACGGACAGTGCGGCCAGCACGACCGACTTCGCCACCGCCATTCGCGCCGCCTTCCAGTCCATCCGGCCGGCGTCCGCGCGCTCGGCGATGAAGACGACGATGATGCTTATCAGCAGGAATGGCGGATAATCCCAGGAGTTAATCGGCCTCAGCGCCCCCACCACCAGGCCCAGCAGGCCAACGCCCAGCCAGCTTATAAGCTGGCGCTGCCGCGGATCGGGCACCGACCGTCGGTCGCCCAGCACCAGCGTCAGGCCGATGCCCAGGATCACCACGTCGAACGGGATCGCCATCAGGTGCGCGTGCAGGTCCGCAAACAGGAACGTGAAGAACGGGAACTCCGTGATGGCGCTTTGCGGCGGCATCATGCGGCTGGGCGCCCAGTAGTCGAACGGGACTACGTGCACCCCGCCGAAGATCGCGTTCCAGATGCCACCGAACATTCCGGTAACGCCGCTCACGAAAAGAACGCCGCTGCCGACATGCAGGTCGCTGACCGTTGAATAGCGTTGCGCCATCTGGCTCAACCCTCCCAGGTTGCCGATGACCCCGAGAAGCACTACGCCAAGGATGCCGGCCAGCACCGAGCTGCTTCCGCTGATGCGCTTGAAGCCGGGCCGCCAGCGCACGCGGCGTCGTGTCGCCTCCGTCAGATTGTAGACGACGGTAAAGGCAGCGCCCGCGGTCATGGCGAAGAAGAGCGGCACCGCCAGGTTGAAGGCGACCTCCGGCAGAATGCCCGTCAGCTTGATAAGCGTCGCGGTCATGAACTGGCCGAAGTAGTAATAGTTCATGTACCCGCCGGCGAACCACGGGTCGTAGGGCGGCATCGTCGTGCTGCGGACCACCGCGTTGAGATACGCAAAGTCCATCGGCTTCTCGCCGCCGCGGGACGGATGCCAGAGGTCCGGGTCGAGCACCCGAATCCAGTAGAAAACCAGGAATGCCGCAATGAAGAGCGTCTCGTACATCAGAATGCGTCGCCAGTGCTCGCGGACGAACGCCATCATGTCGCCGCGCGTCAGCCGCGCCACGACGGCCCCGACGACGATGAGCACGACGAGCATCGCGAAGATGGTCTCACGCGTGAATTCGAATAGCTTGAGGCTGGCGCCCAGCCATACCAGCCACGAGACCGCCAGCAGCCCCAGCGGCTTCGCCAGCAGATAGCCCCGGTCCGGCAGAGCGCGGAAGAGGAACAGGCCTAGCGGCAGCACCGCCAGCGACATGAGCTCGATTGCTAGCAGCCACGTCACAGCCGGGAATCGATTGCTCAGGCTCGTCGGACTGAAGATGGACGTCCAGGTGCCGCCGGCCCGCTGCGTCGCGCAGTCAGCCGGGCGAAGCATGAGCGCGTTCTGCGCTGCGTTGGCGGGCACGAGCGTCGACACGGAGGTCGCGCCGCAGGCTGCCGATTCCACCGACGCCATGAGCGCCGCCGGCGTGTAGTCGGCCGTCTTCTGGTAGAGGAGCACTTTCGGATGGTCATAGACGGTGAAGTTGCCCTCGGCCGAATCATCGTTGATGTTGATGCCGAATAGCGACGGGTACGACGAGAAAGTTCGTACCAGCTTGAAGCCCGGAAGCTTGTCGTCGAGCAGCAGCTTGTAGAACGCGCTCGTGAGCGGCCAATGCGCTGGCGCCCGCGGTATCGACGCGTAGAGACGGTTGCTGCTGAGCACGAGGTAGTCGGCCTGGCTTATCTGCGACAGCAGCTTCGACGTCGGGTCCGACAGGTCCGCCCCGTATGGCTCGATGTCCAGGATCTTGAAGTTTGCCGGCTTGCCCGGCAGCGCGAACGGCACAGTGTCGTCCCAGACCTCGTGCGTGATCGTCGAGCCGACAGGCAGGTTGTCGTCCATCCACGCCGACGCCGCCACGCGGCTCAGCGGATGGCGGTAAATGTTCGTGAAGGCCAGCGCCCAGAGCGCCGTCCCCCCGACGACCGCGACGACTCCCCCCTTGAGCACGATCGGCCCCGCCGTCAGCGCCCGCTCGCCGAAACGACGCATCAGCGCCCGCATCCCTTCGCTGCCGGCGAATCGCCATATCCCGTCCAGCGCCTGCGCGGCGAGCAGCACGAGTGCCGGATAGATCGGCAGGAAGTAGCGCATAGTCATGTTGAACTGGCGGCCCCAGAACAGGAAGTAGAAGGCGATCCAGATGATCAGCAGCAGGTTCGTTGCCTCGCGGCGTCGCAGCAGCCGGTACGCCGCCCAGACGAAAGCGGCGCAGGCGGCGATGCCCAGCGGCAGCCCCATTCCCCACAGAACGATGTTCTTCAGCGGGAAGAGGTACTTCGCGCGTCCCACCCACTCCCAGTTGAAAGGCACGTTCCCCCCCGACTGAAGGCCGATGAGGCTCCGCATGTCGTCGAGGTATCGCTTGTCGATGCCGACGTTCCAGAAATGGGGGCCCGTGAACGCGTACGGCTCTGTGATGCGGAAGGTGATGAAGGCCGTAAGCACGGCAAGACAAATCCCGAACACCGGCATGGCCGACTGTGCTAGCCAGTCAACCGCCGGCGGCTTGGCGGCCTGCTCGTGGCCCTCCGAATCCGCGGGTGGCGGCGGTGGCTGCGGCGACGAGTGAATCGCCAGCATGGCGGTTATCGCCGGCCACAGATGCCACAGGAAGGCTATTCCGACGATTGGCGCCAGGAAGGCCCCGCTCAGCTTGCAGGCGGTCGCCAGCCCGAGACCCAGTCCCGCAAGGACGTAATCGCTCCACTTCCCGCGCTTGACGATGCGCACGCAGTAGTAAATCGTGAACGCCGCGAAGAACGTGAGGAACGAATCGACCGTGAAGTAGTGCGCAAGCTGAATGTCCAGCACCGACGTCGCCATCAGCGCCGCCGCCAGCAGCCCTACGCGACGGTCGTACAGCAGCTTGCCGGTGAAGAAGACCATCAGCACGGTCCCGGTCGCGAACAGCGCTGACCACGTCCGGCCGATGAGGTCGATGTGGTCGTAATCGTTCCATGTCGTTACCTTGCCGGTATACGCCTTTGCCAGGCCGTCCTTGAGCAGGTTCAGCGGGAAGAAGTCCTGGT
>Ga0187849_1004125_pt1 | contig 12267 bp, 6 predicted proteins | sample June2016WEW_4_10_2_FD_132412 | JGI IMG/M metagenome (GOLD analysis project Ga0187849, IMG submission 132412) | Peatland microbial communities from SPRUCE experiment site at the Marcell Experimental Forest, Minnesota, USA - June2016WEW_4_100 | ecosystem: Environmental > Terrestrial > Soil >... | reverse complement strand
CGCGAAGTGGTCGTCGAAGCCGTCAAGGCAGTCGCGCCGGCAAGTTTCTTCTCGCTCCTGGTCATCGCGGTTTCGTTTATGCCCATCTTCGCTCTGGAAGCGCAGGAAGGAAGACTGTTCAAACCGCTCGCCTTCACCAAAAACTTTTCCATGGCCATCGCGGCCGTGTTGGCGATCACGCTTGACCCCGCCATGCGGCTGTTTTTCACCCATGCCACGCAGTTTAATTTCCGCCCGCGTTTTGTGGCCCGCCTCGTGAACGCCGTCCTGGTGGGGAAAATCCACCCGGAAGAGAAGCACCCCATCAGCCGCGTGCTGATCAAGATGTATCGCCCGGTTGTGGAACTGGCCGTGCGCCTGCGCTGGGTGGTGATCGGCGCGGCCATTGCCGCCGTGGTGCTGACCGTTCCGGTGTTCCAGCGTTTGGGCTCGGAATTCATGCCGCCGCTCAACGAAGGTACATTGCTCTATATGCCCACCACACTGCCGGGAATCTCGCTGACGGAAGAGCAGCGGCTTCTGCAAATCCAGGATCGCCTGCTGAAGACATTTCCGGAAGTCGAGCACGTATTCGGCAAGGCCGGGCGCGCGGAGACCTCCACGGACCCCGCGCCGCTTTCGATGGTTGAGACCACGGTCATCCTAAAGCCGCAAGACCAATGGCGGAAGAAGCCGCAGTGGTACTCCGCGCGCGCCCCAGAGTGGTTGCAGAAAATGTTGCGGCACATCTGGCCTGACCGCATATCGCAGGACGACCTGGTGGATGAGATGGACCGCGCCCTGCGCATTCCCGGCACCACCAACGCTTGGACCATGCCCATCCGCAACCGCGTGGACATGCTCACCACGGGCGTGCGCACCCCCGTCGGCATCAAGGTGCTGGGCGCCGACCTCAACACGATCCAAAAGATTGGCGAGGAGATTGAACACACCCTGGCGAAAGTGCCGGGCACCCGCAGCGTTTACGCCGAGCGCGTGAGCGGCGGTTATTTCCTGGATTTCAATCTGCGCCGCGACCAACTGGCGCGCTACGGGCTTACGGTGGACGACGTGGAGGCTTACATCATGTCGGGTGTGGGCGGCGAGAACGTCACCACTACTGTCGAGGGCCGCGAGCGCTATTCCGTCAACGTCCGTTATCTGCGCGATTATCGCAGCGACTTGGGCTCGCTGGAACGAGTGCTGGTGGCCACGCCCTCCGGAGCGCAAATCCCCATCAGCCAGCTTGCCGACATCCGCCTGACAGAGGGGCCTAGCATGATCCGCGACGAGAACGGATTGCTGAGCGGATACGTTTACGTCGACGTCGCTGGACGCGACCTGGGGAGCTACGTGGAGGAGGCACAGCGGCTGGTGCGCGGCCAAGTGGAATCACATCTGCCCGCCGGTTACAGTCTAAGCTGGAGCGGCCAGTACGAATTCCTCCAGCGCATGCGCGACCGGCTAAAGCTGGTGGTGCCGATCACCATTTTCCTGGTTTTCATCCTCCTCTACCTCAATACTCGGTCGGTGGTGAAGACGCTCATTGTCTTCGCGGCGGTGCCGTTTTCAGCGGTGGGGGCCATCTGGCTGCTGCACTGGCTCGGTTACAACATGAGCATCGCCGTCTGGGTGGGGTTGATCGCCTTGATGGGTGTGGACGCGGAGACCGGCGTTTTCATGCTGCTCTATCTCGATCTCGCTTACGAAAGCTGGAAGCAAGCGGGGTTGCTAACGAGCTATAAAGGTTTGCAGGACGCCATTGTGCACGGCGCCGCCATGCGCGTTCGCCCCAAAGTGATGACCGTCGGGTGCATGTTCATGGGCCTCTTCCCCATCATGTGGTCCACCGGCACGGGCGCGGACGTGATGAAGCGCATCGCCGCCCCCATGGTCGGCGGCATCTTTACTTCCTTTATTCTGGAGTTGCTGGTTTACCCGGCCATTTATGCGATTTGGAAATGGAATTTTGAGGTCCGGCCAAATTTGAGCAAGCTTAATGAGGGATAACGGGAGGCGTCCTGGAGCGTGTCCGTGGTCCGTTGTCAGTTGTCCGTTGTTAGGTCGGCCATGATGTTTTGCAACGGACAACTGACCACGGACTACGGACAACGGACGGGGTTAAACTATAGAGGACGCTTGGCGCCACGGGAGGAAACCATGAAAGCCCGCGAAATCGTTGTAACGCTCGTCGCGCTGGTCGCGATCGGGGTCACAAGCTTTTTTGCCTATCGGTACGAACAGAAGCGCGAGGCGGCGGGGATGTGCCCGTTCTGCGACCGCATGGTACATCCCGTTACCGCCTACCGATTGAAAGTTGGCGACCACATGGTGGCGGCGTGCTGCCCGCGCTGCGGCATGCATGCCCAGGTGAGTCAGACGCAGGGAAATCCGGGTCCAGCCTGGGCCACTGACGTTAATACCGGTGAGACTGTCGCGGCAGAATCCGCCACTTATGTTGAGGGCGGTGACGTACAGTATTGCACGCACGGTGACCAGCCGATGACGCGCGAACCTCACGGCGTTTCCATGCGCGAGTATGATCGCTGCCTGCCGACCCTGGTGGCATTCAACTCGCCGCAAGAAGCCGAAGCTTATCAACAGCAGCATGGAGGGCGCGTTTTGAGCTACTCTCAGGCGCTTGCAAGTGTGCGGGAGCAATGATTCTGGACGGCAAACCGGCAAACCTCACAAATGTAATTCAAGTTGAGATCCCCCGAAACGTTGGTGCAAACGGCATTCGAGGGGATAGCTCCTCGGTAGTCGCCTAGTGTTTATTGACGAATCCGCAGGGGCAATCCGAAGTTCTGGGCGAGCGACGGGGCACTCGGAAACTATGATGAGTGGGTATTTCGCCGGATTGGGAATGAAAAACGCCCTTCCCGGAGAATAGGACGACAGCGCTTTGAAAGTGCACCAGGCTCCAATCGACCTGGCATCAGTAACGAGTCGTCGCCGAGGGTTTAGGGAAGCGCTCTCGGTCTTACCGGCCATTTGGCTGTCTCACCCATTGCGGAACCAGGGCACCTCGCGCCAATTCGTTCACGTTGGAAATATCGGAAGAACTATAATCTTTACCGCAGAGGCACTGAGACGCAGAGAGAAGGCCCTAAGTTATCAAATCTCTGCGCCTCCGCGCCTCGGCGGTGAGAAGACCGCCTGGACTTCACCTTGGGTTGTCTTCGATCAACTCCAGCTTGGCGGGGCCCAGCAGTCCTGACTCCCAGAGGGGTGTATCTTGCTTGTAAACAACGTTGGTGTGGGTGTAGCGCCGCTCGGGTGGCAGCCGGCTATCGCCGATAATGCGATTCGGCCAGAGATTGGCGACGTCAATCTCCAAAACATTTCCGGAGGGCTTCACCGCATCCGTGATCTCCACCCGGAAGGGCTTGGTCCACAACGGGCCAAGATCTTTTCCGTTTAGCCGAACCTGGGCGACGTATTTCACGTCGCCAAGGTCGAGCGCCACCCTCGCGTGCGCCCCGCGCAGCGCCAGCGGAAGATCAAACGACTTACGGTAGGTCGCCGTGCCGGAATAGTATTTAATCCCATCCTCCGACCGCTCCGTCCAGCTAATAAGTTTCTCAAACTCCACACTCGCCGGGTCTTTCAACGTAGCGCCGTCCGGAACCTGTCCCGACAACGTCGGGAGGGCGGCACGTGCCGGGCTAAAGCCCGGCGCTACACCCCTACCGTCCGCCGGCCCACCCCACTGGGGATCAAAGCTCACTGCCCACGGGCCCTGGATTTCTTGCCCGTTCGAGTAGACCGGGAAATTCCTGCTCGCTTCCCCTCGCACGTCCACGCCCATGGGCTGCCGGAAAACCACAAACAAGGAGCCGTAAGGTGCAAATTCCAAGGGCACGCTGGTCCGGCCATCGGCTTGCTTGAAGGCTGCTGCGGGCCGCGACTCGCCCGTGACGGGGTCCCACAGCTCCGGCCGCTTGCCCGACACGCGGAACGTGCATTCGGCCCGCTCGTCGCGGTCGTTGCGGTTGGATAGGAAGTACACCTCAGCGTCAGCTTGACTGCGGTGCAGGAAATCGAGCAACGCCCCGTTGGCACTGCTGCGATACACGAAGTCCGGAGCGATACTTTGCTGCGCGAAAACTTCGCGCAGCGACTCGCCGGAATAAATTCGTCCTTTCCCCAGGCTCCTTTCCTTTACTTTCAGGCCATCGATATCGCCCCACATTTCATCCGCGAGTTTTTTCAGCTCGGGATCGGCGCCGGGGTAACCCTGGAGCCCGGGGGGCCGCTGCGGTCGGGGCCCAAAGACAACTCCACCCTCCTCCACTAATTCACGAATTCTGCGCAGCACGGTCGCGGACATCACCCCATCCTGCGGCAGCACCAGCACGCGATAGCTCATCCCCGAGGGCAAGGTCCATCGTCCGTGGTCAATCGCGAGGCCGTGCAGGAGGAGTTCGGAATCGAGGGCGTCAAAGTTGTAACCCTCGGGCAGCGCGGGGCGCAGGTATTCGCGGGAAGGCAAGAACTTCGTCACGCCCTCACCATAAAAGTAGAGCGCATCGGCGTCGAATCGCCCCTTTTGCAACAGATACTGGCAGCGCGCCAGGTATTGGAAGAATCCTCGGGCCTCTTCCCACCAGGTAATATTGCGGTCGAAATGCGTTCCTGCTCCGTATTGCCAGCCAGGTTTCATCTCCAGCATGGGCTGCGCCGTGTACTGGTGGAAGACCATGCGGTTGAGTCCGTCGAGAAACGCTTGATCGCCGACGGGCTTGAGCGATTGCGGATATTCCTGCCAATGAGTCCACGCCGTGAAGGATTCCGCCTGCACCACGGGGCGGCCGTAGACGTGGGCGGCGGTGGCGACGGTGCGGATGACGTTCCCCCAGGGGTTGAATTGCGACATAATGTCTGTGCCAAACCAGAATTCCCCCATGGGCAAATCATTGTTCCCCGCGCAGCGCAGGCCGTCGATGTGCGGATAGGGATAAGTGCCATAACCCGTTTCGCTTTGGATTCCGATGCCGCGCTGGTGCGCGAGTTCGCCAAAGGGAATCCAGAACTGCTCCGCCATGAGGTCGCCAATGGTCCAGCGAACGTCAAAGAGAAAGCGGTTCGTGACCTCGCGGCTGTCCACAATGCGCCGAGCCATGGCCGGAAGGTACGGCAACAGGTCGTAACCCCTGCGCTTTTTGAACTCCTCGCGAAAGGTCCGCGACCATGTCGGCTGCTGGCCGCGCACGTCGGCGCCCAACTCGTAGCTATCAATGTGCAGGTACTTGAGCACGTGAGTGCCGGAACCCTCTGCATCCGCGAGTACGGGCAGAGCAGTATGGACAAAATGACTCTCGATGCCGGCGCGGTCGAGCATGTCCGCCTCGTACCCGCCTTGGGTGTTGCGGGATGTGCCGCGAATCTGTTGGCCTTCCAGGGTATATCCAAAGCGTAAAATTGTCCATCGGCCGGGTGGCACGTCCCACGACATGCGTCCATCCGCATCCGTAAATGCCGTGAGATCAACGACTTCCTTCGAGCGGCAATCCACCGCGCCATCTTGCGGGTACTCCTCGTCCAACGCTGCGGGACCCTGGCGCGGATAATCCCAAAAGCTGCGGTTACCGGACTTGAACCACCACCATTTGATTCCGCGGCGAAGAATCGGTTCGTCTCCTTGGCGCAGCAGCACGGCTTCCGCCATCTGCACGGGCGTCCCGTAAGCCGAGGTCATCACCAGCCGGAAGTGCCGGCTTCGCACCGTGGGGAAGTCCACTCGTTTCCCCTGACCTTTCTCCAGGCTGAAACGGGTCACGGAAGTGAATGTCTTCCCGTCCTGCGAGGCCTGAAGTTCGCACTCGCGCGGACCGCTATCGGGACCCGGCAATAAATAGATACTACTGGCTTGTAATGGATTGTCAAAGTCAAAGGCGAGCCAAGTGGGATCGCTCGGGCTGAGCGCCGTCTGTCGGGAAGACCAGTAAGTTTCCGGGTCGCCATCGACGGCGTCCTGGGGGTAGAAGTTCCACTCCCCCACATATCCCTGGAGCGTCGAGCTGGCGGTTACCATTGCCGGAGCCACCGGACGGCTGGCTTTCTCCCGAATCGCCAGCACCGCCACATCGTGATAGTAGTTGTCCACCACCGGCGGCAGAGGGAGAAGCCGGTCAAGCTTTTTCGCCCCGTCCACCTGCAACTCCGAGTACACGAGCTTCTTGTTGGCTTGGTCCTGAGTGATCCAGAGGCCGCCGCTATCCCAGCCATCGCAGAGGTCGATGCTCACCACCATCTCCAGGCGGGCGGCCTCGCGCAACGCATGCTGGAATAATTCATGCCATTGCGGGCTGAAGAACTGCGCGCCCGCGGGAGTCTTTCCATCGCCGGCCTGAAAAACCAGGACCCCATTGATTCCTTGCCGTTTCATCTCCTCCAGGTCTTTGGTTATGCCCTCCTTGGTGACGTTGCCGTTAAGCCACAACCAGTAGGCCCAGGGCTTGGCCGAGTCAGGTGGAGAGAGAAAATTGCTCGCCAGTTCGTCCGTCTTCTGCCCACTCTCCGCCGCCAGAATGCCTCCGCTTAAAGCCAGCAACATTGCTGCGGCAAGTGCAACTTTCCTCATCTTTTGCCTCCCAAAGGTTGCCAATGTGGGACGACCCTCGCCAGCGCTCTGGGCAACTCGCCGTAAAATCGGGTTTCGACCAGCGGATGGCACGAGTCGATTTGAGGGCTGCTCAACATTTCGATTCCGGCACAACGGACTCAATGTTGTTGCGGCGCCTTCCAAGACTCGCTACCGCCTTGCGGGACGTCCTGGTACGACGCGCATAATGCCTATTCTGACCGCGGAATTCAAGCAAATCTCGCGCCCTGCCGGGAATTATTTTTCATTTTAGATTTGCGACAACCTCTCCCCCTAAGAGCGGTTCATAATCCCATAGTAAACGAGTATTCTTAGTGAGGAGCGCGTAGCGCGGACCCCCGTTCTTGGGGTCCGCGGCTCTTACCTTGCAAAATCCGTAAACCTTAAAGAGGGACGCCTGCCCTCAGGTTCGGGAGCGCGAGTCTAGGGAAGAACCGCAGAATCACAACAGCGGACGTCGGCGCTACGCTTGGAAAAAGGCGGGAGCCTTGAAGGTAGGAGTTGCCTGAGACGAACAGATGGAGGTATAGAAATGGCAGATCGGAGAGTTCTCATGACGGGTCAGAATCCGGACCGCCGCCAATTCCTGAAGACCGTGACGGCTGCGGCCAGCGCTTGCCTGTTGCCCAACTCCGCCCCAGCCCGTGGCACCGAGCGGGCGCAACGCCTGCGCATGGGGGCGCAAACCAACGCTTGGGGAGTGCCGATCAAAGACTACGGCCAATTGTTGGAAATCGCCCAGACCCTGGTGCGCCTGGGTTACGAAGGCTTCGAAACCAACTTTGCCAGCGTCAGCTCGCAAGTGGCAAGAGCCGCGGATTGCCGGCGTGACTTCGCATCACGGCACATCCAGTTCGTTGCCCCGCATTCGAGTGGCTTTTTCTACGACCAGGACAAAGGAGCAGATGAGCTTGCCAAACTCGCGAGCATGGCGGGGTCCTGCGCGCAGATGGGCGCCAGCTACCTGATTGTGAGTGGAAAACAACTTCCCCATCCCGACGGAAAGCTCGACCTCGACGCTGTACGCATTAAGGCGGAGGCGCTTAGCCGGCTCGGGGAAGCCGTCAAGAAGCAAGGCTTGCGGCTTTGCTATCACAATCATCAAGCGGAGTTCCAGGACAACCCATCGGAAATGAGTTACCTACTCAGTGAAACAGATCCCGGCAACGTATGGCTGTGCCTTGACGTCGGCCACTGTTATGGCTTGGTTGACCCGGGGGAATTCACCGCTGCGAACTTCCGGCGCATTGCCATCTTCCACCTTCGGGATGAGGTGCGGGCGATCACCGGTGAAGTTATTGATACTGAACCCGGAGAGGGCAGAATCAACCTCCAGGGGATTGTTGCCCCGCTCCTGAATAACAACTGGGAGGGTTGGCTGGAAATCGAGGAAGAGCAATATTACCCCAAGCCCATGCCAAACCCCGAAATGGCCATGCAAAAGTGGCGTCAGTTTTTGAGAGGACTGACCGGTGTATAATCATGATAATTATGAATTCTGAATTATAAATTATGAATTGTACATTATTAGATATCTGCATGGGCAGCAATCTTACAATTCATAATTTAGAATTTAGAATTCATAATTCCGGAGTGATCCATGCCCAAATGTTTTCGAAATTTGATTCCCGCACTTTTCCTGGCCGTCGCGGCCTTGGCCGCGCAACCGAACGGCGCGCTTCAATATCAGTCCGCGTTTATACGCGTTGAGCTGGCCTCGGACCAACCGGCCTTCGTAACCCTTACCGTAGATTCGCTGGGTAAGAACAAGCTCAGCGCCAACCCGCTGCGCCCGCCGGCCAAGACGGAGACGACATACCAAGTGCGCCGTGTGGGCACGACCTTCGCGTATCGTTCCTCCGGTGCTTCTGCGGCGACGCCGCCCGCGTGGACGTTTCAGTTCTCTCCGCGCCAGATCCATTTGTGCTCGCACTTTGGCGCAGGAAATCCGCCGCCACCGCTGGTGCTGAACTTCAATCCCCATCTTAACCATGCCACACTGCTGGGGCTCATCAATGACGACAGCAGCGTGCAACTGCCGGCGCTCCTGCATCTGCCTGACCTCGGAACTTTTCGAATCACTTCCAGCACGGGCCGCCGCCTGGCCCTGGGTTACGACGCGCTGCGTTATGGGGGAGGCAAGCAGGCCGACGACTACGTGCGGGTCACCTTCCCCGCCGCCACCGCTGCCCTGCCCGAGGTCGATTACAACCTGGAAGTGGTCGCCATTTATCCCGGCTCGCCGGAACTCGCGCGCGATCCGCGATTTGACGGCTTCCGGCGCAACTGGCTGAATATCTTTCAACTGAACCCACGGGCGCGAGTGCTGGCCAATCACGCCGCCAGCGACCCCGTGGCCTTCACCGTTTTCGAGTATTCCTCGGTGGCGGTGCGCACGCCGCCGCTGGCGCCGGGCCTGAGCGCGCTGGACATGATTCGCCAAACCCTGGAGCGCTACCTCGGCGGAATGAAAGGCTACGGGATGGAGGGATACGGCGGCACGCGCTACGACTATACCGACACCTATCCCTCACTCCTGATTGCCGCCTACGATTACGTCAGCGGCAGCAAGGATCACGCGTGGCTGGAAAAGAACTATTCCGGCATAAAGGACTGGGCCACCAAATTGTTGGCCATGGACGTGGATGAAGACGGCTTGATTGAATATCCAGTGAGTGGGAACTACAACTCCTGGCCACAAAAAATCGTGGTGCGCCCGGCCAACTGGTGGGACACCATCGGCTTTGGCCATCAGGACGCCTACGCGAACGCCCTTGCCTACCGCGCCCTGCTGAACATGGCGGAGCTGGCGCGCCAGGCAAATCAACCAGATGATGCGGGGCTGTATTCAGCTCGCGCCGAAAAACTCCGCTCGGTTTATTTCCAGACTTTCTACGACCCTCAAACCGGAGTGCTGGCGGGCTGGAAAAGCGCTGACGGGAATCTGCACGATTACTATTTCACTTTCGTGAACAGTGTGGCCATCACCTATGGACTGGTCCCGCGCGACAAAGCAGACCTCATCATGGATCGAATGCTCGCCAAAATGAAGGAAGTGGGTTACACGCATTTCGAATACGGCCTGCCCGGAAACTTGCTTCCCATTCGCCGCGGTGATTACGCCCACCACGATAAGCGCTGGGGCGGAGGGGAGAAAGAGGATGGGTCGGATGGATTTCAAATCTATGAAAACGGCGGGGCAACGGCGTGCTATGCCTATTTCACTTTGGAAGCGTTGTACCAGTTGGGCTGGCACAAAGATGCCGACGCCATACTGTTTCCCATGCTTGAGGCGTTTGAGAAAGGCGGTTTCCAGGGTTTTGGCCCGAACGGCATGACGTACGATTGGAAAGCTTGGGACGGAACCCCGCACGGTTATGAAGGCTTGCTGGTGGATGGCTACCAGACGCTGCTGGCCGTGCTGTCACGCTGAGAATAGGTGTCAGGTGCCAGGTGTCAGGTTTCAGGTGCCAGCGAGCGTAGCGCGGACCTCCGTTTTTGAGGTCCGCGGCTCTTACTGCGCAAATTGAGCGAACGTAACGTGGCGAGAATGGCAGCGTGGCGCATACGTCCGCATTTGAAATTAACCGTTTTCCCTACGGAAGAACCGCGGGCCCCAAATACGGGGGGCCGCGCTACACCAATACACACTCCGCCGCCCGGCGGGAGGAGCAGCACTTCTTGCGGCCGTTCCGAACCCCGGGCGCGCGGTGGAAACGCGCGCTCTTGCCGCCGGCCGATCCCATAAGCGCGCGCAACCGCAGCCTCGCTTTGTGCAGTTGCGACTTCGATGTGCCCTCGTTGATGCCGAGCAATTCCGCGATCTCATCGTGCCGGTAGCCTTCCACGTCATGAAGGAGGAAAATTTCCTGGTAACCGGCAGACAACTGGGCGATGGCAACGTCCAGACTTATTTTGTCCAAGGGGCTCGTCGGCGCCGCCGGAAGGGCGCTCACCGCCGCGGGGAAGTCACTCACCCCCTCTTGGGCGCGCGACGCGGTGTCCAAAGAAGTCATCGCCCCACGCCACCGGCGGTGGCGGCGCATTTGCATCAACACCGTGTTGACCGTCAGGCGATGCAGCCAAGTAGAAAAGCTTGCTTCGCCGCGAAAGGTATGGGCCTTTCGGAACAACTGGAGAAAAACCTCTTGCGTCAGATCCTCCGCGTCCTCATGGTTCCCCAACATGCGGTAGCACTGCCGATACACGCACCGCTCGTACTTGCGGTAAAGGGCATCAAATTCCTTTACTAAAGCTGCCCCGGGCGATTGTGAAATCCGCGGTCGAGGTGACAGCCAGGAGTGCCCCCAGGTGGCCGAATTCGCTTCCGACGGCGGCGCGCCAGGGCCGGGGTCGTGAGGTAGAGGAAAGAAACTGCCTCGCGGAGTAGGGATCGCACTCGGATCTCTTGGAGAGTCCCCGTGGAAGAAACCCTCAGTCTCCACAAAGGTTGTGGGGGGAAAGCTCACGCCCTGGTCGGGACTTTGAGAGTCGGGAGGAATTTCGTCCCCTGTCTCCACATCCACCGTCATGATTGGCGCCTCTAGAATTGCGCTCACAAGACTACCCTCCATCCTTTTGATGAGTCAGTTGCGACGTCCTCTAGGCCGGGGGAGTCCCATGTACCATTCGCCCACCGACGACAGCGATTGTCGAAGCCATGGCGGCAGCCCGATGTATGTCGCATTCACCCCTGCGGCCGGCTGCTCATCTGCCGCGCGCGGGGGCCATCAATAGATTGGACTTAATCAACGTGTCGATCGTCCTCACAAGGGAGGAGCCGACACGGGTGATGGAAAGGGACTAGACGCGGGGAGGAGCTCGTAAGCCATGCGCTCGAGGAGCGCCGGCAAGCTCCGGGAGAGGAAACTCCATGGGGGAGAAATAGTGTATGACTTCAAGCGTCATGACGGGAGGGGCGGGCCGGGAATCATCCGTTTGCACCGGCGCCAATTCGTCGCCGCCACACTCCGCCATGCGGCTGACCTTCGACGTGTGCCAGGAGGTGGTGTTTTGCCCTGAGTTGGGTAAGCGCGATTCGGTGGCCAGAACTCCCACGGTCACGATCAGAAGCGCGATCGCGACGAAGACGGTGCCGCCCATCGCAGTCGCGATGAAGCTTCCCCGACGGGCCGCAAATCGAGCAACTCTAAGCAAGCTGTTCACCCCTGCTGGCATTTGCCACAGAACTTCACCGGGGCCGATTTTACACCAATCGCCGGTGGACCGCAAAGACAACTGCAAGGGAACCCAGGAACTTCGCATGGCGATGCTCGGGTGGCGGTCGGGTGGCGGAGGACAAGGCAGACGAGCGTTCGTGGGTGGGCGGAGGAGATTCGCAAGTGACATTTGGCCGGGGGTGGCGGAAGCGAGCTGGAGACCGGGGTGGGGAGAGGGGAGGAAGAGAACACGAAGCTGCGGACCTGCGGAACAGGCAGCGGGAGGGCGCAGAGGGCGGGGAGCGAGGGACCGACCCGGGCGCTCAAGCGGGGGCGCGGACGGGCGGTTGCAGTTGCCACAAGGAGCGGTGGAGTGGGCGGGAGATTGCGCGCAAGCTGCAATACTGTTCACTTAGTTGTCGTCACGGATTAGGGAATCTAATTGCGGGCGAAGCCCGCCTTGGACTGCGGTAGCAGCAGCTACCGCCTTCCGCCTTCGGTTCATACGGCCAAGGCGCAAGG
>Ga0187849_1004120_pt1 | contig 12282 bp, 11 predicted proteins | sample June2016WEW_4_10_2_FD_132412 | JGI IMG/M metagenome (GOLD analysis project Ga0187849, IMG submission 132412) | Peatland microbial communities from SPRUCE experiment site at the Marcell Experimental Forest, Minnesota, USA - June2016WEW_4_100 | ecosystem: Environmental > Terrestrial > Soil >... | reverse complement strand
GAGCCACGGGACGGGTCGCTGGTACCTGGTGGAGCCGATGTCGCTGGCGTCGGTGGCGGCCGGCGCGGACGGGCTGATGGTGGAGATCCATCCCGATCCGGACCGCGCGCTCTCCGACGGCGCCCAGAGCCTGACGTTTGCCAACTTCGCGCACTTGATGGACGGCGTTCGGGCGTTGAGTGAAGCGGTGCGGCGGCCGCTGGCTCGCGTCCAGTGAAGCAATACGGGAGAATGAGGGCCTCGGCGACAGAATCGTCCGGGGCCCTCAGCGCCATGTATGAGCTCAAGCTGCCCTACTTCGAAGGCCCTCTCGATCTTCTCCTTCACCTAATCGAGAAGGACGAGCTCGACATAACTACCGTTTCCCTCGTCCAGGTGACCGACCAGTACCTGTCGCAACTGCACTCCTGGGAGCAGATAAACCTGGACGCGCTCTCCGACTTCGTCTCCATCGGCGCGAAGCTCATCTACCTGAAATCGCGCGCGCTCCTGCCGCGTCCGCCGACGGAGGCGGAGCAGGCAGAAGAGGAGGCGGTGGGCCGCGAGCTGACGGAGATGCTGCAGGAGTACAAGCGCTTCAAGGACGTCGCGCTGGCGCTACGGGAGATCGAGGACGAGGGGCTGCACGCGTATCGCCGCAACGCGCCGCCGCCGGACGTGCCACTGCCCTCCGGCCTTGACAAGGTGACGCTGGACAAGCTGATGGCGCTCTTCCGCGACGCCATGACCCGTCAGCCGTCGGAGCCGGTCGCGGCGATCCCCCGCGACATTGTCTCGGTGAAGGAGAAGGTACGGGAGATCGAGTCGGCGCTGCAGGAGACGGGACAGGTGAGCTTTCGGCGGCTGGTGCTGGCCTGTCGCTCGCGCATCGAAGTCATCGTTTCCTTCCTGGCGGTGCTGGAGCTGATCAAGGCGGGCCGCGTCTGGGGTCAGCAGGAAGAGCTTTTTGGCGACATTTCGCTTGTCGCCATCGGGGCGGCAGCCAGCGACGAATAGCGGCGGTCGGGCGCGAACCCCGTCAGAGGTGCGCGTCGAGCCAGCGCACGATGTCCACAAGTACTTCTTCTCGCCCGATGTCGTTGTGCGCTTCGTGGAAGCGGCCGGGGTAGACTTTCAGCTCCTTGTCCGCCGAGCTTATCTGATCGAAGAGGCGGCGTGAGCCGTTGGGCGAGACGATCCGGTCGTCGCCGCCGTGGAGCAGCAGAACGGGGAGCTTGATTTCCGCCGCGCGCGACTTTACCCGGTCGATGGCCGCCAGGAACTCCATGCCCCAGCGCAAGCTCGACTGACTATTCACCAACGGATCGGTATCGTACGCCTGCACGACGGCGGGGTCGCGGGACACCCCCGCGCCGCCGAACTTCCACGTGGTCGACAGCGTCGGCCGTACGCGGGACAGCACGCGCGCGATGGCGAGCTGGACCGGCTTCGTCACGTCGATGGGCTCCAGGGCCGCGCCACTGATGATCGCCCCGCGAAACGCGTCTGGGTGGAAGAGGAGGTAGTCCAACTCGATGACCGCGCCCATGCTGTGTCCGAAAAGGAAGAGCGGCAGGTCGGGCGCGTCCCGGCGGACCTGAGCCAGGAAGGCGTCGGTATCGTCACGGTACTCCTGCCAGGCGTTGATGTGGCCGCGCTGCCCGGCGGAGCGGCCGTGACCGCGGTGGTCGAAGCAGTAGACGGCGTAACCGTGCGGCGTGAGGTCGTCCGCCATGGCGGCGTAGCGGCCGCTGTGCTCGCGAACGCCGTGAATGATCGCCACAGCGCCTTTGGCTGTGCCGTCCGGCTTCCAGCACTGGCGGTAGAGGTCGATATCGCCGGCGCCTCTGAAAGTGCCTTCGCTTTGCATGCGTTCTACCTCCGCGCATCGGAATTCCTCTGGCGATTAGAGCATAGCAGCCCGCATCGTCTCCTGGAAGCCCGCTGCGGATCACGTCTTCTTCACGGCTGCGGTCGCCCGCTTCACGGGCCTTTCATGTCGTGCGAATAACATTCCTTTTTGAACGGGTCACTTCTTGGCAGCAGCGCGCGATTCGGTTGGGCGACGAGACGTGGCTCCTGACGACGCGGGTCCGAAAGGGACGTTTGAAGTGCCTTCGAAAAGCGCCGGAATCGTCGTAGCTGCGGCGGCGTGTGCGACGCTGCTTTCGTCGGCCTGCGGCAGCGGCGGCGGGTCGGCGACTGCAACATCGACGTCGACGCCACCGCCCACGTCCTCGCCTGCGACGCCTTCCGCCGTGCCATCGGCAAACACCCCCGCGGAGAACGGCTACCGTCTCGTCCCAACGTTGCCCCAGGCCGCCTTCGACAAGATGCTCGGCTTCCAGACGATTCCGGGCAGCCCCAATGAGGCGGTGGTACTGACGCAGGGCGGCGTCATTTACCGCATCGCCCTCGACGGGAGCGTTCCGCCGGCGGTCTTCGGCGACGTGTCAGGCCTGATCATCCCGAATCCGGGCACCGAGGAAGGGCTGCTCGGTCTCGCCTTCTCGCCGCACTTCGAGTCGGACGGACGGGTCTTCGTCGACTACGTCGCCGGCAATCCGACGCGGGACGTGCTCGCGCGCTTCAACGTTAGCGGCGGGGCGATTGACGTGGGGAGCGAGCGCGTCATCCTGGAGGTGCCCGAGCCGTTCGACAATCACAAAGGGGGCCAGCTTGCCTTCGGGCCGGACGGCTACCTCTACTGGGGCCTCGGCGACGGCGGCTCGGAGGGCGATCCGCAGCAGAACGGGCAGAAGCTCGATACGCTGTTATCGTCCATCCTTCGCCTCGACGTGTCCGGCGACGGCTACGTTGTTCCGCCGGACAACCCGTTTATCTCGGTCGCCGGCGCGCTGCCGGAGAAGTACGCGTACGGCCTCCGCAACCCGTGGCGGTTCAGCTTCGACCCCGCGACCGGCGATCTGTGGGCGGGCGACGTCGGTCAGGATAAGTGGGAGGAGATCGACCGTATCGTCGCCGGCGGCAACTACGGCTGGAGCATCATGGAAGGGCTGGAGTGCTATCGGACGCCGAACTGCGACCAGACGGGTCTGACGCTTCCTCGCGCCGTTTACGGCCACGACGTCGGCTGCGCTATTATCGGCGGCTACGTCTACCGCGGCGCAGCGATGCCGGAGCTGGACGGGTGGTTCGTCTACGGCGACTACTGCAGCGGACGGGTGTGGGCGTTGGACACGCAGTCGAACAGCGCGCCGGTCCTCCTGGCGAACTCGGGCCATCCGATCACCTCGTTCGGAGTGCTGCCGAGTGGCGAGATCGTGGCGCTTAGCTTTGACAAGACGATCTACGCGCTCGAGCGCGCTCCCTGAGAGGAAGGAGCACGACATGACGGGACAGGACCGCGGCCCGGACGCCAGGCGAATGGCGGAGCTCATCGGTTACCAGGAGGGATCGGTGGTTAGCCGCCAGCTAGTCAAGGGCGGCGGCGGCAACGTAACGCTGTTTGCCTTCGACAAGGACGAAGGTTTGACGGAGCATGCGTCGCCGTTCGACGCCTTGGTCTACGTGCTCGACGGCGAAGCGGAAGTGGCCATTGCCGGCCGGCCGTCGCGCCTGCACGCGGGCGACATGATCGTGATGCCGGCCAAGGAGCCGCATGCCCTCAAGGCGCCATCCCGCTTCAAGATGCTGCTCGTCATGATCAAGCCGTGATCAGGCGGGCGTGGACCGAGAATCTTGTAGGGGCGCATAGCAGTGCGCCCCTACGTGCAGCACCTTCGCTCACGATACGCTATTTCGCGTTGACAACCTGATCGGCCGATGGTTCAATGGAAACGAGGCCAGCAATCGCAAAGCAGTGGAGTCCAGTAGCTGTCCTTAGTCAAGCGCTCCGGGAGGGAACCTCTTGGCGGAGTACGACGTAGCCATTATCGGCGGCGGGCCAGGCGGGTACGTCGCCGCGATCCGCGCCGGGCAACTCGGCCTCAAGACCGCGCTCATCGAAAAAGACCGCGTGGGCGGCGTCTGCCTCAACTGGGGCTGCATCCCCTCAAAGGCGCTCCTCACTAATGCCGAGCTCGTCCGCTTCGTCCAGCGCGGGCAGGAGTTCGGCATCGCCTGCGATAACCCGCGCTTCGACTTCGCCGCCGCCATAGACCGCAGCCGTCAGGTCGTCGACCGTATGGTGAGCGGCGTGGAGTTCCTGCTTAAGAAGAACAAGGTGGACGTTATCGAGGGCGCGGGCATGCTCAAGAGCGCAAGCGAAGTTGCCGTCGAGCCGTCCGGCGACGTGGTGCAGGCGAAGAACGTCATCATCGCGAGCGGCGGCTTCGCGCGGACGCTGCCGGGCGTGCCGATCGACGGTTCGACCGTGATGACGAGTCGCGAGGCGCTCGAGCTGCGACAGGCGCCGGAGAGCATCGCCATCGTCGGCGGCGGGCCCATCGGGGTCGAGTTCGCCTATCTGTACGCCAGCTACGGTTCCCGCGTCACTATCGTCGAGTTGCTCGACCGCCTGCTACCGCTGGAAGACGAGGATGTCTCCCGCCAGCTAGAGCGGTCCTTCAAGCAACAGGGTATCGAGTTTATGACGCGGGCGGAACTGAAGGAGCTGCGCGTTGAAAGCGGACGGGCGCGGCTCTCTGTGCGCGGCGCCGGCGAGGGGCGCGAGGTGAACGCCGAGAAAGCGCTCATCGCGGTCGGCTTCGGCGGCAGGAGCGACGGCATCGGGATCGAGGCGCTGGGCGTCGCGACCAAGCGGGGCTTCATCCAAGTCGACGACCGCATGAAGACGAACGTTCCCGGCGTCTACGCTATCGGCGACGTCACGGGGAAGCTCATGCTGGCGCACGTGGCGTCAGACCAGGGCATGATCGCCGTCGAGGACATCGCTGGCCTGGAGCCCGCGAAGCCTGACTACGTAAAGATGCCTCGTTGCACCTACTGTCAGCCACAGGTAGCGTCCTGCGGTCTCACGGAGGCCCAGGCGCGCGAACGCGGCTACCAGGTCACGACAGGGCGTTTCCCGTTCCGCGCCAACGGCAAGGCGATGGCGGGCGCTGACACAGACGGCTTTGTGAAGGTGGTCGCCGAGACCGACTACGGCGAGCTGCTTGGCGTCCACATTATCGGCGCCGAAGCGACGGACCTGATCGCCGAGGCGGCGCTCGCCCTGGCTATGGAAAGCACTCTCGACGACCTGACGCGCACGGTACACGCGCACCCAACTTTGTCGGAGGCGGTGAAAGAGGCCGCACTGGCGGCCGGGGGCAAGGCCATCCACTTCTGGGCGGCGCCCTCGAGGGGGGAAGCGACATGACAACAGTGAAAGCGCCAACGAAAGAGCAGGCCGGCTCGCCGGAAGAGTTTGTCGAGCTGCTGCGCCAGATGATGCTCATCCGTCGCTTCGAGGAGAAGTCGGCGGAGATGTACGCCCGCGGCCGCATCGCCGGCTTTCTGCATCTGTACATCGGCCAGGAGGCGACAGGTGTCGGCGCCATCGCCGCCGTTTCGTCCGATGACTATGTTGTCAGCCACTATCGCGACCACGGCCAGGCGCTCGCCCGCGGCCTCGACCCCAAAGCCGTCATGGCGGAGCTGTTCGGGCGCGTTACCGGCGTCAGCAAAGGGCGCGGCGGCTCTATGCACCTCTTCGACGTCTCCCGGCACTTTATGGGTGGCTACGCTATTGTCGGCGGGCACCTGCCGGTCGCCTGTGGCCTCGCCTTTGCGAGCAAGCACCTGAAGACCGACCGCATCGTCCTTTGCTTCTTCGGCGACGGCGCTGTGAACCAGGGGGAGTTTCATGAATCGCTCAACCTAGCCGCCGTTTGGTCGCTGCCGGTCGTCTTCCTGTGCGAGAACAACTTCTACGGCATGGGCACCCAGATCAGCCGCGTCTCCGCTGAGAGCGAAGTTTATCGCCGCGCCTGCGCCTACAACATGGCGGCCGAGAAGGTCGACGGCATGGACGTGCTGGCGGTCCGCGACCTGGTCCGGAAGGCGGCTCAGCATGCGCGCGAAGGAAAGGGTCCGTACTTCGTCGAATCGGTGACGTATCGCTTTCGCGGGCACTCCATGGCGGACCCGGAGTTCTACCGGACGAAGGAGGAGGTGCAGCAATGGCGCGCGCGCGACCCGATTGTTCTGTTCGAACAGCGGCTGCGCGAATGGGGACTCATCGACGACGACGCCATCAAGCGCCTGCAGGATGAGATTGAGGCCGCAGTGAACGACGCGGCGCAATTTGCCGAAGAAAGCCCGTCGCCCGACCCTTCGACTCTCTACGACAATGTCTACAAGGAGCAGGGCGATGCCTGAGACAACTATCCGGGAGGCCCTCCGCCAAACTCTTAGAGAAGAGCTGCAGCAGGACGAGCGCATGGTCTTGATGGGTGAGGATATAGGCGCTTACGGCGGCTCCTACGGCGTCACGCGCGGCCTGCTGGAGGAGTTCGGCGAGGAGCGCGTCTACGACACGCCGATCTCGGAGTCGGTGGTCGTCGGCTGCGGCATCGGCGCGGCGATGGGAGGCGTTCGGCCCGTCATCGAGCTGATGACCATCAACTTCAGCTTCCTTGCCTTCGACCAGATCATCAACAACGCCTCGAAGCTGCACTATATGTCCGGAGGACAGATAAACGTTCCGCTGGTCATCCGCATGGCCAGCGGCGGCGGCAGCCAGCTCGGCGCGCAGCACTCGCACGACCTGGCGGGCTGGTACGCGCACGTGCCGGGCCTCAAGGTCGCGACGCCGTCGACGCCCTACGACGCCCGCGGCCTCCTGAAGACGGCGCTGCGCGACGAGAATCCCGTCATCTTCGTCGAGCACACCGCGATCTACGGTCTTCGCGGCGAGGTGCCGGAGGAGGACTACGCGGTCCCGTTCGGGCAGGCGCAGGTGATTCGCGAAGGCGGCGACGTCACGCTTGTCGGCTACTCCGGCAGCGTTCATCAGGCGCTGCGGGCGGCGGATATGCTGGCCGGGCAGGATATGGACGCCGAAGTCCTCAACCTGCGCACTCTGCGCCCACTGGACGTGGACGGCATCGTCGACTCAGTCAAGAAGACCGGTCGCGCCATCGTCGTGGAGGACGACTGGCGCTTCGGCGGCTTTGCGGGCGAGATCGTCGCCCTCATCCAGGAGCGGGCCTTCGACTACCTCGACGCGCCGGTCGCGCGAGTCTGCGGCGCCGACGTGCCGATGCCCTACGCCCACGAGCTGGAGGCGGCCGCCCTGCCCAGCGAGCAACAGATCGTCGACGCGGTGCTGGCCATGCGCTGAGAGGAGGAGGACCATGGCTTACGAGGTCATTATGCCGCAGATGGGGGCCGATATGAAGGAAGGCACCCTGATTCGCTGGCTGAAGAAAGAGGGGGAGGAGGTGCAGCGCGGCGAGCCGATAGCGGAGATCGAGACGGACAAGGCGAACATCGAAATCGAGGCGTTCGAGGGCGGCGTGTTCCGCAAGGCGCTGGCCGGGCCGGGCGACGTCGTTGCCGTCGGCCAGGTGATCGCGGTTCTCGGCGCCGCTGACGAGGACATATCGAAGTACGAAGCGCCGGCCGCCGCCCGCGCGCGCGCGCCGGCCCTGGCGACGGCAGCCCGACCGTCCGCCGGCGCCCAGGCGCTGGTGCAGCAGCAGCCGAGCCATGGTGATGGGCGCGTCCATGCTTCGCCCGTCGCGCGGCGCATGGCCGAGGAGAAGGGAGTCGACCTGGCGCAGGTGCAAGGCACCGGACCGGAAGGCCGCATTACGCGGGGGGACGTCGAGGCGTTCTTGCAGGGGCGCGCTTTTCCGCCTCCGTCGAAGCCCGCGGAAGCGCCGAAGGAGCCGGCCGTCATGTCGATGAGCCGGATGCGGCAGGCCATCGCGCGGCGGATGGCGGCAAGCAAGCGTGAGGCGCCTCACTACTACGTAGCGGTGGATATCGACATGACTGAGGCGCAGCGATTCCGGGTGCAACTCAACGCCGCTCTTGGCGACCAAGGCCACGTCTCGGTCAACGACCTGCTCGTCAGGGCTTCGGCGCTGGCGCTCCAGCGTTACCCCATGTTCAACACCTGGTTCGTCGACGAGCAGGTTCAGCAGCAGGAAGCGCAGAATGTCTGCATCGGCATTGCGTTGGAAGAGGGGCTTATCGCGCCGGCCATCCTCGACTGCGGTCACAAGAGCCTCGCTGAGATCGCCCAGGCGAGTCGCAGTCTGGCGGAGCGGGCGAAATCGGGGGCTCTCAAGCCGGACGAGTACGCCGCCGGCACGTTCACCATCAGCAATCTGGGGATGTACGGGATCGACGAGTTGATCGCCATCATCCAGCCGCCGCAGACCGCGATCCTGGGCGTCGGGCGCGTGAAGTCGCAGCCGGTCGCGCGCGAGGGCGCCGTCGAAGTCGCGGAAGTGATGCGGGTCGCTCTGTCCGGCGACCACCGCGTCACGGACGGCGCGTTGGGCGCGCAGTTCCTCAGCGAGATCAAGCGATTGCTGGAATCGCCGGTGGGGCTGTTGCTGTAGGACGGCGGGAGGTCTAAAGGCCTCTCCTACGTCTTGGTGGCGCGGCGGCCGCGGTTGACTTCATCGGCAGACTGAACCCACAATAAATCTTGTCCGCGTTTTCATCCTGCAACTTCCTGTCGTGCGAAGCGGAGGAGACGTGTCGAAGCTGCGCGCAAACGGCATCGTGATGAACTACGAGCTGGCCGGCGATGGCGATTGCCTCGTTCTCGTCCACGGCGCCGGCGACAGCCTTCGCCTCTGGGACGTGCAGGTCGCGGAACTCTCCCGCAACTATCGCGTCCTGAGGTACGACATCCGCGGGTTCGGCGAGACGGAACTCGGGGACGCGGAGATCAACGTGTCGCTACTTGCCGCTGACCTGCGCGAGCTCCTGCGCGCCGCCGGCATCGACCGCGCCTTCGTGCTCGGCCACTCTATGGGAGGTCGCATCGTTCTCCATCTTGCCATCGAGCAACCGGAGATGGTGCAAGCGCTCATTCTCTCCAGCAGCGGGATCGGCGTGGGTGCGCGGCCGCCCGGCGCGGACGAGAGACGACGGCAACTCATCGAGGCACTGGAGCGCGGCGACCTGGAGACGGTAGCGGAGCAGATGACGGCGGCGTCGTTCTCGCCCGGCCTGAGGGAGCGCAACCCGGCGCTATTCGAGCGTTACAAACCGATGAAGCTGGCAAATGACCCCGGCGCTTTCGCCCGCGTATGGGGCGCCGTCATGCAGGCGCCGCCGCCGGACGTAGGTCTCCTCTCCTGCCCGGTCCTGATAATCGCTGGCGAGCGCGACGCGTTCATGTCGGTCGATATGGCGCGCGCGGCGCAAGCGGCTATCGCCGGGAGCCGCCTCGAGCTGCTGCCGACGGGTCACACGCCCGCGCTGGAAGCGCCGCAGGAGTACAATCGCGTCGTCCTCGACTTCCTCGCCGGCGTGCGGGACGGTCGAAAAGGGAAGGAGAGCTGACGCCGCATGGCCTGGAACCCCGAGCTGGAGAAGTCCTTTACGCCGCGATCCATCGCCGTTCTCGGCGCGTCGAGGAGCAGAATGCGCGGCGGCGGCAACCAGTTCATCTGGTCGATCCTGTCCATGGGCTACGAAGGCAACCTCTACCCCATCAATCCAGTAGCCGAAGAGGTGCTGGGGCTGAAGTGCTATCCTTCGCTGGCGTCGCTGCCGGAGACGCCAGACCTGGTCATCATGGCCGTTAACGCCTCGAGGGCCGAGGCAGCGCTTCAGGAATGCATCGACCGCGGCGCGCACAACATCCACATGTTCACGGCGGGCTTCGCGGAGACGGGTGAGGAAGAGGGGGCCGCGCTGGCCGAGAAGCTGCGCGAGATAGCCGCCCGGGGAAAGCTGAACATCGTCGGGCCGAACTGTATGGGCATCTACTCGCCACGCGGGCGCATCTCGCCCTGGGGTCCGCTGCCGGCAGAAGTCGGCCCGATAGCGATGATCACGCAGAGCGGTGCGCTCGGCAGCGAGTTCGTGCGCATGGCGCCGGACTACAACCTCCGCATGAGCAAGGTCATTTCGTTCGGCAACGGCTACGTTCTCGACAGCACCGACTACCTGGAGTACTTCGAGAACGACCCGGAGACGAAGTTCATCGGCATGTACCTGGAGGGCGTGCGCGACGGCCCGAAGCTGCTGCGCATGGTCCAGCGGATCGCGCCAAAGAAGCCCATCGTTATTCTCAAGGGCGGGCTTACCGCGGCCGGCGCCAGGGCGGTCGCATCGCATACGGGGTCGCTGGCGGGCCAGGACGCCGTGTGGGGCGCGTTCTTCGCCCAGTCCGGCGCCATTCGAGTCGACTCAATCGAAGAGATGGTGGATACGCTTCAGGCTCTGGTCCGGCTGCCGCCGTGCACGGGCAGGGGCGCCGCGCTCATCGGCAGCGCCGGCGGCAACGGCGTGATCACGACTGATATTTGCGTGCGCGAGGGGCTATTCGTGCCCGACATCTCGGAAGACATCCAGAAGGAGCTGCGCGGCTTCGTCGGCGTCGCCGGTACCAGCGTGCGCAACCCGCTGGACGTGGCGATGCAACTGCGCGGGGCGGAGGACTTCATTCGCGTCGTCGATATCGTCGCCAAGGACCCGGCGATTGACATACTTCTGATGACGGCGCAGGTCTTTCCGCGCAATTTGCCCTGGTGGGGGAGCGCCCGCGACTTGGCGAAGTACTTCATCCGGTTCGCGAAGAAGCCGCACCGTCAGCCGTTCGTCGTGGCGATGCGCTGCACGTCGGAGCGATTGGCGACGGAGAAGGACCGGCTGCAGGTGAGCGCGCGACTCCTCAAGGCAGGGATCCCGGTGTTCAAGACGATGGAACGGGCCTGCCGGGCGCTGTACAAGTTCACCGGCTACTACCGCTGGCTGGAGGAGCAGGACCAGTCTCCGGACGCGTAGGAAGAGTTCAAGCCTCCGACGGGCCGAGCCGCTTCATCCAATCGTGCGCAAACTGCTCCGCTTCGCCGCTCTCGATGACGTCGAGGATGCGCTCCGCGACGTGCTCGGCTGAATCGGGCGGCCGCAGCCCTTCGCTGTCGCCTTCCCACTGCGGCACGTGGCTATCGACGACGGTGTTCTGCTCGAAGTCGGTCGCCGTGATGTAGGGATAGACCACGCTCACGGCGATGCCGTCGTCCTTCAACTCTTCGCGCGCCGCGAGCGTGATGCCGTTCAGGGCCCGCTTCAGGGACGAATAGGGACTCATGTAAGGCAGGTGCATGAGCGACGTCCCGGAGCTCACGTTCACAATCGCGCCGCCGCCCTGCCGGCGCATGATGGGGATGACGGACTGCATGGCGACCAGCGGGCCGACGACGTCCAACTCGAACAGGCGCCGGAACTGTTCGAGGTTGGTGTGCTCAACCGGCGCGTCGTAGCCCTGGCCGGCGCAGTTGACGAGGAGATCGATGCGGGCGTAGTGCGCTTCCACGCGGCGCACCATGGCGCGCACGTCGCTCTCGACGCTCATGTCGGCGGCGGTGGCGAGGGAATCGGGCAACTGCAGCGATAGCGCCTTCAGCTTGTCAAGGGAGCGGGCGACGAGGGCGACCTTCGCGCCGCGCTCGGCGAGCAGGCGGGCCGTCGCCAGGCCGATGCCGGACGACGCGCCGGTAACGATTGCGACTTTTCCTTCGATGTCCATGCGGGGATCATATCAGATGCGGCCAGCAACGCGGAGTGGTCCCCTCGTCGGCGTTGACGACTGATGGGCTGCCGAGTAGCATTCTTTTCACCGCAATCCCTCGCTCTCGGAGGTAGACCAATGGAAGTGATCAACCCGCTGGTGCGCAAGTTCTGCCGCTCCGCCGTCGACGACCCGGAACGCTTCTGGGCCGAGGCCGCCGACCAGCTCCCCTGGTTCCGCAAGTGGGACACGACTTTCGAGTGGACGCCGCCCACATTCCGCTGGTTCATCGGCGGCAAAACGAATCTCTGCTACAACTGCCTCGACTACCACGTCGAGCGCAGGCGCGGCGGGCGCGCGGCGCTCATTTCTGAGGACGAGCGCGGCTGCAGGCGCGTCTACACATACGCGCAGTTGCTCCACGAGGTGAAGCGCGTCGCGGCGGCTCTTCGGGGCATGGGGATCAAGCGTGGCGATCGGATCGCCATCTACATGCCGACGTGCCCGGAAGCGATCATGGTCATGCTCGCGGCGGTGCGCATTGGCGCGATCCACGTCGCCATCTTCGCCGGTTTCGGCGCCGCCGCCTTCGCCGACCGCGTCACGCGAACGGGCGCGCGGGCGATCTTCGCCTCCGACATCGTCTACCGCAAGGGGAAAGACGTTTCCCTGAAAGACATGGTCGATGCCTG
>Ga0187849_1004115_pt1 | contig 12295 bp, 12 predicted proteins | sample June2016WEW_4_10_2_FD_132412 | JGI IMG/M metagenome (GOLD analysis project Ga0187849, IMG submission 132412) | Peatland microbial communities from SPRUCE experiment site at the Marcell Experimental Forest, Minnesota, USA - June2016WEW_4_100 | ecosystem: Environmental > Terrestrial > Soil >... | reverse complement strand
TCGGGAACGAACACCAGCGGGCGCACCAGCCGGAATTCTTTGTCGCGAGAGCGCGTCACCGCCGGCAGTGCGCTGAGCTTGCCCGTGAAGAGCGCGTTCCGCAGCAACGCTTCGCAAAAATCGTCGGCAGTGTGGCCGAATGCGATGACGTTCGCCCCTAATCCGCGCGCCACTTCATACACGGCGCGGCGCCGGTAGCGGCTGCACAGGTCGCAGCCGTGTCCGGGCTGGTCTTCGAGCAGGCGGAGCGAAGGCGCGTCGCGGAAATAGGTCCAGGCGATTCCCTTCCCTTCCAGGTATGCGCCCAGCGGTTCGATGGGCCGCAGGAATTTTCCTTGCTCGATGGTGAAAGCGCAGACGGTGAACTCGATGGGCGCGCGTTTTTGGAGCAGCGACAGGATATCGAGCAGCGTGAGCGAATCCTTGCCGCCCGAGAGCGCCACCGCGACGCGGTCCCCGTTTCGAATCATGCGGAAACGGCCAATCGCCTCGCCCACTTTGCGCAGCAGGGTTTTTTCGAGGTTCACAACTTATTATAGGAGAGGTGCTTTCCCTGGCGCGCGCGGCGGCTTTCGACGTTTGGCAGGCGGTGGAAGGCGGCGGCTACGCCTCCGACCTGCTGCGGCAGCGCACGGCCGCGCTCGATTCCCGCGACGCCGGCCTGGCTTCGGAAATCGTGCTCGGCGGACTGCGCCATCGCGCCCAACTCGACTGCCTGATCCGGCTGTTCTCCGGGCGCGCGCCGGAGAGCCTCGATGCCGAGGTGCGGCTCGCTCTGCGCATCGGCATCTATCAGTTGCGCTATTTGGCTCGCGTGCCCGCCCACGCCGCCGTCGCCGAAAGCGTCGAACTGGTGAAACGGGCGCGCAAGCGTTCCGCCGCGGGATTTGTGAATGCCGTATTGCGGAAGGCGCATCGCGACCCGGTCGCGTGGCCCGATCGCGCGACCGCACTTTCGATTCCCGCCTGGTTGCTCGAACGCTGGGACAGCCAGTACGGGGCGGAGATCGCCGAAAGAATCGCCCTGGCCGCGCTAGCTCCGCCGTCCACTTACGTGCGCGCGCCCGGCGCATCGGGGTTTTCAGAGAGCGCGCCAGCGCTGCCCGGCAATGACACTGGTCTGGCGCCGCAAGGCGCGGCTACCCGCGTGCTCGAACCCACGGAAGTGCCCGGCTGCTACCGGCTTGCACAGGGCACGACCGAAGGACTGCGGATTCAGGATATCGGCTCGCAAGCCATCGTGCCGTTGCTCGGCATCGAGCCCGGCCAGAGCTTTCTCGACCTATGCGCCGCGCCTGGAAATAAGACCGCGCAAGCGCTCGAATCGGGTGTCCGCGCCGTAGCCTGCGATCTTCACTGGAACCGCCTCGCGCCCATGCGCCCGCTGGGCTGCGGCCTGGTCGTGCTGGATGCTACGGCGCCGCTGCCGATTCGAACGCGCTTCGACCGCATTTTGGTGGATGCGCCGTGTTCGGGAACCGGCACGCTCGCCCGCAATCCCGAGATCAAATGGCGGCTGGATGCCGGGAGAATCGCCGAATTACACCGCCGCCAAGTATCGATCCTGCGGAACGCCCTGGAACTTCTCACCCCCAGCGGGCGTCTGGTCTACTCGACCTGCTCGCTCGAACGGGAAGAGAACGAGGCGGTCGTCGAGGAAGCGGTCGCGGACCGCGTCCAACGGCTGTGGCGGCGCATTCCGGGGGAGAGCGCCGGGGATGGATTTTTCGCCGCTGTGATAACATCGGAGTAGTTTTTCCAGATTACCGAAGACCAGTCTCCCGAAGTTGCGGCGCTGACTGATGCTCGGACGCGTAAACGCGGAAAAAATGGTTCAGATTCTTCCATCGATCTTGTCGGCCGATTTCGCCCATCTGGCGGACGACATCCGGCGCGTGGAACAAGGCGGCGCGGCGATGCTGCACGTCGATATCATGGATGGGCACTTCGTCCCGAACCTCACGATCGGACCGCCGGTGGTGAAATCCATTCGCAAGATCACCCGGGCCAAGCTCGACGTCCACCTCATGATTACGGACCCGGACAAGTACGCCCCGATTTTCATCGAAGACGGCGCGGACCTGGTTTCCGTGCACCAGGAGGCTTGCGTCCACCTCGACCGGGCGCTTCGCGCCATCCGCCAAGCGGGCGCTCTGGCAGGCGTCGTGCTGAATCCCGCCACGCCCGTTACAATGTTGGAGGACGTATTGGACCTAGCCGATTACGTCCTCGTAATGAGCGTCAATCCAGGCTTCGGCGGCCAGCAGTTCATTCCGCGATCGCTCGAAAAAGTGCGGGCGCTGGCGCGGAGGCGCGAAGAGTTGGGTCTCAAGTTCGCTATAGAAATCGATGGCGGCGTGACTTTGGAGAATCTGAGCGCGATCATCGGCGCGGGAGTGGATTGGGCCGTGAGCGGCGCGTCCGTGTTTCACAGCCCGGACCCGGCGGCCACCGTGGCCCGCATGATCGGGATCGCCCGCCAGGCAACTCCCGCCCAGGTGTAGGACAATCGTTAGGATGTTATGAAGAACTACCGACAGATCGTATCGTGCGGCATCGCATTGCTAATCGCCGGATTGATGGCTGGTTGCAGCTTGCGCGCCAAGAAGTATGAGAACCCGATTACCAAGGACACGCAGCAGCCCGACAAGGTTCTGTTCGACAAAGCCATAGCCGACCTCGAACACGGCCACTACGAGGTGGCGCGCCTGACGCTCCAGTCGATGATCAATACGTACGATCAGAGCGAATACCTCGCCAAAGCGAAACTGGCGATCGCCGATAGCTGGTTCCGGGAAGGCGGCACGCACGGATGGGCGCAGGCCGAAGCCGAGTATAAGGATTTCGAGCTGTTCTATCCGCTCATGGAGGAATCCGCGGAGGCCCAGGAAAAAGTCTGCATGATCGAATACAAGCAGATGGAAAAATCCGACCGCGATCCTTCCCACGCTCTCCACGCCGAAACGGAATGCCGCACGCTGCTGACGCAGTATCCGAACAGCAAGTTCGCGCCGCAGGGCCAGCAGTTGCTCCGCAACATTCAAGAAGTGCTGGCCGAGGCGGAATTTAAGGTTGGGACGTTTTATCGCACCAAGGGCGTATTTTACGCGGCGGCGAACCGGCTGCAAGGCTTAACCGATCATTTTCCGCTCTACAGTCAGGCGGATGACGCGCTCTGGGAGCTTGGCGACTCTTACGGCCACATGGGGAAGCGTTTCCGGGATCGCAGCGCCGACGCTTATGCGAAGATCGTGCGCGAATATCCGCTGAGCCCGTATGCCGCCGATGCCAAGAAAAAGCTGATCGTGATGGAGAAGAGCGTGCCGGAGCCCGACCCGGCCGCTCTCGCCCGCCAGAAGTACGAACGGGATAATCGCGAAAAGATCAGCACAACGAGCAGTTTCTGGGGAACCTTTAAGAGCCAGCCCGAGGTGCGAAGAGCCGCCAAATCCGGCGCACCCCAGATGGAGAGCCTGCACCCGACCGTGCCGGTCACCGTGCAAATGCGCGCCGAGCAGCAAGCTGCGGCCGCCGCCGCCGCTAACGCGGATACCAGCAGCGACGTAAGCGCGTCGACGATCACCGGAAAGTCGGCGCTCGACACACGGCCCGACGCCCGCCCGGCAGCCAATCAGGCGCAGCCGGCCGCCGCCGATCCCTCCCCAACGCCGGTTAGCCGATGAGTCGAATTCTGCTGGCCGACGACAGCCCGCATGCACAGCGTATGGGCGAGCGAATTCTGCGCGAGGAGGGATTCGAGGTCGTCACCGTCACCGACGGCGACACGGTCATGATCCGGTTGAACGATGTCGATCCCGATGTCGTGATGGCCGATGTGTTCCTGCCCCACAAATCCGGCTATGAAATCTGCCGGTACGTCAAGAATAGTCCTCGCCACCGCCATGCGCGCGTCGTTCTCGTGGCCGGGCTTCTGGAAACGGTGGACGAGGCGGAAATCGAGCGCGTCAAGGCCGATGGGGTTTTGAAGAAGCCGTTCGAAGCTTCGGCGGTGCTCGCCGCAATCCGGCCGCTGGCCGAGGCCGCGGAAGCGGACCGAATCGCTTTTGTTAAGCTGCCGACTTCGGAATTGCCGAAGACTACGGATCGAGAGGAAATGGCAAAGGCCAGCGAGGCGGCGAGCGTGCCAGTAGCCGAATCTGAGGCTTCAGCGCCTGACGCCGCGGATAAAGCGCCCGCGCCAAATGCCGTGCCACCGTCTGACGCAGCCACTGAAACGCCCGCCACCGAGCCGGCTGCGGTATTGGAGCCTCAACCGGCGGCGGATCTCGCCGGGCCGGTGCCTTCCGAGCAACAAGCTGCTACCGATGAGCCGACGGCGGAATCGGCAAAGCCCGCATCAATCGAGGAGCCGGTGATTATCGAAGAACCGGCCTCGGAAAAGGCGCCTGCGGATTCTGTTGCAGCGCCCGTGCCTGCTGCCGAGTCTGAGGCGGCCATCCTCGCGCCCGTCTTAATGCTCTGCGCCCCTGTGCCCGAGACCGAGGAAACGGTTCCCGCGCCAGCGGTCGAACCTGCGGCGCTTGCATTGGAATCTTCGGAACGAGCGGATTCGGAATCCGCATCGGAGGTGCCGGCGGCGAAGGCGGAGCCCTCCGAAACCAATGATCGAGAACGGTTGCAGGACGCGTCCCCGGCTATCGAAGCGCCGCCGGTTGCCGAGTCCTCGCCCGCCAGCACCGATGCGGTTGCGACAGAGTCCGTAGCGGTCGAAAAGGAACAGGAATCCGAAGCGCCCGTAGCGGAACCGGTGCGGGTTGAAGATGCCGCGCCCGAGGCGGTTGCGCTCGAAGCAACGCCCGCGCCAGCCAGCGCCTTGCCCCGCGGAATTCTAGACAATGGGGGCCTGGATCAAAGTGGGGCGGACGCCCTCGTCCGCGCTCGACCCCCTGGTCGCGCTCTCGCACCCAGTGTCGACTCTTACGCGGCACAGGACACTAGCGCCTTGCCCGCTACGCTGTTCCCCGTGCTGCAGGCGGTGCTGGAACCCGCGCCTGCTGGCTTGCCCGAGGCGGACCCGGAACTGGTGCGCGCGGCAGTGACCGTCGCGCTCGACCGCGCCATGCCCGCCTTGATTGACGAGATCACCGAGCGCGTCCTGGTTGCGCTGGCAGTTTGCGAAAAAAGGTCCTGACCGGCTCGCGGCCTGTCCCACTTGAGACGCAAGCTATTGATTCTATATGGCTGGATAGGCGTCATAATGAATCATGATTTAAGTAACACCGTTCCCTTACGGGTCGCTTCCGAGCGGAACCCCGACCGTGAGGGAGGGGCGGTATATCGGTGCAAATCATCCGGTCAGAGACCTGTGCTGTGACCGCGAGGACCGCTCCCTTACGGTCACGGCTCGGTGACCGGTATGAGCCGCGCGCGTCAGCAAGCGGTGATGGCCCTACGGGACAATATAAGCAATGAAAATGCCGGTGTGGGGCAGGCCCTCGGCCTGCGGCGGCCTCTCAGGCCGCCTGCCGCGCGGGTAGTGCCACGAGGATACTATGCCTGAAAACACTTTCGATATCGTTTCCAAAATCGACCTCAACGAGGTTACTAACGCCATCCAGCAGGCGATGAAAGAAATCAAAACGCGCTACGACCTCAAGGACTCGAAGTCCGGGATCGATCTGAACGAGAAGGACAAGAAGATCCTGCTCACCAGCCAGGACGAGTTCAAGCTCAGAGCCGTCACAGAAATCCTCCAGGGCAAGCTCGTCAAACGCGCCGTGCCGCTCAAAGGACTTTCCTACGGGACGGTAACGCCCGCCGCCGGCTCGACCGTGCGCCAGGAGATTTCGATCCAGCAAGGGATCGCCATCGAGAAGGCGCGGGAAATCGTCAAGAAAATCAAGGACGCCAAGCTCAAGGTGCAAGTATCGATCCAAGGCGACATGGTGCGCGTGAGCGGCAAGAGCCGAGACGCGCTTCAGGAAGTCATCCATCTTCTCCGTGGCGAGGATTTCGGCATCGATATGCAGTTCACCAACTACCGAACGGTCTGAACGAGCGGGCGGGACCACGGACAGGCAAGATTAGCGGGTAAGTATCCGGTTGGGAGCGAATTGGCGGTCTACTGGTACATTCCCTAACTCGGTTCAATCTCCGGTAACAGATCATCGGGTGCGTAAATGCCCGGAGCAAGTGGCCGCGTTCCCTTTTTGTAGCAGTTGTCGACAAGATTCTGAACCGTTGCCAACTCTTTCTTCTCCAACGTAACCGAAAACGCATAGGCACAACTCATCTCAGGCAACGCTACTTGGTACCCACCGGGAAAGATAGCGGAGAGTTTGTCTCGCAGCAGGAGACGCGATGGGCCGATTCCATCCGGGTGCATGAGCGCAATTCCGTAGACTTCCCCGTTTGAACGGCGTAGCTCATGCGTACCCGGTTTATCGCCGGAATGTTCTAGCAAATTTTGGAGGGCGAGCACTTTCCAGTCTATGCTTACGGCGTCCCAGTACTCTTTCATTCCAAAATCGACATATCGCATCGTCTGATCGGGAAGCAGCACCGCCCACGTTAGGCTGATTTCACGGATTCGCAAACAGGCATAGGGGCCGGGCCAGTTGCCCGAAGCAAAGAATGTTGTTGGCACAAACACCGGAGCGATTCTCCGTGTGTCTACTTGATCGGGCCGTAACTCTAGCCCTTTGCGCAGCCGATTAATCTGTTCTTGGGAACCGCTTACCTTAGAATATTGCTTTGCGCGTTTCCGTCGGGATGAAAATGTAGCCAAGAGCTTGTTGAAAAACACTTTTACCTCTCCCCTTTTGTCATTTTTGAGTCCATGCCGTATCGTAAATCAAGACTTAGGCCAATGCCGTGTGCGCGTTGCAGGTGCTCGGCATCATTTTCACAAACTCTTTCACGAACTCTTAAGCGCGCAACAATGCCGCGTACATCCGCTTGGCCTTCGTTGCGCGCCAAATGTTCACGCGGCGAAGAGCACTTTCAGCGGGCCAGGGAGGTCGTCACCGCTCTCGATCATGTCGGCCAATACGTGAAGGGCTATCGACTTGATCTTTCGGACGGCCTCGGCTTCCGAGGCGCCGTAAGCCATTACGCCCGGCAGGTCTGGAACCGATGCCAGTATTCGACCGTCATCTTCCAGTTCGATTTCGACCGGGATTGGCTGGATCTCCACCATCGTCACCGTCATCTTAACTTGAACTTGCCATGATTGGGACGGCTGAATCGGGATGTACACTCCCGTAGTGCCAAAAAAATAGCTGAAAAAATTTTGTGGGGCCGACGCCCTCGTCCGCGCCGGACCCCCTGGTCCGGCTGTCTTGAGATTATAAGTGGGCTCATATTCCAAAGGGTTTGCGTCGTACGAGCAGGCCGACGAGGGCGTCGGCCGCGGTCCAGGGGGACCGCCCCACCAAGCATATCTGTTAAACGAACTTCCGAGACAAAACACCGGCAACCTACATGCTTGGTTTTCCGATTTGAGAGGTTTTGCTTGGTTACGATGCGCAGCCGGCGTGGCGCAGTTCTCGTTCCACTTTGCGGGTTGCGCGCTCGCTGATGAGGTCGGCAATCCGGCTCAGTAGCTCGGGCAGGTCTTCGGGCTCGATCAGCACGGTTCCGGCGGCATTGCGGGAAACGGTGCGCCCCTTGGAATCCTGGTAGGTGGTGATCAGGGCGGTAGCGGGCCGGTAATCCATCATTCTGGCGTGCGCCAGGACTTTCAACCCCGCTTCGGGGGACTCCATCCGAAGATCGCTGAGAACCAGCTCGTATTCGCGACCGTCCATCTTGGCTACTGCCTCGGAAGCGGAAGCGGCACCATCGACATGGTACCCTCCTGCCTCTAGTACTGTCTGAAGGGTCAGCCGGGACGTGATATCGTCGTCTACGAGCAGGACACGAGCCAAATCCAAGCCGCGCGTGCGAGAACCGTGGTGAGATCTGGCCATTTTCGGGTGGGTTCCTTTCCTTTAAAGACAAGTCTAACCTAGGCTTCCCAAAAAAGCACGGCTAATTTGCCAACCCATATTACTGCTGTAGTAAACCTAGTACTGCGTGATAAGAACAAAGGAGGGTGGCTCTACCGCTTAACGCTTAGCGTGAGGCCATCGCGCAGCGGTACGATCACGCTAAATAAGTCTATGTTATTGAATGTGTTGCGGTTAAAATCACATACTGCTCGTGAGGTTGCGTCGGCTGGCTCTAGTACTCGCTCATGCCACAGACTATTGTCCGTGATGAGAAGCCCCCCTGAGCGCAGCCTGCCCGGCGCGACCGCCAGCACTTCCGGGTATTGTTCCTTGTCAATATCGTTGAATACCACATCGAAATCGCCAGACACGGAGGCCAGCGACCCAAAGGCGTCACCAACATGAATATGAATTTTGGAAGAAAGCCCGGCCCGCTCGAAATACGACCGCGCCTCTTCTGCGTTCCGCGGATCGGCGTCCGAGTAGTGAACTTCGGCCCCGGTGCCCGCCGCTCGCGCCAGCCAAATGGTCGAGTACCCTATGGCCGAGCCCAATTCGAAAATGCGCTTTGCGCCGCTGGCCCTGACCAGAACCGCAAGCAGGCTGCCGACGGCTGGACCCACAATCGGAATCTTCCGCTCGGCGGCCTGGACTTCCATTTCGGCCAGCACTTCGTCGCGCGGCGGAAGCAGCCCGTAGAGGTATCGCTCGATTTCCGGGTTGGTAATCATCGGCCGATGCTCCAGCGCGCAGCTTCGGGATCGGGCATGTTACGTTTCGCCGAACACTCGCGCGAAAATTTTATCCACGTTGCGCAGTTGGCGGTCGAGCGAGAAGGCCTCGGCAATCTTTGCCGGAGTGAGCGCGGCGGTAATCTCCGGGTCCGCCTCGACGGCGGCGCGGAAATCCGTGCCTTCCTCCCAGGCTCGCATCGCGTGAGCCTGCACGAGCCGGTAAGCCTGCTCGCGCAGCATTCCGGCGGCGGCAAGATCGAGCAGCAACTGGCCGGAGAAGATCAGGCCGCGCGTTAATTCCAGGTTGCGGCGCATCCGCTCCGGGTAGACGCGCAGGTTGCGGACAAGGCTGGTCGTTCGCGCCAGCAGGTAATCGGTCAGGATGGTCGAATCCGGCAGGATGACGCGCTCGACCGAGGAGTGCGAAATATCCCGCTCGTGCCAGAGGGCGATATCTTCGAAAGCCGCTTGCGCGTTGGCACGCACCACGCGAGCCAAGCCGCAGATCTGCTCGCAGGTTACGGGGTTGCGCTTGTGCGGCATCGCCGAGCTGCCCTTTTGCCCCTTGCTGAACGCCTCTTCGGCTTCCCGCACCTCGGTCCTTTGCAGGTGCCGCACTTCGAGGGCGATCTTTTCGAACAGCGCGGTCACGAGCGCAAGAGTGGCCACGTAAGCCGCATGACGGTCCCGCGAAATCACCTGCGAAGAGATCGGCGCGGGCTGCAAGCCAAGCTTGGAGGCAATCCGTTCCTCGACTTCCGGCCCGGCGTGCGCGAACGTGCCGACCGCGCCCGATATCTTGGCCACGGCCATGTCTTCGGCGGCGCGCTTCAGGCGGTCCACGTCTCGCTTGGCTTCGTCGTACCACAGCGCGAGCTTTAGGCCGAACGCGATGGGTTCGGCGTGGACGCCGTGGGTGCGGCCCACCTGCACGGTGTGGCGGAATTCGAGGGCGCGCTCCTTGAGGGCGGCGCACAGTTCCTCCAGCGCCGGAATGAGCAGCTTCGAAGCCTGCGCCAGTTGCAGAGCCTGCGCCGTATCGACCACGTCGTTCGAGGTGAGACCGTAGTGCAGCCAACGGGACGCGTCCGCGTGTCCCGCCGCCGCCATGGCTTCGCTCACGGCGGTGGTGAAGGCGATCACGTCGTGCTTGACCTCGTTCTCGATTTCGAGGATGCGCTCGACATCGAATCGCGCGTGCGCACGCAGCAGGCGCGCGGCCTCGGCGGGAATTTCGCCCAGCTCGGCCAGCGCCTCGGCAGCCGCCAGTTCCACTTCGAGCCACGAACCGTATTTGTTTTCGTCGCTCCAGATGCGGCCCATGGCGGGCCGTGTGTATCGAGGGATCATGGGTTTCCTATATCAGTATGGTCGAAACCGTTGCACTGCCGCGAGCCGATTTTTGCCGCGGCGGCAAGCCTTTCCAGCCTTGCGGGCTGCCGAAAGGCTCCAGCCCGCTCCCTTACGGTCGCGGCTCAGTGACGGGTATGCGCCGCGCGCGTCAGCAAGAGGTGCTCGATATGTCTATTTCAGCGGCCTACAATGCGGTTCAATCGATTTCGAAGACCTCAGTCGGCCGGTGCTGCTCCGCGATCACCAGCCGGGTTGTGAGCCCGCGCCCCTCGATGGCCTGGCTCGCCGTGAGCCGCACCAGTGCGGGATGATTGTTATGCTCGCTCAAGTGCCCGAGAACGAGCGTCGTGATCGATGCATCCATATCTTCGCGGATGAATTGTGCGGCGACATCGTTTGAGAGATGCCCCGTGCGTGCCATGACGCGCTGCTTGACCGACCAGGGATACGGCCCCACTTTCAACATCTCGATATCGTGGTTCGATTCCAGAACCAGCAAGTGCGTGCTGTGCAGGTGAAACTTAATTGAATCGGGAATGTATCCCAGGTCGGTGACGATGCCGATCTTGATCCCCCCGGCGCGGAAACAGAAGCCGACCGGATCGGCGGCATCGTGGGGAATCCCGAATGTCTCGACTTCGATGTCGCCCACCGTGAAACGCGTTCCCGCCTGAAACAATTCCAGTTTGGGCGTATGGCCGTTCCAGCAGACGCCGGCCTCGGTTGCGGGCGTTAGGTAAACGGGGCAATCGAGATTTTTCGAAAGCACCGGCAGCGCGGAAATGTGGTCGCTGTGCTCGTGCGAGATCACGATGCCCTGCACGTTTTCGGCGCTCTCGCCGACACCTTTAATGCGCTTGAGGATCTCGCGGCGGCTCAGCCCGGCGTCCACCAGCAGCGTGGTGCGTTCGGTTCGAATGAGCGTGCAATTTCCGCCGCTGCCGCTGGCGAGCACACAGACCTTGACGATGGCGCCCTCCTGGATAATCCTTTGTAGCACATCCGGCCACGGCCGGAAGAATCGACGGGATTAAATGACCACCGCTTGTAATAGGCGGTGGGTTGCATCGCGATTGGATGTAGCGTTTGCCGCTAAAGCCGCCTGAAGGCGTGGCGCGCGCACTCTTGCGAGCCGCGTCCCCACTCCTGGGGACGCGGCTCGCAACCGGGTAAATGTGTTCGCAAGAGTGCGGACACGGCACGTTGGGAACGTGTGCCACGACGGGAGCAAAGGCGCTACCCGCTCAAAACCGACCGTCTCAAAGGCAGTGGGTTTTGACCTGGAAGAGGGAACTAAAATATCCGTTTCACCATGCCGGGCCCGCTACATGTAAAATAGTCGTTTCATGAAAGTTCGAGTCTATGTAACGATGAAGCCGAGTGTTCTCGATCCGCAGGGGCAGACGATTCGTTCCGCTCTGGCCGGCCTCGGGCACAAGACGATCGCCGGCGTCCGCCAGGGAAAATATTTCGAGATCGATCTCGAACCGGGCACGCCGCGCGAAAGCGCCGAGCGGGAAATGGAGCAGATCGCCCACGACGTTCTCGCAAATCCCGTGATCGAAGACTACCGCGTGGAATTTATCGGCTAGCTCGCGGAGCCGGGCGGCGCGCGCGTGACACTCGAGTGCGCGGTCGGCTACAATCGAGGTTTAGTCCCCTTGGGCGCGTAGCTCAGTTGGTTAGAGCGCCTGCTTCACACGCAGGAGGTCACAGGTTCGAGTCCTGTCGCGCCCACCACCCAAAGCCTTCTGAATCAACCACTTGCATCTGACCTTCATTCCCTATCCTGTCCTAAAAAGCCCAAACTGTATCAAAACTGTATCAAAACCCCTTCAGACGCGAGCCGCTGTATCAAAACCAGCGGCACCTACGGCCCCCAATTCACTGGCGTGCCGGTTAATCTTGGCCAGCGCCTCTCGCTTCATCTGGAGTTTCATCTGCGAATACTTCTTGAATACCTTGGCGTCGGTCTGACGAAGGAGCTGGGTTACCCACACCTTCCGCGCGAACAGGTACATCACCTGGACGAGATTCAGGAACAGAATCCCCGCGTAGCACCAGATATATTTCGCGTACTGGTGCGCCAGGAGCGGTTTGTAGGGGATCAGAAACTTGGTCTGATCGAGCATAAAAAACAAGAGCGCCATCATGACGACCGTGGCGCCCAGAACGGCATTGGCGATCATAAGAACCTCCTGGAGATTGCGCGGAATGCGCGCGTTGTTGGGCGGATTCGGCTCATTGGAATGCCTG
>Ga0187849_1004110_pt1 | contig 12307 bp, 9 predicted proteins | sample June2016WEW_4_10_2_FD_132412 | JGI IMG/M metagenome (GOLD analysis project Ga0187849, IMG submission 132412) | Peatland microbial communities from SPRUCE experiment site at the Marcell Experimental Forest, Minnesota, USA - June2016WEW_4_100 | ecosystem: Environmental > Terrestrial > Soil >... | reverse complement strand
TTCGGGGGTTTCAGTGATCAGATCGAGCACCGCCTCACGGGGCTCCTAATACAGCTATGTTGCTTCAATGAGATAGAACGAGCGGCGCTTTCAGCCGTCTTTCTTACGCCGCCCAGAGGCGTCGGTGCGACGGTAGTGGGTCAATGCAAGGGGGCTCCGCGAGGTGACGAAGCGCGGCCAGGAGAAACAGATCGTATTCGTGCTCCTTCGGCTGTTCGTTCGTCCTAGCCCACGATTGCCGCGCACCGGCTGGTTTCACCATAGTCGAGTCGGGTAACTTCACTAGATCCTCCTTGTCCGATCAACTGAATCGGCTTCAATTCCAGGGAAGGCGGTTTAAGGCCGGTCTAACGCGGGTGAATAACAGGTAAAGATTTCGTTTAAAGACAAAACGAAGGTGGGCTGAGATTCTCGCCCGGCCGCTTCGCGGAGGTCAGGAAGATGTCAGGCCAGTATCTCCTGGTGAGAGGGCATGATGAGCGCGGGCAAGGCTCCAGCGCACGCTATCTCAGCTGGAGAACCCGTCGCAGCCACCCTGATCTTGGCCCCGCCCGAAGGTCATCCGGTGCCTCTCCAGTTGTCATTCAGCCACAGGACTGCAAGAAGCAGCCCTTCATTCAGCCGAGATGCGAGGTCTCTGGGGATGCGCTCTTGTTCGCTGATGACTTGGTCTGCCGCCCGGGAATGAAGTTCCACGATCTGTCTCGCGCTCAAGCGATGGCTTCCTGCCGCTCGACAGACCTCCATTAGCTCGACGCCGGGCAGACCACCGCTATACGTAACAACGGCGCGGTACAACTGGGCGAATGCCGCTACCAACTCGCGACGGGCACTCTCCGGGTGCGCCCTGCCAAAGCGTGCGGAATCAGCGGGCACGCTCTGTAGAAGCCATTTCCCCGCCTCGACCAACCCCTTCAACTCCTCCTCCCGCTCGGTCTCAGCGAGGAGAGTGCGCCGGCGCGCTTCCGTTCGTTTCACCTCTAGGAACGTTCTGACCGCGGTGGGTAACACCGTGAGGACGGTGTCCTTGGTCAGGTACTCGTCGGCGCCTAGCCTGATGGCGTCGGCGGCAACCTCCTCGCCGCCGGACCCCGTGAGGACGATCGCCGGCACATCGGGGTCGATCTCTCGCAATCGGCCCAGAGCCTCCAGGCCACTGGAGCCCGGGAGCCGGTAGTCGAGCAGCACCAGGTCCCACTCCGCTTTTCTGAAGAGGCGCAGGCCTTCCTCGGCGGTTCGTGCCGTCTCCACGGCCGCCACTCCGGCATTCCCCAGCACGTGCCTCACAATTTCGGCATCTATGGGGTTGTCCTCGATGAACAGCACACGAGGAAGCTCGTCGACGTCCTCGCCGGGAACAGTCCGGGTATCGGTTGCTTGCATGGCATTCCTCCTAATCCGGCCAGGGCTTGATTTCGCCTGGTCCGCTGAGCCCCGTCTTCTTACGCCGCCTCATGGCGTTCTTCAAATGGGCCGTCACGCCTTCTACCCACCTTTGGCGGCAGCTTGGCGATGATGAGCCAGTATTCGCCAAGGATCTCTGTAGCACGCACGAACTTGGCGAAGTCCACGGGTTTCGTGATGTAAGTGTTCGCGCCCAGGTCATAGCTCCGCTGTATGTCTTCCTGCCGCTCCGAGACAGTCAGCATGATGACCGGAATTGTTGAGCACTCATCGCTAGCCCTGATCCTCTCGAGCACTTCCAGCCCGTTGAGCTTGGGAAGGTTCAAATCCAGCAGGATCAGATCCGGCTGAGGTACGTCGGTTCTACCCTCGTGGTCTCCCCTACGGAAAAGGAGGTCCAGGGCCTCTTGCCCATCCCGCACAACTTGCACCCTGTTAGCTACGCGCACCTTGCGGAACGCCCTGAGTGTGATCTCCACGTCATCCGGGTTATCCTCCACGAGGAGAATCTCCGCCGGTCTGAGACCTTGATCTCCCACAGTGAAGCCCTTTCCTATGCTGCTTTTCCTTGAGCGGAGGCGGTCGCTTCAGTTGCCAAAGGAAGCGTGAAAAGGAACGTCGCGCCAGCGCCGAGTTCCGACTCCACCCATACCGTCCCGCCAAGGGTCTGCACCACTCGCTCCACGACCGCCAATCCGGCGCCCGTCCCCTCGTACTGCTCTCGCGGGTGCAGCCGCTGGAAGATATCGAAGATCCGCTCGTGATACCGCGGATCGATGCCGATCCCGTTGTCCTGGACATAGAAGGTAGCCCTATCTCCCTCCGTGCTCCTAACGCCGATCTTGACGTGGGGTCGTTCGCTTTCATTGAACTTGATGGCGTTCCCGAGCAGGTTGACGAATACCTGCCTCATCCGGGTCGACTCAGCGAGGACGTCCGGCAGCCCTTTCTCCACCTCCACAGTCGCGCCTTTGGCATCGAGGGCAAGCTGCGCCTCCGCGACTATCTGTTTCACCAGCCCATCGACATCGACGCGGCTCGGGCGGCCAGGCTGCCGAAACGCCCGCGACAGCGTCAGTAGATCGTCGATCAGGTTCTTCATGCGTATGCTCGCCTTGGACAGCTTCGTCAGATAGCCTTGCCCCTGCTCGTCAAGTTGGTCGGCGCAGTCCTCCAGCACGAACTGGCTGAACGCTTCGATGGCGCGCAGGGGTTCCTTCAGGTCATGCGAGACGCTATAAGTGAAGGCATCGAGTTCAGCGACCTGTTGCCTGAGGGCTTCGTTTAGCTCTCGCTCTCGAACCGCCTTTACAGCGAGCGATCTTTCCAGGTGCTTACGCCTGGTTATGTCCTCGATGGCGAGGAGAATCAGCTCTGCCCCGCCGTCCCGCCTGAGTCGACGGGCATTGAGGAGCATCGTCCTCCGCCCGATGTTCGGGAAATCGTGTTTGACTTCGAAGTCGCGAAACTGGTCATCCTGGGGCAGAATGTGCTCCAGCAAGTCCCGCAGCCTGGGGATGTCCCACTGGTGGTCGCCCAATTCGTAGAGCGGGCGACCCACCGTCTCGTCCGGCGAGGCGTCAAACGTGCGGTAGAAAGAGTGGTTGGCTGACCGTATGCGCAGGTCCTCGTTGAGGACCAGAAGAGGCTCACGCACCGTTTCTACAATCGCCTGGGCGATGGTCTCCATCTCCTGCCTCGCTTCTCTCGCGGGTATCCTCTGAATACCCTCGGTATTAGTCCTACGACAGCGAAGCGGGGCGTTCAGGTGGCGAAGCAGCGGGTAGGCGGACCCATGCGATCCGTCGCTGCATCCTTGCGTCCGCCTACCCGCTCGCCAGTGCTCGCCGAAGCCATCCCGCCGATTCCTCTATTGCCTGATTCCGCCAGGGCGTGTAGGGCTGAGCCCAGGGCCGCCGATGCGCTGGCATGCACGAGTCGCAGTAGACGAGGAGGCCGGCGTCTGCGCTTGCGTTGACCAAATAGGTGGCGGGGCGCTTCTTGCAGCGCATGCACAGCATCCAGTCATCCACTGGGTCGGCGTAGTAGTCTGACACCGTCGTCACCGGCCTCCCCTTCTTACCCATCATGAGCACCAGATTGTTTCGCGTATATCGGGCTTTACCCGCGTATATCGGACTTTTCCCTTATTCCTGGCGGTCGCCGTTGGACAAAGCGGAGGCGGGGCGACGTCGCCGCGGGGTCTCTTGAAGTCGCTCCCTGGGCGCTCACTGCGTTCTAGAAATGAAACACTAAGAGTGGTAAGTCGGCGGCCGTCCCCCCGAGTCGACGGGATCATGGAATACGAAGAGAAGCCCGGCAAGTGCAATTGCCGGGCTCACCTCATCTGAAGTCCCGCTCGCTGGCACGTCGCGGCGCATTGTAGGACCAGACACTAATTGTCCATGGTGTCTGGCGTGCAGGCCACGCGCGCCTGGGGGCAGTATTGCCGTGGGCAGGAAGCATGGCTCCGTCATACCAGATGGTGCCTGTACGAGTAACATAGAGCGTGGACTCGTTTTCGGGGGCAGGCCAGCGCCATTGTTCCCCTATCGACGGTTAACTCAGACAAATCACATGGGCATCAACGAAAGCGCTGCACGTTGCGTCGGGTGAACTTCTGAAGCAGGTCTTTAAGGGTCTCCCGCTCTTCGGTCGACAGGACGCTGAACATCTCGTCGTTGAATTGGGGCGCCGTCGTCTTGAGGATATCGAACAATTGCTCGCCCTTATCAGTCAGCCGGACCCGGACCACGCGCCGATCGTCGGGGTCTTTTACTCGCTCCACCAGCCCGCCGGCGCACATGCGGTCAACGAGACTGGTTGCGCTCTGACTCTCCTGGATCAGCAGCCGGGCCAGCGTCGTCACCCTCAGCGGCCGCCCGGCCATGCCCAGAAACCCGACCACTGCAGCTTGCGAGACCGTGAGGTCCCGGGGCGACAACGCGCGGTCGCATTCCTTATGCATCCAGGCGTAGGCCGCGTACAGGCTCCACCACTCTTCGATAGGCATAGCTTCCACACACCCGCGTGGCTTGGTACTAGAGAGGATATCACACTTCAGGCTGGTACCGTACGAGGCAGAGGGTGTGACACGTTGCCCGAGCGTTGGCATGTTCCTTTAGTCGGCCTGCGAAGGCAAGTACGCGGCGCACACGCCTAACTCCGAAACTGCTTGACAGGCGCCGATGTCAGATTCAAACTGAATGGTCGGCGCCCGTGCGTCGACTGCAATTCCGGGATTAAGTGCGCCGTTGTTTTGAGGGATTGGCCGGCGCGAAGCTTTTGTTTGCGCGCTGAAGGAGACTGCGATGATCGCGACTACGAAGAGCGAAGCTGCCTACTCAGAGAGGGTGGGCAGGCTGCGAGAGAATCTGCTGTCGAGCCCCTTTGAGGCAGATATCGAACGGGCCAGGTACTATACAAGGGCATACAAGCGGACAGAAGGTGTTCCTCCGTGCATGCGTGCGGCCAAGGGGTTGGAAGAGACCTTGCGCCACATGTCCATCAAGATTGATGACGATGACCTCCTGGTTGGAGCAAAATCCTTCAAGACGGTTGCCGCTCCCATTGGCATCGAAAGGTCATCCCTGAGCCGCGCCATATTCATCGGGATACCCTTTCATGGTAAGACCACAGATGATATCCGCTTTGTGGACGATATCGAGGCCGTTGGTCCGGAATGGATCAGGGAACTCCTCAATATGCCTGATGAGATGCTCAAGGAATTGACTGAGGAGATCCTCCCCTACTGGATAGGGAAGGACGCGCACAGCCTGATGCTTGACCGGTGGAAGAGAGAGGGCTTGGTCTCCGAGAGCAGTCCGTCCCCGCGGGTTGCCTTTGTGGCGGATATGCAGGGTCATGTCACGGTAGGAGTCAAGAAGGTCCTCGATATGGGGTTCAACGGCATAGCGAGGCAAGCGGCGCAACAACTTGCCAGGCTCAAAGAGGGAGATGCACAGTACGATCAGCGTAAGGACTTCCTCGAATCCGTGCCGGTGGCAGCTATGGCTGTCTGTGACCACTCTGAGCGCTACGCTCGCCTCGCGGAAGAAATGGCTCAGGAGGCAGACGGTCGAAGGAAAGCAGAGCTGCTCGAAATCGCTGATCGCTGCCGGCGCGTGCCGGCGGAGCCGCCGACTACCTTCATGGATGCCGTGCAGGCCGTCTGGATGACCCAGGTCGTCACCGCGATAAGCTACGGTGAAGACGCCATTTTTGCGCCGGGGCGCGTCGACCAATATCTTTGCCCGTACTACAAGAGGGACACAGAGGCCGGGAGGCTGACGCGCGAGGAGACTCTCGAGGCGCTCGATGAGTACTTCATCAAAGTGTCCACCTTTACCGTCTTCGGCCCCAACAACATCACAATCGGTGGGTTGGGCCGAAACGGTGAGGACGCCACGAACGAGATATCCTATCTGATGCTTGAGTCCTACAACCGGCTGAAAGGCCTTCGGAACGGCTTGGCGGTGAGGATCTCTGAGAAATCGCCTCGTGACTTTCTCCTCAAGGCCTGCGAAACCCACAGAAACACCGCCGGCGTAGCTTTCTACAATGACGCCGTGGTGATAAGGGACCTGATGAAGGACGGCTACGCGCTGGAAGATGCGCGGGACTACGCCATTGTCGGATGCGTCGAGTTGACGTCGACGGGGAACAACAACGGCTACACATCGGGCAGCATCGCTCACTTCGTGCTTGCTTTGGAAATGGCGCTAAACGAGGGTTGCGCGCTCAACAGCAACTGGGAACGCATAGGCGTGAGGACTCCACCGGCCGCCGCTCTCAAGACGTTCGCAGACGTGAAGAAGGCCTTCGCCGATCAACTGGCCAATTCGATAGACGTCATGGTCAAGCTGACGGACGCTAAGGACCGGGTCTTCGCCGAATCCTTCCCGACACCGCTCCTGTCATCTACCATCGAAGGATGCGTAGAGTCAGGTCGCGATATCACCCGGGGTGGGGCTCGCTACAATCATGCCTCGGTTTCCTGTCAGGGGCTGGGAACAGTCGTCAACTCGCTCGCCGCAATTCGTTGGGCTGTGTTCGAGAAGAAGCTCGTCACGATGGAAGAGCTCGTCAAGCACCTGCGCAACAATTTCAAGAGTGCCGAGGAGCTGAAGCAGCAACTGCTTCGCAAGGCTCCCAAATACGGCAACGATGACCCAGAGGCGGACGAAGTCGCCGCTTGGGTGACAGATACGTTGGACAAGGAAGCTCGAAAGCACAGGCGCGTGATAGATGGCGGGACCTACAGGGCCCTGTTGATTTCTGCCCTCGGGTCACAGGTTTCCGAGGGTCGCGTGCTGGGGGCCACGCCGGACGGTAGGTTGCAGGGACGACCTGTTTCGAACGGTATGTCTCCCGCAAACGGGACCGAACTCAATGGGATGACGGCTGCGCTCCACTCAACCGCGACCGCGTCGTCCGCTTCCTTGTCTTCTGGGACCGCTGTCAACATGACCCTTAATCCGCTCAGCATCAAGACAGACGAGGGCGCCGGCAAACTCGCCTCGCTGCTCGAGGCATACTTCCGATTGGGCGGCAGACAAGTGCAGTTCAACCCAATGGGCAGGGAAACTCTTAAAGATGCACAGAAGAATCCGGGAGAATACCCCGATTTGATGGTCAAAGTCAGCGGCTATTCATACCGATTCATCGATCTATCGAGGTCCCTTCAGAACGACATCATCGAAAGAACGGAGTTCGACGTTTCTTAGGATCTCGAGACTCAGGCGCAGGCTTTGATTTGATGCTCCCCGAGAGTGCCAGCCTTACCGGTGGCATCTTTAACATTCAGCGTCACTCTACTGAGGATGGCCCGGGCGTTCGCACGACTGTCTTCCTCAAAGGCTGCCCCATGCGCTGTCCCTGGTGTCATAACCCCGAGGGAATTGGGACACGGCCCCAACTTGTGTGGTATGGGCCACACTGCGTCGGTGCTAGGAAATGCCTCGATGCGTGCCCCTCGTACGCCCTTACACTGACCAGAGAGGGGATGACCATTGACAGGGGTCTGTGCGATGCCTGTGGCGATTGCGTTGAGGCATGCCCGTCGGCCGCCCTCGAAGTGCTGGGCAAGCGCAGAAGCGTCGAGGACGTGGCCGAAATCGTTCTGCGCGATCGCGTGTTCTTCGAGACGTCTGGCGGCGGTGTAACCCTCTCCGGCGGCGAGCCATCGATGCAGACAGAGTTCTGCCACAGTCTAATGAGCGTCGTGCGGCAGGCGGGGGTGCACCTGGCGCTAGACACCTGTGGCGGCACGAGCTGGCGACGTCTTCAGCCGCTCGTCGATCTCGCGGACCTTGTTCTGTTCGACCTGAAGGTGCTCGACGAGGAGCGCCATCGGGCGTACACAGGCGTGCCGCTGGACATCGTGCTGGAGAACGCGCGGCGCGTGTCCCGGTCTGGCAAGCCGATGTGGATACGAACCCCGATCATACCCGGCTACACTGCCGACGAAGCAAACGTGCGCCGGGTCGCTGCCTTTATCCGCGACAACCTGCCCACGGTTGACCGATATGACCTTCTCGCTTTCAACAACACGTGCTGCGCCAAGTATCATCGCCTTGACCGCCCCTACGCTCTCGCGCAAGATCCTCTGATGTCTGAGGGCGAGATGGAGAAACTGGCCGAGGCCGCTCGCGACGAGGGCTTGGACATTGTGCGCTGGTCCGGCCTTACGCGCAGCAACCCATCAAATTGAACCGATGCGATGGCATGCTACCCTGCCGCCTCAGGTCCTCGCGGCAGCGTGGCCCTACGATCTGCAGAGGTCAATGCAGTACGCATACGCCTAACTCCGAAACTGCTTGACAGGCGCGGACGCCAGATTCACACTGGACTCCGATCCCGGAGCCACGAGAGGTAGTGATGAAAGCACAACAACTCAGGCGCATACTCTTCCTTTTGACCGCGGCACTCATGGTGTTCGCTATCTTCATGGGCTCTTGTGGGTCGAGCAATGATGATGCGAGCAACTCCGACAACGCCAAGGGAGGCGGTGGCGACACGACGGGAGTCACCGATACGGCGATTACGCTAGGAACCCTCATGCCCCTGAGCGGTAGCCCAACGGCAGCCTGGGGAATCGAAATCAGCAAAGGTATGCAGGCTTACTTCGACTACATAAACACGCAGGGCGGCATGTACGGTCGGAAGATTAATCTTGTCGTCGGTGACAGCCAGTACTCCGGACCTGTCGCCATTGAAGTGGCCCGGACGCTCGTGGAGCAGGATGGCGTCTTTGCCCTCATCGGCAATCTCGGTACCGAGCCCGAAGACGCTGTCTACAAGTACTTGGAAGACAAGGGTGTCCCTGACATGTTCGCGCTGAGCGGCTCCAGCGAATTGACCAACCCGGTGGGCAAGAACCGCTTCACGACCATGGTCGACTACGGGACAGAAGGCCACATATTCGCGACGTATCTATACCAGAACTACGATGGGAAGAAGCTGGGCATCCTCGCCCAGAACGACGACTTCGGAAAAGAGGGCGAGCAGGGCACAAGACAAGGACTCAAAGACCTCGGAGCCAACATGGATGTCACCACTGAGTGGTATGACGTGTCGCAGTCGGACGTCACCGCTCAGGTCGAGCGCCTGAAGTCCGACGGCGTTGAAGTGATCATGTTCTGGGGCTCCCCGGTCCAGGCCGCAAACATGATGAAGACGGTGCGCCAGACTTTGAGTTGGAACGTCCCCATGCTGGTCAACGAAGCCAATGCCCTGGACATTACCGCGCAACTTGCCGGCTTCGACAATATCGAGGGCGTGATTAGCACCACTGTCGGCCACCAGGCGTGGGAGACGAACATCCCCGGCGTCGCCAGCAGAAAGGCCATCATGGCGCAGGTCGCGCCGGACCTGCCGTTCGACAACAGCACGCTCGTGGGCTACGAGCTGGGCGAGAGTATGGTGGGCCTCCTCAAGCAGGCAGGCAAGAATCTCACCCGTCAGTCTTTGATTGCGGCGGCCGAGTCCGTCTGCAACTTTGGCACGGACCTATCGCTCCTGCCGGCGAGCACCAGTCCGACCGACCACCGCTTTCTCGAGTCAGAGGTTTTCGTGAAGGCAACCGTCGACCGCACCGGCGCGTCGCCTGTCTTCCGGTGGCAGATCTTCGGCGACCCGATCGGCTTTGAGTCGACCAAGAACTGTACGGTTCCGACGCCCCCCGCAGAGGCAAAAGGTCAACCCGGTGCTCCTCTGCCCGGTGAGACGCAATAGGCGAACAGGAGAAGGACCTTGAAGACAATCGTAGAACCGCAGAGAGAGGTTCCCGTGCTAGCCGAGACCGAAGTGATAGTTGTCGGCGGGGGGCCGGCGGGCATTGGAGCAGCATTAGCTTCGGCGCGAACTGGAGCTCAGACCATTCTAATAGACCGATTTGGCAACCTGGGCGGGCTTCAGACGCAGGGCAACAACTCCATCTTCGCATTCGTTGATCCCGGCTTGCACGGCGGGATCGTCATGGAGATCCTGGACCGTCTCGTGAAGGCCGGCGCTTCGCGAAGCGAGGAGAATGTCCCGACCGCCGAACAGGCCATCCGCAGGATGCCCTTCATGAACGGCAAGAGTCCTGACCAGCTGCCGAAGCGCCTGCTAGAGACGAGCGTCGGCTATTGGGGACGCTGGGGACGCACCTTCGACGGCGAATACTACAAGTGCATGCTCGACCAGATGATGGCGGAAGCGGGGGTTAACTTGCTCTACCACACGCTGGCGGCTGGCGCGATTCGGGAAGGCGATTCCCTCAAGGGTGTGATCGTCGAGACGAAGGAAGGCAGGCAAGCCATACTGGGGAAAGTGGTCATCGACGTAACGGGCACGGGCGATATTGCGTGGAGATCGGGCGCCCCCGTCCTCGGTGACGAAGGTTTCCCCGTCGGGCCTCGCAAAGGACATCCGGGCGGCATGCTCGACGCCTTCTACATGAACGGCGTGGACCTGGCAAAGTTCCGCGAGTTCCGGAAGGCGAACCCGGTCGAGTGGGGTGGAATGTACGGCGGGCGGAAGATTATCGGCGAAGCGCAGGCCAAGGGGTCTGACATCAAGAGCGGCTCCGTCATCCTTTCGCCCGAATGGGACTTCTACGGCACCGGCAAAGTGTATTGCATGAACCCTGTTCACGCCGTACCGCTGGATCGTACGGGCTGGATGGCGAAAGAGATGACCGACTGCGAGATAGACCTCCGGAAGCAAGCCCTCGCGATGCACCAACTCCTCAAGGAGAAGGTACCCGGTTTCGAGAACTCGTACATCGAGAAGCTGCCGCAGTCGCCCACCCTGATAGGTCACAGGATCGTCGGTGAGCACGTGATGACGGTGAGCGAGATGCGCGAGGGCAAGGTCTTCGAGGACTCCGTTGCCATAAACAACATGCCGCCGGACATCTACGAGGCGACCGGCAGGTTCAGGTACGAAATCGTACCGCACGACGTGCCCTACCGCGCTCTGCTGTCGAAGGGGATCGACAATCTGATGGCGGCCGGAACGACGATGTCGAGCGGCGCCTTCGCCATGGCCGGACTGAGGTACTGCACACCTAGCATCTGCACGGGGCAAGCCGCGGGCACCGCGGCTGCGCTCGCGGCGCAAAACAACGTAAGCCCGAAGAAGCTCGACGTGGCGAAGCTGCAGGAAGCCCTTCGTCGGCAAGGGGTGCGCGTTAGCGTCGAGGACGTGCCTGCGGACGTCCTCGAGCCGTACCAGTTCATCCAGCAGCTAGGGCTCTGCTTTGAGCGAACTCCAGGTGCGCAGCTTGACGTAACGGAAGAAGAAATAGGCTGCTACTAGCCGACTCTGGGGTTCAAGCGGCTTACCTCTGTCGCCTTGAGCTAACTGTCACACGCCACGCAAAGATTCGCAGGATCGCGCTATCTCAGGAGTTTCCGTTTGGGCGGAGGGTCCCTCCCGCAGACAATGCGATCAGGGCCGATTGTCAGACGGAAGGATGGAGATCTTGGACCTATTGAGGCAAGGCTTGAGCAGCAGCGAGATCGCTCACGCCAGCTCCAGCAGCGTGGGCCCAAGCCCGAAGCTGGCGTGACCATCCCCCTCGTCGTGCGGACGCATCGCGCCTTCCTTCTGAGCTGGCCGCGGGAGAGCGTCAAGAGCTGATGTCGCCTGTTCGGAGAGGTCCAGCCCTCGGGAGTTCGGAGGAAGCCTGCGCACTCGGCAGGCGCCTCCTCAAGCCCTTATCGACCGATGCTTGGGGAGGGGTAGCCACCGTCCGCTTTGGGACGCCACGCGGCGACAGCCGCAGGCGGACTGGGCCGACCCGACTGTGTCCTAGCCACGTGCACTCGAGCGAATCCAAGTTCGAGCAATCTGGCGGCTCTGGCAGGTGTGAGACCAGTGCTATTACCGCTGGTGAGGGATATTATTGCCTGGCCCTTGTACATAAGAGCGTCTCATGATGATGTCGTGAGCCCGTCCTTGAGCCATCGCTCAGCCGTTCGCGCTCTGGAGGCTTCTACTCATCCTATTGAATACAACCGCGCTGAACACATCAACATACTGTCCGGGCCGTCCTTTCGGGGGTTGGCCCGGACAGTACTGATTCTCGTCTATTCCGTTGCTCTACCGCTCCGTTTCAGAAACGGCCTTTCCGTAAACTAGTAGACGGCGTTCTTGCAGACCGTCGCACCACAGCCACCCGCATTACCCTTGGCAGTGCAGGTGTTCTTGGCAACCTGTAGCAGGTCGCTCGAGGAGATCGTGTCGTCCTTGTTGACGTCGATTATCTCGTCGGACATCTTGTTCGCCGCAGTCGCTCCGCCAAGACGCTTGGCAACGATCAGCAGGTCAGTCGTGTCGACCGCGCCGCTTCCGTTCACGTCGTTGATCTGGACGTAGTCTTCGCACCCATCACCGTCCGTGTCCTTGTTGGCCG
>Ga0187849_1004104_pt1 | contig 12317 bp, 11 predicted proteins | sample June2016WEW_4_10_2_FD_132412 | JGI IMG/M metagenome (GOLD analysis project Ga0187849, IMG submission 132412) | Peatland microbial communities from SPRUCE experiment site at the Marcell Experimental Forest, Minnesota, USA - June2016WEW_4_100 | ecosystem: Environmental > Terrestrial > Soil >... | reverse complement strand
ATCTACCGGCGGGTCGAGACGAACCTGTACTGGTTCCTCGCGGCCGGGCTGCTGGCGATTGGCGCTACCGGCGTTTCGGCGATCCGCTTCAGCCGCCGCATTTTCGAACGGCTGGAAAAGCTCTCCGACGAGCGCCAGGAGCTGGCCCGGCAGGTGATCAATGTGCAGGAGGATGTGTTCCGCACGCTGGCGCGCGAATTGCACGACGAGTTCGGCCAGATTCTTACCGCCATCGGAGTCATGCTGGGCCGCGCCGAAAAGCGTGGCGTCCCGCCGGGCTCGGCCGAACTGCGCGAAGTGCGCGAGGTGGCGCAGGAAGCACTCGAAAAGATGCGCAGCCTTTCGCAAGGGCTGCACCCCTCGATCCTCGACGACGGCGGCCTGGAGAAGGCCATCGATTGGTACATTCCGGTTTTCGAAAAGCAAACCGGAATTGCGGTGCAATACGAAAAGGAGAGCGCGAGCCCGGCGATCCCGGAGCGGGTGGGCGTAAACGTCTACCGGGTTCTGCAAGAATCGTTGAATAATGTCGCCAGGCACTCGCGGACGAACCGGGCGTGGGTGCGGGTCCGGCTTCTTGCGGATTCCGTGAGCCTGGATGTCGAGGACCACGGAGTCGGCATTCCCGAACGCGGCGCGGATGCCGGCCGCGGCGGCCTTGGCACGGTCGCCATGCGGGAACGCGCGGACCTGCTTCAGGGTACGATCGAGTTCCTGCGGCCCGCGGAAGGCGGCACGCTGGTGCGTTTGCGGGTTCCTTTGAATAACGTGGAGGCGGATGGCAACTAAAATCACAGTCCTGCTGGCCGACGATCACAATCTGGTGCGGAAGGGGTTCCGCGCCATTCTGGAAGACGATCCGCAAATCGAGGTCGTCGCGGAAGCGTCGAACGGCATCGAAGCCGTGCGGCTCGCTATCGAACGCAAACCGGCCGTCGTCATCATGGATCTGTCGATGCCGGGAATGGATGGCATTCAAGCGACCACGGAGATCTTGCGCGCCGCGCCCGACACCGCCGTCCTGATCGTCAGCATGTTCTCGGAAGCCAGCCGCGTTCGCGGCGCATTCGAAGCGGGAGCGCGCGGCTACGTTTTGAAAAACGCCACCGAGATCGATCTGGCCGAGGCCGTCAAGGACATCGCCGCGGGCGGGCAAGTGGTGGGGCCGGGTCTCGAGAGCGCCGCCAACTCCGGCGGGGAGCGGGAACCGCTTACGCAGCGCGAGCGCCAGATTCTTAAGCTGATCGCCGAAGGCCACGCCAATAAGGAAATCGCGGCGCGGCTCAACTTGAGCGTCAACACCGTCGCCGTTCACCGCGCCAATCTGATGCAGGCGCTCGGTGTGCATGGAACCGCGGAACTGGTGATGTACGCCATCCGCACGGGGCTAGTGAACCTGCCATGACGCGGCGCGAACTCCTCTGCTACGCTCCCGCTCTCGTCGGCGCTTCCGCCCTGCTGGGCGCGGCGGAGAGCAACGATCCCGGCTTCAAGCTCGTGGACGTGACCGCGCGCGCGGGCTTGGGCGGCTTCCGTCACAATAACGGCGCCTTCGGCAGCAAGTACCTGCCGGAAACTCTGGGGCCGGGCTGCGCCTTTCTCGATTACGATAACGACGGCTGGCAGGACATTCTGCTCATCAATAGCATGGATTGGCCGGGTCACAAGCGGCAGCGCAGCACCATGCGGCTCTACCACAACAACCGCAACGGCACGTTTACCGACGTGACGCGCCGCGCCGGTCTCGATATCGAATTGTATGGCCTGGGGGTCGCGGTCGGCGACTTCAATAACGACGGTTTCCCGGACCTTTTCATTTCCTGCGTCGGCCAGAGCCGGCTGTTTCAAAATACGGGGCGGGGAACGTTCGTCGATGTCACCGAACGCAGCGGGCTCGCCGGACACTCGGGTTTGAGCAGTTCCGCGTTGTGGTTCGACTACGACCGCGACGGGCATCTGGATTTGTTCGTCTGCAACTACGTGAAATGGTCGGCGGCGCAGGACATCGTTTGCACGCTCGATGGCAAGCTGAAGTCTTATTGCACGCCAGAAGCGTATCACGGCGCCACCTGCTGGCTCTTTCACAATCGGGGCGATGGAACGTTCGAGGACGTGACGGACAAGAGCGGCATTTTCGATACCAGCTCGAAATCGCTTGGCGTCGCCATGCTCGATTACGACGGCGACGGCTGGCCGGATCTGTTCGTCGCCAACGACACCGAACCGAACAAGCTCTACCGCAACATGCGCGACGGGACGTTCCACGAGGTGGCGCTCAGCGCCGGCTTGGCGTTCAGCGTGGATGGGAAGGCGCGCGCGGGCATGGGCGTGGACGTGGGAGACTACGACAACTCGGGCATCCCCGGCCTGGTGGTGACGAATTTCGACCACGAAATGCTGGGCCTCTATCGCGGCACCAAGCGCGGCATCTACATCGACCAGGCGCCGGGCTCGGAAATCGGGCGCGATTCGCGGCGCACGCTCGGTTTCGGCTGCTTCTTCTTCGACGCGAATCTCGACGGTTTTCTGGATCTGCTCGTCGTCAACGGCCACATCGACGAGACGGTACACAACGTCCACCGCGACGTCGATTACGCGCAGCCGCCGCAGTTGTTCCTGAACCGGGGCGCGCGCGGGTTCCGGGACGTGGCGCCGCTGGCAGGTGCGGGCTTTGCAGCGCCGAAGGTCGGGCGTGGCGCGGCCTTTGGCGATTACGATGGCGATGGCGGCCTGGACGTGCTCATCACGACCAACAACGGACCGGCCTATCTCTACCGCAACGATCAAACCAGCGGCAACGGCTGTATCCGCTTCAAGCTGGTGGGGACGAAATCCAACCGCGACGCCATCGGAGCCACCGTGCGCCTCTATTACGAAGGCGAAACCTCGTCGCGAATGATTAAGAGCGGTTCGAGCTATCTTTCGCAATCCGAGTTGCCTGTGACGTTCGGCATCGGCCGCCGCGACCGCATCGAGCGCGCGGTGCTTACATGGCCAAGCGGCCGGACGGAAGAGTACAAGAACCTGAAAACGCGCCGGCAATACGAATGCGTGGAAGGCCAAGGCATCCGGGAATCCCGAACCTATTAGCAAGCCGCCGAAAAGGCATATGAGCACCGCTTGCTTACGCGCACTGTTCCGTAAGTGTCGCGGAATCTGGGAGTTCTTTGCGGAACCGCGGCCGTGAGGGGGGAGCGGTCCTCGTGGTCACAGCCCTAGTATTTTTCCATTATTGAAACCGGCGCGGAACACGCTTATTATTCTCCATAGGACAGCGTTATCGAGCACTCATAATCAGCATTCTCCAACTCCTCAAGCCGCAGCCTCCTCCCGGTGGAGGCTGCGGCTTTCGTTTTTTGGCCCCTGTTTAAACGCTTCGATATTCTCAAGCAGCCAGTGGGACAGGCCTCCCGGCCTGTCGGGACTATATCCGCGGACCGTTCGGGCCGCTTTTCGCCGAGGCCGCCTGCCGCACGGTCAGTGCGAGGAAGACGTTCCCTCAATATTTATCGAATCGGTCGCAGGATGGCCCTGGCTGGCGCCCCGTCGCTGCCAGGAATTTTAAGAGGGAGGCAGATAAGTTCGTAGCTGCCGGGCCGCATACGCGCGAGGCACAGCCCCTCGACGATCCAGATGCCCGCCGAGAGCAGGATGCGATGCGTCTCGTCGCCCTCTTCACCATCTGGGCCGATCGAAAGATAGTCGATTCCCACCGTCTGCACGCGGCGCTCGGCGAGAAATTCCGCCGCATCGGGAGCAAGCGCGACGAAATCCTCGACAAAGCCGGGCTTCAAATACATCGCGCCGGGCGCGCTTGGCGCGTACCAGCAGCGCACGCTATTGGCCGTCTTGAAGAGAATGCGTTCGCCCCGGCGAATCCGGTGCGCGCGCAGCCGGCCGGCCGTGATGTGCTCGCGTCCCCGGATTTCGATGACGCGGGCGCGGCCCATCATCGCCTGGATGGGCATTCGATCGATGCTCGCGCCATCAGCAATGGCGTGCAGCGGAGCATCGACGTGCGTGCCCGTGTGCAGGCACATAGAGAGGGAACTGAGGTTGTATTCATCGCCCCGATCTAGCGAGAGCAGGCGATCTAAGGAAACTTCGGGGTCGCCCGGCCAGTGCGCCATACCGGTTTCGAGCGGCGCGGAAATGTCGATCCAGCGGGATTTCATGGCGTGGACAGCGGTACCCTCGTGCCGCCGTCCGTCATAAATTGCAGATTGCCGCAGCGCACCGCGCTACGTCTCTGACCGGATGGTTTGGTGCCCTTGCGCGGCCCCTCCCTCACGCTCGGGGTTCCGCTCGGAACCGCTACCGTCAGCGAGCGGTGTTCGTCCCGTGCATGTATCCTCGCTACCACCGCGCTACTCCGCGACGGTCTTCCAGCCGCGGCGGGAAAGATCCCAGTAGATAACCGCGCCGGCGAGCGTGCCAATGGCTATGAAGAGCGCGCCTTCGGCGTAGTAGTGCAGGATAATCTTGCCGAGGCCGAAGAGCCAGCCATAGATCAGCACCGCGCCGCAGAGCCAATCCATGATGTCCCACCAGCCGCCGCCGGAGGGCTTCACGTCGGGCGCCAGCGCCGCCACGTGCCCCCAACCGCGCAACGACGGCCGGGTGCGCCGGTAGAAGCTCACCAGCGTTGCCTCCTTTTCCGGTTTCGTCAGGAAGGTCACGGCCAGCCAGACCACGGTCGTGATCGCGACGGTGTAGATCATGATCCAGGCGAAGTCCAGCGGGTTGTCGGCATCCATGTGGAAAGCCGTTTGCAGCGTGATCGAAACGATAAACGCGCACAGCATGGAAGACACTTCGCTCCAGGCGTTGATGCGCCACCAGTACCAGCGCAGCAGCAGGACGAGGCCGGTGCCCGCGCCGGTGACCAGCAGGATCTTCCACAGCCCGCCGATCGAGTCCACCTTATAGGTAATCAGAGCGGAGCCGAACGTGAGCAGCACCGTGGCCGCCTGCGCCATGCGCACGTAGTGCTTCTCGCTGGCAACCTTCTTTATGAACCGTTTATAGAAATCGTTCACCAAGTAGCTGGCGCCCCAGTTGAGCTGGGTCGCGATGGTGGACATGTAGGCCGCCGCGAACGCCGCGATCATGGTGCCGCGCAGGTAGGGAGGCAAGCATTTGATCATGACAAGGATGTAGCCGGTCTCGGGGTCTTTGAGATTCGGGTAAAGGATGAGCGACGCCAGCGCGACGATGATCCACGGCCAGGGCCGTAGCGCGTAATGCGCGATATTGAACCAGAGCGTCGCCAGCAGCGAGTTCTTTTCGTCCTTGGCGGAGAACATGCGCTGCGCGATGTAGCCGCCGCCGCCGGGTTCCGCGCCCGGATACCAGGTCGCCCACCAGCTCATCCCGATAAAGACGCAAAACGTGATCATCGGCATCCAGGCCGAATGCAGGTCGGGGATGAACGCCAGCGTCGAACCGCGGCCAGGGTGCGCCGCATCGAGCGCGATCAGCTTGGCCTTCATGCTGTTGATGCCGCCCACCGCGCCCACGGCGAAAACGGCCAGCGCGATAATCATCGTCATCTTGATGACGAACTGGAAGCAATCCGTCACCAGAACGCCCCACAGGCCGGAGAGCGTCGAAATCAGGGACGTGATGGCGATGATGCCGAGCACGATCAGAATGCCTACCGGCTTCGTGACGCCGAACACCAGCATCAGGATTTTCACCATGGCCAAATTGACCCAGCCGAGAATGATGCAGTTGATGGGCAGCCCCAGATAGAGGGCGCGGAACCCGCGCAGAAACGCGGCGGGCTTGCCGGAATAGCGGATCTCTGCGAATTCGACGTCCGTCATCACGCCCGCGCGCCGCCACAGACGCGCATATAAGAAGACGGTTAACATGCCGCCCGCCACGAAGTTCCACCACACCCAGTTGCCGGCGATGCCGCCACGGGCGACCAAGCCGGTGACCACCAGCGGCGTATCCGCCGCGAACGTCGTCGCCACCATCGACGTGCCCGCGAGCCACCACGGCACGTTGCGCCCGGAAAGGAAGTATTCGCTTACGCTCGACCCGGCGCGCGACTTGTAATAAAAGCCGATTGCGATATTGAAGAGGAAATAAAGGGCGACTACGGCCCAATCGATCCAAGTGAGTTGCACCTTCGAATTATAGCCATTGCGGATGGGGAGAATGGAAGAGTACGGGGGAGGGACGATCACTCCGAGCCTAGCGAGCGGCCTCCGCTTTGCGCGACAATTCATAGGCGAGCAATGAGCAACAGCTTTGCTGAAGAGAAGTTCGAATCGGCTGAAGATTTCGTAAAGCATCTTCGGAGCGTTTTGCTAGAGGATCGCGTGCCGGAGATCTCTGCGCGGTTTGTATTTAGAGGCCAAGGTAATGCAGCGTGGGGTCTCGTGCCATCGGCATTTCGGGCCGGGACAATCCTCGGATATGCCTAGCCAAATACCAACGATTCGATCTGCCGACTAGGATTTTGTTGGCACAAGCGTGGCAGGGAACACAAAGTTTGGGGATGGTGGGCGGTACTGGACTTGAACCAGTGACCTCCTGCTTGTAAGGCAGGCGCTCTAACCAACTGAGCTAACCGCCCGGCTCCTTCAATATTACGCGATCTAGATGGCGCGGCGTGCTGCTGGCGCGAGGGTGGTAGTACGGTCTATTTGGCCGCCTTGCGCGCGCGCCAAAAAGAATGGATTCCGAATCCGGTCATGATCGCAATAAAGATCCCGCTCAACAGGATGCGGAAAAAGCTCTCGGAGCCGCCGTCGAAATCGCGCACGCTGTGCAGCATCCGGGGAGTCGCCGAAATAGCAAGCATTAAGAAAAGGAAGCCGATGAGCTGGTTCCAGGCAACGCGCAAGGGCCGGAGTACGGCGGGAAGCACGTGGTGGAGGAACTGGCGGCCACGAGCAAGGGGAATCATCTTTGACATCCATCCTACCAAGCGTTCTGTACGGGCTGGCCCCCACCCTCTTTGGGCCTAGTACCACCCTCAGTGACGAGATTCTCTAGGAAACCCTGGAACAAACGTTACAGGACGGAAACGGTTTGGCCGATGTGTAAATTGGGCTTGTACAAACGTTTAGCGTTGCATACAATCAGGGCGAACGATGAGCCCCAGGCCCCGAAACGTGAAACGGAGGGCTGCGGAGCGGCATCAAGTAATTGAGGATGTTATCCTCAAAGTTGCCCGGAGAAAGGGGCATACCGTGGACGAGAAGCTGAAGGTCCTAATGCAGGAACTCGGGAACGCGATCAACGAGTCGCTTTCCGATTCCGACCGGATTGCCGCGGCAATCGGCGAAATCAAGCGGGCGGGCTACGACGTCTTCCTTGTGCTGGAAGCGACGATCGGTTTCAACAAGCGGGAAGAGTCTGCCGGCGAGGAAGAAGAACCCGCCGAGTCCGCGTCCGAAGAACGGAAGCCTCGCGCCTTTGCGCGGGAGTTCGAGTCTACGCACAAGTTCAAGTGGACTTCGCAGGACCAGAAGTTTCTACGGGCGTTGAAGATCGCCGTAGACGACGAGAGCCGTTAGCAGCCCGTGGATCAAGTCCGCGAAACTCGGACTGACAGGCGAGGACGCCTAATCCGCCATGCAGCATCGGTAGATTGCGGCCCAAGTGGGACAGGCGCGAGCCTGTCGAGACTTTATCCACGAGCCGTTAACCAACAGGTTCACGGCGCTTCACACCGCGAATGATTCGCTCCTGAATTGCCCCAGTAGGCTGCGGAAAAGGCGTATCGAGCACCGCTTGCTAACGCGCGCGGTTCTGTAAGGGTCGTGGAATCGGCGAACACTTTACGGAACCACGGCCGTAAAGGAGTGGCGGTGCCATTTCAGCATCCCGCGAGGCGCGCCGCTTTCCGCCCAATCTTAAAAATGGTACTGCTTCAGCCTGCGGTAGAGCGTCGTCCTGCCGATGCCCAGCATCTCGGCGGCACGCGACCGGTCGCCTTTGGTAATTTCCAGCGCTTCCCGAATGGCCTCGCGTTCCCTTGCATCGAGGCGTAACCCGCCGGAGCGCGATCCGCCCGCGTTGGCCGCCTGCGCCATGGCGAGAGGGTACGCGCGGCCTGGCGGCTTTCGCTGAGCGCTCGCATTTCCAAGCGCGGTCGGCAGATCCGCGGCCGTCACGTATGGGCCGGAGTTGATCGCCGTCATGCGCTGGATGCAGTTCTCGAGTTCGCGCACGTTGCCCGGCCAGTCGTAGGCGAGAAAGATGTCGAGAAGTTCGGGCGTCAGCTCGTGGTTGCGGCCATACCGCGCGAGAAAGTGGTTCGCCAGATCCGGAATATCCTCTTTGTGCTCCCGCAATGGCGCGATGCGGACGGTAACGACGTTCAAACGATAGTAAAGGTCCAGGCGGAACGTGCCGCGTTCGACTTCACGCGCGAGTTCGCGGTTGGTGGCGGCGATGAGGCGGAAATTCGTTTTGCGCCGCGCCAGCCCGCCCAGCGGGCGAATTTCTTTTTCCTGGAGCAGCCGGAGCAGTTTCGCCTGCACGTCGAGCGGCAGCTCGCCGATCTCGTCGAAAAAGGCCGTGCCGCCTTCGGCGAGTTCGATCAGCCCGGTCTTATTCGCGATGGCGCCGGTGAAGGCGCCCTTCGTGTGCCCGAACAGTTCGGATTCGAGCAGCGTTCCGAGCAGCGCGCAATCGATGGGGACGAACGGTCCGGAGGGACTGACGGAGTGGATGTGGCGGGCAACCACCTCCTTGCCCGTCCCGGTTTCGCCGAGCAGCAGAATCGGAGGGCCGCCGCGGCCCAGTTTCGCCGCGACTTGGCGAATCCGCTCGATTTCGGGCGAATGGCCTATCAGGACAGGGCGGACCTGAGACGGTTCTTGCGGCTTGAAAACTGCTTCCACTGTTTATAAGTCGCTCTGGGGTCCGTCTAGTCTCACCACAAAAGCGGCGCCGGTCTCGGATTCTATGCGGGCGGCAAGGTCTACGGCCTCATCCATGTTCGCCATACGCCCGATCACCACGCGCCAGAGCGGCGGGTTTCCGTCGCGCAGCAGCAGGCGCGCCGCGCCATAACGCTTTTCCATTTCCTTGCGGCGCAGTTCGGCATTTGCGCGCTCGCGGAACGCCCCCACCTGCACGGCGTAATAGCCCGGCGCGGCTTCGATTCCAAGCGCCAGGATTTCCAGGCGCACGTTAGCGGTTCCCGTGCCGATCATCGCGACCTCGCGCGCCGCCGCGTGCGAAAGGTCGACGATCCTGCCGTTCACGAACGGCCCGCGATCGATGATGCGCACGTCCACGCTCCGGCCGTTGTCGAGGTTATGCACGCGGACCATCGTTCCGAACGGCAGCGTGCGGTGCGCTGCGGTCAATTTTTCCATGTCGTAGATTTCGCCGCTGGCCGAAGCGCGTCCATGATAGGGATGGCCGTACCAGCTCGCGATGCCGGTCTCGGTATAACCGGGGCGGAACGGCGGCGGCGCGGCGGCGCGCTTCTTTTTCGCGCACGATGCGGCCAGGAGCACGGCGGAGAGGGCGATTGCGGCGCGGCGCGTCATTTGTCCCGATGCTAACACGGAAACATATTCGCTTCGATACGTTTTATCTTCCCGCGCGGGGCCCATCGAGACGTTCCTCCGGACGGCGACATGCATTTTTTTCTTGACATTCGGAGCGAAGGACTTTATATATGAATCACACTGCGATCTTTCAATGGGTCGCAAATTTGATGTTAAGGGAGATCACTCGATGAAGAACGCAACCAAGAAAGCTGCAAAGAAGAAGGCCGCTCCGAAAAAGAAAGGGAAGTAGCCGCTTCCGAATCGCAGCAACAAACGTTTTTATGAGGCCCCGAATCGTTCGGGGCCTTTTGTTTTGGGCGCGCGTTACGCTCCCCATTCCGCTCCGATCCCCGCTAGTCCGCCTTGCGCAGCAGCAGCGCGCGAAACGTTTCGCCCATTCCGAACAGCAACGTCTTGAGCTGCAAGCGCCGCCGTACCGTCTCCGCACCGTTGGTAGCGGCCAGCGCGGCGGCGAATTGATCGGCCTCGCCCGCATCGAGCAACGTCCGGGCAAGACTTTCGAAGCGCACCGTCTCGAATCCGCACCGGGCCGCGTGCCGTTCGAGGGCGGTGAAGCAGACGTGGGCGGTGATGTCGCATTCGCCCGGATCGGCGAGCACGTCCTCGGCCGCCGTGTGGCGCCGGTAGCTCATCAAGGTTCCGCGCGGAAAGCGAATGGACTCGCGGGTGGTGTAGCCGTAATCGATGGCGAGAACGAATCCGCGCTCCAAGCGGGCGGCGATGCGCTCGATCCAACCCAGCCCCTCGACGTTCGCTTCGATGAGCGCGCCTTCTTCGAGCGGCGCGATGTAGGCGTCCACATAAGACTGAATCGCCGGCGCGGCCGGCTCGCCCTCGATCCACTCGAAGCGTTCCCCGCTCCACCCCACCAGCATCCGGAGCAAGCGCCCGCCCCGTTGCACCACGGCCTCGACGGGCAGCGCGTCGAAAAATTCGTTGGCGAACACCGCGCCGGTAAACTTTTCCGGCAGCTCGCCGCGATCCACATCCACCGGAGTGTAATCGAAGGCGGAAAGCTCCCGCGCCATCTCCGCCCGGCCCGCGCCCAACTCGACGATGCGAAAACCGGCGGGACGATCCATCTCCTCGTACAAGCGGCGAAAGTACGCCGCTATCAGAATCCCGAAAACGGGTTGGACCTGTTCGGCCGTGTAAAAATCTCCCGACTTGCCGAAAGGGTCGCGAGCGCGCCGGTAGTAGCCGTGTTCGGGATGGTAGAGCGCAAGCTCCATGTAACGGCGGAACGGGATGGGCCCGGCGCGCCGGATTTCTTCGCGGATCAGTTCGGCAAGCGGCGTCATGTGGATGGGAGATCGTTGGCGTCCCGGCGCGCAACTCGTGGCGCGCACGGAAACGCCTACGTCCAATTCTAGCTACGATGGAACCGGATGCCTCTACCGGATACCGTTCGCGTAAAAATCAGTTCTGAGGCGGCCGGCTCGATCGCGCTCACGGCCGTGGTGGTTCGGGACATTCCCATTCGCGAACTCGTCGAAATGGCGCTCGCGTCGACGGGGAAGGATGCCACGCGCGTTCGCGATCTATTAAAACGTGGAACGCTCGTTAGCGGAGCGTCGCGCCTGCGCTGGAGCGGATGGGAGGCCACCAGCGAGGCGGTCGAGCAGTTGCTTGCCACATTCCCCGATTCCGAGCCGTCGCGCGCGTTCGAGCCGCGGCGCTGCACGCTCGCGGTTCTGCGCGGGCCGTCCTGCCGCATCGAGATCGCGCGGGAGGCGGGTGCTGCGCGCCGCTGGCTGCGAAGAACGGCGTTCTGGGATCTCCTGCTCGAAGCCGCGTCCGCGAATCAACCCATCTATCGCGACTATTCCTATAAGGACCGGGCGGACCGGTACATCACAGCGCTCGCGCCTTCGCTCGCGGCGGCGCTCAAGCGAAACGCCGGGCTGCTCAAGTATTCGGCGCTCGAAGCGCAGGTGCGCCGCGCGGAATTCGACCGCATCGAGTTTCACGTAGCGCGCGCGAGTTGATTCGGCTATCATCGACTCGGGAGGGGGATCGCTATGATTCAGGCAAGTTCGGATCGCAAGCTCGATGCGATGGAGGCGGCCGTCCGCCGGGCCGCAAATAGCAACGGGGCGGTCGTCCTCGCGCTGACTCATGTCGGCCAGTTGCTCCGCGACACCGGGAACGTTGCGGACGCGATCGTATTCACCATTTGCCAGCAACGGCTCTATGCCGATATGCTCGCCGCCGAAATCCGCATGTCCGCCTTGTTGCCGTGCCGCATCGCGGCGTACTCGCAGGGCAGCGGAACGATATTGGAAGCGATTTCGCCGCTGGACTTCTGCCGCTTGATCGGCCGGGAAGACCTGGCGCCGCAAGCCGTGCCGCTCGAGAAATTACTGCGGACGATCCTGGAGGAAGCGGCCCAGTCTCTCGGCATCGAGCGCGCCGCCTCGACAGCGGAGCGAACGGGCGGCCTCGGAGCCACCGAAGAACAGATGAACACGCGCGGAGCGATTCCGCAACGGATCGATTGCCACGGAACCAAGGTCGAGGAACTGGCGGGCACCGGCGAACACGACGCCCAAGGCGGCTAGGATTCTGACCAGCACTATTTTTAACAAGCTGCGACTGTGCCAAAGTGGGGCGGACGCCCTCGTCCGCGCCGGACCCCTGGTCCGGCTGTCTTGGGACCGAAAACCTGATACACATTCCAAAGTTTTATTGTTTCGACTAGTGTAGTGCGTCACACAGAATGCGGATTATCCCGAACGCCCAAACAACCGCTCGCTTACGTTCGCAGCT
>Ga0187849_1004098_pt1 | contig 12324 bp, 12 predicted proteins | sample June2016WEW_4_10_2_FD_132412 | JGI IMG/M metagenome (GOLD analysis project Ga0187849, IMG submission 132412) | Peatland microbial communities from SPRUCE experiment site at the Marcell Experimental Forest, Minnesota, USA - June2016WEW_4_100 | ecosystem: Environmental > Terrestrial > Soil >... | reverse complement strand
TTTTAAACCCTTATGGGCACAAAACAAGGCCAGTCGAGATAGGTTCTACATGGACCAAGTTATAACTTATTGAATTTACAACAAAACGGGACCAAGAGTGGGTCTGTCTCTGAAACTCCAGTCCAATTCCCTGCAATGCGTGAAACTATTAATAATGATTTAATTGCATATGGAATTGAATCAATGGATTTCCCGGAAATGGTTGATGCGTACCTAGCTGCTTACGCACTCAGCATGCTGTCAAGGTATTATCCTGATTATTGGATAACCTGTTTGGAGTCTCATTGTATGGCTGCAAAAGTCATAGAGCAATTTGTCTCTCTGATCAGTAGAAAAGGGCCGCTCATGGTGCTCAGATTTTTGCTGCCCGATAATTTAGATATAGTGATTTCGAACCATCGGGCTCCTTGGTATTCTCATTGATAAATTGTATACGACCATGTGAGTATGAGCACCTTGGTCTCTAAGGGTTCTGCCCAATACCCGACGAAGAATTAAGAACCTAGGTGGTCCGCAAGTGGTCTTATAGCTAGGATTTAGTGTTCCAACGGGGTCGGGCCAAGCTAACATCTCCTCGCGAAGCGATAGAACCAAGAGGAGTTATTTTTAACTGCTCACTGCTCCTCGCGAAGCGATAGAACCAGAAGGAATTATTTCCTTTTGCTTTTTCTGTTCACCCTCCACTCGTTCCTCAGGCCGTTTTTGGCCTCGAAATCATTGCTCTAAGAAGCCTGGGGTTCGCGGAGACCTGACTCCTCATAATCCTTCGGACGGCCACTTTTCATCTCCAAAATGTACCTCCAAGGCCCATATAAGCCATGATTTGAGTATATCAAGTAAATTTATCTTGTCAGCTTGACCCGCCCCCTTTGCAGATGAACCATTGCTCTGCGGAGACCTTCATTGTCGGGGTGTGAAGGATCAGTCCCTCGGTACTTGTAGGCCAGCAGGCCAATGGATGCGAATGCGTCGTGATATGGTCCATGCGGTGTGGTAGCAATGCTGAGGGGCAAGTCCATGATGCGAGGCTTAAATATGCCTTGGGGAGCGACGAGCGGGACGCGCTCGCCCTGGAGCTCGAAGCCCTTCTGGAGGAGCTCCCTGGGAAGGACATCTCCGATAGCTGCGCTCTGACCGGCGAGCCAGTCAAACGTCGCCAGACGGATAACGAGGTCACGGTCTCCCCCATTCACGTAAGAATACTCCATGGACTGTTTATCAAGACATCCCTTAGTCTTGGCCTTTCGGCTTCCACTCTCTTGCAATCCGCTGCGCTTCGGCGATCTGGGATAGTGTCATGATCGCGTTTAATTCGCTGAGCGCCTGAACAGCCGGTTGCAAGCCCTGCATTGCTGCGAGACTGCACCACATATATGCTTGAATATAATCGTATGGTACGCCTTGCCCGTTTGCGTATAAAATAAAAAGGTTGTATTGAGCCATGGCGAATCCCTGATCGGCCGCTTTCCCGAGCCATTTGGCTGCTTCAGCGTAGTCCTGCGGCACGCCCAGACCGTTAAGGTACGCCATTCCCAGATTATATTGCGTGGCGGCATCTCCCTGATCCGCTAATGCCCTCATCTCGGCATAATCACCTCTCTCTAAAGCCCTGTCGTAAGTCGCTTTACCTTCATCGAAGCCGGCATGAGCAAATGCACCGAATCCGATGAGCAAAGCCACAAAAAGCAGGAATTTGAATTTTGTCATTTACGCCTCTCCGATCTGGCGGGCATCAGTGGGAAGGGGCAAAGCAGTTGTTCGTGTTGAAAGCATATTACAGTCACATTCCGGTTTCGCAAGAATCTTTTTGGATAGTGGATCAAGGTGCAAGGCGGCTGTTACGTGCGGTCACCGTCAGGGCTGCGGTGTAGAGGGGGCTGCAACCGACGATGATGAAATAAAGGTTATCAATTCAGATATTTCGGAAATGAGGTGTATCTATGATCGCCGAATGGAGACAAATTGGCACATTGACGAAGATTTTCTACATTGGCGGGCTGGTTAGCTTTCTGGGTCTGGCCATTATGATTTTAACCGGAATGACCAGCATTAATGGGAATGAGATGCCGCCAGCAGGATGATCGCATCGTTTGCGGCGCCCCACAGGTGGAGCAAAAAAACGAAGCCGACCAGGGCATTGAATGACCAGCGAATTGGCGCCTTTTTGTACGCCATGAGATACGTCTTCCTGACCCTGGAATAGCCGATGCAGATAAAAGTGAACACAGCCATTTCAGCGAAAAAGAAAGCGAGATCATTCCGGAGAAGAAGCCTCGATACAGGGTTCCTCTCATACACCAGGCAGGCGTAGTTATCAAGAGCATACAAGGTGATGAAAATCGCAACAGTTTTAAATACCAGTGCGGAAGAAATCAGGCAATCCTGGATTACAGTTTTGCTTTTCGTGCAATGGCTTACTGATCTGGCCGGGTCTGACATCCTGCCCCCATTCTTGATGTGAACAGAAAAAACCGAGCGGTTACAAGATACTGGCAACCCGGCTATCTTTTCAGACCCGCAGCTTTCCGTCCCCGCTTCTCAGCGGGTTTGGCATTTCAGTATAGGGTAGTATAGGAAAAAACATCCCTCATGTAAAAGGGAATTTTTTAACATCTCATTCCAATCTTTGCCCGTTCCGGCGTCCGGCAACATCCGCCTTCAAATCCTTACGGGTTTCGGGTTGGGGCCGCGGCGGAGTTGCTGCATTGCTCTTGGGCTTGCGTCCCGGACAGCGCTTCTTCTCAAAGCCTCGGTTTTTTCCGCGATATTCCTGTTTTTTCACGTTCAGGCGTGATGTGCTCAGGCGTGGTGGAAGATAGGAATTTGTCTTCCGAACGAAAGAAGCTGTCCATAAGCAAGGGGAGAAAGTCCTCAATGACCAGACAAGGGTTTCCCCATACCTTGCCTGGCTTTAGTTCTTTTTCAAGCTCTTCGATTTCCGAAAGCAGCCGCAATATTTCGGCTGTTTCAGTTTGCCGTCTTCGGAAAAGGTTATATTTAAACTGCTCGATTTCCGGCAGTTCGATCGGGCGTCCGGATTTTTTGAGACTGAGGGTAAGCCCGTCCTGGTCAGCCTCGATGACCTTTTCGTGAGGCACTCGTCTGGATTTTAGCCAATCAATAAGAGACAAGTACTTGCCGCATAGCGAATTATATTTTCGGTTAGCTTCTTCGGTCGGGAAAACCCGCCGCCATCCCCGCGGGCTTTTCGGGTCCCTGCCGCAAGAGGCGCTGTCTCTTCTGAAGGGTTTAAGCCGGCCGGCTTTGCACCATTCGAATAGTTCGTTCCCGGTCAACTGCGGGTATTTTTTCCGTAAAACTTTACCTTGAATCCACATGATCGCGCTCTCCTGCAAGCGCCCTGGTGGAGCGTCAACTAAGTTCCTATAGGTAAGGACCGTCAGCCCGTCATTCCGGCGAAGGCCGGAATCCAGCGTTTTTTCAGGTGGTTAAAAGTACTGGACCCCGGCCTTCGCCGGGGTGACGATTCCTTGCAACATATGATAACTTTGTTGACAAGGTACTAGTGGAGTTCAGGGGAAGTCGGCCGGGATGTCCGGCTTGCCGGGTGAGCTCCCAATCCCCTGAAGACGTGAAACTATACCAGAAAACTATCCTCTATTAAAGAATTACGGACTTGGCGGCGAGGTGTCCACGGATATTCATGAGTTGCCGAGGACCCTGTGGATGAGACTCAATAGAACGGTGACTCGCTGTTCCCAGGAATGTTCCCGCCCCATCAGCGCCATGGCGGATTGGATCCATTGCGTCGGGGGCCGTTCCAGGAGGCCGGCGGCCTTCATCGCCATGTCCGCGGCGTTGCCGTAGGCGAAGATATTGCCGAGGTGAGTCTGCGCGAGAAGGTGGTTGTTGGCGATAAGCTCTTCGGAAAGCACCGGCAGGCCGCCTCTAAGGTAGGTGTAGATCTTGGAAATATCGTTGTCGAATAGATGAGGACCCGCTGCCAGCGCGATGCCCATCCGCGCATGGCGGACATAATCCCAGACTTCCTCTTCGGGAAGCTCTCCGTGATCGGCAATCAGCGGGTTCAACTCGGGCGGCTTTCCTTCGCCATACAGGTGCGCCTTGTTCGATCCGACAATATGAATCCGGCATCTGTCCCGCAATCTCAATGCCAGTTCATTCAGCAATCCGATCATGCGGGGAGCGGCCAGGCTTCCCAGGAACAGGATGGGGGCGGCGCCGGTACCGTAGGGGTTGGAACGAACGGGGGGGATGTGGACGGGGCAGCCATTCGGGATTGCCGCGACGGAAAGCTTGCCGCCGTACAGCCGAAGCCACCTTTCTTCATTTTCAACATTATTGACGATTAGCGCCTTCGCGCGCTTACCGATCAGACGCTGGCATTCCAAAAGGGTCCGTCTCATCGAGGCATCCCTCTCCGGCAGTTGTTCGTCGACTACTCGAACAATTCGCGAGATAAGCGGTCCCCGGTATTTCCCTGTCAATTGTATGGAAAAGTGATAACAGGTTTTGACGAGGTCGTATTTTCGCCCCTTCGACAGAACGGCAAGAGGAAGAACAGGGATGTCCCGGTCAAGAAAGCCTTCCCTCGCTGCCGGTGCGATGATTTCGGCATCGACGCCCCTTCGTATTAGAGCGCCGGCAATTGCGCGAAGCCGGATGAGGTCGATCCCTGTGGGAGGAACGAAGGGGTCCTTGTGAAAGATGATTCCGATTCGCATGGCGTCGTGATATCCTCGACAGGATTATCAGTCATCGGCCCCGGCCGTTCCAATACATACCGGAAAGAATAGCAGGACATGAGACACTCGGGAAGAACCAATAAGAAGATCTGCCTGGTTGTCCACGAGTTTCCTCCAAACTGTTGGGGCGGGCTTGCGCGCACCGCCGAACGCGTCTCCGGTTACGCGGCCCGGTTCGGTCTGGAAGTTCATGTGGCTCATTTCCTCTTGGAGGAGCGCCCCCCGGTCCTTTTCGACGAGAATTACTCCCGTGTGGCCCTGGATAACCGGGTACTGCATCAGATTGTCATCGGCCGCGAAAATCTTACGGATGGGCCGCGGCTTCTGTGGGATTGCCCTCACAATATGACGCTGAGACAGATGTATCAGTCCCTTGAATTGCTGCACCGGGAAGAACATTTCGATTTGTTTCATTCCTTTTTTCTCTATCCGGTAGCATACATCACCGGTCTTCTGGCCCGCAGGATGAGCATCCCTTCGGTGGCCACCCTGGTTGGGGATGACGTGAAGAGGTATATTTTCAGCCCTGAAAAGACGGCGGTTTGCCGAAGCGGGCTCGAAAACGCAGACCGTATCGTGGCCCTGAGCCGCGAACTCGTGGAGATGGCCGATGCCTTGTCGCCGGTCGCGGACAAGAGCCGGGTGATATATAACTCCGTCGAGATTCCTTCTGAAGCATGGCAGCCGCAAAGCCGGCGGAACGGACCTCGAGTCATAGGCTCGGCTGGAATTTTCAAGTACGCCAAGGGGCTTCCCTATCTCATCAAGGCGGCGGCGGAACTTCGCAAAAGCATGAACCTGGTTCTGGAACTGCCCGGGCATTTGCGGGAATCCGAGCGGGAGGGGGTTGCCGCCATGGTGCGGCGAACCGGCATGGAAGACTGTATTCACTTTCGCGAACCGTTGGCGCACAAGGATATACCCGCATGGCTGAGGACCCTGGATGTGTTTGTGCTGCCATCGGTTTCCGAGGGTTGCCCCAATATCCTGATGGAAGCCATGGCTTCCGGCGTCCCCTGTGTGGCGACCCGTACGGGAGCTAACGAAGAACTCATGCAGGATCGCGTCTCCGGCTTGCTGACGTCCTGGGGCAATTCCGAAGCCCTGGCGCGGGCCATGGGAGAAATTCTGGGGGACCGGGGTTTCGCCGTGGAGTTGGGAGCCGCCGCCATGGCGCGCATGCGGGATTTTTCCATCGAACGGGAAAAGACTGCCTGGGAAAAAGTGTATGGTGAACTCATCGGCCTCTGAGACGGCATGCCCGGAAATGCGGTATGAAGAGGGCCACTGGATTCGCTCCGGCAACCTCGAATACGGGTTGCGCGCCTACCTGGAGCAGCAAAGTACGAGCTACAGCCAAGTAAAGAACGCCTTCGTTCGCGATCTAATCGGCAGCCTCAAGGGGCTCCGTTTTCTCGATTTTGGCTGCGGCGCGGGCATGTTCATGGTTCATGCGGCGATGCAGGGAGCGGCATTGACGGTCGGGGTGGACGTTGAAGAAACCGTGTTGAAGACGGCCCGCTATTTTGCCGGCAAGCATGGGCTGGCTGACCGGTGCCACTTCATCTGCAGCCGTGGGTTCCCCTTTCATGCGGCTGCGCCGCACTTTGACGTGGTGCTGATCAAAGATGTTCTCGAACACGTACCGCACGATCAGGAACTGCTGAATGCCGCCGCCGGTCTTCTGGCGCCGGGAGGGTGCATGGTCGTGAGCACCCAGAATGCGCTCTCTTTGAACTACCTGATCGAAGGGACCCTGCGAAAGTTTTTTCGTCATGAAAAAAAGTGGCGCGGATGGGACCCGACTCACCTGCGTTTTTACACGCCCGGCGTTTTACGCGGCAAGCTGGACGAGGCCGGCCTGAAAATCGTGGATTGGAGATCGGCCTATATCATCCCTCATAAATTGCCCGCGCCTGCTTCCAGCGGCAGGAAGTTTTATCGCATCGAGGCGCTCAGCAGGGCGGACCGGTTCCTGGGCAGGATATTTCCCTTTCGGATGATCGGCTGGAACGTTATTGTCAAGGGGGAGAAAAAAGGTGGTTATGGCAGGTTGTGACGTCTATCCCGGCCGCACTTTCGAGCCCTGGCAGGTTTGGCCCGGCTCATACGACAATCCTCCCGCAGGGGAGGCTTATCCGTTTCCCGCCGGGTCCGGCCTGAAAATCAACCGCCGGACCTCCATTGCCTCCATGGGGTCCTGTTTTGCCAGGGAGATAAAAGACGTCCTTCTCAAAAAAGGCTATTCCTACATAGCCGAGGAAACGGACCACCCGGCCTCGAAGCACGCCAGCGCAGCCTGGGAAAGAATTTACAACACCTTTTGCATGCGCCAGATTTTTGAATACACATTTGAGGAATGGGCGCCCAATCTTCGCTGGTGGGAAACCCCCGCTTCCCGCCGTGTTCAGGACCCCTACCGCCGGATCATTGTCTATGATTCCATGGAGGAGGCGGAGGCCGGCTTCGATCGGCATCGCCATTGCTCGCGCAGAGCATTGGCGCAAGCCGAATTGCTCATCGTGACCCTTGGTTTGACGGAAATCTGGGAGGATACCGTGGACGGTTCGGTGATCTGCCTGCCGGCGGGACCTTATGTAAGCGAAGGTGGAGACATGAGCCGCTACCGCTTCCGGGTGAGCAGATTTGCCGAAAATCTCGAAAACCTGGAGCGCATCCACTCCCTTATGGCTGCCCACGTCCCCAAATGCAGGCTCATGGTTACCCTGTCACCGGTCCACCTCTGGACAACCTTCCGCAATGATCTCGATGTGATCAGCGCCAGTTGCGCCTCCAAGGCCACTCTGCGGGCGACCGTGGATGAATTTTGCGCAAAGCACGAGGATGTTCTCTATTTCCCTGCCTTTGAAATGGCCTCCATCTACCGCCCCATTCTCAATGCCCCCGTCTTTGCACAGGGCAGAGAAAATTTTCATGTCAATCAGGAGACCGTGGATTTTGTCATGAAGCAGTTCTTCGACAACTACTGTGAAGAAGAACGATGAGCAAGCCCCCTGCCCTTCACGGCACAACGGCCCTGCCTGTAATTCTTGTCCACCCCCCGGCCGTGAGCAAGCGGTACCTGCCCACGAAGTTTTTGCCTTACGGCATGGCGGTCATCTACTCATTTCTCAAGGAGAATGAAGTCCCTGTAATCCAAAATGACTTTCTCATGGAATATCTCTTCGATGCACCGGAGGACATCGATTACCACAATCCCGGAAGGACCTTCTCAACCGGTGATTTCCACGCTTCTCTGCGCGGCGAGGGAATCCACCGGGGACTGGAGTGTTTCCTTGAAAAATATGGAGGCCGTCTGATCCGGCCGGCCGGAATCGTTTGCTTCTCCATTGTCGGATATCACCAGTTTTGGGCGAGCCTGCTTCTGGCCGCCTATATAAGGCGTTTCAATGCCCGATCGGTCATTGTGTTCGGAGGCCCCTACATCACTATCAAGCCTCCGGAGGCATTTACGCGGTACGGGACGGCCGACTACTGGGTGAAAGGGAGCGGAGAGTTGCCGCTGCTGATGCTCTACCGCCTGCACCGGGGAACAGGGAATATCCGCAGAGAGAAAATCCCCGGAATCATCTATTCAGAAGACGGCAACCTTGTTGTGAACCCGCCCTCACGGATGCCGGCCGAACAGGAATCCCAACCCGATTTTGAAGGGCTGGACCTCGACCGCTACCGTTACGATCACCACATAGCAGGCAAAGGCGCCCTGTTCCTTCCCTACCGGCTGTCGAAAGGCTGCCCGTCCCGATGCACTTTCTGCACGGGACGTCTCGTAGACCGCTACGACTGCAAGTCAATAGAGAAAGTAACGGCGGAACTCAAGGATTTGTCGAGGAAGTACGGCACGTCGCATTTCATGTTTGCCGACGCCTCGATAAACGGCAATCCCAAGCTCCTCTCGCAGATTTGCGAACGGCTGCGTAAAGAGCTGCCTTCGATCAGGTGGTATGCGTATGCGCGGGTGAACGGATTTAGCCGGGAACTGCTCAATGAAGTCAGGCGGGCGGGTTGTTTCAGTTTGTTCTGGGGAGTCGAGTCCAACTCCCAGTCCACGGTCGATTTGCTCGGCAAGCGCTTCCGGATCGAAAAGATGCATGCGGTTATCGAAGCAGCCGAAGCCTTGGGGATCAAGAGCTATATCCACCTGATGTATAATACGCCCCATGAAACGATGGAGGACGTCGCTCGTCTCATCCGCTTTGTGGAACACCACATTCGCTCTGACCGGGTCGTCCTTTTACCGCAGCGTTTCCTTTTGGAACCGCAGTCTCTCATGTTCGAACGGCCTGGCGATTATGGACTGGCGAACCTCAAGAGGGTCGAAACCAGCCCGTTCGAACGGGATGAGTTCACCTTCGAAGAGTCGGGCGGTGCCGGCCGTGAGGCTATTGCAACGAGGAATCGAAAACATCGCCGGATGCTGGCCGGCCATCTGGAGTCGATCAGGTGCCGAAACCTGTTGAACGATTGCCCAAACCTGCTCCTTCGCCGGCTTCCGGCCCAATTTCTGCTCTTTACCGGAAAGCACGCGCAAAGATCCAAAGCCTTGCGCATCATTCACACGCTCCTCATGGGATCGCTTCGCGGGAAGCTAAATCTCAGGGAACAGCTCTAGTGAACGCAATCCGGCATCAGAAAACGAGAGTAGTGTTATAGGGCTGGTTTTTCCCGCATTGCCTCGTAAATTCGATCTCGCCGTGGGAAGTGTGTCTCCGCCGGGGCTGACCGGCGGCCGGCGGCCGGAAAGTGACCGCATCACTGCAACCCGCCGGAAAGGTGAGACGGAGGCGGACCGTTCCATGCTCCCAGTCTGTTCTGTCCGCCTTGACCCCTGAAACGGGATTTTTTTCATAGGGCAGCAGCAGCCACAGCACCGTCGCGGGGAAGGCCGTTTTCCAACGGTAGCGAAAATGAGCGGCCGGAACATCCCTGCCGTCAATGGAGACCCAGCCGCATGGCGGGTCGAAAGCGCCGGTATGGACCTCGACCGCAAGCCGGACGGGTCCCGGCAGGACGGTCAGCTCAAAGCCCGGACTTCCCGGCGTCATACACCTCACTGTGCCGGTTTCGGGTTCTTTTTCCACTCTGCCCGGATAGAGCTGCCAACAGGTGGACGCCTCAGCGCCCGAGGGGCCCGATACCTGGTCCATCACGATCCAGTACTCGCCGTTGACGAAAACAATGCTTCTCGATAGCATGTGACCAGCCGTTTCACCGGCCCCGGCAGGCGCGAAAGTCCCAACGGCCGCCTCGATCAAGCCCTGACGCTGGAAAAAAAGATGAGGTCCGTCCGGTTGCGGGACCTCCTGAGCGGCATCCTCCGGCACAATCCGTTTTCCCGGATCGATCAGGAGAAGATTATGCGCGGCCTTTGACCGGTACCAGGAAGTCAGGGGCTCAGGAGCATACGTGGTGATACCGGGATCGACCAGCCGGGGAATTCCGAGTGCCGTCACATCCAGTGCAAGCACGTCTTCATGCCTGTGGGCCGTTTCGGAAGGACCCGCGCGAAAGACAAGGAAGTTAGAGTGCTGACCGCTGCCGGCGCTCATGACTACGAGTCCGGCATTGGGGAAGACCTGTGAGCGTTGGGCGCGGGGAGCCCCTTCACGCCCGCGTGTGCCGATCCACAGCAGATCGGAAAGGCCAAAGACTTCGCCGGCCTTTTGCAGCAAAGCCGTGTAATCGCACAGGACACCGCCCGAGTCATTAAAGGAAGGCCACGTGAAATCGGGACGGCCGAGCGCCGCCAGGTATTCGGCCGCGCGCACGGGAAGATCGTCGAAAAGGTCCGGGAGAAGATACTCAGCGGCTTGAGCGGCCTCTTTCACTTCGATCAGCGCGTGTAGGCATATGGCGTGATAGAGGGGGGACATCTCGCAGTGGGCGCCGTCGGCAAAGAACTGCCTCTCGCATTCCGTAACGAACCGCGATAAGCCCTCAGCGGCCCAGACAGGGGCTTCGCGAAACGCGGGGAAGCAAATCCCGGCCAGTGCCAGGGCCGCCGATTCGACCAGGACCCAATTCCCGGGATGCCCCCGGTGATCCATAAGACTTCGAGAATGTTCCCACAGAGAGCGGAGCATGAGATCCCGCGTTTCCCTGCTGAAAACGCCGGAAGGCCAGACGAGTCCCGCGACCCAGAGCCACTCGCGCAACCTCCACGCCGCGGAAAGAGTCTCCCAGGCCGGGCCTGCGCCGCCATTCGATTCGAGTGGCACGGGATTGCCGACGATCCAACTGGAAATCAGTTGATCGAGCCCTTTGGCATACCGCGGCTCTCCGGTCCGGGCAAACGCGACGGCCAACTCCCTCAGAAAATGGTGCCTGTTCAGGAAATGCGTCCATTCGTGGGCGCCGAGCGGGTTGAATTCCCAGGGAACAGGCCTGGGCACGCTCTGCCCCATGATTTGACCCGCAAGTATGGCTTCGGCATCTCCACGGGGGTAAGGGTGGGGAGGTGGAATCAGGATTGCGTGATTGCCGGAATGATAAGGACCGGGAAAACGGAAACCGCCTCCGGCCAAGCTGGAAAATCTGCCCAGCCCGTCCTCCCGTGAGGCTCTCCGGCTGGATGCCGGGGGATCCTCCCTCAGCATCTTCTCCAAACCCCCGGCGGTCAGTCTCGGGCCTGGAGGAAGTTCCCGGACTTCCCCAACCAGCGAGCGGACGGCAATCTTTAATTCCCGCACTTCCTTGCGGCCCTTTTCCATCGCGAAGGTGAGTTCGATGCCCCGCACATCCGTCCAGCCGCATGGTTTTCCATAGAAGCCGAAACACTCGATGGGGAATTTGAGTTCTTTCCAGCGGCCGGCTTGCAGGATTTCCCTGCCGCCGGAAAAGGAAACCGGCGACAGGCCGCGAGCGCGCGCGCGGGCGCCATGGTTTAGGGTCATTCCGGCCAGGACCGGTTCTTTGGAGAGGTTGCAAACCGTCAGGACAAGGCGATTGAAAGGGGAAAGGTCGAATTCCGCGCAGGGAAGGTTGATGCGAAGCGGACCGTTGCCGGCCAACGTCACGAAACCTTCGGACACCGGCGCGCCGGTGTGGAGGGCAAGATCGCCGGGCCGAAAAATAAGTTCCCTGGACCGTATGCGATCCTTCAAATACTCGCCCGCTGAGAGCTGTGGATCATTCATGGCAAATCCGGCATGACCGGCGAGACGCCTTTCCGTCACACAAAGAGCGCCGGTCTTTCGATCCGTGGCAATCCATTGTCCTGAGTCATTAAGTGGTTCCCGAATTAAGGGTAGGGTGGGCAAAAGCAGAGTGTTGCCCACCACTGATTGGTGGGCACATAAAACGTGCCCACCCTACGAAATTTATGCAACGAACTTGTGACTCAGGACACTAGAACGTTGTCAACAAAGTTATCACATGTTGCAAGGAATCGTCACCTCGGCGAAGGCCGGGGTCCAGTGCTTTTAACCAACTGAAAAGACGCTGGATTCCGGCCTTCGCCGGAATGAGTGCGCCTGGGAGCAGGCGCGATCTGGGAGGTGAAAGTCCTCCTCCGGGAAATGCCCATTCCCGATAGCCAAAGGTAACTGCGTCACCGCGAGGTGGGGTGGGGAGCAAC
>Ga0187849_1004094_pt1 | contig 12339 bp, 7 predicted proteins | sample June2016WEW_4_10_2_FD_132412 | JGI IMG/M metagenome (GOLD analysis project Ga0187849, IMG submission 132412) | Peatland microbial communities from SPRUCE experiment site at the Marcell Experimental Forest, Minnesota, USA - June2016WEW_4_100 | ecosystem: Environmental > Terrestrial > Soil >... | reverse complement strand
GCAGGCTCATCCACCAGCAAGAGTTTGGGGTCCTGAGCCAGCAGCATGCCCAGTTCGAGCCACTGCTTTTGGCCGTGGGCCAGCGCGCCGGCGCGCCGTTGGCTTTCGGCGGCCAGACCGACGGTTTGCAGGACCTCATCGATGCGCTGGCGCTGGGCCGGGGTGGTGCGCGAGAAGATCGTTTCCCACACACTCCGCCTGCCGGGGAGCGAAAGCAGGATGTTCTCGAACACCGTGTGCTCGACGTAAACGGTGGGGGTCTGGAATTTGCGTCCGACACCCAAGCGGTTGATTTGGTACTCGTTCAAGCGAGTGAGGTCCGTGTCCCGCTCGAATTCGATCTTGCCGCGATCCGGCCGCGTCCGGCCGGTAATCAGGTCGAGCATGGTGCTCTTGCCGGCGCCGTTGGGACCGATGATGGTGCGCAATTCGCCCGTATCCATGTAGAAAGTCAAATCGTTGATGGCTTTAAACCCGTCAAAGCTCTTGTCAACTCCCTCCAGGGTAAGGATGAATTCGGGCGGAATCATAATCATTCCGGTTTGGCGAGGGGTTTGACGGAAACCGAAGCTGCCGGCGAATCCCCGTTCGCGGATTTACGGGCGCGTGAATGACGCTGTTTAAGCCGGCGCAGTTGCTCCGGAAGGCCCACGAGGCCCTTGGGCAGGAACAACGTTACGAGGATAAAGAGGTTGCCCAAGACGAGCAACCAGAGGTCAGGCAGGGCCCGGGTGGCCCAGCTTTTCAAGGCGTTGACACCCACCGCGCCCAGAATCGGCCCGAGCAGGGTGCCGCGCCCCCCCACGGCCACCCACACCACCGCTTCGAGCGATTTGTCCGCAGCCATCTCGCTGGGGTTGATGATGCCGACCTGCGGGACGTAGAGGGCGCCGGCCAGGCCGGCGATGATGGCGCTGAGCACAAACACCAAGAGCTTGAAATCCGCCGTCGCGTATCCGGAAAAGAGCACCCGATTTTCACGGTCGCGGATGGCGCGCTGCACCTTGCCGAAGGTCGTCCGAGTCAGCCAATGACAAAGCAGGTAGGTCAAGAGCAGCAACAAACCGGTGCAGAGATAGAGGGCGCGCTGAGTGGAGGCGCTGCGGAGGTCGTGACCGAGGATGAACTTGAAGTCCGTGAGGCCGTTGTTGCCGCCGAAGGTGAAGTCGTTGCGGAAGAACATCAGGCAGGCGGCATACGTCAAGGCTTGTGTCAGGATGGAGAAATAGACGCCGCGAATCCGCGTGCGAAAGGCCAGAAAGCCGAAAACGAGAGCAACCAGCCCCGGGACCCAAATGACCGCGGCCGCGGCAAACCAGAAGTGCCGGAACGGGACCCAATGCGCGGGCAGCCTAGGGTAACCCAGGAAGACCATGAAATCGGGCAAATCGCTATGATACTGGCCCAGTTTTCCGATCATCAGCATCAGGTGCAGGCCCAGGGCGTAGCCGCCCAGGGAGAAGAACAGGCATTGCCCCAGGCTGAGCAACCCCGTGTAGCCCCAGAGCATGTCGACACTAATGGCCAGGACCGCGTAGCAGAGGTATTTGCCGTAGAGGTTGATCGAGAAATTGCTCACGTGGAGCGGATTGGTGGCGGCGGTAAAGGCGTTGAGGCCCGGCAAAATGACGAGCACGAGCACCGCGCCGAGGGCGACGCACCACGCGTGCAAATTCCTGGGAGAGCGGCCCATAGTCTCAGTCCGGATGTTTCATAGGGTTTCCAACTGGAAACCCCGTTAGGGGTGACCTGTTTATAGAGGACTGCGATCCAACACCATTCTTTCTGTTTTTCAGCGGCGCGGGGGGGCGGAAAACTCGAGCGGCGGGCCAGACCCGCGCCGCTGAAAAACAAAAAGCAGGAGGGGGTGGCTGGGCTGGTGCTATAAACAGGCCACCCCTAGCGGGGTTTGAGCTGGTCCGCAGCAGGAGCGCTAATCGCGGCGCGCAGAGAATGTGGGCAAGGACAAGGCTTCCAGCCTGCTGTATCGCGGATTCCCAATCCGCAGATGCTCCCAAGCAGGCACACCTTGCCGACTGGAAGTCGGCGACACAGCAGGTTTGGAAACCTGCGCTACGCAGCTTCGGCAGCCCAGGACCGCTCTTAGGCTGTGAAATGTCCGGGTTAGCGGTCATGAACATTTAGTCCAGGGTGCGGTTGCGGATAGAAAACAAACCGCCGGGCTTCCATTGCAGGAAGAGAATGATCGCGCCCAGGACGATAATCTTGCCCAGGACCGGCGAGCCCAGGGTTTGCTGCAGGACCTGGTCGGTGGTGCCAATGGCCATGGCCGAGCAGACGGTGCCGACAATGCTCCCGACCCCTCCAACCACCACGGTCATGAAACTGTCGACGATGTAGCTTTGGCCCAGGCTCGGGCCGACATTGCCGATTTGGGAAAGAAAGGCGCCCGCCAGGCCGGCCAGGCCCGAGCCAAACGCAAAGGTCAGCATGTTGACGCGATTGGCTCGCACGCCCAGGCAGGCCGCCATGTCCCGGTTTTGCATGACCGCCCGGATGAACAGTCCCAGGGGCGTCTTGGCCAGCAACAACCACGTCCCCAGCACGATAAAGGCCGCAAAGGCGATTACGAATACGCGGTTGTAACCGAACATCACGTCATTGATGCTGAAATGGCCCTGCAACCACGCCGGGGAGCTTACTTGCACGTTGTTGGCGCCGAAGACCATCCGGAAGAGTTGCTGCATGACCAGCGATACCCCCCAGGTTGCCAGCAACGATTCGAGCGGCCGCCGGTAGAGGAATCGCACGACGGTTCGTTCGAGGATTAGGCCGGCGGCCGCCGCAGTGAGAAAGCTCAAGGGAAGGGCAAAAAGAAAATAGGTTTCATAAAACCCGCCGGCCGCATTCAGACCGGGCAGGTGGAGCCCGAAGGCCAGCGGCTTGCCCCAGAGACTTATCGGCAGCGTGATGGAGAAAGCGAAACCCGCGCCAAAAAGATTTTGGACGAGGTAACAAGTGTAGGCGCCGACGGCGATCATCTCTCCGTGGGCCATGTTGATGATCCCCATCAATCCAAAGGTGATGGCCAACCCGAGCGCTACCACGAGGAGGATCGAACCCAGGCTCAAGCCGCGAAAGGCGGTGCCAAAGAAATTCACCCATTCCACGTGTTCGGCGATGGAACTTACGGCATCGGCGGCGGCCCGGGCGACCTCGGGGCCGGCCTCAGTGCTGGCGGCCAGGCGCTTTAGAATGTCGAGCGCGCCGATGGCGTTGGCCTTGGCCAGCCGCCGAATGGCGTTGAGCTGGATGGCGGCGTTGGTGTCATGGAGCTGGAGCAGGGCGATGCCCTCGTTGAGCGTCCGGCGCACTTCCGCGTTTGGCTCCCTGGCCAGACGGTCCTCGAGAACCGGCAGGTATTGCAGTTTGCCGGAGTTACCCAGCTTGGCGGCAGCCGAGCGGCGGCTATCGGCGTTGGCATCTGCCAGCGCCAGTGTGTCCAGCGCGCGTTGAATGGACTGCCGCAACTTCATATCCGTGTCCGCCGGGTTCAGGTCGCTCCCGGCGAAACGCAGTTCACGGCTATCGGCCCCGGCAAGAAATCGGCCATTGTCGATGCGAATGGCCCGCGACTTGCCCTCGCCATCCTGCTGCTCCTCGAGCAACAAGGGGAGCTTCGCGCCACCCGGCTCGTCGTACAGGTACACGCTATCCCGGGTCCAGGCGGTCAGCACCTCATGAGCGACCTTGGAACCCGAACGGGCGATCTCGTCGAGAAGCCTTGCGCGCTCGGGGCTGTCATCGAGGATGGCCTGAGTCAGCGCGTGGCGAACGCCCTCTTCCGCGCTGGGGGACGCGGGGGCGGCGGCAGCGAGCACGCCAAACTGCACTGAACACCAAGCCAACGCGAGCGCCCATGTCAGTCCAGCCTTCATCATATCAACGTCGAAGAGGCGGGGTGCCTGGACACCCACGCCCCTTCCCGGGTCTTGCAGCCCGAGCCTGCAGGTTTTCGGGTTTACTCAGAGCCCGCCGCAGAAGCTTCGATTCCGAACCTTTGCCGCATCCTTCGCCGCCAACTTTGTCGAGAATTGGCCAGTCCGACAAAGGTTGCGATGAGGCTTTCCAGCCGCCGGGTTCTTTGGTTCAGAGTTTACTTGGTCAGGGCTGCGAGTTTGGCATCCAGGTCCTTCAAAAGGAACGGCTCGCCTTCCACCTGCGGGAATTCCTTCACAATCTTGAATTGGCCATTGGCCCGGGTCTCGCCGATATAAACGTTCTTGGTCGTGTGGTGGTTCTTCTGCATCGTGTTCTTGCCGCCGGGCCCGCTAAAGCTGATGTCGCCCGACTCGAGCGTTTCGCGGACTTTGTCGACGTCGAACGTGCCGGCCTTTTCAACGGCGGCCTTCCACAGATAAGCGCCGTCGTAAGACAGCACCATCGGGCTGTCCACCGCGCGTTTTTCTTTCACGACTCCCGGGTGGGTCTCGTCTCTTAGCCAACGATTCCAGCGGGCCAGGAACTGCCTGTTCTCCGGGGTCGTCAAGGACATGAAGTAGGTCCAGCAGCCCAGTTCACCCACGAGGTCCTTGGTCGGGAGGGCGCGCAACTCATCCTCCGCCAGGCTGAACGAGACGACCGGGCAATCGCTCGGACTCAGACCGGCGGTGGCGATTTCCTTGAAAAACGGCACGTTCGAGTCCCCGTTGATCGTATTAATCACGCAGGCGTCTCCACTGGCGGCAAATTGCTTGATCTCGGCCACGATCTGCTGGTAGTCGGTGTGGCCAAAGGGCGTATATTTGCCGGCCGAGATGACCTTCCCCTCCGCGTCTTTGCGCAGCCCGCCGCCAATGTCCCCCAACACAATGCCGTGCAGCATCAGATACTTGTAGAGGATCAGGTTGGTGGTTTGCGGATAAACGTAGTCGGTCCCGATCAGGTAGAATTTCTTTTTCCCTTGTTTCAGGAGGTAATCCACGGCCGGGGTCGCCTGCTGGTTGACGGCTTCGGCCGTGTAAAAGATGTTCTTGGACAGCTCTTCACCCTCGTATTGGACCGGGTAAAAGAGCATGCCGTTATCCTTCTCGAAGACCGGCAGGACCGATTTCCGGCTGACGGAGGTCCAACAGCCAAAGACGACCGCGACCTTGTCTTCTTCCAGCAATTGCTTGGCCTTCTCGGCAAAGAGGGGCCAGTTCGACGCGCCGTCCACGATGACGGGCTCGATCATATAGCTCTTGCCGTCAATCTTGACGCCCCCGGCCTTGTTGATCTCGTCGAACGCGAACAGGAGCGCGTCCCGCAAGGAAGTTTCGCTGATCGCCATCGTGCCGCTCAACGAATGGAGCACGCCCACCTTGATGGTTTCCGCCGCCAGGCCGCAACAACACGAGGCCGAAAGGCAGGCCAAAGCCAATAATTTGAATGCGCTGAATTTGAGTTTCATGGTTTGTTCTGGATTCTTGGTTTAAGATAAACTGGATAATCAATCACTCAGAAGAGATAGCTTACGCCTGCGCCCGCTATGACCCGGTCGTTCTTCGTGCCAAAGGCGGTGCCAGTGTCACAACTGGAGTGGTCGTAGCGGAGTTCGGGTTGAATCTTGATATTGGGCGTGGGCCGAAGGTTCAGCGTAAAGGCCAGACTGTAAATGTCCTGGCCGGTGCCGAGAGGGTTCGAGAAAGCCGGAAAACCGGGCCCCGCGCCGACCCCGAGGGCGGCGGCGTCCACTCCATCCTTGTCGCTGAGGACTTCAGCCCGCAGCGCCGCGCCGAACTTCTTGGTGAAATCGTATGCGGTCCACAAGCCCGCGGACCAGACCGGCGCACTGCTGGCCGCAACCGCCCCCGCCGGAAGATGAAACGAAAAATAATCCAGTTCCGTCCCGAAGCTCAATTGCTCAGTCGCCTGAAAGCCCCCCAACACGGAGCCGCCCCACAGCGATTGCAGAAACGGGGCGCTCTCCCGGCCGCCAAAACCGATGAGACTGAACCAGAGTTTCTTGGTCGGTTTTATATCCACCGCGACCATCGTTGTCTTGGACCGGCCAAAGGCGACGGGACCGGCGTACATGCCGTTTTGCTCGCGCGCCTTGACATCCAGCCAATCGGTCACGTTGTAGGTCAACTGCACCCCCGCAGCCGGGGGGTTGCCCGTAAAATACCATTGGTAGCCCTGCGAGAGATTGTTGTTGGCCGCGCCACCGTCACCCGACTCGTAGTTCAGCAACGAAATCAGTTCTCCGGCTTTGACGTTGAGGCCGGTCCCAATCGGCACGTTCAGATCCACGTAGGCCTCGCGCACGACATCAAACCCCGTTGTTCCCGAGCCGGTATTGACAAGCGGCGCATCCTGGCCAAAGATGAGCGAAGCGCGGTAACCTGCGTTCCACTGGTCTCCGCTGAACTCTGCCGGCGGGCTGGCGAAGGTCAGCTTGAATTTATTGAGGGTGACATTATCATTGTGTTTGTCCCAGATGTAACCCGGCGAGGTGCCGCCCGGCGGCTCACTGAAATCGTGAACGTAGGACGCCGTCACAAAGCCGCTGATGGTCATCTGCGACAGCGCCTTGACCGGGCTGGTAGCGGGACCGCTGGGCAGCAGGCCCTCTTTCTTCACGAGGTCCTCGAGTGCATCCAAACGAGTTTTGAGCTCCTGGTTTTCCTTTTCCACGCTCTCGAGGCTCGGAGCATTTTGAGCCACGGCAACAGCCGAGCCACCGATCATGGCCGCGGTGAGGAAAAGCGGTCGTTTTACAGACTTCATAGATGATCTGGTCATGTTTTGTTCTCCGCGTTTAGTTGGCATTCGGGCGGCGGATCACCACCGGATCCGCCGCCCTGATCGCGGGGCAAACGCTCTATCCCTTTTGCCCGCGCCCAATACTGATGGAAAGGCTTTAGCAGGTTCAATGCCAGCGCGCCGCAAAGCCTCGGGAGCAACACGGCCCAACCAACCGTGGCATTGCGTTATGCGCCTGCCGCTACGGCCAAAACCCCGGCTTTTATTGGGGAATTGCCTCGGAACCGCAACCGCTCGTTGCCGGCACCCAATCACCTGGCCTCCCGCTACACCAAGGCCGGCGGCACCTTCAAGGAGTTCCATCGAGTTGGGTTCGCTGTCGTTTATTGCGCAGAATGGCAAAAAACAAATACCAGCCCGGCGGTGGGCTGGGCGCCCCGTAGGCCCGGAGGGAAATCCGAAATCCGAACCGCTAATATGCGCTAATAAACGCTGATAAGACCACCCCGCATTTCATGAAGATGGAAGCGATTGATCCTCTTAGAACCGATCGCGCAAACTGCTCAAAACGGTTAATCCCCGCTAATGAACCACTGGTTCCGGAACCGAAAACCGGAGGCTGAGATTGCAAAGCTTTCGAGCGTAGGCCCTGCGCTCAATGGGGATTCTCCGCCTTGACATGCGGTTGGGCTGGGGACACAATGGCTCCATTAAAATCCCGTACAACTGGTGATCGAATGCTCGAGCTGCGTGAGCAAAACCGCGTGCCTGCAGGTCCGGGTTTGGGCAAGCCAAACCCGGGCGCACCGTTGGGTGCGACGAGCCGGCCCGAAAAGGGCGAAGGCTTTCCTGAGCAACGCATCGTGGTGCTGCCGCGAGGGGTGGTAGCCAAGACGCAGAAGGCGGCCCTGCTGCGCGGTCTGGTGCCCACCGACATCGGAATCTTTCCGCGAGCGGCCGGGCACCTGCGGGAGAGAAGAGCGGGGGTCGACCAGGCCATTTTCATCTACTGCACGCACGGAGCCGGCTGGTGCGAGATGCGGGGACAACGGCACGAAGTTCACGCGGGCGAACTGCTGGTGGTGCCCCCGGGCGAGCCGCACATTTATGGCGCGGACGAGAGACAGCCTTGGACCATTCCCTGGTTCCACCTCAGTGGAGAGGAGGTGCCATTCCTGCTGGAGGAGCTGGGGGTCACCGCTGAGAGCCCGGTGCTGTACGTGGGCGAAGATCCGCAAATGCTCTCGCTGTTCGAAGACGCGCTGGGGGTCCTGGAGCACGGCTACACGTCCTGGGAAATGCTTTACGCCTCGCGGGCGCTGGGACACCTGGTGGGCCGAATGATCTGGCGGCGACACCAGCATTGGCGTGGCGAGGCGGACTCGCGCCAGAAGGTAATGCAGTGCATCAGTCTGCGGACCGTCACATCCTCCATTCCGGTCTTTCACGCGGATATGGTATAATATGCGCATGCGCTTCTGTCCCTTGTTGTGCGTCGCGGTAACGACTGGTGTGGTGCCAGCCGGACTGATGGGCCAAGCCCCGGGGCGCACTCGAACTGACCCCACGCCGGAGAATATACCATGAATGAATCAAAACCGATTCTCGTCCCTCGCGGGCAAGGTGTCCCTCGCTTCATCCTCCTGTTCTCGATGATGCTCGGTCTCTCATTGAGCCGGATGCAGGGAGCCGACGTGCTGGACAGCTCGTTGATAATGCGCCTGAACTTCGAGGCTGCGCCGGTGGGCGACGTGATCGCCGATACGAGCCAGGCCGGCCTTCACCCGGGGACCAACAACCTGGCCACCTGGGTGGCCAGCGAGGGTGGGCGGCAGGGGGTGATGTTTTTCAACGGCGGCGACCCCGACCAGATCACGGTGGCAGCCGCTGCGGACCTGAACTCGACCGTTGGCACGATTGCGTTCTGGATGCAATCCACCAACGTGACGGCCACGCCAAACCCCGACGCGATGCTCTTCGACCGCCGGGCGGCCGGCGGGGATCTCATCTACCAGACGCCCAATGGTCATCTGGCCAATCAGGCCGAACAGGGCGGGGGCGAAGTTGTCAATTCCCAGACCACGGCAGCCAACCTGACCGACGGACAATGGCACCACGTGGCTTATGTTTATGACCAGTCATCCCGGGGCACGGTCTCCTTCTATGTTGACGGAGTGCTGGACACGGTGGCCACTAACGCCTCGCAAGCCTGGTTTTGGGTAGCGACTCAGGAAGTCGAAGTCGGTGCTTCTCATGACACTTTTTGGGCGGGCTACACCGGGTTCCTGGATGATTTCCGGATTTACAACCGGATGTTGAGCGCCTCGGAAGTTGCCAATGTGGCGGGGTTGGGCACGAACGTGCAAATCGTGATCATGACCGGAGGCCAGCCTCAGGCTGTCTCCGTGGCCGAGAAAGATACCGCCTCCTTCAGCGTGAAGGCCACGGTGGTCAATGGGAATGCAGCCCAGTTGGCTTACCAATGGCAGAAGAACAACACCAACGTTATCGGGGCGACCAACGCCACCTACGCTTTCAGCGTTGCCGCGGCGGACAACGGCGCGAAGGTCCAGGCGCAGCTCTCCTATCCCGGAGCGACGAACGTGACGAGCGCCCAAGCGACCCTCACCGTGGTGCCGGAGGTCGTCGTGATCTACAATTTTGACGCGGCGCCGGTTGGGGATGTGATTGTGGACAGCTCTACCAATACGGCCGGGCCACACAACGGCGTCAACGTCGGGGCCACCTGGGTGGCTTCCCAGGGGAAGCATCAAGGCGTGATGTACTTCGATGGCACAGTGCCGGACCAGATCACGGTCGCCCCCGCGCCCGAGCTGGGCTCAGCGCGCGGCACTATCGCCTTCTGGATGGAATCCAGCAACGTGACCCAGGTTCCCAATCCGTATGCAATTCTGTTCGATCGGCGCGCTGGAGCGGCCGACAATTTGTCCACGACGGGCGGCGACGTCATTTACCAGGCGCCCGATGGCCATTTGGCCAACCAGGCGCAGGCCCCGGGAGCAGGAAACGTCAACGCGGGGGAGATCGCTTTGAACTCAACCGACAACCAGTGGCACCACATCGCGTATCTTTACGACCAGAGCGCGGGCGGCTTTGTCTCCTTCTACGTTGATGGCGCCTTGGACACGACCAGGGGCAACACGGCGCCTTGGGCCTGGGTCCCCGAAGAGGAGATCGAAATCGGCCAATCGCACGATCCCTTCTGGTCGGGCTACAGCGGTTTCCTGGACGAGTTCCGCCTTTACAACCGGGTGCTCGCTCCCTCCGAAATTGCCCAATTGGCCGGGCTGGGTCCCCAGCCGCAAATTCTCATCAGCCGGCAGCCTGCCAGCCTGGTCACCGGCGTCAACGACAAGCCAAGCTTTAGCGTGACCGCCAGCGTCATCAATGGTGACGCGACCAAACTCGCCTATGCATGGCAGAGAAACGGCACCAACATCAGCGGCGCCACCAGCGCCAGCTACTCGTTCACGGTGGCCGCGGCGGACGACGGCGCCAGCTTCCAGGTGCAACTCTCCTATCCTGGGGCGATGAACGTTACGTCCACGAGCGCAACCTTGACGGTCCTGCCGGAGATGGCCGTGCATTATGCGTTCGACGCCGCGCCGCAAAACAACGTCATCGTGGACAGTTCGCCAACCGGGAACAACAACGGGGTGAATGTGGGGGCCAACTGGTTGGCCAGCCAGGACGGCCGCACCAACGTGATGAGCTTCGACCCCACCGTGCCGAGCCAGATTACAATCGCCGGCGCTCCCTCGATGAACTCGATGCGGGGCACCATCGCTTTCTGGATGGAATCAGCCCAGACCACACCCGCGCCGAACCCCTATGCCATACTGTTCGATCGCCGGGCGATGCCGGCGGACGGCGTGCCGGTGACCGGCGGAGACGTGATTTACCAATTGCCATCCGGCCAACTCTCCGACCAGGCCGAAGCGGATGGCCGCTCGCGGGCCAATACAATCAGCACCACCGGCAACCCGACAAACGGGCGGTGGCATCATGTGGCGTACGTCTATGACCAAACCGCCCAAGGCTTCATCGGGTTCTACATCGATGGTGTTCTGGACGGGACCCAAGGCAACAGCCAACCCTGGTACTGGTTGCCGGATGAAGCGGTCGAGATTGGCGAATCCCACGACCCCTGGTGGTCGGCGTACGGCGGCTATCTCGCGGACCTCCGCATTTACAACCGGGTGTTGTCCGCCGGTGAAATTGCCCAGTTGGCAGGCGTGGCCGTTGTCCCCCCGGCCCTGGGCTTGAGTGTTGCGGGTGGCAAACTGACCTTGAGTTGGTCTGAGGCAGGATTCGTTCTGCAGCAGAACAGCAATCTAAGCAACCCCGCCGGTTGGGCCAATGTCGCCAACGGAGGCGCCAGCCCGGTAGTGATCACTCTGCCACGGACGGGCGTGAACTTTTATCGCTTGAAACAGCCTTAGCCGCGCCCGGCCATTGCTTTGGTTCGCCCTGGAGAGCGGGGCGGCAGGAACTGCCGACGAACGCCAAACTGATGAACGCCAAACTCCCGAACGCCAAACCTCCATCGCCACTCAGCGTTGCCGCGGCCGTGTGGCGGGGGGGCTTCACGCTCATCGAACTGTTGGTGGTAATTGCGATTATCGCCATTCTGGCGTCGCTGCTGCTGCCCGCCTTGGCCCGGGCCAGAGCGAAGGCGCAACGCATCAATTGCGGCAGCAACCTCCGGCAGTTGGCGGTGGCGGCGATCATGTATCAGCATGACACCGGAAAACCGATTGATTACCCGGACGTCGGCACGCTGTGGATGAAGACGCTCCTGGATTATCAGGCCCGGGTGCAACAAATCCGGCTCTGTCCATCGGCGTCGGATACGAACCACGCCACCGGCGATGCCGGTCATCCCTGGGATTGGAGCAACGCACCGAATCAGGTGTTCGGCAGTTACGGCATCAATGGCTGGCTCTACCCCTTCAAGGGAGGCACGCAATTGTATTTTCCCAGTGATGCCGACAAGTGTTTTCCAATGGATACTGCGATTTCTCAGTCATCCAGGACGCCATATTTCTTGGATGCAGCGTGGCCAGACCTCTGGCCCAAAGCGACAGATTACCCCACTCCGAATCTTTATACTGGCGGCACGACGGTGGGCAATGAGATCCAGCGGTGCCTGATCGCGCGCCATGGCAGCGGCGGTCCGAATGGCGCGCCCCGCAACGCCAACGTTCATCACCAACTGCCCGGCGCCATCAACGTCACTTGTGCGGACAGTCATGTCGAACTGGCGCCGCTGGAGAACCTCTGGAGTTTTCAATGGCACTTTGGATACGTGATGCCCAACCCCCGGCCGGGCAGAACGCCCTGATTTCCAGGGCTCCTTACCCAGGGCGGCGCTCCGCTTGCCGTGGGCTATTATCATGTCGTCCCTGCGGGACTTGGCTTTGGCTGGCTCCGCTCGCCTAAAGGCCAGAGGCACAAGGTCCGGCTTAGGTCCAGGCCCCAACTTTCCGGGTAACTGTTCAGGTGTGGGGCAGACCTCCGGTCTGCCAGTTCACGGAGCCTCCGGCTCCGTGAACCTGGTGCGGTCGGAACACCGGGCCAGAGGCCCGGCTAACCGGCAGACCAGAGGTC
>Ga0187849_1004091_pt1 | contig 12342 bp, 7 predicted proteins | sample June2016WEW_4_10_2_FD_132412 | JGI IMG/M metagenome (GOLD analysis project Ga0187849, IMG submission 132412) | Peatland microbial communities from SPRUCE experiment site at the Marcell Experimental Forest, Minnesota, USA - June2016WEW_4_100 | ecosystem: Environmental > Terrestrial > Soil >... | reverse complement strand
TAACGGCGGCGGTCCTCTGCATCCTGCTGGGCGGCCTTATCGCCAGCGCCCTTACGTAGAGGGTGGTGAAGGCCCGCGACCCGCGTCGTCCGCGTCACTTCTCCGGCGTCGCCGGTTGCACCATCACTTCGAGTTCGCCCTCGATCCTGAGGACGTCCACCGCCACCCGCGTCTCCTCCGTCCGCTCGAAACGAAGGTCCGCGCGGGCGTCGCCGACGCGCAGGTCGTGCAACTCCAGGTCGTGAACGAAGTCCGGAAGCGTCGGCCGGACGATGCGCAGCCGCTTCTCGAACGCGTCGGGGACCAGGCCCAGCAGCGTCTCTACCAGGAAGGGGACAGATCCCGCCGCCCACGCCTGCGGATGACACGCAACCGGGTAGGCGACGGGCACCTCGTAGTCCTGCCGCGAGAATCCGGAGAACAGCTCAGGCAGGCGGTAGTGCGAGAAGTACGTCGCGGCCTCACAGACGCCCTTCATTACCCCTCGCGCCGCCTCGTCCAGGCCGTAGCGACGGAAACCGGCGACGATAATCGAGTTGTCGTGCGGCCAGACGGTCCCCAGGTGGTAGCCGACGGGGTTATAGCGGCGCGCTGCCTCCGAGAGAGTGCGTATCCCCCAGCCGCTGTACATGTCGGGCTGCATGAGCCGCTCGGCGACCTTCTTCGCCCTCTCCTCGCTCACAATGCCCGTCCACAGCGCCTGCCCCATGTTCGAGGCGACGACGCCGATGGGACGCATCCCCTCCTCCAGCGCGAAGGCGTAGAACCCCTTGTCCTCCAGCCAGAACCTCTCCTCGAAGCGATTCCGCAGCTCCTCCGCCTCGCGCTCCAGGCGATCGGCGACGCTCGGCTCGCCGGCGCGGCGGTACACCTCCGCCATCAGCCGCTTCGCGCGGTACACGTAGCCCTGCACCTCCACCAGGGCGATCGGCGGCTTCGCCAGTTCTCCGTTCTCGCGGAAGAGCGCGTCGCCGGAGTCCTTCCACCCCTGGTTAACCAGCCCGTCCCCTGAGGCCGACTCGTACTGCGTAAAGCCGTCGCCCGTGACGTCGCCGTAGCGGTCGATCCACTCCAGCGCCTTCTCCACGTTGCCGCGCAGATCGCGGAAGCAGTCCAGGCTGCCCGTCCATCTCGCGTGCAGCCCCACGAGGATGAGGAACAGCGGCGTCGCATCGACGGTGCCGTAGTAGCGGGAATGCGGTATCTCACCGAGGTTCGCCAGCTCGCCGACCCGCAGCTCGTGGATGATCTTGCCCGGCTGCTCGTCGCGCCAGCCGTCCACCTCTTTCCCCTGGTATGCGGCCAGAAGGCGCAGCACGTTCTCAGCGATGTCGGGGTCGTACGCGAGCGACTGGATGGCGGTAATCAGGCTGTCGCGGCCGAAGAGCGTCACGAACCAGGGGACGCCGGCGTCGAAGTACTCCCGCCCGTCCAGCGTATTGCGGAGCATCCGCAGGTCGCGGAACGACCGCTCGATGAGGCGGGTAAGCGCCAGGCTATCGCTGTTCACCGCCGTCTGCCGCTTCAGCCAGTCGCCGGCGGAGCGGTGCAGCAGCGCCTCGATGCGCTTCAGGTCGGGCATCTCCCACGGCCGCGGCTGTATCTCCTGCTTGTCCTTCGACTCAACGACGACTAGGGAAACTACCACTTCCTTCGTCTCTCCCGGCTGGAGCGAGATATCGAACTGCGCCTTGCCCCCAACCCTGCGGTCCGGCGTCGGCGAAAAGCGAACGTTCACGCCGCGATACACGCCGTCGGCGCCGTCGTATGAGAAGAAGAGGATGAACTTGTCCCAATGAGGTGGGTTGAGCTTTCCCGGCCGCTTCACCATCAGACTGCGGACCGAAAACATGTCCTCGAAGTCGGAGCTGAAACGAAAGGTGAGCGTGAAATCGAGCGGTGCCATCGCGAAGTTCTGCAGCGTGATGACGTCGCGCAGCGCCGAGCGCTCGCTGTCTATCATCCGCTCCCACTTGATGCCGATGCTCTCCTTCCCGACCGTCCCGCCGTCTTTCGTCTCGAAATCCGGGTTCGTCAGCTCGAACACCGCCTTGAAGCCCGCCGCCGCCGTGCCGACAAGAGCCGGTGCGTGGGCGTCGGCGATCAGCAGCTCGTAGCCGTTCAGAAAGCGGCAGTCGCGATAGTACAGCCCAAGGCCGTGGCCGTCGTTGATCGGAATGTTGCCGTCGGGATTGGTGAGCAAGAAGATGGGCCCGTCTTTGAGGACGATTGCGTCGGCGATTGCGGAGGTCGTGGACGGCGCCGCGTGCGACAGGACGCGCTGCTTGCGCTCCCGCCTCTCCTTCTCGCCCTGCGACGGCTGCTGCTCCCGAGACTCAGACCGCTTCACCCGCGGCGTTGCCACATTCCGACTCTCCGCTCGGTCCCCGTTAGGAGCGCGCGCTCATCACGGGCGACATCGCGCACGGTGCAAGGGAGGGATAGGCAGGGCCTCCCTGTCCTGACGACGGCTGCTGATAAGTCCTTGATAAGCCGCGCTGCCGCCACTCGGCGAAGCCGGTGCGCTCTAGCTCCCCACTTACGCCCGGCAAGACCTCGTAGTCTTACTCCAGGCAAGCGTGCCATCGGCTCCAGCGAGACCGTCGGGACGACCCGGCGGCAACCCCTATCCCTTCGATGCGGGCGTCCATTCCCGAATCGCTTCCCCCGTACAATACCGCCTTTATGTGAAGGAACCATGAATCGTAACAGCCAGCACGTAAACAGCCCGTGAAGAGCGAGCCCGGCGCGCCTGCGGCAATTCACAAGAATTGCTCTCGCCAGGCCCCGATGGCGTCAAGACATGCGCTGATCCGGCCGATACTTCATTGGCTGGGATCCTCCGCCGTCGATTCGCGTCTTCGCGACGCGCATGGCCTTGCGTCCCGTGCCGGGTGCCGGACCCAGAGCAGTTTGAGCAGTTCCGGGCGGGAGCGCCGTCTGAAAGGAGACCAATCCATGCGGAGGAACATCTCATTCATCTTCCTGACAGCGCTAGCTGCCTTCTTCTGCCTCGCGCTCGCCGCCTGCGGCGGAAGCGAAGCCAAGATGTCCCAGACGATCACCGTCGACAAGGCGGCGCCGGCGGACCAACAGGTGTTGGTCGCCCAGAGCAGTGAGCCCGAGTTCCTCGACCCGCAGCTCTCCAACTTCGAGGGCGACGTCGCCATCGAGCGAATGCTCTTCCGCGGCCTCTACGAGCTCCAACTCGACTCCAGCAACAACGTTGTCGCCGTGCCTGCCATGGCGGCCGACGAGCCCCAGGTGAACGGCAACGTCTACACAATCACCCTGAAAGACAACCTCGAGTGGTCCGATGGCCAGCCGCTGACGGCGCAGGACTTCGAGTACAGCCTCAAGCGCGAGTGCAGCCCCGACGTAGCGGCGCCGTACCAGTACCTGCTCGGCGCGGGCATGCTCGACCTGGTCGGCTGCGACGACTACTTCAACGGTCAGGGCACGGCCGATGGCGTCGGCGTCAAAGCGCTCGATGCCAAAACGCTCCAGATGACGCTGACGGCGCCGAAGCCCACCTTCACGACAATCATGTCGCTATGGCCCACCTACCCGCTGCGGAAGGACGTCATCGATAAGTACGGCGCCAACTGGACGGACCCGGCGAACATAGTCGTCGACGGCCCCTACACGCTGACGGAGTTCGTCGCGAAAGACCACGCGACCCTCGCGCCAAACCCGAACTGGGCGCTCGATCCCAAGCCGCAGCTTCAGAAGGTGACGATCAAGTTCATCGACGACATGGAAGTGGCGTTCAACGCCTTCCAGACCGGCGAGTTGGATATGACGCAGGTGGCCGCCACCGACATCCCGACCATCCAGAACGATTCGACGCTGAAGTCCGAATACCTGCAGGTCGGCTCCCTGCGAATTAGCGCCGTCGAAATGCAGATGCAGAACCCGGTGCTGGCCAATCCAAACGTCCGGCTGGCGCTCTCCCGCGCCATCGACCGCGACGCGCTAGTCAACGTTGTCTACAATGGCGCCTACCTGCCCGCCACCTACTGGCTCGCGCAGGGCCTGCCCGGCTACCAGGGCAACGACGCCTTCCAGAGCATCATCGGCTACGACCCCGACGCCGCGAAACAGGCGCTCGCCGACGCCGGCTATCCCAACGGCCAGGGCTTCCCGAAGCTGACGCTGACGGTCGCCGATGACCCCGTCCGCCAGGCCGAAGGCCAGTTCCTGCAGCAGGCCTGGAAGCAGGTCCTGGGCATCGACGTTGACATCCAGGCCGCCGACCGCGCGACCGGCGCCGACCTCTACAACTCGGGCAACTTCGAGCTGTTCCAGGGCGGCTGGCAGAACGACTACCCTGATCCCGAGAACTCGCTCATCGGCGTCTTCAACACCGACGGCGCCAACAACCAGCACGCCTGCAACGACCCGGACATCGACGCCAAGCTCGCCGCCGCCGGCGCCGAGACCGACAACGCAACCCGGATCAAAGACCTGCAGGAGGCGGAGACGCTGGTCGTGACCAGGCTTTGCGGCGTGGCGCCGCTCTGGCAGGGCGCAGTCCTGTACCTGGTGAACTCCAAGGTCGGCGGCGTCCGCCCCAACGGCGCCATCGACGCAGCGATGCCGGGCAACTGGTGTCCGGAGTGCTGGTTCATCAAGGCGCAGTAGAAGATGCCGTAAGCAAGGAAAAGGCGTGGGGTCCCGGAACGGGCCCCATGCTGGCTTGAGATGGCCGGCTACATCATCAGGAGAGTTCTCCAGCTCATCCCCGTCCTCTGGGCCGTGGCCACCATCACGTTCCTCCTGATGCACCTCGTCCCGGGCGGCCCGTTCACCCAGGACAAGGCCCTGCCCGCGAACATCGTCGACGCCCTCAACCGCCGCTATCACCTCGACCAGCCGCTCTGGAAGCAGTACTTGCTCTATCTCTGGAACCTGCTGCACCTCGACCTCGGCCTGTCCTTCCGCGGCGACCGCGACGTCTCGCAGCTTATCCGCGATGGCTTCTTCGTCAGCGCGCAACTCGGCGTGCTGGCCTTTGTCGTCGCTTCGGTCGTCGGCCTGGCGCTGGGCGTCCTGTCGGCGCTCAACCACAACCGCTTTCTCGATTACTTCGGCGTCTTCTTCGCGACGGCCGGCGCCGCGCTGCCGAGCTTCGTGCTGGCGTCGTTCCTGGTCGTCGTCTTCGGCGTCAAGCTCGGCTGGTTCGAGATCCTCGGCTGGGGAGGGCCCATCCAGTTCAGCCATACGCTCGACCCCTCCGCCTGGGAGTGGCGGAAGCTAGTGCTGCCCGTCCTTGCGCTGAGCATGCTTCCGGCTGCGTTCATCGCTCGGGTGACGCGCGCGAGCATGCTCGAGGTGCTCAACCAGGACTACATGCGGACGGCGCGCGCGAAAGGCCTCTCGAAGCTGACGGTCGTCTGGCGACACGGCCTCAAGAACGCGATGGTCCCCGTGCTCACGGTGATGGGCCCGTGCGCCGCCATGCTCGTAACCGGGTCGTTCATCATCGAGCGCGTGTTCTCCATTCCCGGCGTCGGCCGCGCCTTCGTCGAAGCCGTTGCCGACCGCGACTACGCGATGATCATGGGCTCGACGCTCTTCTACGCCGCCGTCATCGCGGTCGCGAACCTCATCGTCGACGTGCTGTATGCGGCGGTAGACCCGCGCATTCGCTACAGGTAGGAGCCGTGCAGGAAGTCGCCTATCAGACAGGAACGTTCGAAGACGCCAACGGCCCGCCGATGAGAGCCCGCGGCCTCTGGAGCGACGCCTTTCGTGCTCTGCGCCGCAACCGCATGGCGATGCTCGCCGTCGTCATCCTGCTACTGCTTGCGCTTCTGTCGGCCAGCACCGCCTTCACCCAGGCGATCGCTCGCTACAGCTACAGCGACCAGCTCTATCAGCACGTCATGGAAGGCCCGTCCTGGTCGCACTTCTTCGGCACCGACTACCTGGGCCGCGACAACTGGAGCCGTGTCCTGACCGGCGTCTCCATCTCGCTGGAGATCGGCGTTGGCGCCCAGATAATCGTCCTCGCCATCGGCGTCTCCGTCGGCGTTGCCGCGGCGCTTGGCGGACGCGTCGGCGACAGCGCCCTCATGCGCCTCACCGACGTCACCTACGCCTTCCCCGACCTCCTGTTCATCATCCTCCTGCGCTCCGTCCTCCTGGGCCGCCACATGCCGGTCCTGGGCGAGCCGCGACTCCAGGTGATGCTGGCGATCGCGCTCGTGAACTGGACGACCATCGCCCGGCTGGTGCGCGGCCAGATGCTATCTCTTGCCGAGCGCGAGTACGTCACGGCGGCGAGAACGCTTGGCGCGAGCAACTGGCGCATCGTCACGCGGCACATGCTCCCGAACACCCTGGGGCCCGTAATCGTCGCCTTCGCCTTCGGCATCCCCTTCGCCATCTTCGCCGAGGCGGCGCTGGGCTTCCTGGGGCTCGGTGTGCCCGCGCCGATGCCAAGTCTGGGGAGTCTCGTCACCGACGGCTACAACCACATGAGCAACGTCTGGATTCTCGTCTTCCCGGCGGGCGCCATCGCCTTGCTGATGCTCTGCTTCACCTTCCTCGGCGACGGCCTCCGCGACGCCCTTGACCCCCGCCAGCGCTAGGTCAGTCCAGGTCGCCTGCTGCCCTTCCGCCGCCCTCTCCTACCGCCGCAACGCAGCCCCCGCGCCCAAGAGCGCGCATCTTGCCCGCATATCCTCCCCTTGGGCAACCCATCGGTACACGCTTAAATGCGCATACCAGACATAGTGAAGGATTCCCGTGCTATTTGCGGGGCGCTACCCAAGGTGGGGCTATGCGCTTGTCGGCGGCTGGCTCCGCTGGCAACTTCGTGTGAATGCGTTCTTCTTCGGTTTGACGGACGCATACCCGCCGTTCCGGCTGAGCGACTAGGCTGAAATGCGGGTCAAGTGTGCGCGCCGTACGTGGCGCAGCCATCTGGACCCTTGACGTGCGGTTGACAGCGTCGGGGATAGCGATTGCGGGCCGAAGCCATTACTCGCGACGGCCCCTTAATTGTGCGTTCGCGAGCCTTGCAACGGTCGTTCTACGGTGCCACCGTTGGCGGAGGTTGCAGGTGAAGGGCGACGCGAATGGCGGCTGCTGCTGATCCGGCTGCGGTATTGGCGTCCACGGCGGCCTGCCATGTGGTGGAATCGGGGTTCGTCATGAAATCCTGGATAGAGGCGATTAGCGTCTGAAGGGCTGCGGCCAAATCACTGGCCTGCGTGCTGACGCTCGGGGGGAAAGAAATTTGGGAGAGAGCGGCTTGGAAGGTCTGAAGGCAGGCGAGCAACTCGCGTGAGGTAGGAACCAGGTCGGGGTACTGGGTGGTTGAGGGGAGTTCCCCCTGTTCAGCGCTGACCTGTGCTTCGCATACGTTGAGAGCCGCTAGGATGGGGCTATACTGCGCCGCTGCCGCAGCGATGGGGTCCTCGCTGGGCGCGGAGGGCGTGGTCGAGGACGTTGCAGCGGGTGTGGCTGTGGGAGCCGTAGAGCCTGAAGGCGTGGTATGGCTGGTTGCGGATGAGCCACCACAACTAATCAGGGCGACTGCTGCAGCTACAAGACAGATGCGCACGGTGCAGCGTGTCCAATCCGTCATCGTCTCTCCCCCGCTAAGTGATCCCGGTCACGGTAGCAAGGATAGGCGCCGAAGGGCTCTTTATCGGAGTTGCCCGTTCACGCTCGCGAGCCAATGGGAAGCCTCCTAGACAAACGACATGGTACTTCTCGGCTGGGTAGCGGGTCAAGGGCGCGCCTGGTGCGTGGCGCAGCCATCGAACACCCTTGGCGCGCGAGAAGATGCCAAGATAGGCAGCCCAGGTCGGTGCGATTCTCCGCGACACCCTCGACCCCCGCCAGCGCTAGCAGCCAGCGGGCCCCGAAGGGCGGGAGCGCCAGCATACCCGGATGCACGTACCATTCCTGTTCATGCTATGATATGCACGATCGCGGGACTCGCCAGCAGCGCAAGGAGTAGAACCACATGGACGTTGAGTACGCATTTCTAGCCGACGCCGCCCAAACCTCGTCGGACGGGAAGCTCTACGTCCTCGGTGGAGGCGTCGACAGGATTCTCGCCACGAAATTCCCGGCCGTTCATCCAGCAATGAGTCTGGTGCTGAAGATGAGACTTCATCCAACTGAATGCGACCGCGAGCACACTCTTGAGCTTGAGCTATCGGATCCCGACGGGAATCCCGTCGGAGGCAAAGTGTCGGCCAAATTCGAGGCGGAACGCCAGTCGCACGGCAGACCTGCTTTTGTCCAACTAGTCCTCAACGTAATGCAAGCTAGATTTGACCACGCAGGAGACTACGCCTTCCAGGTAGTTATCGACGGGCAACACCACAAGTCGGTGTCCTTATACCTTGAAGAGCCTGCCGGCGTTGCCGCCCCCGATGCAGACGAACAGTGAATCCGCTGACACAGGCCTCAGGCACTCAGAGTTATTCCCAAACCTTCGACCTCTAGGAGAAACTTCTCAGGCGTCAGCACTCTGGTCTCACCAACCGTGTCCAATTCCAAGAGGGCCTGGTCTCGAGTAACGAGCCAGAAAACCCCACCGACCTGGGCGCAGTGCAAGTACTTCCTGTCGTCCTCGTCCCTGCAACTCGGCGCCGTTCCCACGAGCGCCACGCGCCTGCAAATCAGAAGCAGGTCGTCAATCATGAAATCGAGCTCGGACGTGTCAATGCCACGGCGATGGAAAAGTGCGCGAACCGAGGGCTTGGACGCAAGCTCGTAGTACTCCTGCTCAATCTCGGGGCAGGTCACTAGACGCAGCCGACCAGCTGCGAAGTTGCGCAGGATACGGCCGGGGGCATTGTTTGGCGACGCGACGCCTGAGATTAGGCAGTTCGCGTCAAGGCAGACGTGCTCCGTCGCCTTCGCTCCGAAGATAACGTGAGTGTGGCGGCTGCGCCCGTAGTGCGCTCTATCCTAGCCATCAGGAGAGCGAGCTGAACCTCTTCTTCCGGGACCCCCGACATCCGCTCCTGAATAAGTCGGAGCCGCTGAGCAAATGGCCCCTTGGTTTCTGTCGTTTCGGTCATTCTCGATCCTCGCCCCTCTCCAGTGATATCTTCGGCCGTAGGAACCCAATGATAACCACTTCGTCACAAAAGTCAAGGAAGCGATTGCACACTACGGTTGCGGGAGGTGGAAACCCGGTCGTCAGATGACATGCTGGCAACCCCGCAGGATTCCTCCTGGCAAGGCGCTCTTTGACTTTCCCCTCACTTCGGCCGGGAGCTCGAGGCTCCTTGGTTAGGGTGCCATTTCCGGATGGGAATCGTCGACGCGCTGTGCTCTAATGGATGCGTCCGCAACCACTCGCTACCGGCGACCGGCGGGCCGCGGATCGCCCGTTTCCAGGGTCAATTCAAGAAAGCGCGCTTCTTCAGATTCGCAGATCAACTGCTTTTTCAAAACAAATACAATCAGAGCCAATCGATCAGCTAGGCGCGTGCCAGCGCCAACAGCGCCGGCCTTCGACAGCAGTACGCCAGCTCCGACCCCCGCGAAGAGCCCTCGTCGACGGGCAGCGCCCTCATGGGCATGGCCTCCGGCACGATGCGCACGTCCGGCGGCCGGCCCAGCGCATCCACCGCCTCGTCCGCTATCTTCGACGGCGCCACCAGCACCACGTCGCGACCGCTGTTCCACGCCTCGACTGCCTCCTCGCGGATGCCGCCGCCCGCCAGCTCCAGCGGCCCGAACTCGTCGATCACGATGAGGTCGAACGGCTGGCGGACCGCCCGCTCCAGCGCCGCCCGCGCCAGGTCCAGCCCCTCCCGAAGGAGCGTCGCATTGCGAGGGCGTCGGTCCCACGGCACCGGCGCAATCGCCCGCGCGATGGGCACACTCTCCTGTGTCGCCAGATCGACCGCGTCCACCCCCACCCTATCGCCGTTCCGGTGCACAGCCGGAGCCAGCACGCCGCCCACCTTGAGGCCGCTTCGTCGCGCCGAGTCCGCCATCCTCCGGCAGAAGTTCGTCTTGCCGCAGCCCGATTCGCCTGTTACCAAGATCCTCATCGCACCCATCCTCTGTCAGTGTTCCGCTTCCTTCAGTCAGGAAGACTTACCGGCAGTCTACATAAAGAAGGTGCATGCCTTGTGAAGGCGAGCGCCGTTCGCATGAAGGAAGCATGAAACCAGCGTCGCGCGACTCACTCGCTGGCATCCCGTCTCCGCCCTTCACGACGAATTGACGCGCCGTCGGCCCGCTTCACGCTCGCTTCACATGCCAAGGCTAACGTAGATCAGTGGAGATGTTGCCGCCTGGCGGCGCCTCAACGAAGTGATGGTTGGGAGGAAGGAAATGCAAGAGCATAGACTGAACGGACTACGAGTAGCCATTCTGGTTACTGATGATTTCGAGCGTATCGAGCTCGTGGAACCGCGGCGGGCCCTCGAGGAAGAGGGCGCCGAGACGCTGATCGTCGCACCGAAGTCGGGGCAGGTGCAGTCGATGAACCACGACGTGAAGGCGGAAGTCTTTCCCGTCGATCTGACGCTGGACGAGGCAAATCCGGATGACTTCGACGCCGTCCTGCTCCCGGGAGGCGTCATGAACGCCGACGCCCTGCGGATGTACCCCAGTGCGCGGGACTTCGTGCGCCGCATTGACGACGCGGGAAAGCCTATAGCCGTCATCTGCCACGCGCCGTGGATCCTCGTTTCGGCGGGCCTCGTTCGCGGCCGGACGCTGACGAGCTGGCCGTCGCTGCAGGACGACATCCGGAACGCCGGCGGCACGTGGGTTGACAGGGAGGTCGTGCCCTATCGCAGCTGGGTAAGCAGTCGCGGGCCGCGGGACCTGCCGAGCTTCAACCGGGAGATGGTCTCGCTCTTCGCCACGCCGATAGGCCGGCGCAGAGCCGCTTAACAGCGCGAGCTGATCAGGGACCCGGCGCTCTCGGTCGACGGGGGAGGGTCGCTCGGCCCGCCCGTCGGGGTTGCCGAGCGACCTCGGCGCCTCGGCGGCCGTTACTACGTCTTCTGCTCGGCCACCGCCGCGCTCATCTTTCGCCAGGCCTCCCGCGCCTCCTCCACCGACCCCTCGTCCTCAATCGTCGACACGTCGCCAGGGTCCTTGCCGGACACCACCGCCTTCAGCACGCGACGCATTATCTTGCCGCTGCGCGTCTTCGGCAGCATCTCCACGAAGTTCAGGTCACCGACGACGACAAGCGCTCCCAGCTGCTGGCGCACCGTCTGCAGCAGCTCCTTGCGTAGCTCCTCCGACGGCTGGAGCCCCTGCTTGAGCACCACGAACGCGGATACGACCTCACCGCGCAGCTCGTCGGGCCGGCCCGTCACGCCGACCTCCGCGCAGGCGGGATGATGCAGGAACGCAGTCTCCACTTCGATAGTGCCGATGCGGTGCGCCGCTATCTTTATCACCTCGTCTGCACGGCCGCTGAACCAGACATAGCCGTCATCGTCGATGGACGCGGCGTCGCCAGTCGAATAGACGTGGGCGTTGGCGATGCGTTCCCAATAATCCAGCCCGTAGCGCTCCGGCTCGCCCCACAGCATCGACGTCAGGCCTGGGAACGGACGCTTGATGACGAACAGCCCCTTCTCATTCGCCGCGCAGGGCTCGCCTTCCGCCGTCATGATCGCCGCCTCGATACCGGGCAGCGGGATGCCGCCGGAACCGGGCTTGATCGGCAGCAGGCCGAGGCCGTACGGGTTGCCGACTATCGGCCCGCCCGTCTCCGTCGCCCACATGTGGTCGATGACCGGCACCTCGTCCCGCAGCACCTCCTTTTGCAGCCACTCCCAGGCCGGCGCGTTCAGCACCTCGCCCGCGCAGAAGACGCGGTTCAGCGAACTCAAGTCGAAGCCGCGGGCAGCGTCGACGCCATAGCGCATGAGCAGTCGCACCAGCGTCGGCGACGTGAAGATGCCGCTTACCTTGTTCTCCTCGATGATGCGATAGAACGTCTCCGGGCCCGGATAATCGGGCGCGCCCTCGAAGGAAATTGTCGCGCAGCCGTAGAGCAGCGGCGCGTGCACGATGTACGCGTGGCCCACAATCCAGCCGATGTCCGAAGTCGACCACCAGACGTCGTTCTCGTTCAGCCCGAACAGCCAGTTGGCCATGCTCCACGTGTGCACCTGATAGCCGCCGTGAGTGTGCACCGCCAGCTTCGGCTTGGCCGTCGTGCCGGAAGTGGGGAGAATGTACGCCGGCTCATTCGCCTCCATCACCTCATAGCCGTCGTTCTGGCCCTCGCCCAGCGCCAGGAAGTCGTCCCAGGTGATGTCGCGACCCGCCCGCATCGGGATGTCGGCATCGCTCCGACGCAACACTACCACGCGCTCGACGACCCGG
>Ga0187849_1004083_pt1 | contig 12365 bp, 10 predicted proteins | sample June2016WEW_4_10_2_FD_132412 | JGI IMG/M metagenome (GOLD analysis project Ga0187849, IMG submission 132412) | Peatland microbial communities from SPRUCE experiment site at the Marcell Experimental Forest, Minnesota, USA - June2016WEW_4_100 | ecosystem: Environmental > Terrestrial > Soil >... | reverse complement strand
TAGTGACACCGATGAAGATACCGAGCTTCTGGACCTCCGGGTTGCGCAGGTCGATTCGCGGGAAGAAGGATGGGTACACTCCGCGGCGGCGTTCGCGCCGCGCCTGGAGCAACAGGCCGGCCGGGATCAGCACCAGCCCCGCGAAGAACACCGACGGGATCAGTACGAATTCGAGGATGCCGATATAAGGGTGCTGATAACTGCCGCGCAAGCTGGCCGGCAGAAAAAAGATCCAGAACACCGTGGACGCGGTAACTAGCGCCACGCCGATGCGGCTGATCCAGTTTGAACTCAGGTGAACGACCGGCGAGAGCCAGCCCAGAAATCCTTCGTCGCGATTGAGCATAGATTCTTATCCTACTGGTCTTGGGGCGCTAAATCGGAAGCTTCCGGTTGGGGGTCCGCCTCGGCCTCCGCTTCGTGCGGCTTTACGGAGTAGCCGGTCAGGAACGCCGTTTCGAGAGGGTAAACGTCGGGATCGAAGATCACGGAGTAGAAGTGCCAGACGAAAATCGCCAGCGTCGCGAGCACCGCTTCATACATATGCACCGAAATCGCAATATCGAGCGCGGTTTTTGGCAGCCAGTGCAGCGTCAAGTTGTTGGCCCACAGCAGGCCGCCGGTGAGACCCATGACGACGCCGCCCCAGACCACCGCCCAGTACTCCATCTTCTCGATGTAGCTATGCGAGGAGATCTCGGGCTTACGGGCGATGAGGCGAACGTTGTAGGCAAAGCCAAGCACGGTCTCTGGCACGTCGCTCGGGCGCGGCCAGAGTTCTTTCCAATGTTCGCGCAAACGGCGGCTGGCGGCGAGCGAACCGGCGTGCATGACGCCGGTCAGAACGAAGATGGCCGCGGCGATTCGATGCACCGTGCCGCGCACCGGGAAATATCTTTCCCAAGCGACCAGCGGCTGCGCCCACCACTGATCCGGGTACTTCAGGGCGAAGCCCGTCCAGGCCAGCACGATGAAAGAAATCGCCAGCAGCGCATGTTCGATTCTCTCGAAGCCATACATGCGCAACACCGGCCGCGGCGCGCGCAACTGGCTAATCCGCCGCCATGGGCGGAATCGGAGTTCCCGCAACTTCCGCAGCCAATCGCCCAGGTTATGCAGCAGCATGTAGCCGATCGTGAGCGGGATCAGAATCAGATAAGATAGACGGACCCAGCGCACGGCGGCCGGTTCGCCTTTTGCCTCGGTCTGGTGCACGGAGCCGATGGCGAAACGGGTTCCGGCGCCCAGATGGCAGCGTCCGCAAGTGGCCGGGAGGTTCTTCGGATTCGTGCTCGAGCGCGGATCGGACGAGGGCAGAATGCCGTGGAATCCGTGGCACGTGGAACAATTAGCGACCGATTGCGAGCCGGACTTCGCCGCCAGGCCATGGAACGACGCGTCGAAGCTGACGATGCGGTCCGAGGGCAGCCCGAAGCGCCGGGAGAGTCTTACGTTCCCGTGGCATTGCCCGCAGGTATCGCGGATGTGGATGGGGTTTACGCTCGATGCTTCCGATTTTGGCGAAAGGATCGAGTGTTCCCCGTGGCAATTCGTGCAGACGGGAGCGGCGGCGACGCCTCTTGCGACCGCCTGGCCATGCACGCTGGCCTTGTACTGCTCGGCGATTTCCGAATGGCACATGCCGCAGAGATCGGGCACTCCCTTGTGGAAATCCCCGGTTTTCGTATCTTTGACTTCGTGCGCGCTGCCATGACAGACGCCGCAAGTGGGAGCGGCGGCGTTGCCGCGCTTCAGTTCCTGGCCGTGGACGCTCGCCGCATGTTGTCCGGCGATATCGGCGTGGCACTGCGCGCAGTCCGGTTTGGGCACGCCTGTGGGGTGCGGGTAGACTTCGTGCTTTTCATGGCAGGAGGTACAACCCAACGCGGCGTGGGCCGAGGTGGACAGCTTTTGGCCCTGGTCGTGGCAGGATACGCACGACGGGCCGGGAGTCTGTGCCCACCCGGCAGCAACCGTTCCCCAAAAGGCGAACCCCAGAATCGCAAATCCGATTGGGGTACGCATTATAAAATACTGCTTCGCAAATCCGCTCAGTTCATCTTCACCGAAGTATCCATGAAGGACGCGTATAGATAGTAGGCGGCCATGCCGGCGGCATAAAGAATTACCAGCACGCCCAATATTTTGCCCAACAAATCCGTCTTCGCGAGCTTCTTCGCCACATCCGCTTGCGTGCCGATCAGGGATTGCTCCGCGTCCAGCACGTGTATCGTATCATCGACGCTCAAATTGAGTTTCCGGCGATACAGCGCCACGAAAACCCAAATCGTCGCCAGCACGGCCCAAATCGCGATATGCGGAATCAGCTTGGTCATGGCTCTTTTCCTCTCGCAACGTTCCGGCGCCGGCCGGGATCTCGATTATCGGGCCGGCGTCCTGTACATCGTATTACAGAATCGAATTCTTTGCCCGATTATATTGTCGAATTCGTCGTCCGGGGCCGCTCGAATGTACGGCCCGTCGCCTCCTCGATCGCTTCGACGATTTCGGCGAGATGGGAGTCGAGGGCGCAGCGCGTTTGCTCGCGCGCCGGACAACTGCCATCCAACCGCTGTTCGATGCAAACCGAGCAGACATTCTCGTGAATGGCCTGAAGGTACGGTCCGATTTCGCCGCTGTCCGTGGCCAGAATTGCCTGCGCAACCAGCGGAAACAGCCGGAACAGGGAACAATCCGCCCCTGGGTCGAGCCCGCATGCGTCCGCTGCGCCGCGTTCGTCGCAGACCGGGCAAATTCGCTTCCTCACGATGGCTTCTATTTCGTCCAATCGAACCGTCATCGCAGCCCCTCCTTTCGAGGCGTCGCGCCGGGCGCTCCCGATCGCAACGCGCCGCCCGGAACGCACGCGCCCGGACAAGGCGCCACGCCGGCAGGGGCGGTCCGCGCCGGCTCCGCTTTCGGGACGCGGAGTTCGGCGGCCATAATAGCGAGCGCCGCCGTCGCCAGCGGATCTTCGTTGTAAACCACCGAGCGAATCCCCGCGTTCCACGCTTGCGCCAAGTGTTGCGGATCGTTCCTCGTAATCAGAACCACCCGTTCGGGATGGAGCAAGGGAAGCGGCAAACCGTTCAATGCATCGGAATCCACCACGATGACGCCGTCCTGGTTCGGGTTCGGGTCCGGCACCCGGACGCAACGGACCTCGCGCGCCAGCGTGCGATCCAGCAGATCCGCCAACGCCGCGGCATACGGCTCGTCATTGAGGGCGATCTGAACCGTTTCCATAAGACTCTCCACACACGACATCCTGCGCGTTCCGGAGCCGCACGGCGAGTGCCCTCCGGTCAACGCTGCCTGGTTACAACGGTGGCTGCCGCTCCCGAGGCGAGCCCGGCGCTACTTCGTTTCGCAACCCTCCAACGTGTGCTTCTTCGCGTAGCACTTGCCCATATCGTTCAGGTCTTTCGCGCCTGCCTTAATGTGGCAATAGGTGCAGGTTTTCCCGGTTGCCTTGGTGTATTCGGCTTTGCCGAACGACGCTGTCGAGAACAGGGTCAGGCCACCCATCAAAATAAGAGAAGGAAGTACGAATTTCAAGCGGTACATGTAATGCTCCTCGCCGAAGAAGTTTAGCAATCGAGTAACCACACCGGCCGCAATCCGATTTGTATTTTGTTTTGCGCTAGATAGCGCGGATGAGAACTCTCCCAAACCGGTTCGGAGCGCCGCTAGGGGCTGGCCCAACGGGGCAATAAGCCCATGCCGCCCTCGATTGTGTAAACTGACCCATCTCACGCAGTGCGATTTTGTGCGCAGCCCTCTTCCCACCCGAAGCCGGCAAGCCATTGGCTCTGGGGCATTTCACCCACCTGTTGCGATATAATAAAGTGTTCCGTAATTCCTATAGTGCCCGCTGCTTCCGGAAGCGGGTGTGTCGATTGTGCGCGCCGGGACACGGTGCCGCACGCTAGGGGATGGATGAGCGTGATGTCTAAACTGGCCCCAAAGTGGCAACAAGCCAATGTGTTGGAAGCGGTCTTCGACCAGATCTCGGACGCGCTCGTCCTCTACGACACGGACCAGCACATCGCCGGGATGAACCGCGCCGCGGAAAAACTGTTCGGGCTCGGCGCCGATGAAGTGGTGGGGCGCAACTGCAATGATGTATTTCGCTGCGGCATTTGTGAACCGGGCTGCGGCCTCCTCGAAGGGTTGCACTCCCTCAACGGCGTCCCCAACGGCACCGTGCATCTCCACACCGACGATGGCCGCGAGCGCCTGGCGCTGATCCGCACCGCAAAGGTGTTCAACGAAAGCGGCGAACTGGAAGGCTTGATCGCCACCATCAAAGACCTCACCGGCGAAATGGCGCCCATGCAGCGCGATGTGATCGCCAACTCGGCGGCCATGCGGCAAGTGCTCGGCTTCGTGCGCAAGGTGGCATCGAGCGAAGCCACCACGGTGCTGCTCGAAGGCGAGAACGGCACGGGAAAAGACCTGGTCGCAAAGACGCTGCATTACGAAAGCGCGCGCCAGGCCGAACCGTTCATCGCGATCAACTGCGCGGCCATCCCCGAGACGCTGCTCGAAAGCGAGCTGTTCGGCTACGAAAAAGGCGCGTTCACGGACGCACGGGCGCAGAAACGCGGCCTGTTCGAGCTCGCCGACAAAGGCACTCTGTTTCTGGATGAAATCGGCGAGGTGCCGCTGACGCTCCAAACCAAGCTCCTGCGCGTTCTCGAAGAGCAGAGTTTCCGGCGCTTGGGCGGTTTGAAGGACATTATCGTGGATGTGCGGTTCGTCGCCGCCACCAACAAGAACCTCCGCGAAGCCGTCAAGGAAGGCGCGTTCCGCCAGGATCTCTATTTCCGCCTGAACGTGATCCAGATCGTTATTCCCCCGCTGCGCGAACGCCGTGAGGACATCCGGCCGCTGGCGCGGTTCTTCATAGAACTATATAACCGCAAGTTCAAGCGCCACATCGAAGGCTTGTCGGAGGAAGCCACGGAGTTGCTGATGCGTCACGATTGGCCGGGCAACGTCCGCGAGCTGCGCAACGCCGTCGAGCGCGCGATGATTCTGGAAGAGTCTTCGCTCATCGGCGCCGCCAGCCTGCCCATCGCCATCAGCCATACCGAATCGAAGCCCGGCGACGCCATCGAGACGACTCTCGAAATTCCCGAAGGCGGACTGTCCCTGGTCGATAACGAACGCCAACTTCTAGCCAGGTCTCTCGAAAAGACCGGCGGCAACCAGACCCAAGCCGCCCGCCTCCTCCGCATCACCCGCGACACCCTTCGCTACAAGATGAAGAAGTACAACCTGCGGTAAGAGGACCGCCCCAATGACAGGCCAGGAGGCCTGTCCCACTGGCTCGCTGAAACGTTCTTGAGATCGGGAAACGACCATGAGAAGTGAATCACAAAGTAGCCCTCTTTGCGGGAACGTACTGATCGCCTGCCATTACGAAAATGCTTTGCCGACGGCGAAGATGAAATAATCCCCGCCAAAACCTAGCCGGAATTGAAAGGAGGCTGTACCCAAGTATTCGAACACCTTCCCACGGAGGTTCCGATCAGTTATGTTCTTCTTTCGCTTTACAACCTGCCCTAGGGCATAGCCCAGTACGACATCGTTCGCCCTAGTCCGTTTGTTTATGGCAGCGATTACCAAGTGGAGTAGAAGTCTTTCGCTAGCGAGATCAAATATCTCCGCTTGCGGCGTTTGCACGACGTACTGGTCTGAGATATAGTCCGCGCGAATGCTTCCATTGCTCTGAAACCATGACACGATAGCATCAGCCACTGGTGCTGTTTCGAACGGCGCATTGTTGTACAGACACTCCGACAAAACCGACAGACCATGACCGCGTTCCAAAGAGGCGACAATTGCTTTAGTTGCATCGGGGGACAGACAGGCAGCATAAGCTGCGCGCGCATTCCAAGACGTCACCTGCTCAGCGGCAAACGTCCCACTCTCAATCCAAAAACGGCCAGCGAGGTAATCGTGGATACTCTTATGAACAAATTGCCAAGTACCTTCCTCCACGGGGGCAAGAATGCCGTACCATTGAGCCATCTCTTGAAGAACAATTCTCGCATCGACTCGCCGACGCTGAATCAGCTTCACGTGATCCCGGATAATATCTTCGATTCTTTCCTGCCGTTCGTGAAGATCATTCATGTAGAAAGCTATCCTCATGAGACAGCGAACGCGGTCCTCTCCGTCCAAAGGATTCTGCGAGGTCCTAGCTATTCCACGGGACTGATCCCATCTGAGAGTTAGCAGATCCAAGACGCGCTTAAGTAATCCTAGTGTGTTGTTCGGAAGTTCTCGAACTGCCCCAGTCTTCAAGATGCAAATCAACGTAAGCGTTAGGGGGTGCAGGCAAAACTCTGACAGCCCGCGCTGCTCCAACTGAGTCAGTAATCTCCTCGCATTGATCCGGGTTCCATAGGATGTGCAGAACGCTTTGATAAAGGCTATTACGTCGTCATCCGTGAAATCGGTTAGATAATATTGATGGGCGTTAACATCATACACATCGTAGAATGTTCTACAAGTCAAAAGGAATGTCCCGCATTCGGCGGATCTGAAGGTTTCGATCGCCTTTGAAACTGCTTTTCGTGCGTTGACATCAATTTCATCGTATCCATCTATCAGCAGAAGTGGTCTAGTGCCCTTCAGCGGTTTCGCCTTTTGCCCCATACTGAGCCGGGAGGTGAACTCTGTTAGGTCCGCGACGGATCCAGGTGATCGAAGAATGAACAGAACGGGAAAGAAATCACTCTTGTCGAGTAGTTGAATGCAAAGCCATTTTAAAAGGGTCGATTTTCCACGGCCGGGTCCTGCAAATAGAACCGCATCGCGCTTTTCCTCCAGGAGGCTCCATACTTCTGACACTTCTCGGTGGTTCTGTATCTTCAATTGCTGGTAGATGTGTTCGATTGGGACCGGCTGTGACATACCAATGCACTGAATCCACCTGGATTGCTCAACGGCCGCCCGAATACGTCGCGCAAGTCGTTGATTCCACTCAAGCGTAGTAGCGTCAGTCCCAAACAAACTGCGCAGACGATCCTCCGCGTATCGCAATACTGATCCAAGATCAACAGAGACATCACCGCTCATAAGGTTCCCGCCGCTCTCCATTCTATCCCAAAGATACCAGCGAGCGAGAAGAAGGACGATGGACAGATGGGGCTGTATCGTGTAGCGCAACCAATTCGGAAGCAATACACGTGGACAGAAGACGCCCATTTCGGAAGGCGGAGCATCCAATTCTTGCTGCAACCCAAAAAACTGACGCTCGCGTATCTAAACACGAGCCTTGAGCGCCTATTCGCGCAATTTGCTCGGTTCCTCCGCAACGCGCCGGGCAAGTTCCGCCAAAAACTCCGCCAGACCTTCGCCGGGATCTTCGCGCGTCGAAACTATCGGCTCGATGCCGCGCATCCTTAGCACGCGCTCCTGGACGGGATTGGCGGCGCTGAGGAAGATATACGATTTGGGCCGGAGCTGGCGCAGCGCCGAGGATTCCCAGAGCCGCTGGAGCTTATAGAGCAGATAGCGGATGTTGATGTCGGAGAGGCTATAGCCCACGAACAACACCGGGCGGCCCAGCACGTCCGATTGCAGCTTGATGTCGAGCGCGCTTTCGAAATCCAGGCGCTCGAAGAAGCTGGTTTCGGTGAGCACGATGGATTCGTCGTCGTCGAAATCGCCGTGGAATTTCACGATTTGCGTAACGCCTTCGCGCGCCTTGAGCAGGTCGCCGACGTTGACGATCTTGACGTACTCGCGGCCGAAGGCGTCGAAAGCTTTTTCGAGCCAGCGGTCGTAGTTGGTCGTATAGATGAGGTGGAAATCGAGCTGCACGATCAACTCGTGAACGCGGGAATTGCGCACGTCGACATCGGCATGGTGCCAGGTGGTGTCCATCCAGCTCCGCAGCGGGCCGAGCGTTCCCATGCTGAGCTTGTAGAATTCCGTGAGCGTGCGGTGGTCGCCCATGCTCCGGAAAGACTCGGGCTCGTATCCCAGGCGCCGGGCCACTTCTTCCACCAGCTCGCCGGAAGTCGGCACGCCCACATTGCGCGAAACTCCGGCGCCTGCGAACAGAATCGCGCGCCGGTTCCGGATCGCTTCGACCAAGTCTTCGTAGTTCATCCACGCCCATTATAGGAAAGAGCGGCAGGGGCGCGCCCGGTGGACGGCGGCCGCCGGGAGCGGCACGTGCACTCTTGCGAGCTGCGTCCCCACTCCTGGGGATGCAGGGTTCGCCGCCAGAAAAGGTGTTGGCACGAGTGCCAACACGGCACGCAAAGTGCGTGCGCCACAGGCGGGTGCAAAGGCGCTGCCTGCTGAAATCTGACCGACTGAAAGGCGGTGGGTTTGGATCTGAAAGAGGGAACTATAACCAAAAACCAATGCTATCATAAATGCATGATTCGGAGTGGTTTTGCCCCACTCATTAGAATAGGCATCGTTGCCGTTATCGCAATCGCTAGCGTCGTCGGCTATTTCGTTTGGAAGCAATCGGCAACGCCGAAGACACAAGTCCAGCAAGCTTCCTCGTCCCCAAAAATCTCATTGGCCACGAATGCACCTTCGTCTCCAGTAATTTTGACGACGGCCAATACCACGCCTTCAAGTACGGGAGCATCTCCTGCCAAAGATGGATATAACCTCTTGGTAGCGACCACTACGGGCCAGGAAGATTGCGGCGGCCTGCCCGATATCCGATATCACGATGGAGGTTTCATTACCTCCGGCGCATATAATGGCTATCATCGAATCATTGCCATCATGTCCGCCTGCGGTCCAGATGAGGGCAACCCCACATTTGTTTTCGCGACAAAAGATTATCGGACATTCATCGTAAAGGCAAGTTCTTCCGAATATAACTACAACTCCCAAGACGCTGAAGTTCTCTACAACAAAGCGAAAGTTGTCGGTTTCACCAATCTTCCCATAGACGGTCCGCCCAAAACGATTTCATTGGGAAACTTTGTTTTGATACAAGACAGCTTTCATGATGGCGATATCCCAACCGACGCGCCGCTTAAGAGTTTGGTATCCGGACTCACGTTTTATGCCGCCCCACCTCAAGCCAGTACCGGTATACCGGAGCAAGCCGAAGACGCTACCTATCTTGGCAATGACAATTACGTTTTGGTGAAAACTCCATCGGGTCCGCTGTTCGATTATTTTCTTGTCTCGCAAGAGGAATTCAAGAGTTTAAGCGAAACACCTGCGAGCGCTAACGGCGTGTTTTATACACAGGACCAGATTTCTTCCACGGCCCCCTTGTACCGAACGTACGGACCGATCGTGCCCGAGGGATGCGGAGACTTGACCACTACGCACGTTCTTCGGAATATTTCTCGAAACGATTTGACCAAGATCGGGACCACGCTGCGTGGAGTTGCGCTGTACGCTTTGAAAGATCCTAACCATCGGCTCAACCACGATGAGTTCAATGCAAAGATAACTCCACGGATCGAACCGGACGCTACCACGATTACTACGGCCGATGATAATAAAATCCCCATTCCTTCTTATAGCGATTACGCCGCTAAGAATCCCGTCCTTGTTTTTCAGGATCCATGGGGACGCTGGACAGGTCTCGGTGAATTCGACTATCCAACGGAAGGCGGTTGCGGGAAGCCGGTCATCTATCTCTATCCTCCGAAGCCAACCGAAGTAACGGTGAAGTTCACGACCCCGATGCGGCTCACGACAGACATTCCGGCCTATGCAACGGATGGATGGGATGTGCTGGCAAATCCCGACGGTGAAATAACGGACCTCCAGCCGCAGTTCACTGATTGCACCGCAATTGATCCGGTCATTACCGGCTCCGAGTACGCACGAAGCGCCTGCGAGCGCAATAGCTATCCCTATCTTTACTGGGCTGGCCAGGCGAGCGGACAATATCCAATCCCGGACGGAGGATGGATCGTTCTACAAACCGACATTGCCGGTTTTCTAGATCAAAAGCTCATGCAAATCGGTCTTAACGATATAGAGAAAAGCGATATGATGACCTACTGGGTTCCCGAACTCCTCGCTAAAAACGCGCCTTACTATCGCATCTCGTTTTTCCAAACCGCCCAAATGGATAAGTTCATCCCGATGTTGGTAACACCCAAGCCGGACACGGTCATCCGCGTATTTCTGGATTGGTCACCGCTCGCTACACTCCCCTATTCTCAACCACAGCCCGAAACTTTGAATCACATCGATCGCAATGGATTTACGCTCGTCGAGTGGGGCGGACTGAAGCAGTAAATCAGACAATCTGTTGTCTAATTTTCTCTAGAAAGTCCACCGAGCTTCAGGATGGAGTTGATCTTGCTTTCTGCCGGAACGGCGCTTTGCGCTTCCCGTCCCTTTCCGGCGCTACACTACTTTCTTATGCGCATTCCGGCCTGGCCCATTCATGACGAGCGCGAACTCGAATTGTTGCAGCAGGTTCTCGACAGCCCGCAGTGGGGCGGGTTTCACGAGTTCGTCGGCCGCTTCGAGCGTGAGTTCGCCGTGTTCCAGCACTGCGCGCACGGAATGTGCGCAGCCAACGGTACGGTGACGCTCGAAACCGCGCTGGCCGTGCTCGGCATCGGGCCGGGCGACGAGGTCATCGTCCCGGCCATCTCGTTCATCTCGACTGCCACGGCCGTCTCGCGCATAGGTGCGCTCCCGGTGTTCGTCGATATCGAACCGTATTCGTTCACCATGGACCCCGAGCGCGCCGAGGCCGCCATCACGCCGCGAACCAAGGCGATTATTCCGGTCCACTTTGGAGGCCGGCTCGCGGATATGGACCGCCTCATGCCGCTCGCCGCTGGACGCAATCTCCACGTGATCGAAGACGCGGCGCACGCCCACGGTTCGGAGTGGAACGGCAGGCGCGCGGGAAGTTTCGGCACCGCGGGCTCGTTCAGCTTCCAAAACTCGAAAGTCATGACGGCGGGCGAAGGCGGCATCGTCACGGCCAACGACGCGGAGTTCGCCGAAGGCGTGCGCTCGTTTATCAACCAGGGACGCCGCACCGGCGAAGCCTGGTTTAACCATTTCACGTTGGCGACGAATTCCCGCATCACGGCGTTCCAGGCGGCCGTGCTGCTGGCGCAACTGGAGCGCCTGCCGGGGCAAATCCGCGCGCGCACCGGCAACGCCTGCCTGCTGCGTGCCGAGCTGGCCGGGGTGGACGGCCTGCGCTTCCAGGAGATCCCGGCGCAGGTGACGGCTAATTCGCACTACCTGTTGCTCGGGCGCATCGACGCGCGCCGGTTCGGCGTCTCGCGAGACGAATTCCATCGCATGGTGACCGCGGCCGGCATTCCCTGCACGCCGTTCTATCCGCACCCGCTCTACGGCAATCCTCTTTACAAGCAGGGCGGCTGCCGCGTCATGCCCTGCCCGGTTTCCGAGGAATGCATTCACGACGCTTTCTGGATTCCCAACTCCGTGCTGCTGGCCGATGCGGAGACGATCCGCGAAATCGCGGCGTTGATCCGCGGCCTGGCCCGGCGTCCCTGAAGCGGCGGCGGGGCACGATGACCCACGATTACAAGCGCAACGGTACGACCACCCTGTTCGCCGCCCTGGAGACTCTATAAGGCAAGGTCGTCGGCGAATGCCAAACAAGGATCGACCCGGCTCGCCATCGAGACTTTCGTTGCTAGTACCAACGAACACCCAAGCCCTTCCACTGGCGCAAGCGGGAAGTGAAGGGGAGCCAGCTTCGCAATACGATTGTCAATTTATGCAATTAAGCACTAGTGTCCTGAGTTAGAACTTCATTGAAAAAGTGTGTTTCGTGGGGCGGTCCCCCTGGACTGCGGCCGACGCCCTCGTCGGCCTACTTGCCGAAAAGAAAACATTTTGGAATGAGCACCCAATCATCGGTAACCGAGCAGCCGGACCAGGGGGTCCGGCGCGGACGAGGGCGTCCGCCCCACAAATCTTATACTGCGAACTTCTAACTCAGGACACTAGTGTGCTGTGACCGCGAGGTTCGCAGTATAATTCGGGGCCTTGTATCAGGGCACGAGTTCACTCGTGCCGAACCGCGGACCAAACAAAACCGGCCTTCAGGCCCTGCCGGGAAAGGAAATTCCGCTCGATCTTTTGTCAAGGAACTTCTGGGTCAGCACGCTAGCCTGACCGCATGGAGTGCGTGCGGCCTTCGGAATCGGGCGGCGCAACAGGCTGGCGGTCGAGAAACTGTTGGGCGTAGAGGGCGGTGCCTACCCTGTCCTGAAGGCCCAGCTTGGCGTGCAGACTGCGAATGTGCCACCGCACCGTTTCGTGGCTGATCTCGAGCTTTTCCGCAATGGCGCGATTCTTCAGTCCCTCGGCGATTAGGCGTAGTATATCCTTCTCGCGAGGCGTAAGCT
>Ga0187849_1004080_pt1 | contig 12369 bp, 8 predicted proteins | sample June2016WEW_4_10_2_FD_132412 | JGI IMG/M metagenome (GOLD analysis project Ga0187849, IMG submission 132412) | Peatland microbial communities from SPRUCE experiment site at the Marcell Experimental Forest, Minnesota, USA - June2016WEW_4_100 | ecosystem: Environmental > Terrestrial > Soil >... | reverse complement strand
GTTTCGCGGAAATTCCCCGGCAGGGCGTTGCCCGGTTTTTGGCCGGGGTTCGCCCCCCGGTCATAATGAGTTGCCGGAAAGCCATTACGCCTTATTCCAGCAGGCTGCTGAAAAAGTTTTTCCGGCCGGACAATCCGGCTTGAGAACCGCGCGCGTAATCGAGCGGTTTATCGGATTGGCCGGATCGTTTCGTGACAGCCCGCTAGTCTCCTGTCCCAGAAGTTCGTAATGTGTTTCGGAGCTTTGTATCAGGGCACGAGTTCACTCGTGCCGAACCGAGGCCCAAACAAAACCGGCCTTCAGGCCCTGTCGGGAAAGGAATCCCCGCACGATATTTTTCAATGAACTTCTGAGACAGCCCGCTAGGATTGCGCGAAGTACAACCGCACGGCGCGCTCGATATCGGGCTTCATGGCGCTGGGCGGATGGCCCTCATAATTCGCGATCGCCACCAGAATATTGCAGATGTCGGCCGGGAAGCAGGCGCGCAACTCGCCCGTGCCTTCCATCAGGCACAACTTGCGAAGGTACTCGGCCGTATCGGTTTCGCATGCGATATTCCGGGCCGTCGAGACGCGCCGGAAGATCTCGTCAAAGAGCGACGGCTCGACCGGATCGACGTAGATCTTGTTCTGCAAGCGCCGCAGAAACGCCTCGTCGGCAAGCTCGCGCGGATCGAGGTTCGTCGAAAAAATCACCAGGATGTCGAACGGGATCTGGAATTTCACGCCGTACTTGAGCGCGAGATAATCGACGCGCCGGTCGAGCGGCACCATCCAGCGGTTCAGCAGCTCGCGCGGCGACATAAGCTGGCGCCCGAAGTCGTCGATGACCAGTACGCCGTTATTGGCTTTCATTTGCAGCGGCGCGGCATAGACGCCGGTGCTGTCGTCCAGGCGAAGCTCGAGCATTTGCGGCGTCAGTTCGCCGCCGGCGATCACCAGCGGGCGCTTGCAGAGCACCCAGCGCGGGTCCAGTTCCAACCCTTCGACCTCAATGCGCTCGTGGACGACCGGGTCGTAGAGTTGGATGATCTGTGAGTCCACTTCGACCGCGTAGGGCACCAGGATCGCATCCTGATAAATCCGGAGAATTCGCTCGGCCAAACTGGTTTTTCCGGCGCCGGTCGGCCCGTAGAGAAAAATCGAGGTTTGCGCGATCGCGGCGGGGCCGAGTTGATCGAGCAGCTTGTCCGGCAACACCATGTCGGAAAAGGCCTGCCGCAGCGACTTGCGATCGATGCGAATCTTGGCCACCTGCATTTTGCTGGCTTTGTGATATTGTTTGAGCGAAACCGGGGCGGCGCCGGCGTAATGGCTGATCTGGTAACGGTCGACGGCCAGCGAGCGCCCAGCGGCGGTAAGGCAGAAGCTGTAATCGTTTCCGAGCATCCCCTTCACCTCGACCAGTTGCTGGTGCCGCAACTCACGGAAGAGATTTTCCAGTACGATGGGCGAAATTTTCAGTACGCTGCTCAGCTCCTGCAGGCTGGTCATGCCCGTGGCGTACGCCCGGCGAACCACCAGATCCTGCACGAGGCCAGGCGGGATTCCGAGCGCATCCATCGTCTCCGGAGGTGGCGGGCAATACGCCGGCTTGGTATTCACAAAACTCATCATGGGATTTAATGATATTGCAAAAGCTTCGGGAAAGAAACTCGAATTGCCTGGATGCTTCCGCCAGCGGGATCTGGCGGCAGGCGGCGATGCACGCCGGGGCGGTTTCCTTCGTCATTGTTTCTTGGTGTCCGTTCCTAGAGCGCTGGTTGTGTGCCTCCTGGGCGCTGCGTGCCTTTGCGCCGGCGAACCGAGTGCCGCTAAGTTATACAAAGAAGGCAGGAAAGCGGAACGCGCCGGCGACGTTGCACGTGCTTATCTGTTGTACTCCGAGGCAGCGGCCAAGGATCCCGGCTGCGTCAAGTACTGGCAGCGCGCCGACGCCCTCCGCACCCAGGCGGCACTGGCAGCCAAGCCCCTGCCTCCGATGCCTCCGTCGCCGGACGGCGCCGATACCGGTATTCAGACGCCTGAAACGCCTCCCTTCACCGATAGCCTGGATACGACGCTTTCCGACGAAGACCTCCGCGACCTCCAGCGGCTGCTACCTCCGCCCGACCTCGTGGCGATTTCCGGCAAGAAAACGCTCGACTTGCACGGCGATGCCCGCTCCCTGTTCCACCAGACGGCAGAGTTCTTCGGTCTCGATACGGTTTTTGACGGAGATTACGAACTGGGTGGCGCCAACATGCACATCCATCTCACGGACGTCGATTATCGGGAAGCGCTGCGTGCGATCGAAACCGCCACGAATTCCTTTGCCGTCCCATTAACTAGCCATCTGATCCTGGTTGTCCACGACACCCCGGAGAAGCGCGCTGCGGTCGAGCCCACGGTAGCGGTTTCGATACCCATCCCCGAGACGGTGACGGTCCAGCAGGCTCAGGAGCTTGGGCGCAGCGTGCAACTCACAATGGACATCGCGAAATTCTCGATCGATGGGGACCGCCATACCGTGCTCTTCCGGGACCGGATTTCCAAAGTGCGGCCAGCCCAGTTATTGTTCGAGCAACTTGCGCAGCAACCGCCCCAGGTGGAATTGGAATTGCAGTTTCTCGAAGTCGATCGCAGCTTCCGGTCTTCCTACGGGCTGCTGCTGCCTTCAAGCTTCACTATTTCCCCCGTCAACCTCAATGGGACTGGGCTCGTGGCGCTTGCGGCTATTCCCTTTCTTAGCGCTAACAGTTTTTCGGTGAGCATCGCCAACGCCGAGTTGCTGGCCCAAATGACCCGCTCGAATTCGAAAACTCTATACCAATCCGTGCTGCGCTCTGTGAGCGGGGAGGCAGCCACACTGACCGTCGGCCAGAAGTATCCGATCATGAACGGCACGTTTTTCGGAGGAACCCCGCTGGGTGTTCCGCCCTCCTTCACTTATGAAGATCTCGGCGTAAAAATGAAGATCACCCCGATCGTCCAGGGCGCGGATCAAATCGCTCTGGATGTGAGCGCGGAGTTCGAACTACTGTCCGGACAGAGCGTGAACGGCATTCCCGTTCTCGCGAACCGGAAATTGGAAGGCAAGGTGGCGCTGCGCGCAGGCGAATGGGCGGTGGTCGCCGGTTTAATGTCCCCGAACGACTCAACGACTATCACCGGAATCCCTATTCTTTCGAGTATCCCCTTGATTGGACGCGTATTTCGGCGGAACGACATCAACCGGAGCGATACCGAAGTACTGATTCTGATCAAGCCGCGGCTGGCCGGCTTGCCGCCTGGCGAGGATGCGTCCCCTTTCCTGTTCGTAGGCTCCGAAGGCAAACTGCAAATTCCTCTGTAGCGTGCTTAATTAAACAGCCTGATAGCATCCGGCCGGCGCTCAGTGGCTCATGAGTTCCTCGGCAAGCGCGCCGAGAGCTTGCTGGAACCGGTCGATTTCGGATTCCAGCTTCTTGTAAGCGTCTTCGGCGTTACTCAAGGTATGGGAACGGCCCATGGTCTCCAGATCCAGGGCGGCCAGGCGCGCACGCTCGGCCCCGAAGTTGGAGACGGAACCCTTGAGCGTATGCGCCGATCGCTCCAGCGCGGTCGCATCATGTTCCGTGACGGCATTCCGTATTTCATCCATCAGCTTCGGACAATCATCCATGAATAGCCCTGCGATCTCGTTGAGAAAATCAACGTCGCCTCCGAGCCGGTCGAGCAGGGCTTCACGATCCAGGACGGATAGGTTTTCAGTATTCACGGTCCCTCAGCCTTCTCATCGGTTGCTGGAGGCGTTCGCTTTAGCAGGTTGCCGAAAAAGGCTTTGACAGGCCGGGAGGCCTATCCCACTTTGGCCGCAAGCTATTAATTCCGCGTTGGGGGATAAGCGCCCTCGCCTGTCCTTCGCGGGTAAAACAGCCTTTTCGGCAATCTGTCAAGACGGAATATCCCGAGGCTAGGATTTTTTGCCGGTGTGCGCGGACGAGGAACGGCCGGTCGGCTTCCAGGCGCCGTTCTGCCGGCCAAAAGCGAATGTCAGAAAACCAATGAGTAGGGCCAGATTGAGCGAGAAGAAGTGGTAGGGGACGCTGAGCACGCGTATGCGCACCTTGCCGCGCTCCAGGGCATAGCCGAGCGCGGCCATCACATAGAACCAGATGGCGAGGGCGGCGAAAACGGCGTAAACCGGCCGGTAGGCGAGCAGGATCGCGGCAACCAGCGCCGCCGGGAGCGCCAGTGGAACCAGCCAGCGAAGAATCTTGTGGGACCAGTAAGAGAACGCCACTAACCCAGCCGTCGGACTCAGCATTTTCCAGGTATGGAAAAGCGCGTGCAGGTTCCCCGCACCGATGCGGATGCGACGGCGAAATTCCTGCGAAAGCGTGGCTGCTTCTTCCCGGCCGATCGCCTCGGGGTCGTAGACAACGCGCAAGCCCCGGGCGCGAATGCGCATCGAAATCAGGAAGTCGTCGATGATCGTACCCGGAGGCAACTCCGTAAAAAGCGCGGTCCGAATGGCGAAAATGCCGCCGTTGGCGCCGACCATCATATTCATGCGGCTTTCCAGAAATTTGAGGAAGGTTTCGAAACGCCAGTATAATCCCTCGCTCTGGGAGCCGCCTTCGGGAGCGGTAAGCCGCAATTCGCCGGAGACGCAACCGACCTCGGGATTGGCGAAATGCCGCACCATGGCGCGCAGCGCGTCCGGCGCGAACTGGGTGTTGGCATCCGAGAGCACGGCGATTTCCCCGGAAGCCAGCGGCACCAGCCGGTTCAACGTGAGTGGCTTGCCCGAGCGCGGAAATTCGAAGACCTGCACGTTCGGCGCATACATCCCTAAGACGAGCGCAGCCGTGCGATCGTCGCAGCCATCGCAGCCAACCAGGACGTCGAGCTTTTCGGGCGGGTAATCGAGGGCGAGGCAGTTGCGAATCTTGTCCTGGATGACGGCCTCTTCGTTATGCGCGGAAAATATCAGCGTTACCGAAGGCGTGTAACCGGCGGCGGCGCGGCGGCGTTCGCGGCGGCCGAGGCCATAGCGTAAGTCTTGCAACATCTGCCAAGCGCTGGCGAGCAGAAACAGCACGACCGGGTAGCCGGCGTAGGCGTAAACGACAACACCGGCGGAGATCCAGAACAGTAACTCCATCGCGCGGGTCAATTCGGGCAATTGTAACATCTTGGAATGGCGGGAGTATGGCCAAAACTACCTAGAACTGTAACCGAATGATTTAGTGCCTTTGCGCCACCCCTCCCTCACGGTCGCGGCTCCGAACGGGGGCATAACCGCGAGCGTCAGCGAGCGGAGGAACAAAATCACCCGGTCAAAGAACTGGAACCGAATCGCGCCAGACTGGTACGGACTTTTTCGACCAGGAACGCGCGGTGGTGTGCGCTGAGGCAGAGGAAAAAGGCGAGCGGGCCGTAGGATGCCGCGAAAATCCCGCCTGCCGCGATCAATTCGGGCCAGGTCCGGCCCGGCAGCCAGTGCCACCGGCACCAAAGGAGCAGGGCAGCCGAAACGCCAGCCACTCCGCAGGGCACGGCGTAAATCCGGCGCAGGTATTGCAATGTGGGGATGCGGAGCACGCGCGCGGTGAGGAACGCGGTGACGATTCCCCGGTTCAGGAACATCAACGCGGAAACGACGGCCGCCGCGCCCATCACGCCGTATCGCGGCACCGCCAGGAAGAGCCCGCCGATGCACAGCACGGCTTCGACGAACAGGCTGCGGGCATAGGTCTTGTGCAGCCCGAGTCCGGTAAGAACCGATACGGAGTTGAACTGCCCGGCCATGGCAGTGCTTCCGATCAACAGAACGGCCAACAGCGGAGCGCAATAATCCGCCCGGCCGCTTCCGAGCCATAGAGTGAAAAACGGCCGGCCATAGATGGTCAACAGTACGGTGACTGGAAGGTAAATCGTGAGGCAGTACCGGTTAGCGTGGACGGCCAGCGAGAGCAGGCTGCGCTCCGAACCTTGCACTTCGAGCGCGGCGGCGCTGGGCGCGGTGACCATGCCGATGCGGCTTACCCCATCCATCGCGTAATCCAAAAGGCTCCAGGGCACGCCGTAGTAAGTCACAAAACGCACGGGCAGAAAGTAGGGGAGCAAAAGCAGCACGCCCTGGTTGAGCAGGCGGTTCGAAATCAGCGCCGTGAACGAGTGGAAGCCGTAGCGCGCCATGCGCTGAAACATGGCGACGGTCGCATTGCCCCATCCGGCGCGTTGCGCGGGGAACAGCTTTTGCAACTCGGCGAAGTTGAGAAAATAACCGAGGAACTGGCAGGCCACCAGCGCGATCCCCATCTGGAAAATGCCGAACCCGAAATACAGCAGGAGCGCGATGGAAATAGCGCGTAAGGCGGTGGTGAGAATCCAGACGCGGCTGGTGATATCGAACCGTTGGAAGCCTTCCAGACACGCGCTGTAGCGGTTGAACACCAGGCCAACGGCCCAACTAAAGCCCACCAGGCGAATCAGGGGGACGAAAACCGGCTGCTGGATGTGCAAGCGCGCGCCGATCCAGGGAGCCAGAACGAAGCTCGCCCCGAACAGGATGACGCCGCTGATGGCGGAGTAGAGCAGTCCGGTGGAGAGCAGTTCGTTGAGCGCCGTTTCGTCGCCCGCCGCATGGTACTGGGCGGAATATTTCAGGGTGGCGGAGCGGAAGCCGAGATCGATGAGCCAGTAATAATCGACCATCGCCAGCGCCAGCGTCCAGATGCCGAACTCGCTGTCGCCCACTTTGTGAATCGTGTAGGGCGAGAGGAAGAATCCGACCACGACCGTAACCGCCACGCCGGCCCAACTCCAGGCCACGTTCGAAACGTAGCGCCCGATATGGATGCCGCCGGATTTGACCGCGCCGCTCATAAATTCGCCGCTGGGCGCGCGCCGCCCGAGGCAGCCAACGGATTACCGGCGTTTTCCGCGAGCGCGGAAGCCGGTTCGATGCGCGGAGGAGTTTCCTGACGCCGGAACCAGAGTTCCAGCATCAGTAGGAGCCAGATCGCGTAAGAGTTGTCGCGCCGCGCAGCGTCGTGCTCCTCCAGCATTTTTCGCAAGAATGGCCCGCGCGCAATGCCGCGGCCGAGGAAAGTCGAACTCATCAGGCGATCCCAAACAAAAGACCGCAGCGGCCCGCGAAACCACTCCGCCAGCGGCACGCCGAAACCGCGCTTGGGCCGGTTGAGCAGTTCGGCGGGCAGGCGATCGCCCAGCGCTTCGAGCAGAATCAACTTGCCGCAGCCATTGCGTGTCTTCCAGGAATTCGGGATGCGCGAGGCGAGCTCGATCAGCTCGTGATCGAGAAGCGGACAACGCACTTCGAGCGAGTGCGCCATGGACATGCGGTCCACCTTCGCCAGAATGTCGCCGGTGAGCTTCACTGTGGCCTCGAACTGCATGGCTTCGGAAAGGACGCCCGCGCCCGGTGGAAGAATCGCCCGGCCGAAGCGCGCCCGCAACGATTCCTCGCTGTCGTCCAATATCCACTCGGGATTTAAAATGCGCTCCCGGAGAAAATAGGACGCCCCGATACCGAACTCGAAGTAGCGCTCGATCGAAGACGGGCGGCTCATCATGCGCAGGTAATTCTTCCCGTAGGCTTCATAGGGGAGCCGGTCCGCGCAGAAGGCGAGCGCGCGGCGGGCGGCTTGCGGCAAGCGGTCGAAAACGCGCCGCCGGTCCGCGTCGAAAAACGAGCCGTAGCCGCCGAAGAATTCGTCGCCGCCATCGCCGGTCAGAACGACTTTGACGTGTTGGGCGGCGAACTGCGACACCATGAACGTCGCCAGCGCGGAATCGTCGGCGAACGGCTCGTCGAAGGATTCGACCAGGCGCGTCACGAGCGCGATGGAATCGGGTTCGAGGATCAGCTCGTGGTGATCCGCGCCAAAGTGCCGGGCCGCCGCGGCCGCCGCAGGCAGTTCGTTGTACTCGGAATTTTTGAAGCCGATGGAGAATGTCTGAACGGGCCGCGGCGACTGGCGCGCCATCGAGGCGACGACGAGACTGGAATCGATGCCGCCGCTCAAGAACGCACCCAGCGGCACGTCGGCGATCATGCGGAGCCGGACGGCTTCGTCGAAGACGCGGCGAATTTCCCGGCACGCGGCCTCCCGCGTCAGGCCGCCGGTAACGCGCTCGCACGGCGCGGGCATTTCCCAATAGCTACCTTGCTCGATCTTTCCAGCGGCATCGCATGTAAGCCAGGAGCCGGGCGGCAATTTCCGGATGCCTTCGAACGCGCTCCAAGGCTCCGGCACGTAGCCCAGTTCGAGATAGAGCCGCAGCGCTTCGCGTTCGGGATTCGCGGGCACGCCCGCCGCTTTGAGACACTTGATCTCGCTGGCGAAATAGAAGCCATCGGCGAGCGCCGCATAGTAAAGCGGCTTCTTCCCCAGACGGTCGCGCACGAGTAGAAGCTTTTGCGCGCGGCTGTCCCAAAGCGCGTAGGCAAACATGCCGCGCAGTTTGGCGATGCCCGCCGTCCCCTCCTGCTCGTACAGATGGACCAGCGTCTCGGTATCGCTATTGGTGGCGAAGACGTGGCCGGCGGCGATCAATTCCTGACGCAGCGCCTGGTAATTATAGATTTCGCCGTTGAAGACGATGGAGACAGTGCCATCCTCATTGGAAATAGGCTGGTGGCCGGTCGCAAGGTCGATGATCGAGAGGCGGCGCATCCCGAGGCCGCAGCGGCCGTCGACGCGATAGCCTTCGTCATCGGGTCCGCGGTGCCGGATCTGATCGCACATCGCGCGCAGCACCGGAAGCGCCGCAGCCGAATCATGGGTGAGGTAGCCCGCAATGCCGCACATGAGGAAATCAGCCCCAGCGTAGCATGGGGGCAGTGGTCAGTGATTAGTGGCGAGTGGGTAGTAGCCGGATTCTAGGTTATGTGCCGGCTCTGACCACTGACCGCTGAACACTGACCCCTCACCACCGATCTCCCTTATACTGGCCGGTATGGTTCGCCGGGCCTGGATCGACGCGCTTCTAATCGCCGGACTGCTTTTCGTGCTCGCGTTCTTCGCGTCGCGGGCGGCGGTTTCCTTGCCCTACGGATACGACGAGGCGGATTACGTTTACGCCGCCGGGCGCGGGCTGCGCGCCAACTACCTGGATGCCGGCTCGATTCCGATTGGGGAGTTCGTCCGGCTGGGCCTCGGACGAGGACGCGATCCGGCGGAGAAGCGCTCGCTTTCGGAGTTCATCCGCGATCGCGGCGACGTGCTGTTCTATCGCCACTGGCACGGGCCGCTCTACTATTACTGGCTGGCGGCGGTTGCCGCGCACTGGAAATTCGACGAGCGCGCCATGCATGAGTGGATGCTCGTCTTTGCGGCGGCCACCATTCTGCTGCTGTACTTCGGAGTGCGCTGGGCAATCGCGGGGAAGGCGGGGCGCACGGCGGCGTTGCTGGCGGCGGCCGTTTATGCCAGCGGCTACGTCAATATCCGGACCGGAGCGATGATCGGCCCGCATTCGCTTTTCGTCCTGCTTACGCTTGCCTTAACGATTCTGCTGATGCGGCTCATGGCGGCTGGCGCGCAGGCACCGGCGAACGCCGCGATTGGCGAAACTGCCGCCGGCCAAAGTGGGACAGGCCTCTTGGCCTGTCGTAGCCTTTTCCCGCAGTCTGCTGGACTGCGCTGCTGGTACGCCGCGTTGGTCCTCACCGGGCTCGCGGCGGCTACGCTCGAAGTAGCGTTCGTCGCGGCCGGCACGCTGGTTGTAGTCGCATGGCTCGAACGCCGCCGGACGTTCGCGGGTTTTGGGGCGCGCGAATGGCTTCGCTTCGGCGTGCGGTCAGCGGCGGTAATCGTGACTGTGCTCTTGCTGGTCTGGCCGGCGGCGCTGCTGCGGCTCTCGGTTGTCAAGGCGTACGCCTTTATGGTTTATCTTTCGATTTTCCGGAAAGCGCCCTGGGGCGGCCTGAGCTTCGCCGATTCCTGGCGGGTGCTGCTGGCGCGGTCGGCGGTCGAATGGATACTGGTTGCGGTTGCCGTGGCTGTCTGCGTCCGCTGGAAGAAAATCCCGAGGCCGGCGCTTCCGCCGCTGATTTTCGGCGCGCTGATGCTGGCTTCGGTGCTGCGCGTTGTCAGCACGGAGCCGCGCTACGCAGCGATGTACTTGCCGCAGCTGGTCCTGTTCGCCAGCGTAGTGCTGGGTGTGGCATTCGAGAACGCGCGGGCGGGCGTTCGCATTGCGACCGTCGCGGTCATCGCAGCGCTCGCGATCTGGAACGTGAACGTCCATTTGCGGCCGGTGCCCGCCGAGTCGATCGAGCGCGCGTGGGCGCCCATCCACTTAATTCGCGCGCGGCATCTGGAAACTGCCAAGCTGCTCGTGCCTTCGGGTATGATTCCCGTGTTGCACCTGTATTTCCCACGCGCCGTGCTGCGCGGCTACGAAGAGCCGCGCGAGATTGCGCGCGCTGCCGGGCAATTCGATGGCGCTCTTACCGATGGCCAGCAAGTGGAGTACACGCCGCTCGGCGGCGCCGGACAGGCGGTCGCGCGCTGATGTCCGTTAAACCCGTTCCGCTGCTGCTGTGTGTGCGAACCCTGACGCAGGGCGGCACTGAGCGCCAGGTGGCGGCGCTGGCCAAGGCTCTCGACCCGGCGCTTTTCGCGCCTCGCGTGGCTTGCTTCGACGCGCGCGGATTCCGGGCCGAGGAACTGCGCGCGAGCGGCATCCCGATTGTCGAGTTTCCGCTTACTTCGTTCGTGCGCCCGTCCGCCGTAAGCGCGGCGCTTCGTTTCGGCCGGTATCTCGAAGAGAACGCGATACGCATCGTGCATGGATTCGATTACCCGGCAAACATTTTCTCGGCGCCGGTGGCCAAGGCGTACCGAACGCCGGTGGTTCTTACGAGCCAGCGCGGCTACCGGACGGTATACCGGGCGCGCTACCGGGCCATGCTGCGGATGACGGATCTTGTCGCCGACGGCATCGTCGTGAACTGCGAGGCCATGCGGCGTCACCTGGTGGACGACTACTCGGTGCCGCCCGACAAAATCCACCTTTGTTATAACGGCCTCGATCCGGCTTTCCTGGATCGGCCGGAGCGGGCGCGCCGCGAGCCCGGAAGCCCGCTGGTGGTCGGCACGGTGACGGCGCTGCGTCCCGAAAAAGGTTTGCGCGTTCTAGTGGAGGGCTTCGCGCAGGCAAGAGCGCGGCGAGCCGGGATGCGGCTGCAGGTCGTGGGCAGCGGCCCGATGCTCGCGGAGATGGAGCGCGCCAGCCGCGAATTGGGCGTCGCGGATGCCTGCGCCTTCGAGCCCTCGGCCCAGGACGTGATTCCGTGGCTCGATGCTATCGACATTTTCGTGCTGCCCTCGCGCTATGAAGCGTTCTCGAATTCGCTGCTGGAGGCGATGGCGCGCGGATGTTGTCCGGTGGCCTCGCGGGTTGGCGGCAATGTCGAACTGATTCGCCACGGCGAAACCGGGCTGCTGTTCGAACGCGGAAACGCGCGAGAACTCGCGGAAACGCTGGTCTGTCTGGCTGATCGCGAAGAAGACCGCCGCCGCTTGGCCGCGAATGCCGCCGCGAGCGCCGGCCGTTTCACGATTGCGGCCGCCGCCGGGCGAATGGCGGAAATCTACGAAGGCTTTTTGCGGCGTTATTAGCCTGAAATCCGAAGTTGGATACGTAACGCGATAGCGTTCTGTGGCTTTCACGGCGGCAAATTCGAACAGGTTAGCTGGGAATACTGGGACAGTCTCGCGGCCTATCCCACTTTTCCGCAAACTGCTAGATCCGGCGCGGACAGGTACAGAAAATGTGGCTCGGCCGACCAACATCCAGGGAGTTCACCCTTTGGCCGGTTTCCACGTCCAGAATTTCGCCGTAGCCCCAAGCGGACAGAAGCGCGACGACATCATGCGCGTTCTGGCGCTTATCGGCGTCCTCGGCCCCATACAATTCGATATAGAGCCGGGGACGCCAGTGCTTCAGCGTCCCTTCGGCTCCCTCCAAGACGTGCAACTCCATTCCCGCGGCATCGATCTTGATGAAGTCCGGAGGGGGAAGGCTCTGGTCGCGAACTTCACCGTCTAAGCGAGCCACACGCATCTCGACTTCTACCTGGGAAGACGCGGTGTTGCGGCTCTGCAAGGCGAGTGGGCCGGACCCGCTTGCCGCGCCGGACATCGGGGGATCGTAGACGAGTTTCGTCGCGGCGGTCACGTTGGAGAGGCCGGCGTCCCGCACGGTAACGTTCGAGATCCGGTTCAACACGAGGTTCGCCAGCAGCCGCTTCCGGCTTACGGGGTCCGGCTCGAAGGATACGACGTGCATCGCGCGCGTGCTGAAATATAGGGTCGCAACGCCTTCGAACGCGCCGATATCGTACACGACGGCCCCGTCCAGATCG
>Ga0187849_1004078_pt1 | contig 12371 bp, 13 predicted proteins | sample June2016WEW_4_10_2_FD_132412 | JGI IMG/M metagenome (GOLD analysis project Ga0187849, IMG submission 132412) | Peatland microbial communities from SPRUCE experiment site at the Marcell Experimental Forest, Minnesota, USA - June2016WEW_4_100 | ecosystem: Environmental > Terrestrial > Soil >... | reverse complement strand
AGCTTGTTCTTGATCTGCTGGTAGGCACTCTCGGAGATGCAGATCCCTCCCGCCTCGGCCATGCCTTCCAGCCGGGCCGCAATGTTCACCCCATCCCCGTAGATCGTATCTCCTTCCTCAATCACATCCCCCAGGTTAATCCCCATCCGAAAATCCATCCGCCGGTCCTCGGGCAGCAGGTCGTTCTTCGCCCGGAGGACCTGCTGAATCTCCACCGCGCACTGCACCGCATCCACCACGCTGGCAAACTCCGCCAACACGCTATCTCCGGCAGTACCCACGATCCGGCCCCGGTGGTGCTGGATACTGCTGGCCATCACCTCCTTGTATTCCTGCAGAGTACGGAGAGTGGCTTCCTCATCTGTGCCCATGAGGCGGCTGTAACCTTTGACATCCGCACTCAGGATGGCCGTGAGCTTACGCTTGAATTTTTCTGCGGTCATGGGGTGATCTCCTTAAGGCTTTAAGGGAAACAGGGAAGAGAATTGTTTTATGACATCTCGGCTTTGGGGTGGTTTAAGAGCCTCCAAGGGTATAAGAAAATCCCCTGGAGCTTTCGCAGGCACCTTCCGGGAATTCTTTCTCATACTTCCCTCCAGAAGGTTAAGGGTTAAGGCTAAATGTAAATTTTAACCAGTTTTTCCTTAGGCGTGGAGAATCTATTGAATTTTAGCAGGGTGGAAAAGTTTGTCAAGCAGGCTTTTTGCCCTACCTTGGGGATCGAATTTCTGCCTGAAGGCCGTGAGATAGACCACAATATATTGGGGGTGGCACCGATCTACTAAAACTATCGAGTACGTGCCAATCTCCGCACTTCGGCAAAATTTCTGAGATAAAAAGTATATCCAAACCTCCATTATCGAATGAACTCTACACCATTTGTCAAAATATGTCACTCGATAATTTCAGGAAGAAATGAACAGACTCGAACCGGTTCTTAAGAGATGACCGCCTGTAATTTCCTATTTGGATCTGGCGCGCCGTTTTAGGATTCCCGGAACATCTTTGATTTTTTGAACACTGGATAGAGGATGGAAAAGACAGCCAGTGCCAGCAGGATGGCACTAATGGGCCTGGCAATCAGGATCGTGGGATCTCCCAGGGAGAGGAGAAGAGACCTTCGGAGGGATGCCTCGGCGCGATCGCCCAGCACCAGCCCCAGGACCGCGGGGGCGATGGGGAAGTCGAGCTTCTTCATGAAGTAGCCGATGATTCCGCAGGCGAGCATAATATAAAGATCATCGATGCTGTTCCGCAACCCGAAGGCCCCGATGACGCACAGAACCATGATGGCCGCCGAGAAAACGGAATAGGGGAGCCGGTTCATCTGGAGGAACATCCGCACACCGACAATCGAGAGGGCCACCAGAAATATATTGGTGACCAGCATGGCCACGAAGATCCCGTAGATAATGTCCGGCCTCTGGCTGTAGAGCAGCGGGCCGGGTTGTAACCCGTGGACCATGAACGCGGCAATCAGCATGGCCGTCGTATTGCTCGCCGGGATGCCCAGGGAAAGGAGGATGGTCATCGATCCCCCGGTCGAGGCATTATTGGACGCCTCTGCGGCCATCAACCCGTCAACCGCGCAAGACGTCCGTTCCTCACTGGGAAATCAGGAACCTATCTGCTGCGATTTTGACGTTTCTTCCGCGGACGCAAATGGCCTTTCTGTACCCCGTTCCCTACATTCATCCCGCATCGGCTTCTTATTTCTGGAACCCCTCTTGCAATTTCGCCAGGTTAGTGTTAATAAAAGATTTGTAGGTTTCCGTAATTTCCTACCCAGTTCATCCCACTCTGAAGCCGGAGAGAAAAGTAAGATGACCATAGATCGAATCAGCGGGGGCTTTCTTGTCCTTCTGGGCCTCTTTGTCACCTGGGAAAGGAGGGTGTTACCGCTTGGTACTCAGGGGCATCCGGGGCCAGGATATTTTCCCTTATTACTCGCTATTTTCTTAATGATCCTGGGGGGCATCCTGGTAATTCGCGGAGGTCGGGGGGAATCCTTCCGGGCTTTGAAATGGCCGGAAGGCCGTCATGCGCTCGCCATTCTGGGGTGCTGTCTGTTTGCTACCTTTGCTATGGAAGGCATCGGGTACCGAATTACCATGATCATTATACTGGGATTTTTGTTTGGGATCGTGGAGCGGCTCAAACTCTGGCAAATTTTCACCCTGACCGTGGCGCTGGCCCTCGGCACATTTTGGGTTTTTGATTCTTTTTTGAAAGTACCCCTCCCGCGCGGAGGTTGGGGATTTTAATGGAAACGACCCTGCAGAACCTCTTTTGGGGGTTTTCTACCGTATTTACTGCAACTAACCTATTTTACTCCCTCATCGGCTGCCTGATCGGCACGATGGTGGGAGTCCTTCCGGGTGTGGGTCCCCTGGCAGGGATCAGCATGCTCCTTCCCACGACTTTCGGTTTGAACCCTACATCCGCCATCATTCTTCTCGCGGGGATCTATTACGGAGCGATGTACGGGGGATCCACCACCTCGATCCTGATGAGGATTCCGGGAGAGGCAGCTTCCGTGATGACCTGCATCGACGGGTATGCCATGGCCCAGAGAGGACGGGCCGGTCCGGCCCTGGCGATTGCCGCTATCGGCTCCTACATTGCCGGAACCCTCAGCGTGATCGGGCTTATGTTCCTGGCTCCACCTCTGGCAAGATTTGCTCTCGGTTTTGGCCCCCCGGAGTATTTCACCCTTCTCCTTTGCGGACTTGTGGTTCTGGGTTACATGACCGGGGGGTCGATCATCAAGAACCTATCCATGATTGTGATGGGTCTGCTTTTCGGTATGATCGGCATCGATCAGATGACCGGTTACTTCCGATTCTCCTACGGACTTGTGGCTCTGGGAGATGGCATCGGAATTGTTCCTGTAGCTGTTGGTCTTTTCGGCATCTCGGAAATCCTGGCCACTGCGGGCCAGGCCAAGAGGCCGGAAGTTTTGAAGCCCCGCTTCCGGGACCTTTTTCCGTCCCGGCAGGAGTTAAAGGACTCCGTGGGACCGATCGGCCGGGGAACCCTCCTGGGCTTTCTTATCGGGATCATTCCCGGGTCCGCCCATATTATCTCCACCTTTGTCTCTTATGCCATAGAGCGGAGGATCTCCAAGCATCCGGAGCGATTCGGCAAAGGAGCGATCGAGGGAGTGGCCGGCCCGGAGTCCGCCAATAACGCGGCCAGCGAAGGAGCTCTCGTCCCCATGCTGGCCCTGGGTGTGCCTACCGGCCCCATTCCTGCGGTCTTGCTGGCAGCCCTCATGGTTCATGGAATCAATCCGGGGCCGCTTTTCATCAAGGAGCAGCCGGTGATCTTCTGGGGGTTGATTGCCAGCATGTACGTGGGCAACCTGGTTCTTCTTCTGCTCAACCTTCCCCTGGTAAGTATTTTTGTCAACTTTTTGCGAATTCCCTACAAGATCCTCTACCCGACGATCCTCATGTTCTGCGTGGTTGGGGTCTATGCGGTCAACTCCAGCCTCGTGGATGTGGGGATCATGAGTGTGATGGGGGTGCTGGGGTATCTCCTGCGGAAGTTGGACTTCGAGACCGCTCCCATGGTGCTGGGGGTTGTCCTGGCCCCCATCATCGAAGTCAGCTTTCGTCAGGCGCTGGCCATGTCCAATGGGGATTACTTGATCTTTGTACAACGACCCATCTCGTCGATCTTTCTTCTGGGGGCGATCGTCATGATTCTATTGGCCGTGAAGCCTCTGATATGGAAGAAGCGCGGCTGGCGAGATCGTTTGACCGAGGCTGAGAAGAATTCGTAAAAATGGGGAGAAAAAAATTCCCCCAAGGAATCAGGTGAGAAGAAGTTTAGAACAAGAGGAGGAAACACGATGAAATATCTTAAGACCATTATTTTCTTGACGGTGGTCGTAGCGATAGCCACGGGGCTCCATCCCGCAATCCTGAAAGCGGATGAGCCTTATCCGTCCCGGCCGATCCAGATCATCGTACCCTTCCCGCCCGGCGGAGTTGCCGACTTGGTAGCCCGCCCTTTCGCCACTGCCCTGGAGAGAAACCTTAAACAGCCCGTAGTGATTGTCAATAAGACGGGGGCGGGCGGTGCCGTGGGAATGCAGTCGGCCGCAGTGGCCAAGCCGGATGGCTATACTCTGATGATAGCCCTTTCCAGCATCTCGGTCATGCCGGAGGTGGATGCCCTCTTTGGCCGGCCTTCGACCTACAAACTGAAAGATTTTGCCCCTATTGCTCTCTTGAGCGCCGACCCCACGGTCTTCGTGGTAAGGAAGGAAACTCCCTGGAAGACGGTTGCCGAATTTGTAGCCGACGCCCAAAAACGCCCCAATGAAATTAAATACAGCTCTTCGGGCGTATATGGCACCATGCATGTAGCCATGGAGCTTTTTACACATGCAGCCGGGATTAAGCTGCGGCACATCCCGACCGGGGGAGGGGGCCCGGCGCTGACCTCCCTTCTGGGAGGACATGTGGATTGCGCTTCCATCGGGCCGAATGTGGCCATGTCGCAAATCAAGGCCGGAACCCTGCGCGTCCTGGCCTGCTGGGGCGACAAGCGGATACCCGCCATGCCGGACGTGCCCACGCTGAAGGAATTGGGATATAAAGACGTTGAATTTTACATCTGGTCGGGATTCTTTGCCCCCGCAGCTACCGCTCCATCAGCGATCAAAGTTTTGCGCGAAGCCACCCGCAAAGCCGTAGCCTCTCCCGAGTTCAAATCGGCCATGGAAAAGATGGACACCCCCATTTTCTACCTGGACGCCGACGATTTCCAGAAGTTCTGGGATCAAGATGCCAAGCGACTGATCGCAGGGGTCAGGCAGATCGGGAAAGTCGAGTAAAAAGCATTAACCACAGAGAGGGCAGAGGTCACACAGGCCTAAGAAATAAAGATGCCTAAAAGTAGGGGCGATTCATGAATCACCCCTGCTATGGCCTTAAATGCCTAAAATTTGGGCAACAAAGATTTTTGTAATTTCCTAAGCAATAAAAAGGATAAGGATATAAGGGAATGGCGAGGTAAGGAAGGGAGGATTTATGCAACGCGTGGGCTTCATCGGGATCGGTATCATGGGATCGCAGATGTCGCGACGAATTCTGGGGGCCGGATATTCATTGATGGTCTGGAACCGCACAAAGGATAAGGCGAAAGATCTGTTAGCGGCAGGAGCTACCTGGGGAAATTCCCCAAAGGTCTTGGCTCAATCCTCCGATATTGTGATTACGATGGTCACAGATTCCAAGGCCTCAGAAGAAGTCTCTTGTGGAGCGAATGGAGTGCTGGAGGGCGCGCATCCGGGCCTGGTCCTGATTGATATGAGTTCCATCGCACCCGAAATGTCCAGGTCCATCGCCGAACGGGCCAGAGCCAAAGGCATCCCCATGCTGGATGCGCCGGTGACGGGAAACCCCAAAGTGGCCTCCGAGGGCAAGCTGGGGATTATGGTCGGGGGGCCGAAAGAAACCTTTGAAGCCTGCCTTCCCATTTTCGAAAAAATGGGGGTCAAGATCATTCATGTGGGGGAAAATGGGAAAGGGACGACTCTCAAACTGATCAACAACCTGGTCATGGGCGTGGCCATTGAGGCGGTGGCCGAAGCTCTGGTATTAGCCGCCAAATCTGGAATCGACCCCCAGAAAGTGTTGGAGATAACTTCCGTAGGAGGAGCCCGGACCGGCGCGATGGAGGTCCGGGGGCCCTGGATGATCAATCACCAATTTTCACCTCATTTTTCCGTCAACAATATGTATAAGGATCTTTCCTCGGCTATGAAGCTGGCTGAAGAGGTGGGGGCGTCGCTGCCGGCGACCAGCATCGCCCGGGAAATCCTGCGGGCGGCAAAGTCGCAGGGCAAAGGGGACCTGGATTCGGCGGTCGTTGTTACCGTCCTGGAGGCTATGGCCAACAAGGAGCTAAAGGCAAAAACTTAGCTGCATCTCTACTTCCCCCTAAATATTGCCCCTCAGGTCTCCCTGGAACCATTCATTGGAACGAATGCTTTGGTTGATAGGCTTCACATCGGAAATCATTGGGAGCATCTTCCTGGTCCATTCTATTAAGGGTACAAAGAATACCCTCCGTAATCCCTATTCACGAATTAATGCGTCCGGAAGACTTCCGAGGACTTCCATGGAGAAAAACTCGCCTTCTATGGGGTCAACATTTATTTCCCCCCTGCTCATCTTCCTGAATTCCCATCTTGGATAGGTCACGACTGCTCTCCGGGAAAATTTAGGTCGTATGCCCAAGTTAAATTTGTAAGCTTGAGCCTTTTGTCCTTGCATATCCCCATTCCTTCAGAAGAAATGTGAGATTTGGATCCCAAGGCTTCTTAGTCTCCTAGCCTCTCCACCGTTTCAAACGAGCTTCGCATTCTTTCCTTGGCAACCAACCTCCCTTTTCCAATATTTTCTCAAGAGAGACTGCCGCTTCAAGGGAACTCAGAATATGGTGATCAATGAGTCTATCTAAAACCCATAGCGAACCATAAACCTGCAATCCTTCATCCTTTGCTGCTCTTCGAAGGGAATCATCTCCAGTAACCAAAGGACAGGAATTCAGTTTGGCCAACACAAGGGCAAATAGATCATTGGTAGAAGGTTTCCGGTAGCGTGCCCTGAGTGCGAGGACCTGCTCGACCCCTTCTTTCCCCAAAGGCAAAACAGAATACCCGATTTTGACCAGCTCTTCTCCCGGCGGATTAATCAGCTCTTCGATAATAACATCCGGCAAGACCAAATCATAGGGAAGTTGGAGAGCTTTTTCAAGAAGACCACCATTGAAAAGGTCGATACAGACTGTTGTGTCGAGGACAAGTATCTTTTTAGGCAAGTGCTACCCGCAACCCTCTACGAAACTCATTGAAAGGTTGGCCGACCATTTCCGCCGCCCTAACCGGAGAAACCAGACCCTCCGTCACCGCCTGCAGCAGGAGCCTATTGAAGCGTTCCGGCTTTTCGGAGGGAACTTCATATCCGGGTTCCTTTCGATACCATCCTTTAGCCCGAAATGAACGGAACAAATCAGCTGCCCGACTCTCCGAAAAAATAGAAAGATCTTTTGCCCGATAGATCCATTGCTGCATGCTCATGCCATATTTTTTCTTGAGCATGACCAATTCACCAAGGTCAATCGTATGCCTTTGCTTTCCAAGTTCCTGATACACGACCCCCTCGGGGACAAGAAAGGCACCCGAGAACCGAAATGCCGCCTTTTCTTCATCAACATTTGGGGATACTTTCATGATTAAATGGCCGAGTTCGTGAGCTAAACTCGATCGCTGCCGATCACCCGGGAGCCCCTTCTTTACCAGAATAACGGGAATCTTCTCGTTTGCCCAGCATGAGAGCCCATCAAATTCCCGCTCTCCTTCGAGCATGACAACCTTTACCCCGTGATCTTCAAGCGCCTCCGTCAGGTTCTCGATAGGATCGACTCCAAGGACCCAAAGCTTTCGCAGAGCCCCAGCCAGGACTTCGACATCGTTCATTTTTCTGATCATGCATTGGTCAGGATTGGGAAGCTTAACGCCTATAAATCTGTTATCCGGGAAAAAGGATTCAACTTCCAAGTATCTCTCTACCCATTCTTGTGCCTTTGCTCGCATGGATTGAAGATGCTTCGAAGAGACAGCAAGTCGTTTTCTATAGGCAGGTTCGCCAATGGTCACACGAACGGAGTCGGGCCGAAAGAAATACTCAACCTTAATACCCAAGGCCTTTGCCAGATGAATCAATACGTCTGAGCCAGGCGTTGATTTACCGAGTTCATACTTGTGAATGACCTGGGCGCTGACGTAATTCCCCATTTTCTCAGCAAGTTGCCTTAAGGAAAAGCCTGCCGAAATGCGCGCCTGTCTTATCCGATCACCAATCATGGGATAGCCTCCTTGGTTGACAAATTATCTAAATTATAATATTTTGTCAACTAAATGTCAATAGAAAAGGAGGTTAAAAAGATGGCGACGAATCCGCCAAAAGGCGATGGTCATCGACATGGGGCTGTGCGGGACCGATCCCAGATGTTTAACCCAAAAAACGATCGATGGGTAAAACGGGATTCTGAAACCGGCAAGTTTATGGACCAAAAGACCAATCGCGACCCATTTAAAGTAGTGCGGAAGGAAAAGTAAGCTCAACCATTTTAGACAAGCCCGCAAATTCTCTCCCAGGCTTTCGGGCACAACGTGGCGGGTTCGGTACTCTACATATATGCTTTCCCCTCTTTTTCTTTTAGGCCCCGGAAGGCTTCGCCGGAGAAATCGAATCTATCAATGTCCATTGAGGCGACGCTGTAATGAGACTCTTCATTTTGTTCTCCGTGTCTTTCCCTTCTTGATAAAATTCAAAAGAAGGGTCTTGACGCTCTCTTTCGGACGCCACTCGTCAAATTCTGAAGGTAGCAGGGAAAGTACTTCCTCACCCATCATGTTGTAAAGATCATAGGTCAGATCCAGTTGTTGAACCACATCGATATAGCGAAGAAGCGTTCCCGGCTTTCTGGTGATTCCTCCCGGGCCATATTTAGGCCTCCCTAAGCGAGAGTCAAAATACAGCATGTTCGCCGCTTCGATAACCCCTTGATTCGTAACAAATCCCTGCCGGGAAGAAAGCTCCTCGTAATATTTGCTGGTCTTGTCTAATGGACCATAAAGTAGCAAAGGTGCCCGTTCGCCGTGCAGCCTGTAAATATTGTAGGGACCGTAGAGGAGATGCCGATAATACCTCCGAAATTCCGGGTCCAGGATATGACGGCTGTCTTGACCCGGAATTCTCTTGCCGGAATTATTCATTGGACACACTTGGTAGAAATAAAATAGAGAAAGCCAGCTCCAAAGGCCGATATTGGATTCGATCTGGGAAGCGGGGAGGGTACTGAATTTTTCGTGGAGATATTTGGCCATTTCGAGTTTATCTTTGAATACGCGCCTCTCAACCTCCAATTCTCCTCTCAGCCTTCCAGAATACTCCGAATCGGTCAATATCTCCCATGGAGGCTGTCCGGTTGACGCCTCTCGAAGATCCGCCAAATAAAGTTTGAAAGTCTGGAGGCCCTTTTCGTTAAGGACTCGAACGGCATAGGCCATTCATCATTCTCCCATTTTTTGGGCTTGAATAAATTTTTCCATAAGCTGATGAGACTCACAGAAAGCTTCGACCACATCGTCAATCCATCTTAGCTTCTCCTGGAGGATGGGTTCAGACTCTCCGGTGGGCGGCAATGACCTTTTGCCTAGAGCCCCGGCCGCAAAACTGAGCCAACGGCTCATCCAGTCGTCTGGGTCCGTATCCGGGTCCGTATGGTTCTCCTCCACAATGATTTTGCAGAGAATTTGACGGACAACTTCTGGGTAGACCAAGGAAAGGAAAAAAGTATCTGATCTCGCAATTTCCCGAATATTCTCAACCCGGCTGTTCAATTGCAGGCTGGGCCAGTCACTGGCTAGATCGAGGCGCCAAATGGACTTGCCCAGGTCCACGAAATCCACCGGGAGGAGGGATAACCGGTCCGAAGATTCTTCGTCTGGACGCTGGGGAATAATCCGATCGGCGACGGCCAGCAGCCGCCCTTTCAGGTCGGTAACCTTGGTGCGGAAAAGAACCAATGCCCGGGGATCAAGACCTTCTAAAATACAATTCTTTATAGAATTCGGATTTTGAATCGTTCCGCAGGAAAAGCGCCTAAAGAAGGCTCTTCGGTAAGCTTCGATAAAAATATGGGCATTCCCAGGAAGGGAAAGTCCTTCCAGATTAGGGGTGGCATCAAAAGCCAGTAGACCATCGGCGGTTTGAATCAAACGGATCAGTACTTTGGATCGGGGGATTTTCTTGCGCCCCGTGTAATTAAACCTTCGGATCATGGATTCACATCGAATGAGGTAGTGGTTCGGATTTTTAAATCGCGGTTGGAATCAAACCCCGTAATGTTTAATTGAAAATCTCTTTTTTCCAGCACCAAATAGAGAATATTGGGCCGGGGGTATTGGATTTGTAACCCGATACCCTTGACTTTAATCGGAGGTTTGTCTAGCTCAAAATCGAGAATCCGATATTTTTTGAAGGGGTTTCCCTCCCGGACGTCATACGCCATTTCAAGGCTGATTTCTTTAGGCAAAATCCTGGCGGCAGGATGGGCGGTCAGACGGAAACCCTGTTTGGTCTTATAGATTTGGAAGTATCGATCTCCGGTAATTTCATTCGGGGGTCTTTGGCCTGGCTCAAAGCCGCGCTTTTGGGTTGGTCTGCCCGGGGTAGCCCCAGGTTGGTCTTCTTTCGGAAGATCTACATAGAAAAGATCCTTAAGAACTTTAAGGTCTCTTCCTTCAGCGGGCCGGGAAAGAATCTTGGCAATCTCCCTCGGGCTGTTTTTTACATAGCGCAGACAAGAAGGACCCCGATCATAGCGGCCTCTGAATTTCGGGGATCTTTCTTGCCATTCTGTATGGGCCGGATTCTCAGAATCTCCAAGCATTTTGGAGAGGGGTCGGTCAGAGACCGAAACGATAACTCGTATACCTTTCTGTCTGAGGGAAGATATCCCGGTTATGGTAACTCCATCCCGCAAGAAATAATCCTCCCCCTGGTCAAGATAAGGATCTCGCTCCATGATGACCTTAAACGAGGAATGCTGAATATCTCCCTCCATCCCTTTAACCCATAAGGGAACAAGCAGAGCCAGCCGTTTCCCGTTATCGAAATCCTCTCGCAGACCCTTTAGTTGCTCTTTCCCAAACAGGATTTCCTCCCATTTGGGAGCCTGATCCATCGCCGGTTCCGTCAATTTCCCATAAATTTCTGGAGATAATCCGATAGACCACTTGGCGAGATCCAGCCTCCGAAGGACCGTATCTTTATCAGGCCAGTCAGATAGGGTTACATATTGGAAAATGCTTTTTGCATCTAAGATCTGTTGGCTCTGTCCAAAAGCTACAATCACCACAAGGTCTTCGGATAATATGGGGAAGAAATATTGATTTATGACCGCTTTTAGGATTGCTTCCGGTTTGATTTCTTTATCGGGAAAAGGAATGGCTACCGATAACCCGGGTTCGTCCTTCCTGCGGATTGAAAAGTCCCGGCAGAATTGTTCTGTTCGACCAGGACCTTCGACGGGCAGGGCAAAGTCCCCTTCAAAATACCCGTAATACCCATAAGGAGAGTATTTGACGCCATCAGACCTATGGATCTTTAGAACCGACTGGCCCATCAGCAGTTTTTGCGATTCCCCCAGGCGGATGGTCAAACCAAAAAAAGAATTGATCCTCGATGCGGCCTGGAAAACGGTTTTTCCCAACCCCCATCTTCCCCGGGCAGTCGTTCCTTCCACCGCCCGGCCTATGTTTCGCCAGAAATAGAAGAAGTCGTTTTTGTTTTCCCGGCCTCCACTGTCCTCGTCCTCGCGGGTGTCTCCTTCCAGCCCTCGAGTTCCAAAATCTTCAATAAGAAGAAAGTCCATCGGTTCGGTTAACTCAACTCGTTTCTGAACGCCGCTATTTTCAGAAGCTAAATGGGTTCCAAGCCCCCTCAGGTAGTTTTCGCTTGTGGGTGGCCGCAAATATTGGTCGGATGAGGGAAGAGAGATAAAGATTTTGACTTGTTGGCCGGGGATGGCGGCGTCAAGGGAATTCTGGATCGCTTCCCGGATCAATGCGTCCGAGAGACTTTCGAGAACCTCCGTGGAGAAAAACTCCCCTTCTATGGGGTCAACATTTATTTCCCCCCTGCTCATCCTCCTGAATTCCCAACTCGGGTAGGTCACGGCTGCTCTCCAGAAAAAGGAAAGTCATGTGCCTGAATCAAATTTTCAAGCCCGCCCCCAAGGCCGGTCAGGGATTTATTCCCTAATCCAGAGTGAATATGAAAATGAAGGATTCGCATACATAATTCGGTAGCCAGCTTCCTTCGGCCGCAGGCAAGTATACGATGAAATGTGTGTAAAGCTATTTGTATGTTTGTAGAATGGCCTTCAAAACCAAACTATCCTTTTACCAATCAAGAATTTTTTTAATATATTTTCCTTCTTGACGCAGGAGGGGATAATCTCTTTCCAAGTCTTCCCAGTTCTTATCCCGGACATCGGGAATCTCTTTCAATTCAGTCTGCGTCAGAAGATACCCTGTCATTGAAACCTTCTTTTTTCTGAAGGATTTCTGCTTGCTTACCTCCTCCAAATCCCTGAGGGCGTCCATCTTATCTGTATTGCCGGCAAGCCCCCCGTGATGCAGCCCATGGGGTTCTATGAATTTAATTTCCTTAAGGTAAACCCCCGGCTCTGCCGGGGGACTCACAGCGTTCGACATTTCCGGGAATATTCCGACCTTTCAGATTCTAAGATGGAAAGATCGGTTGAGGATCTTGCTATGTAGT
>Ga0187849_1004067_pt1 | contig 12389 bp, 10 predicted proteins | sample June2016WEW_4_10_2_FD_132412 | JGI IMG/M metagenome (GOLD analysis project Ga0187849, IMG submission 132412) | Peatland microbial communities from SPRUCE experiment site at the Marcell Experimental Forest, Minnesota, USA - June2016WEW_4_100 | ecosystem: Environmental > Terrestrial > Soil >... | reverse complement strand
ACTTGGAGCGCTGCTTGTGAAAAATGCCTTTCACGCCATTCGTCGGCGCATGGATCCGGAAGTTTATGGCGGCGCGCCGCTGCTCGGTTTCAACGGCATGGTGTTCAAGGCGCATGGTTCGGCGCGCGAACGCGCCGTCGCCAGTGCGTTGCGCGTGACAGCCGAAGCCGTGCAGCATCAGGTTAATCAAATCATCGCCCGCGAAATCGCCCGCGCGAATGAAAAATTGGCTGCTGTGGAAATTTCACCGCCGGTTCCTGTTCCCGCATGAGTGCCTTGTCCACCGTCAAATTCAAAAACCCGCGCGCCCGGTATAATTTCCAGGGTCGCACCTGTTCCATCACCGGCGTCGGCTCGTATGTGCCGGCGAAAATTTTGACCAATGCCGACTTGGAAAAAATGGTGGATACATCGGACGAGTGGATCACGACGCGCACCGGCATCAAGGAACGACGGATGGCGGCGAAGGACGAATTCACGTCTGACATGGCGATGAAAGCGGCGCAACGTGCGATGAAAATGGCTGGAGTCACCGCCGAACAAATTGAACTCATCGTTGTTGCGACAATCACCCCGGACATGCCGTTTCCGGCCACGGCATGTCTGGTGCAGCAAAAAATTGGCGCGCGGCGCGCAGCGGCTTTTGACCTTGAGGCGGCATGCTCCGGTTTTATTTACGGTTTGGAAATCGGGCAACAATTCATCACGTCACGCACCTACGACACGGTGCTCATCATTGGCGCGGAAAAACTTTCTTCGATTGTGGATTGTACCGACCGCAACACCTGCGTGCTGTTTGGCGACGGCGCCGGCGCAGCGGTTTTGCAACATCGTCCCAACGCCCACGGCTTGTTGACTGCGGTGATAGGCGCGGACGGTTCAAAGGGCAATTTAATCCACATGCCCGGCGGCGGCAGCCGTTGCCCGGCGACAATGGATTCGGTTGCTGCAAAACTTCACTATCTGCAAATGGATGGGCGCGAAACGTTCAAAAACGCCGTTCAGGCAATGTGCACGGCGGCGAAGGAGGCGTTGCGGCGTTGTGAACTCGACATCACCAAAATCAAATGTGTCATCCCCCATCAGGCGAATCGGCGGATCATTGACGCGGTGGGGGAACGGCTTGGCGTCACACCGGTACAAATGTTCATCAATTTGGATCGCTACGGCAACACGTCGGCGGCGTCGGTGGCCATTGCATTGGACGAGGCAGTTTCATCGGGAAAAATTCAGCGTGGCGATTTGGTCTTGCTCATCGTTTTCGGCGCAGGCCTGACGTGGGGAGCAGCGGTCATTGAGTGGTGAATGCGGTCATGTGGGATTGGATTGTTGGCTGCTGACGGGCAATCCGAAAGGAGGGGATAAATGAGGATAAAATACCCGCTGGGCGATTCGCCTAAGTTTTGCTGTATTTATATTGTTTTTTATGTTGCTTTTCGGTGGGATTTGGAGGTAATATAGGGGTGGATTTAAGGTGCTAGTTTAACAGTGTCTTTATGAGTGCAAGAAAACTCGGGAACGACGATTCGTTTCGACAACACATCACGGTAAAAGCGCGGCAGACCAGCCTTGAACTTTCCGCCGATTCAGTTGTTATCCGCAAAAGTGGCGTCGAATTTCGTAGTCCAGTGCCATTTAATCCATGGACGGAAATGACGGTCGGTTTGCAATCACCGCGCGATGAAAACTGCGCCCGGTGCAATGGCGTAGTCGTCGCCTGTTCCGGCAACAAACACACTGGCTATTACATTTCGATGGTCTTCACGGGCCTGACCAAACAGAGCCAGGCGCGGTTGAATTCGATGGCGGGGTCGGAACTGGGCCTGTAAGCGGTCATTCATTTCCGGGCGGGAGCGGTTGGGATTGCCCGGCCAATGTCGGCAAAAACCGAAACCGGCCGGTTCGGGTGGTTTATTTTTTCCTCAAGCGTCATTTCAGATTGATTCTTGGTTGGGAACTGAATAACTACAACCATGCCAATTCAACTTCGCGACAAATCACAATGCAAATACGACCTGATTGCGCTGGGCGAAATCATGCTCCGGCTCGACCCGGGCGAGGGCCGTATCCGCTGCGCCCGTGAATTCAAGGCTTGGGAGGGCGGCGGCGAATACAACGTCGCCCGCGGCCTTCGGCGGTGTTTCGGTTTCAAAACCGCTGTTTGCACGGCGTTCGCTGACAATGACGTCGGCCATCTCATCGAGGATTTTATTTTGCAAGGCGGCGTGGACACCGAGTTCATCAAGTGGGTGCCGTTTGACGGCGTGGGCCGAACGGTGCGCAACGGATTGAATTTCACCGAGCGCGGTTTCGGCGTGCGCGGCGCGGTGGGCGTTTCCGACCGCGGCAATTCCGCCGCCAGTCAACTCAAACCCGGTGATTTTGATTGGGACCACATTTTCGGCAAGCTCGGCGTGCGCTGGTTGCACAGCGGCGGCATTTTCGCCGCGCTTTCCGGGACGACGGCCGCGTTGACCATCGAAGCGGTAAAGGCCGCGAAAAAGCACGGCGTGACCGTCAGTTATGATTTGAACTACCGCCCGTCGCTCTGGAAATCGATCGGCGGCCAGCAACGTGCGCAGGAGGTCAACAAGGAAATCGCCAAATACGTGGACGTGATGATCGGCAACGAGGAGGATTTCACCGCGTGCCTCGGTTTTCAGGTCGAAGGCGCTGATGAGAATCTGCTGCACATCGACGTGACCGCGTTTAAGAAAATGATTGAGGCGGCGGTAAAGGCATACCCGAATTTCAAGGTTACCGCTACCACGCTGCGTGCCGCCAAAACCGCGACCATCAACGACTGGAGTGCGATCTGCTGGATGGACGGAAAATTTTGCGAGAGCCGGAAATATCCCGACCTCGAAATTCTCGACCGGGTCGGTGGCGGCGACAGTTTCGCCAGCGGCTTGATTTACGGCTTGATGACCACCGGCGACCCGCAAAAGGCGGTGGATTATGGCGCGGCGCACGGTGCTCTGGCCATGACCACGCCCGGCGACACTTCCATGGTATCGAAGAGCGAAGTTGAAAAACTGATGAAAGGCGGCGGGGCGCGCGTGCAACGGTAGTTGTTGCAAAAAAGGCGCGGATTTTGTCCGCGCCCTTCTCCTTTTCAATGGAATTGTTGTTACCGCTGGATGCGGGCCGAGCCGCCTTTGGCGAAGGTCTTCACCTGCTCCACCGTCGCCATCGTCGTGTCGCCGGGGAACGTCGTCAGCAATGCGCCGTGCGCCCAGCCCAGCTTCACCGCCTGTTCCGGTTCCTCGCCCGTCAGCAGGCCGTAGAAAAATCCCGACGCGAAGCCGTCGCCGCCGCCGACACGGTCATAAACATTCAATTCAGCCGTCGGTGCAGTGTAGGTCTTGCCGTCAATCCATGCCACGGCGCTCCAGCTATGATGATTCGTCGAATGAACTTCGCGCAGCGTGGTGGCCACAATCTTGACCTTCGGATATTTCTTCACCACTTGGTCCATCATCCCGAAGAACACGCTCGGATCAAGTTTGGACTTGGCGACCACGTCCGGTCCTTTCAAGCCGAGACCCTTCTGCAAATCCTCCTCGTTGCCGACCAGCACGTCGCAATTCTCGACGATGTTTTTCATGACCGCCACGGCCTTTTCCTGGCCGCCCCAAATGTCCCAAAGCTTCTGGCGGAAGTTCAAATCGAACGACACGATCGCACCCGCCGCTTTTGCTGCCTTCATGGCTTCAACAATCACTTGGCCGGTTGTCTCCGACAGCGCCGCAAAAATGCCACCGCTGTGGAACCAGCGCACGCCCTGGCCGAAGATTTCCTTCCAGTTGAAGTCGCCGGGCTTGAGCAGCGAGCCGGCTTCGTTGCAGCGGTTGTAGAACACCACCGGCGCGCGCACGCCGTAGCCCCGGTCGCTATAGACCGTGGCGTGGTTCGGGCCGCGCACGCCATCGTGCTTGAACCGTTTGTAGAACGGTTTCACGCCCATCGCCCGCACGCGCTCGGCAATCATGTCGCCGATGGGATAATCCACCATCGCCGTGACGATGCCGGTGTTCAGGCCGAAACAGTTCGCCATGTTGGCCGCGCAGTTGAATTCGCCCCCGCTGACATGGATTTTGCATTCTGTCGCCTTGCGAAAGGGGATAATTCCCGGATCGAGCCGATGTACCAATGCGCCCAGCGACACAAAGTCCAGTGCGCCACTCTCACGAATCTGCAGACCATACTTCATTCTATTTTCCTCACGATTTAAGATTTTTGACCATATCATTTCCCAAACAAAATTCTCAAATGCCTGGGAGGCTTAATTGCCTTTCAACTTAATTAGCAAAAGCGCCGGGGCTTGTCTGCAAAAAAATGAAATTGTGATTTATAAATCCAAACCGGTTTTCGGGGAAATTCCTTTACAATCCCGCAAGCCTTTGGAAAAATTCCAAAAGTTTTCGGACGCGGATTGAAACTGATTTAAAACCGCTCAATGCTTAAGTCGGGGGAATTGTGTCTCAAAGCGTTGGCAGCCACAGCTTGAGTGGTGTAAGATAGACAAAGTTTATGCTGTATTTCGAACGTGGTTCTGTGGCAGACAGGCTATCGCTGGACGACCTGCGCAAGGGGCTGTTCCAGGCCCTCGACCGACTCGGCCCGCGCAAGCGGGTGCTGGTCGTTCCGCCGGATTTTACCCGGTTCCATTCGCAGGCGGGCGTGTTGACCAAACTCATTTACGATTACTACGGAGAGCATTTGACCGATGTTTTGCCCGCGTTGGGCACGCATACGCCGATGACGCCGGCGCAAATCGCGGAGATGTATGCCGGTGTGCCGCCGGCGCTGTTCCGGGTGCACAACTGGCGCACGGGCATCGCCACCGTCGGCGAAGTGCCGGGAGAATTTGTAAAAAAGGTCTCGGGCGGCGCGGTGGATTTCCCCTGGCATGCGCAACTGGCCAATCTCATCTGGACGGGCAAACATGATTTGATTCTGTCCGTCGGCCAGATCGTCCCGCACGAAGTCGCCGGCATGGCCAGTTACAACAAGAACATCTTCGTGGGCACGGGCGGTCAGGAAGGCATCAACAAAAGCCATTTTGTCGGCGCGGCCTACGGCATGGAGCGGATGATGGGGCGGGCGGACACGCCGGTGCGGCGCATTCTCAACTACGCCTCCGAGCATTTCACGAAGCATCTGCCCATCGTGTATGTGCACACGGTGGTGGGGAACGACGCCAAGGGCAAACTGTGCGTGCGCGGTTTATATGTGAGCGACGACGGTTCCGGTTTCGACAAGGGCGCGGCGCTTTCGTTGAAGGTCAATTTTGAGATGCTCGACACGCCGCTCAAGAAGGTGGTCGTCTATTTGGATCCCGGCGAGTTCAAGAGCACGTGGCTGGGCAACAAGAGCATTTACCGCACGCGCATGGCCATGGCCGACGGCGGCGACTTGATTGTGCTCGCGCCCGGCGTGAAGGAATTCGGCGAAGACACGGAAATTGACCGGCTCATCCGCAAATACGGCTATCGCGGCACGCCGGCGACGCTGGCGGCGGTGAAGGCCAACGCCGAGTTGCAGAACAATCTCAGTGCGGCGGCACATTTCATCCACGGTTCGTCGGAAGGCCGGTTCAACATCACTTATTGCCCCGGCCACCTCACGCGGCAGGAAATCGAGAGCGTCAACTTCCGTTATGCCGACCTGAAACAAATGACACAGCGTTATGATCCGGCCAAACTCAAGGACGGCTGGAATACGATGTCTGACGGTGAGAAAATCTTTTACATTTCGAACCCCGCACTCGGGCTGTGGGCGTATCGGGGACGATTTAAGGACTGACCAAACAAACCAACCAGAGAGGAAAAATCAGGATGAACGTTCCATTCAAGGTAAATTTGCAGGACAAGGTGGCACTCGTGACGGGCGGCGGCGGAGTTTTGTGCGGCACGATGGCGCGGGCGCTGGCGGAATGCGGCGCGAAGATTGCCGTGGCGGATTTGAAACAAGAAGCCGCGGAAACCGTGGCGGCGCAAATCCGCAAGGAAGGAGGTGTGGCCATCAGCATCGCGTGCAACGTGCTGGAGAAGGCCAGCCTCGACGCGGTCAACGACAAGGTGAAGAAGGAACTCGGCCCGGTGGACATCCTCATCAACGGCGCCGGCGGCAACCATCCCAAGGGCACGACCAGTCTCGAATACCTGCGCAAGGAAGACATCTCCGGTGCAGCCAAGGAACTGATAACGTTCTACGATCTCGACCCGAAAGGCATTGAATTTGTGTTCGATCTGAACTTTATTGGCACATTGCTGCCGACCCAGGCGTTCACCCGCGAGATGGCCGGCAAAGGCAGTGGCATCGTCATCAACATTTCCTCGATGAACGCGTTCCGGCCGCTGACAAAAATCCCGGCCTATAGCGGGGCCAAGGCGGCGGTCAGTAATTTTACGCAATGGCTGGCGGTGCATTTCTCGAAGGTCGGTGTCCGCGTCAACGCCCTTGCGCCCGGCTTTTTCATCACGGACCAGAATCGCGCCTTGTTGACCAAGCCGGATGGTTCATTGACTCCCCGCGCAAACACCATCCTCGCACACACTCCCATGGGCAAGTTTGGCGTGCCCGAGGATCTGGTCGGCGCGCTGTTGTGGTTGACTTCGGACGAAGCCTCCGGTTTTGTGAACGGCGTGGTGATTCCGATTGACGGCGGCTTCGCCGCGTTCAGCGGGGTTTAGGCTGTTGCTCATAGAGAGACGCAGCAAAACGATTCAGGCGCGGGCTTCGGTCCGCGCTTTTGTTTTGAGCGTAGACAATACGTTGACCGTTTCCGCCGCCTGTTCTATGTAGTCCCGCAACGCGGAACAGAGGGTGGACAAAAAGCTCAACCCGACGAGCCGTAACAGGCGAAGCCGGGACACAAAACAGACTTTTCAGGCCGCGGCTTTTTCTTCGATATCAGCCGGCTTTAGCGCCGGGGCAAGCAGGTGGGCACAGAGAAGGGTAATCAGGTAGGTCACCCCGGCGACGACAAAGACCGGGACATAATTGCCGGTCTCACCATGCGCGATGGCGGTCTTGCGCACCAGTCCCACCCAGGTGAAAAGCAGAATACCCGCTGCCGAGCCGGCAAATCCGGCCAGACCGGTCACCGAACCCACCACGCGGCGTGGAAACATATCACCGGCCAGGCTCATGACGTTGCACGACCAGGCTTGGTGCGCCGAGCAGGCCAGCGCAATCAATCCCACCGCCACCCACTGCGAATCGGTGAAGGCGGCATAAATCACCGGCACAATTGCCGAAGCACAGATGAGCATGGTGATTTTGCGGGCTTTGTTGAGAGACCAACCCCGCCTCATGAAATGACCGGAAAGCCAGCCGCCGCCGACGCCGGTAAACGTGGCCGCCACATAAATCAGCGCGACGGGCAGGCTGCGGGATTTCAGGCTCAGACCAAACCGGTCGGCGAAAAATAGCGGTGCGCCGAACAGGTAAAACCACCAGAAACAGTCGGTCAGTTTGACGACGGCAAACGCCCACATCTGGCGGTGCGGGAGCAGCTTGCCCCAAGGAATCTTGACCGTGGGTTCCGGCGGGTCGCTGTTGATGAGGGCCAGTTCTTCGGCTGAAACTTTCGGATGTTCGTGGGGTTTGCCATACATCAGCAGCCACGCAATGATCCAGCCAAGGTCGAAGATGCCGGTAATTAGAAAGGCGCCGCGCCAACCGAGCGTATGGCCGCCAATCGTGATCCCCGCCATCAAAGGCATCAGCAAGGGCAGGCAGAAGGGCACGATGATGCTGCCAATATTCGAGCCAGAATTTAAGAGCGCGAAGGCCAGCGCGCGTTCGCGCTTGGGAAACCATTCGGCATTCGCCTTGTTCGCCGCCGGGAAATTGCCGCCCTCACCCAGCCCGAGCAGGGTGCGGCAGATGAAAAAGCCGGTGACCGTGCTGACCAGAGAATGGCTCATGGCGGCCAGTCCCCAGAAGATGCAAAGCAGGGTGAATCCCCAACGCAATCCCATCACATCCATCAGCCGGCCGGCGAGAATGTTGCTGACGGCGTAGGCGGCCTGAAAGACCACCTGCATGTACCAGTACTGGTCCTGGGTCCAGCCGATTTTGTCCTGAAGCTCGGGCGCCAGATTGGCAAATACACCCCGGTCCATGTAATTGGCCGTGGTGACCCAGAACAGAAGACCGCAAATGGTCCAACGATATTTACTCACAAGCGGTGCGGGTGAATTGGGAGGATTCATAAAGCAGGAGTTTTGATTTAAAATGACCGATGCATCAAGCGTTGAAATCATCCTACGGTCTTGCAGGAGTCAACATGAGGAGTCTCTGACTTTTGGCGAATGCGAAGAAATGTGAGACTCGTTACCTCGTCTCCTACAATAAAAAACCCGTTGAAGTGCTTCCACGTCAACGGGCTTTTTGTCTGCGATTCAGCGCAAATTACAGATCGGTGATCGGCTTGTGCCGGGGCACGAGGATTTTCATGATCGCCCAGGCGATGAGATAGCTCAGGGCGCAAACGATGAACATGATGAGGTAGGCGGTTTGTGGGTGACTCTTAAAAGCATCGGTGAGCGTGCCGGCCAGCATCTGCACTATCACGCCGCCAATGCCACCGGCCGTGGTACCAATGCCGGTGATCGAGCCGACAGCTTTCTTCGGGAACATGTCGGAAACCGTTGTGAACAGGTTTGCCGACCATGCCTGATGCGCGGCGGCACCAATGCAAATCGTCGCAACGGCGAGGGTGGCAGCCATATTCCCAAAATATTCGACGTTGCCGAAGTATTGCGTAGTCAAAACCGCCAACGGGGCCAGGGCAATGAGAAACATCGCCGTCATGCGGGCCTTATAGACCGGCCAGCCTTTTTTGATGAGGGTCATGGGAATGCTGCCGCCGTAGACGCTGCCGACGATGGCCACGCCATAGACGATGAACGTCGGCATGATGACCTGCCCCTTGGTCATGTGAAATTGTTTGATCAAATAATCCGGCAGCCAGAACAGGTAGAACCACCAGATGCCGTCTGTCATAAACTTGCCGAAAAAGAACGCCCAAGCCTGGCGGTAACCAAAAAGGCTCCACCAGGAAACCTTTCCCTTGTCCCCGTTGACTTCACCAGCCACGACTTCATCGTCAATGCGAATATAGTCGTGTTCAGCCTTGGAAAGCCGCTTCTGTTTGCCAGGCGTGTCGTAGAGCCAAAACCAGAAAATCAGCCAGAGAAAACCGGCGGCACCGGTGAGAATGAAGGCCATTTTCCATCCGCGTTCGTCGCCGAAATAAATCATGCACCACGGAACGAACAGCGCGGCTACCATCGCGCCAAAGTTTGAACCGCTGTTGAAGATGCCCGTGGCCAGGGCGCGTTCGCGCTTGGGAAACCACTCAGCAACCGTCTTGATGGACGCGGGGAAATTGCCCGCTTCGCCCACGGCAAACGCGCTGCGGATGAAAACATGCATCAGCAGCAACCGTCCGACAAAAGCATTGGCAATCCCGCAGACCGACCAGACGATGAGTGACAGGGCCAGACCCAGCTTGGTGCCAATTCGATCAATGACCCAGCCCATAACGAGTGTCATGCTGGCGTAAAATGCCGTAAAGAATGAGGTCAAGTAGGCGAAGTCAGTATTGGACCAGCCAAATCCACCGTCGGCCGCCGAACGGCAGAAATACTCCTTCAGGTAGCTGATGACCTGCCGGTCCATATAATTGAAGGTGGTGGCAAAAAACAACAGGCCACAGATGACCCAACGATAATTACTGGAAACCGGTGTGGTTTGGTTTGAGGAATTCATACGGTCGGCGGAAAATATCCCAAAAACAGATGGCGGTTCAAGTGGTAAAATCCAACTTTACAAATCACCGGCGCTCGTGTAAAGCTACCTCCATTATGTGGAAGAAAAGTTTGATGGTTTTGCCTGTGCTGCTGCTGACGGGTTGTGCCGCGACGTTTACCAATTTGACGCCGTTGCAACAATCACGCGACGCGAACAACCTTTACCCGGTCGAAGTCGCCTTCAAATCGCAACAGCAATCACTGTTATGGGAATCCATCCGTCCCTACATACTTGCCAACGGCCAGCTCTATGAAATGCGTCAGACCCCTCTTATGACCGACCGTTGGGAAGGTTTTGTGCCCGTGCCATCCGGAGTCAACGAAGTTTCTTATCGCTACAAGTTTGATTATTTCTACAACAACTTCGGCACGCCGCCCAAGCCCGGCAGCGCCTACTCGCCGGTGTATAAGTTGACAATTCTCAATCAGTAACACCGCGCTCAGTGCTTCGGCCGGAGGAGGATGGCTTTTTTATCCGAGCCTTCGACCTCGACGCTGTGTGTTTCAACGTCGTGGTCGTCCTTCAATGCTTGATGAACAATTCGCCGGTCAAAGGCGTTCAGCGGCTCCAATTCCACCGTATCGCCCCAGCGACGTACTTTTTCCGCTGCGTTCCTTGCCTTTTTCACGAGCGCTTCGCGCGCCTGCGCACGGTAACCGCCCACATCCACCATCACCTTGGGCGCGGTGGCATCCTGCTGAAAAAGAATCCGGTTTGTGATGTATTGCAGGTCGGAAAGCGTCTGTCCCTGACGTCCGATGAGCCGTCCGTCGTCGTCGGTCTTTACATCAAGCAAAAGACCTTCTTCAAGTTTATGTTCCTCAACGGTTGCCGGAAAGCCAAGCGTTGCGAGAATTTTCTCCAGAATTTCCTTCGGTTGAGCAGGCATCAGTGGGTTGAGAGTTGAGGGTTGAAAGTTACCAGTTCAGTTTTTCTTTTATTTTTTCTTTTTTTGCGGCGGCGTCAATACTGAAGCAGCGCCCGGCGCAATCGGAGCCTGGTCCATTTTCGTGAGCTTTGTCTGCGCGATGGTCAAAAGGTTGTTGACTGTCCAGTAAAGTGTCAGGCCGGACGAATAGTTATAAAGAAATAATAAAAACAGCAATGGCATGTAGCGCATCATTTTCGCCTGCGCTGGATCCATGCCCGGCGACGGCGGCGTCAGATGCGATTGCCACAGCATCGCCCCACCCATCAGCAGCGGCAACAGGTTGAATGGCAACCCTTCCGGCGTGCTGATGAACGGAATGAATGTCAGACCTGGAATCATGAACAACGTATCCGGCTTCGACAAATCCGCCACCCACAGGAAACGCGCGCCGCGCAGTTCAATCGCGCTCCGGATCATTGTGAAAAAGCCGATGAACACGGGCATTTGAATGGCCATCGGCAGGCAGCCGCTCATTGGGCTGACCTTGTGCTTGCGATAAAGCTCCCACTGCTTTTTCGTGAGCTTTTGCACGTCGTCCTTGTATTTTTCCTTGAGAGTCTTCATTTCCGGCGCGAGCGCCTGCATCCGCTTCATCGAACGCGTGCTCTTTGCCATCAAAGGCCAGAACACCGCCTTGATGATGACCGTGAACAGCACGATGACCCAGCCGTAACCCAGTTTGGTCACATCGTGCAGCCAGTTCATTCCCAACAGCAACGCCTTTGCGAAAAATCCCCAAATACTCCCGAAATTCATCACGAGGTCGGCGTGATTTTGAAATTCCTCCCCGATGCGCGCCAATGTCCGATACTCCTTTGGTCCCGCAAAGAAAACGATTTGTCGCTCAACCACCTGGTTCGTTCCCAGAGTTTGCGCCGGATAAACCAAAGCGGTTTGAATCCCTTCCGGTGATGGTGCGCCCGGCATTGGCTCGAGTGACAGGTTGACCGGGCGCGCGACGACCTGCTGCGCCGGCTGATTCGTGTTCAACATCGCGATGAGCGCGAAAAATTGATTGTGCGCCGCCGCCCAAACGACGTTGTCTGCGCCCGCGCGATATTCAGTTTTTGGGATTCTGGAAAAGAAAATCAAAGAGGTGGTATTGGTGCTGAAATACCCCAGAGCGGAGTCCTGCCCCTTCGCGCCGTTATACCACATGACGCCCTCGTTCTGGCCATTGTCATCCGGCCCCATCGGTGTCGCCGTGCCGACAACCCATTCCTGCGCGGGCAATGAAATGGATTTCCCGGATGTGTTTTCCAACCGCACAGTCGCGTTCACGAGATAATTCGAGCCGACGTGGAATTCTTTCACGATGCGCAATCCATTTGCGAAAGACTTCTCGGCGCGAACGCCATCGTCGGTCCCCGTCAATGTGAAACTGCCATCGCCAATCAGACCCGGTTCACCCAAAATCGCCAGCACCGGCACGGCGGCATGAGTATTCAACGTGGCCACGCCGTTGGCCGCCACTTCCCTTTTCCAGCGCGGTGAAACCGTCTCGGGAAAATCGAGCAGCTCCACCGATTTCAGTCCGCCACCGCGCGAAGTGAACGTATACCGCGCGCGTACATTCGTGATGACGAGCGTTTTTTCCGGCACGTTTGTGTCGAACGAAAAAATGGGCGGT
>Ga0187849_1004060_pt1 | contig 12403 bp, 5 predicted proteins | sample June2016WEW_4_10_2_FD_132412 | JGI IMG/M metagenome (GOLD analysis project Ga0187849, IMG submission 132412) | Peatland microbial communities from SPRUCE experiment site at the Marcell Experimental Forest, Minnesota, USA - June2016WEW_4_100 | ecosystem: Environmental > Terrestrial > Soil >... | reverse complement strand
GGACTGGGCTGGCCGCCTGTTGCCGTGGCGAGCAGAAATAACAACTGTAAGCCTTTGTTTTCCACCGTCAAAAAGCTTCGTCGGATACACGTCGAAGAGGCTAAACCAGACCGCAGAGTTCTCAAAAACGAAGAACTCCTGCAACACCTTCATGCGCTCAGTTGCGACGAAGCTCAGCGGAACGATGAGGCCGGCCCGGGCTGTGGTGGACACGAGCCTAACGCAACGTTCCAGCGTAAATGCGTAAAGGTTCCCGCACGCCTCGGTTGCGTACCCTTTGATGAGGTAGTCCTTCTTCACATCCTTGTACTCGACGTAGGGTGGATTGCCAATAATGGCATCGAACCCGCCGCTGTTGAGGATGCCGTAGAACTCGACGAACCAGTGGAATGGCTGGTGTGATTTCAACCACTCGGCGTAGGCACCCTTGTCGCTCGTCTTCACGCCGTATTCGCCGGCAAGGTGCCGATTGAGTTCATCTTCCAGGGTCTTGAGCCGTTTCTGGAGTTCCTCTTTGTCGGCGGCGGGCACCGAGCCGTCGCCCTCCGTCTGGAGTTGGCGGAATTTGTCGAAGGTCTGCTGGAGGTCTGCAGCTTTGACGGCGATTTTTCCCATCGCGTTCTCGAAATCCAACGTGCTGGTGACGGCCCGTTTGACTTCGTCGTAGGCGGCGTAGCCGACGAGGGTGTTGCCGGCGCGGATGTTGAAATCAATGTCCGGAAGCGGTTCGATGCCGAGGTTGTCGCGGGCCGCCTCCGGTTCAACCTGGGCGGCGAGCTTGAGGAACAGGCGGAGTTTGCAGATTTCCACCGCCTCTTCCATGATGTCCACCGCGTAGAGATTATTGAGGATGATGGATTTGAGGACGAAGTACCGCCGGTTTGAGTGCGCGTCCACGCGGGCGAGGACTTCCGTGAATTTCCTGTGGTAGTTCGGGTGCAACTTCCTGCCCTGGTCGCCCCATTCGGCGAGGAACGCCTCCATGCGGTCAAGGCAGGCCTCGTAGAGCGGCTCGAGGATGTTGAGCGCGGCAAAGATGAACGCGCCCGAACCGCCGGTGGGGTCAAGGACCGTGATGGTGGTGATGGCCTGCCAGAAGGCCATGAGCAGGTCCGGGCCTTCACAGCTCTGGATGACATCCTGCGCGAACTGGCGGAGATCGAGATTCAGCGTGATGAAATCGTTGATGTCTCTGATGGAGGATGAAGGCTCGCCCTCACCCCGGCCCTTTCCCCCACGAGCGGGAGAAATGTTTGGCGCGCCCGGTGGACTCGCCACCCAATCCGGGTTTGCCTGGCGTCCGGAGAGACGAGACCAGACTTCCCAGTAGCGCTGCCGGCGGGCGACGACCTCGCGCCAGATTTCGGTGGGCAAGGCGCAGTCGCCGGGCGCGGGTTTGTTCCACGCCTTGCGGCGTTCGATTAAGTCGGGCTTGGAGGCGTCGAGGCCGGCGGCGATTTCCGGCGGGAGCGTTTTGTCCATGCCATGCCGCACGGCGGGATAGATATAGCGGTCCGGATGTTCACGGAGCAGATCCCAAACGGTGGGGCAGGCATCCCCGCCTGCCAGCGGAGCGGGCATCTTGCCCGCCAGCCCGGCCTGGGAACGGGCGGCAGGGACGCCGCCCGAACCGGCAGGCTGGAAGCCTGCCCCACCATCGAAGGCCACCTTGCACTTGGCGCGAGCGGCGTCGAACAGGAACGGGATGACGGTGCTCTTGCTGATGTATTCGGTGATGTCCTCCTTGGTGTAATACGCCCCCATTTGTTTCTGGTTGATGTATTTCTCGAAGATATAGCCGAGGACATCGGGATTGATCTCGTTGTCAGCGCGGAGCGGGCGTTCGTCGAGATGCCACTGGTACTGATCGAAATAATCGAAGACGCGCTCGAAGGCTTGGTCGGGAATCTGGATGGCCTGGCCGTAGCGTTCTGGCTTCTCGAGCTCATGGATGTCGAACAGGCCGCCGTTCAAATAGGGGATGTTGCCCAGGAGTCTTTCGAGGTCCGGCGCGCGGTCCTTGCGGCGTTTGGCGAAGCCTTCGTGAAAGAGACGGAGCAGGAAATACCGGTAAAAGGTGTAGAACTTGTCCTTGCCCTTTTCCTGCTGGCATCGGTGGAGGCGGTTGCGGAGGTAATCGGGGTCGGCGTCGAGGAAGCCCTTGCGCTGGATGAAATAGACGAACATCAGGCGGTTGAGCATGACGGAGGCATACCATTCGCGGTCGGCCACCTCGGTGATGCCCTCGATGAACTTGAGGAAAGCTTTGCGGTGGGTGTCGAAATCACGGTAGAACGCTTTGGTGACGCGCTCGATGTCAAACGCGGCGCGGGCGCGCCCGGCTATGGTGACGGTGGACAGTTCACCCTTTTCCTCCTCTTCGAGCGAGACGTAGAGGATTTGCAGCTTCTGGAGGAGCGAGTCGCCGGGTTGGGCGCGGTTGAACTCGTGCGTGCGGGCCGAGAGCGGGCGGCCGGGTTCGCGGCGCACCCACATCCAGGATTGTTGTGCGCCTTCTCGAGTGGCGAACACGATCAGGTGCTCAAAGCTGGTCTGGGTGAGGGCCCGGTCGAGTTTTAACCGCGTTGTGTGATCGGGCAGGCAGCCCTCCGGGCGGGTACAGAGCCAGGCGGTGAAGCCGCGCTTCTCGGCGACGGCGGTGAAGGCGTAGTCGGTTTCACCGGCGCGGAGGGTGAGTTGCTGGCGGCAGGGTTCCCAGCCGAGTCCTTCGACAAATAACCTGGTGAGATCCCCAGTTTGCAGGAGCGGTCGGGCGCGGTGGAAGTCGAAGGGCATGGGGGGAAATCATGAAGGACGAAACGGAAGCCGGCGCTTTCGCCCCTGTTTCAAGGTCACAATTTGTGACCTTGGACGCCGCACCGCCTCTGCTTCGAGAATCAGGGATTCAGTGTCTGGCAGCCGGGCCACAGGACTCTTCTTCTTCATGGTTTCATTGGTTGGCCGACGAAGTCCTGCGGAGGCCTGGCCCCGGCGAATTCGGCGAGGTCCAGCATTTTCAAAGTCTTTTTCGAGAGGCGAGTTCCGTTCCTCGCGGTTTCGGGGCGGGGGCTTTGGATTTGGGTTGCGGCTCCACCAAGGCTTCGAGGTGCCCTGCGCCCTTGCAGGGCGCCTGAGCCGAGTAGGGCCGGTTTTCCCAGGGTGCTACCCTGGGCTGATATGCTGCGCGCTTTCAGCGCGTGCTCTTCGGTTAAATTGGTTGCCAGCAGAAATGTCCAAAACCCAGGCGTCAATTTCCGCACCAGTGGTGCGGAAATTGAGGAGGGAAGTTGCGGACGGATCAAGTACTTCATCCCTCATCCTTTTCTGATTCCCAGGGAGCAGATGATTATGGGTTCGCGGGCTTCGGCGTCGTCCTTGGGGATGCAGAGCCGGTCCTCCTCGTGGAGCGAGAGGACAAGAGCGACGAGCTTTTCATCACTGACGCCGGCGCGGAGCTCGCGGTTGAGCAGGTCGCGAGCGGCCTCGGTCAGCGGCGCTTCGTAGATGTCGTCAATCGCGTGATGCAGCGGTTTGATGTCGAAGAGGCTGTCCTTCACCTGGGCGGCGTAATCCTTGAGCCGCTCATAGACACGACGGCGCGCGCTGGAGGGTTTGCCGAGCTGGCCCCCAGTGGTGATCTGTTCGGTCTGGATGCCGCCCACGGCTTTTTGCACGAGGGGGTGGTGATTGGACAAACGCGGGAGCGTGGGCGTGGAAGGCTCGCACGCGGCGGCGCGGAGGATTTCGTGCTGGCTCTCGGTGACGGTGCGGCCGGCTTCGTCCACCCAGGCGAGGGCGTCGTTGCCATCGGCGGTGCGGACATAGACCATGACGCCGGATGTGGGCTGAGGGCCAGCCGCGCCAGCGGGCTTGGTGGGAATCGCGGACAGCGCCTTAGTGGAAAAGATGACGCCAGGCAGATCGGGGATGGTCTTCTTGAGCGATGGATCAGCGTCGCAGGCGTTTTTCCAAATCTGGTAGGCCAACGACGCGAGGTCCACTTCGTCATCTGCGGGATCGTCCAGGATGCCGGATTTTTCCGTGAACAGGTCGCGGATAACGGTGTCGTTCTTCTCGTCCTCGAAGAAGGTTTCGTCCGTACCGACGACTTCGGCGTTTTCGTGCAGCCGCTGGCGGACGCGCGAGCGCAGGCGGATGAGGCGCTCGACGCCATCGGCCGGCAGGAATGAATAGCAGAGGATTTGCTCCGCCTTCTGCCCGATGCGATCCACGCGGCCCGCGCGCTGGATGAGGCGGATGATGGCCCACGGCAAATCGAAGTTCACGACGATGGCGGCGTCCTGGAGGTTCTGACCTTCGCTGAGCACGTCGGTGGCGACCAGGACGCGGAGTTCCTCGGCGGGTGAAACGTAGCTGGGTGTCCCGTTGTCCCGCGCCTTGTTGCTGTCGGGGCTGAAGCGGCGGGCGTAGCTGGATGGTTCTTCGGTGTCGCCGGTGACGCCGGCTATCTGCTTGAGCCCGCGCGCCTGTAACTGCTCCGCAAGGTAGGACACGGTGTCGGCAAACTGGGAGAAGATGAGTACCTTTTGGGCGGGATGCTTTTTCGCCAGGAGTTTGTGGAGCTCGGCCAGCTTGTGGTCCAGCTCTGGCTGCCACTGGCCCGCGAGTTCGAGGATGGAGAAAAGCCGTTGGGCGTCCTGCCGGAGGTGCTGAGCGAGGTCTTCGATAAAAACGTCGGAACGCAGCCAATAAAAATTGCGGGCGTGCTCAGTTTTGAGCGTGTGGTAGCCCGCCGCCCCGGCCTCGGCAAAATCAGCCAGCGAAGCGGCGTTAATTTCGGTGGGCTTGGCGGCGGCGGCTTCGTCGTCGCCGAAGAGGGGGCTGTCGCTGTCGTGATCCTCGGTGCGGGTATCGAACAGCGCGGAGTCCTGCGTGCCAACGGGCAGCGGCAGGCCGTTCTCCAGCGCGTGGAGGTAGGTATAGTTGCGCAGAATGTGGCGACGCACCGAGAGCAGGAACGAATGGCCGCTACTTTCGAGCCGCTTGAAAAGATTGGTGCGACAGAAGCCGATGAGCCGTTTGCCGGCGCGGGAAAGATTCCCCATCACCTCGCCTTCTTCCCGAGTGGGCGGCGTGTCGGGCGTCGGCTTCAAGTAGTTGGCCAGGCCGTAGCGTGGCAGGTGCAACATGCGGACGGTGTCCACCACCTGGTCAGAGTAGAGCCGGGCGTATTGATCGTTTGGGTCGCTCTCGCGAATTCGAAACGTGAGGGTCTGCGGCTGGCGCTTGGGGAAATGGAAACGGCTGCCCCCTTCAAGGATGAGGAACCGGCGATGTTCCTTGGCCTTCGGAGCTTCGCAATTGGGACATTTTTCCTGGGTGGGCAAGAGCACGGTGGCGCAGGCAGGACATTCCGTGAAGGCGTAGTTCCGTTCGACGAAGCTGCGCGTGCGGCGCACCATGAACAGGCGCATCAGCTCGCGCCAGTCGTCGGCCTGGCCGCTTTTCTCGAAGGCGGAGAGGCAATTAACCGCACACTGATGGCGCCGGGTGAATTCGTCCGGACGGCCGTCACAGTCGCGCCGCAGGTATTCCTCGGGCCGGATGCCGACGACATCGTCAGGATTCATGAAGAGACGAAGCTGGTTGGCGAGGTCGAGGTAGGCTTTGTTGTAGGGCGTGGCCGAAACGAGGATGCATTTGGCAGCGTTGCGCGCCAGATAATCGCGCACCGCCGCCCAGCGCCGCCCCTCGCGGTTTCGCAGGTTGTGACTCTCGTCGATGATGGCGACGCGGTACCGGCGGAGCTCGGGCAGGCTATTCTGCGCCTGGGTGACCGAGACGACCTTCGCGATCAGGCGGTAGCGGTGGGCATAATCCTCCCACATGCCGACGAGATTCTTGGGGCAGAGAATGAGTGTTTCAAGGGAGCGCGGTGGGTCTTGAAAGACGCGGGCCAGCGCGGTGGCCATGAGCGTTTTGCCCAGGCCGACAACGTCGCCGAGGATAACCCCGCCGCGCCTCTCCAAATGACGGGCCGCGATGCGCACCGCGGCGGACTGAAATTCGAGCAGGCTGTCGCGCATGTCCGGCGGTATGGTGAACTCGGACAGGCCCGCGCGCGCCTCCTCCGCCAAGTGGTAAGCCATCTTGACGTAAATATGGTAGGGCGGCGGACATTCAGTCCGCGCCCAACTCTCATCGATCACCTGGATGAGTTCCTTGGTGATGTCCACGCACCACCTGTCGCTCCAGCGGTCCTTGAACCATTGCTCCAGTTTCTTGGTCGCGTCCTGGTCGAGGACGTCCACGTTGAGTTCACCCTGGTCGGACAGGCCGGCGAGTGTGAGATTGCTCGAGCCCAGAAAACCGGTGATGGGATTGTTAGGATCGGCTCGGAAACAGAGATAAAGTTTGGCGTGGAGCGTGTGCCGGAGGAAAAGCCTCACGACAACCTTCCCGGCCTTCAGTTGGGCCGACAGGCGGCGGAGGCCGGCTTCGTCGTCGTCGGTAGGGGCGCCGAAGGTGAGTTGGGCGCGAAACTCCTCCGCGAGACGCCGCTTCAAACGAATGACAGCCTGCTGGCTGATTTGATCCTCATGCGGCAACAGGCTGTAAGCGAGGCGCAGTTCGTCCTGTGCGAGCCGCTGCATTCCGACGAGGAGGCGGCATTGCGAGCCCTCGCCGCCAGTCCACCCCTCAATGAGACCGTCGATGGCCTTCCAGCCGCGCAAATTGAAGTAGCCGACGCAAAAGTCGGACCGCTGGGAGATTTGGAGTGTTTCCCGCAGCGCTGGCAGAAGGTCCGAGGCGATGTTGTCGAAGATGCGCGGCATTTGAATACTAACGGAAATCGAGTTTGTTGTCGGGCGCTGGCTTCACTGCGGAAAATGGCTGCTGTTGTCACAAATTCCCACTCAATTACAACCGCCCAGCCAATGATGATTCTAACGCGATGTTCGGGAAAGGAAAGCCATTTTTGGGGCGACCATTTTTGGGGAGAAACGCGCCGGGCGCGCGCCGGGAATGGGCTCCGGGCCGGAAGGCGAGGTCGAGCGGCTCATCCAACGCAGAGACGCCAAGATCGCGGAGAAGACATTGTTCCCAGCCCGCGACCAAGCGGGACTGCCGCGGTGCAGCGCGGCAAAGCTGCGACTAAAACTGTTTTGTGCCTCGACAGGAGCACATTCTTCTTGATTCGCAGACTCTTTTTGCCCCAGGCTCAGCGGAAACAATAAACCTGCTATGAATGGGTGGACACGACGTGATTTTACCAAGAGTGTAATCCTGGCCGGGGCGACGACTGCGCTGGGGGCGGCTCGGGCGGCCGGCGCAGCCGAGCGCGTGCGGTTGGGCTTTATCGGCCTGGGCAACCGTGGCGACCAGGTGCTGGATGCCTTTCTGAAGCATCCGGACGCCGAGGTGGCAGCCGTCTCGGACTTGTCGCCGGCTTACATGGACTCTGCCGCCAAGAAGGCCGGCACTGGGCCGCGGCAATTCAAGGATTACCGGCGGTTGCTCGAGCTCAAAGACCTGGACGCCGTGGTCATCGCCACGCCCGACCATTGGCACGCGTTGATGACGATCGAGGCCTGCCAGGCGGGCAAAGATGTGTATGTGGAGAAGCCGCTGTCGCTGCGCGTGATGGAAGGCCGGCGGATGGTCGAGGCGGTGCGGCGGCATGGGCGGGTTTGCCAGGTGGGCATTCATCGGCGCTCGGTGCCGGTGTGCCAGGAAGCCGCCGAGTTCGTGCGCAACGGCGGACTGGGCAAAGTCACGGCGGCGCGCGCGTTCCATATCCACAACGAATGGCCGGCCGGGATTGGCAATCCACCGGATGAGGACCCGCCGGCGGGCTTCGATTGGGAGGCGTGGCTTGGTCCGGCCCCGCGCAGGCCCTACAATAAGAACCGCGCCTTTTACCGGTTCCGATGGTTCTATGATTACAGCGGCGGCCAGGTCACCAACTTCGGGGTGCATTACCTCGATTTCATTCAGTGGGCGCTGGGCGCCGAAGCGCCCGTGTCGGTGACTGCCCTGGGTGGCAAGCCGGCCGAAATGAAGGACAACCGGGAGATACCCGATACGCTCGAGGCGATCTGGCAGTATCCCGGAGGCACGCTGGTTACGTTTTCCCAGTTCAACGCGACGGCGGCGCCGTGGAGCCTGCCCGGCTGCGAACTTGAATTGCGGGGCACTTTGGGCACGCTTTATCTTCACGGGGACGGCTACGAGGTCGTGGCAGACCCGATTTCACAAGATGAATTCCCGGCGCTGACGCCCCTGACGCGCCAGCAGGACTCCCGTTATCGCAAAGACGCCAAGCCGCAAATCGAGTCCAGGAGGATACGCAGTTCCTCGACGGCCGACACCGCGCCCCACGCGCGCAACTTCCTGGATTGCGTGAAAAGCCGGGCCAAGTGCAATTGCGACATCGAGATTGGCCACCGCAGCACCAGTGCCACGCTCCTGGCCAACATCGCGCTCAAGACGCACAGCGTCCTGGACTGGGACGCCCGGGCCGAGCGATTCCCGCATCATCCCGAGGCGAACAAACTGCTGAGCTGCCAGTACCGCGCTCCGTACCGGTTTCCGGAAGAAATCAAATAGCTCGTTTGTCAGCGGCCCTGGTTCGCCGGGAGCGGCGCGGAGATTTTATTTGGCATTCTCCCAAGGGGTGTGGTTAGACTGGGCCATGGCAGAAAAGAGCCTGAATGATCTCCCTCGCGATGTGCGGGCGCTTTATAATAAAGGCAACGAAGCGCTGACCCGGGAGAATATCGATTATGCAATTGACCTGTTCAACCAGGTGCTGGTGAGGGAGCCTGGTTTTTATGAGTGCCGCAAGGCGCTGCGCATCGCCCAGTTGCGGCGCTCGGGCAGCAGCGGCGGCGGTTTTTTCAAGAGGATGCTCAGCGGGGCCAGTTCGTCGCCGCTGCTCGCCAAAGGCCAAATGGCCTTGCATAAAGATGCGGCTGAGGCGCTGCAAATCGCCGAGCAAGTCCTCAACAGCGACCCGAACAGTTCGGCGGCGCACAAATTGATTGTGGAGGCTGCCACAACGCTCCAAATGCCGCGCACGGCCGTGCTGTCGCTCGAGTTGCTGGCCAAGTTTTCGCCTCGGGACAAGGACGTGGCGATCAAGCTGGCCAATGCGCTGGCGGAGATCGGAGAGGCCCCGCATGGGGAACGCATCTTGATCGAGATTTGCCGGCTTTTCCCGCGCGACGCCGAACTGGCGCAGGCGCTCAAGGATATCTCCGCGCGCAAAACCCTGGACGAAGGCGGTTATGAGGCGCTGGCCGACGGCTCCGGCTCATATCGCGATATTTTAAAGGACAAGGAAGAGGCGATCTCGCTCGAGCAGCAGAACCGGCAGGTCAAGACCGAAGACGTTGTCGCGCGGCTCATCCGGGAGTACGAGGCGCGGCTGCCCAAGGAGCCCAATAATCTCAAGCTGCTGCGCACCCTGGCCGAGCTTTATACCCAGAAAGGCCAGTTCGACGCCGCGCTGGGCTATTACCAGCGGGTCAGGCAGTCCGGCGCCGGCAGCGATGCCGCGGTGGACCGCGCCATCGCGGAAACGGTCGCGCGCAAATACGATTACCAGATTTCCCAGCTCGACGCTGCGGCGCCCGATTATGCCGAGCGGAGCGCGGCCCTCCAGGCCGAGAAGCAGGCCTACCAGTTGGCCGAGTGCCAGAAACGGGTCGAGCGGTTCCCCACCGACCTGCAATTCCGCTTCGAGCTGGGCGAGCTCTATCTCGCGGCGGGAAAAATCGGGGAGGCCATCCAGGAGTTCCAAAAGGCCCAGAACAACCCGCACAAACGCATCGCGGCGATGAATTACCTGGGCCAATGTTTCGCCAAGCGAAAGGCGACCTGCGACATGGCGGTCCGCACCTTCCAGAATGCCCTCAAGGAAAAACCGGTGTTCGACGAGGAGAAGAAGGAGCTAATCTACAACCTCGGCTGTGTCCTCGAGGCCATGGGCAAGAAACAGGAGGCCATCGAACAGCTCAAGCTCATCTACGAAGTGGACATCGGCTATAAGGACGTGATGGCGAAAGTCGATGCCTCCTCTTCCGGCCAAGGCTGAACGCCGGCGCGCATTTCCATTTTAAAGCCGTCCATTGACTTTTCATTTTTCCGAGGGTATCTTGGTTATCGCTATGGACCCGACGTTGCGAGTTTTGCGGCTGCTGACCGGTTCAATCCTCCTGGCATCCAATTCCTTAACGTCCGCCGGCACTTGGTCCGACCATTTTTCGCAGAATGTCTTGGGCTCCGATTGGCAGGGCGACAGGGACTTTTTTTCCATCGTCGATGCCGCCCTGCAAGGTGTCAGCGCAGCGCCAATCGCCCCGGTTCCATTGCGCCGGGTGGAGGTGGGGAAGGACTGGACTGATTATACAATTCAATGCCGCATCGACGTCGTGGAACCTAACGTGCTGGTTTGCACCAAAGGGGCCTTGGTGCTTCGGGACAACGGTTCTGAAGGCTACGTCTTCGCCCTCCACGTTGCCACCAAGACCATCGAGGTTTACCGGCTTTCCAATCAGGAGATGCTGCTATCCAAAGACGCCCCCTTGCAATTGCAGCAATGGTATCTGGTGCGCGCAGAGCTCCAGGGTGCGACCATGACTTTTTTCGTGGACGATCAACTGATCGGGACGGTGACGGACGATCGCTCCTTGTCAGGTGCAGCCGGTGTTGCCGTTCAGGATGCCATGGAGGTTCTGTTCGATGATTTCACCGTTACGGGACAGAACATACCCGGCAACGGCCTGGAATTGAGTCTCGGCCAGAAGGTCACCCTGAGTTGGTCGAGTTCCCTAACGAATTCCATTCTCAAAGTGACCTCCGAGCTCTCTCCCACAACCGCCTGGAGCACCGTAACCAACACCCCTGCCAGCGTTGGCGATCAGCTTGCGGTCACGTTGGACCCTGCTCCCGGCAATCGCTTTTTTATCCTCGTTCCGAAAAGCCCGTAGGGACCCTTCCCGCAAAGATATGTTTTTGGGAGGTGGTCCTCTTGGGCGGCCCTTTTTCCCTCACCCCCGAGGCAGAGGGGGAAACCAGTGCCGGCTCTCGAACTTTCCCACACCGCTGGATTGGTCGACGGACTGACGAAGATTCTCACTCTCCCTCGGGGAGAGGGCCGGGGTGAGGGGAAACGCGACGCTCCAAACGCAGCAGGCGCTCAAAACCAGATAACAGTTGGCCCGGATTATTGATGTCCCCTTCAGCGCCAAACCTTTCAACGCCCGCTTGCATCCAGCGCTGCAAAGGGGTACTTTTTTCCTATGACGGACAAACAAGCCGTAGTTGACGCCCTTCAGAGGCTTCCAGAGAATGCCTCGCTCGAGGAAATTACCGAGGAGCTGCGTATCATGGCAGCGGTTCGGCGTGGACGTGCCGATGTTGCTGCTGGCCGCACCAAGACCCACGAGGAAGCTGAAGGCCTGCTTGAGTCTTGGGCAACAGCATGGACTTCAAAGTAATTTGGTCCGACGAGGCGATCGCGGATCTGCGTGACATTTGCTCCTATATCGCCCGGCACGATCCGGAGGCCGCCTTGCGGATGGGCAATGGCATTCTTGATCACGTTCGGATTCTGGCCCGTTTCCCGCTCATTGGGCCAACATATCCCAGAGGCGCGCGGGGGCCTCTGCGGGAGATTGTCTTTCGCTCCTACCGCATCTTCTACGACGTGTCCGCCGAGTTGCGCCGGGTGGGCATCCTCCACGTTTGGCACGGGGCCCGCGAAGAACCCAAGCTCTGAACGGCCCGACAAGGCGGCCGCACTGGACGGCGGGATGACGCCTCCGTCGAGTGTCCGGCGCCCTTGCGATGGAGGAAGCAATATGGCAACGATGACGATCCGTCTTCCTGACGCAAAACGCGAGCGGCCTCGACTGCTGGCGGAGCGCAATGGCGTGAGCCTGAACAAGCTGATTGAGGAGTGGGCCAGCATGGCGCTGGCGCAATTCGATGCCCAGACGCGCTTTATTGCACGCGCCTCCGGCGGCAACGCCCAACGTGGCTTGACACTGCCGGACAGGCTCGATCGAAGCTCAGCCAGGAGCGCAAGGCGGCGTCGTTGAGGCGCCGAGAGCGGAGACTAAACTGCTTTCGGCGCGAGACTGGCCTTGCGGGACGGAGGAATGGTCCGGGCTCGGCGCCGCTCCTGACAAGCCGCCATTCCGCTGAGGCCCAGTCCAGCTTTCCGGGAGCGGGCTCTCCGCTCAGTAATCGCTTTTCTTGCCAGGAATATGCTCGCCAAACTCCGGCGAGCCGCCATATAAACCCTCCCATTACGCCGTGCGCCAAAAGTAACTGTTACCCGGGAACGGGTATCGTTGTGCCAAAAGGGTGTTACCCCATGGCTCTTGTTTTTGGTTAACTGTTTGTCGGCTCCGAAGCAAGCTAAAACGAGCAG
>Ga0187849_1004058_pt1 | contig 12410 bp, 19 predicted proteins | sample June2016WEW_4_10_2_FD_132412 | JGI IMG/M metagenome (GOLD analysis project Ga0187849, IMG submission 132412) | Peatland microbial communities from SPRUCE experiment site at the Marcell Experimental Forest, Minnesota, USA - June2016WEW_4_100 | ecosystem: Environmental > Terrestrial > Soil >... | reverse complement strand
TACGTCAAGCACGGCTATTTCCTCGAAGGCATGATCAACATCTACTACGAGGGCGCGACCGGGGCGGCGAAGATCCGGCGCATTCTCGACAGCTATCGGACCAACCCGCCCACGGCCTTCGGCAATGTCCGCGTGGTGAAGTTCGAGGACTTCGGCCGGCAGGTCATCAAGGACGCCGACGGGGAGGTGATTCCGAAGCAGGACCTGTATTTTGTGACGCTGGCAAACGGCTACACCTATGCCGGGCGCGGTAGCGGCACGGAGCCGAAGATGAAGTTCTACATTTTTGCGCAGGCGAAAGTCGCCGGCCCCGCGGAGCTGCCCGCCGTGAAGACGCAGGTGAAGGCCGAGCTCGCGCGCCTGAAGGCGCTCATCGAGACCGACGCAAAGTCACGCGCGGAGAGCTAAAGCGGCGGAGGACAGAGATCAGAGAACAGAGGACGGAGAGCAGAGGACAGAAAACGGAAGAAACGGGAATGCAGATCAGTCACTTTACAGATTTGCGAGTTTACCAGAAATCGGTAGAGTCAGCCGGACGAATCTTCATTCTTTCGAAGCGCTGGCCTGCAGAAGAAAAGTATTCGCTGACCGATCAGGCTCGGAGAGCTGCACGTTCGGTGGGAGCAAATATCGTAGAGGCGTGGGGCAAGCGACGCTACGAAGCGCACTTCGTCAGCAAGCTATCCGACGCGGATGCTGAGAATCATGAAGTCGAACACTGGTTGATTACAGCTCAACGTGATGGCTACCTCTCTGGGACGGAATTTGACCAGCTTTTGGAACAGAAGCGCGAAGTGGGCCGCATGCTCGGAAGCATGATGCAGAATCCTCGCCCCTTCCTGCTGAAATAGCGGGAAGGCGGAGTATCTTTGCGTTCTGTTGCCTGACCTCTGTCTTCTGTCCTCTGTCTTCTGTCCGCTGCCTTACTTCTTCTGCGTCGCTAGGATCGCTTCGATCTGGTCCATGATCGCGTTCATCCGGGCGGCGAGCGCACGGTACGGCACGGGGGTGGCGAGATCCACGCCGGCGCGTTTCACGAGGTCATACGGATGGTCGGACCCGCCGGCTTTGAGCATGCCGAGGTAGGTGTCGACCGCCCCGGGCTCGCCCTTGAGGATGCGGTCGGCGAAGGCCGATGACGCGGCGATGGAGGTCGCGTACTGGTAGACGTAGAAGTCGCGATAGAAATGGGGGATGTAGGCCCATTCGACAGAAACGAGGTCGTCGATCTTCAGCACTCCTTGGGCGTCGCCGTGATAGCGGCGGAGCAGGTCGCCGTAAATTTTGGTCAATTGCTGGCCGGAGAGGGAGCCGCCCTTTTCCACCTGCTCATGGATCGCCAGTTCGAATTCGGCGAACATCGCCTGCCGGAAGAAGGTGGCGCGCAGATTCTCGAGCGCCGATCCGAGATAATAGAGCTTCTCCTCATCGTTCGGCGCCACCTTGAGCATGTGCTCGAGCAGCAGGGTCTCGTTGAGGGTGGAGGCGATCTCGGCGATGAAGGTGCTGTAGCGTGCGGTGGGAAAAGGTTGGGCATGGCTGGCGAGCAGCGAATGCATGCCGTGCCCCCACTCATGCGCGACCGTGGAGACCGATTCGTAATCGTCGTTATAATTCATCAACACGTACGGGTGGACATCGTAGGCGCTGCCGTTCATGTAGGCGCCGGCGGCCTTGCCGGGCTGGGGATACACATGGGTGTAACGGCCGTTCAGGCTGGCGGTGAATTGCGCCACGTAGTCGGGGCCCAGCGGCTGTTCGGCGGCGATGACGAGGCTCTTGCCGATCTCAAGCGGGAACGTCTTGTCGAGTTTGACGATGGGCGGGTAGATGTCCCAGTACCGCAGGTCGGAGATGCCGAGCATGCGGCCGCGCAGTTTGAAGTAGCGGTGCAGCGTCGGCAGGTTGGCGTTGGTCTCGGCCAGGAGCGTTCGATAGACCGCCTCGGGCACGTTGTCACCGTCGAGGGCGGCGGCGAGCGAGCTGGGGTATTTGCGGGCCGTGGCACGGAACCAGTCGGTCTTCACTTGGGCGAACAGGGCGACGCCGAAGGTGCGCTCGTACTCGTGGAATTTCGCCCAGAACACCTCGAACACAGCCTGCCGGTCGGCCCGGTTGGGCACGGCGCGCCACTTGGTGTAGCCGGACTGGTCGAGGCGGGCCTCCGTGCCGTCGGAGAGCTTGATGGTGGGCCAAGGCATGTCGGCATCGGCGAGGATGCCGTAGAAGGAGGTGGGCGAACCGGTGATGAGGCTGGCGGCGGAAAGCACGCCCTCGGCCTCGGTGCCGAGCGTGTGCGGGGCGGCGCGCAGGATTTCAAGAATGGGGAACCGGTAGGGAGCGAGCCCGGGCTCGGTGTCGAGGAAGCCGCGGACCTTGGTCTCGCCGACGGCGAGCAACTCGGGATTGAAGAAGCTCGTCGCGCGGGAAAATTCGGTGCCGAGCAGGCCCAGTTCCTGGGTGCGCTCGAGCGCGGCGGCGTTCCGGGTGTTTTCGTCGCGATTAAGCGAGGCGTAGACCCCGAGACGGACGAACTCCTTGCGCAGGCCGTAGAGGAAATCCATCGCCTCGCGCAGGGTCGCCGCGCTTTCGCCGAGCCGCCCCTGGTAGGCCTTGATCTTGGGGATTTCCGCCGCAATACGGTCCTTGGCCGCGCGCCAGGCGGCTTCGTCTTTGTAGAGCAGGGTGAGGTCCCACACGTTGGCGGGGTCGGCAGGGCGCGCCGGCTCGGCGGCCGGCAGCGCGGCGGAGAGAAGTGTCCCGAAGGTCATGAGGAGGGCAGGGAATCGATAAGGGTGCATGATTGGAAGCACTCAAAGGGCTTTATAGCAGCTTCGCAAGTCGCTGTAATACCCGTTGGTTGCAGGTAGTTGCGCAAACGCATAGTTTTGTCTTGTACGCATAAATACGGGGTTGTATGTATGAAAGTGTATGAAGAGAACGACCCCGGACAAATGGCCCAGGAAGGTTAAGGCCGGATCCGTGACGGTCAAAGTCTATCGCCTGCATCACTGCCGCGCGGCCCAGGGGCACGTTTACGCCGTCGCCTGGAATGTCGGGGGCACCCGGCGCATGCGGCAATTCACAGACGAGCGTGCCGCAATGGAAGAGGCACGCCTGAAGGCTGACCAACTCGCCGCCGGCAAGATTGAGGCCGCGGGACTCTCACGCGAAGATCGGGACGAACTGCTCCACGCCCGGGAGATCGCCGGCAAGGTGCCTGTGATCGCGGCCCTTCAGGAATGGGCGAAGGCCTCGGAGATCGCGCAGGGAAACATCATCACCGCCGCGGAGCAGTGGGCGGCACGCAATAGCACGTCCCGCCACCAGCGCGTCAAGGTCGCCGAAGCGATCGACCGCTACCTTGCGGCCAAGGACGCAGCCGGAAAATTCGTTCGTCGGGATCATAGCAGCGTCTTCGATTCCCTGCGCACGGCGTTTGGAGAACTGTTCCTGGACACGGTTTCCACGGTGCAAATGGGCCTCTACCTCGAAAAGATCGAGAACCCCAGCACGCGCAACACGCACCGGAAGGGCATCGTCGGATTGTGGAGGTGGTCACAGCGGCAGAATTATCTGCCCCGCGGCCTGCAAACCGAAGCCGAACAAACGGAGTCGCCGCACGTGCCCGCACCGGAAGTCGGCATCATCAGCAGCGAGACCTACGGCAAGTTGCTGGAGCATTTCCGCGCCAAACATCCCGAATACCTCGCGCCGCTTGTTCTGGCGGGCTTCTGTGGCCTGCGCCGTGACGAGATTCATAATGAAGTCTGGAGCGACATCGCTCTCGAGCGCGGCCACGTTCGCGTCACCAAGGGGAAACGGGGTACGCCGGCGCGACGCCTGGTGCCACTCTCACCCGCTGCGGTCGAATGGCTGCTCTTGTGCCCGAACCGACAAGGCCGGCTCTGCAAAAATCTCGCGGTCGACCGAATCCGCTTCATCGCCCACGCCGCCAAATTTACGCTGCCGGAAAACTGCTTCAGACATTCGTTCGTCTCTCATCGCGTGGCAGAGACCGGCGACGTTGGCGCGACGGCCTTGGAAAGCGGCAACTCCCCTTCGATCGTTTTCAGGCACTACCGGGAGTTGGTGACGAAAGCAGAGGGCGAAAAGTGGTTTGCCGTCAGACCGGCCGGACCGGCAGAGATCATCAGCATCAAGGCGGGGGCGGCGTCATGAAACGTCATCGGCCGCACGAAAGCCGCGATCCCAACGCGAAGGCGGCAGAAGAGACGAGGCAGCATTTCGAACGTCTCTACGCGGCTCTTTACCCCGAAACGGAATCCATCCAGCCGGAGCCCGAGCCGCAACCGAAGCAAGGACGGCCGCGGTCGAAGGCGGGACCTGCAGGCGCTTATCTCCTACTTTGGCCGACCTGGGAACGAATCTGCCGGCGCCTGCCGAAGCTCCCGGGCGGACCTGAATTCCTCCAGCTTTCAGCGGAAGAACAGCGTGAATTCTTCAAACCCCTGGCGCGAATCGTCTCGCTTCCGGCCAACCACAAGGACGCGCAGCGGTGGATGGACGAGTGCTTCGCCAGATTCCCGAACGTGACCTTCTTCGCCCTGATGGAACTGTGGGAGCACGTCAAAAAGATCACGAAGGACACGAAGGGTAAAACCCGCGGCCCCGACTATTGGTTGGCTGCACTCGGCTACCTGCCTGGCACTCTTGGCCACCCTCCCGGCGAAGATCCGGTCAAGATGTCAGCCGCGGCAAGTCATGGTGCCTATGACGTGCGAAAGGCAGCGTCCCGATTCGGCCCGCCGAAGAATGATTACTCGGAGCCACCGTTGATCCCGGTCTATATCAAACGCCCAGGCAAACGGCCGGTGAAAGGTTCGGTGAAACTCGTTCAGGGGAAGCCGCACCGAACTGTTGTCGACGCCGCCCTCAAGGCCGAATTATTACAGAAGTGGGGAAAGCCGTGAGATATGATGTTTAGACAAGGCGGGATTTGAGGTTAGGTGGACTGGTTCTGTGAAAACAGAACCCTCGATTGAAGCAACGCGGTTGCCAGGCCAGCTTCTCACGTCAGCCGTCGTCCGGGCGCGCTGGGGATACAAGGATCGGGCCAGCTTTTGGAGCTTCGTCCGTTCCGCTGGCGTCCCGCACATCCGATTGAACGCCCGCCGGATCATGTTCGACGAAAACCAGCTCGCCGACTGGCTAGCCAAAAGAAGCAGCAACACGCCGGCCTCGTGAACGGGCGGCATCCACAGACTGGGTTTGAAAACGGCCGCGTCGTGCCGATTTCATGGCCGGCGGAATTCGTCGAAAGGGAAACGCTTTCGGCGAACGTCGCGCGTGCCGTCGACACGAAAAGGCTCGCCCTGGCGATCCTCGACGGCCACGAGAAGCGATCGACGGTGAAGGCGGCGACGGAGCTTGGGCTGTCGGCCACTGCCGTCTCGCGCGCGGTGTGCCGCCTGGCGAAAGCCTGCGGGATGGAACGCTACCTGAAAAAGTCCCCCGTGCACCGGGCGAAGATCAGCGCGGCCACGTCCGCCAGGTGGGCTGCGAAAAAGAAACGGGCCGATCAGGAACCACCCCGACCGGCCCTTAAAGATCATCAACTCTTAGACCCAAAAACTGACGATGCGCACGCTGGACACCTGTAACGGGAAACGCAATACAGAATCGGAATCGACCGGCAGCGATTATCTCCAGGTCCGCACATCTCTCGGCGTCGACCTCGACCGCAAGTTTGATGCCCGTCTCGATCGGCGCGATCGGGCGATGCGACTGAGCCGTTTTTACGGTCAGGTCGAGTCGGGCCTGGGCAGAGCCAACACACCGCGAAGGGGGGATTTATCATGCCATTCGTGAAACTTGATTGCGGAATCCTTCGCTCTACCCTGTGGTTCGAAAAGGATCAGCGGGACGTGTTCTTGGCTTCGCTGCTTTTGGCCGAGCCTCGGGAATTCACCGAGCCGGTTCCTGAGATCAAAATACGTTCACTCGAGCTGACAGGCTGGGCCGCACCGCCGGGTTGGTATGGTTTCGTCCCGGCGGCATCCGTCGGCATTTGCGACTGCGCCAAGATCGAGTTTGCGAAAGGTCTTAATGCCCTCGAAAGGCTCGCTTCGCCGGAAGCGGTTTCCCGATCAGCGGATTTTGAAGGCCGACGCATGATCCGAATAGACGGCGGCTTCTTGATCCTGAACTTCCAGAAATACCGTGACCGGGACTACACGACCGCCGAACGATCAGCCCGCTATCGCACCAGGAAGCAACAGCTCGAAGAACGGTCGTCACGCCGTGACACCGTGACGCCACGCCGTGATATCACGCAAGCAGAAGCAGAAGTCAGAAGTCAGAAGTCAGAAATCAGAAACAATCCCAGAGCGCCGAACGAGTCGGCGCAGGTGGGAAGTCAGGCTGAACTCATCCCAAGGACAGCCGAACCAGCCAAACAGCCAAAGGAACGTCCGCGCGATCCGCTCTTCGATGCCCTGGCGTCGGCCTGCGGATCGGATCCACGGCAGATGACCAGCCGGGAAGCTCGCGCCTGCGCCGTCGCGCTCGCCGAGATCAAGAAAGCCTGTCCCGGTCTCACGGTCGCAGAGATTCAACGCCGAGCGAAGATATACCGCGAGGCACACAAGACCTGGGCTTTGACGGCGTCCGCGCTCTGCGCCCATTGGGGCGAATGCGGACAGCCGGCGCGGCCGCGAATCCCGGAATCAGACTACACGAAATTCTAGCACGTCCAACCGGAACCTTTCCCTATGAAAACGAAACGAAAGTCCGTTCCAACCATCGGCCAGCGGTGCGCCGATCGCCTTTGGGAAGCCAGGGCGACGGTACCGGCCTTGACCCGCGAACACGTCGCCCGATTGATCGACGAGGAATACCAGCGCACGCTGGCGCCGCGGCCGTCCAAGGAGGCGAGCCGTGACGGCAGCCTTCCCGCACCGGACCCGGCCAACCAGGGGGACCGCCAGCCATGACCGACACCGCGAAGCCGACGCCGTCCCGTCGCCGTCCGTCCGCCGTCGTTCCACCAGCCAAACAGGCGCAAGTCGTTGGGGGGGGAGTACCCGCCAAGGGAATCTATTCGGACAGGCAGAAAACAGAGGTAACGCGAAGCCCCGTTGCTTTCTTATGAGCGGCCCCTGACCGATGTGGTCACCATCCATCTTTTCAAAAATGAAAAACACCGACATCAACAGAGTAACCAAAAGCGAATTGAGCCGGCTCCTAGCCTGCTGTCGAACCACCATCACCCGGCATTTGGCGCGCAGCGATGCCCCCCGGGCCCGGAAAGGGCTTTTCGACCGGGGCGAAGCCGTGCGCTACCTCAGAACGCACATCACCAAGGGCGGCGCCTCATCGGAACTTGAGAAGCTTCGGACCCGCCGGCTCGAACTCGAAATTGAGAAGGTCGAACTCGAACTGGCGAAGAGTCGCGGTGAAGTCGTCGTTCTCGCCAATATCCGCCCGGTCATGGCGGCCCTGGTCGCCGAATTCCAAGAAGGGCTTTACGAGCGGTTCACCCGCCAGGCGCCCGCCCGCTGTGTGGGGAAAGGCGTCACTGAGGTTACATTACTCCTTCAGGACCATTGCGACCAGCTCATACATCAGTGGAAGACGGGCGGAAAAAAGTTTATCGCCGAAGTCGGTGGGCCGGCGGCCAGCGGGAAAGGCTACGGATGAACCCCCACGGATGGAATGCAGACCAGGTTTGGCTCTTCCGCATGTTCACCGAGATGCTTTACCGCGCCCATCAGCGGGCCAGGCGTCGCGAACGGCGTCAAAAACAGCGAACGGAAGCGACCGCCAGGGGGAAGAAACGCGCCCCCAGGCGGTGAGCGTTGGTGACAAAGGCCGTACTGGTATGGACACACTACCAACTCCAAAGGGCTCCCTGGGCGCCCCACAAAACGCCCCGCCCCAATCCGGCGAGGTCGAAGCTTTTGACAACGACGAACAGCTCGCGCAGCGGACCAACTGCACCGTTTTTCAGGTGCGAAAACTGATTCGCCTGGGACATCTGCGCCAGGCGGGCGCCACTGCTAACCAACGGTTTTTCCGAACGGCTGACCTCAACTCCGCGGCGCAGCTCGCCCAAAGATTGATCGACATCCAGGGCGTTCATCAGGCGGTGAAGCATCTCAGCGGCTCGGAACGCGAGCGAATGTTCTTCGCGCACCTCAGCGCCCGTGAGAACGGTCGCGAGAGACCAAACGAAGGTGACCGCGTAGAGGGCACACGCCGGGCGGCCCTGAAGGCGAAGCTCGACGGCCAGCTCGACCGCGCGGCCCTGCGAATCGACCAAATGCTTGCCGCGATCGAAGCACTCGACAGACGGCCAGCGGGTGGAAGGCTTCGGCTTCGCGCGGTGCGCTCGGACGCGGGTCTGCTTCAAGGTGTCTGCGTCTTGACCGCGGGCGTGCAAACCATCGGCAAATTCGTTTTCGTCGACGCGAATGGGCAGATTACGAAAGATCCAACCGCGGCTCGAAAGAAGCTGCCCGTTTGGACGGATGCGGAAAGTCTGACCTCTTTACTCGCTGCCGTCAGGGAGGCCGGTGGGAAATTGCGAGTCCGAAGCGATCACGATGACACCATTGCGGCCAGGGCGGGCACCGCCGAGAATTTCCAGCGCGAGGGCGACAAGGTGACCTGCGACATCGAATTGAATGACAGCTACCGCGATCGGGACATCGTTTTGGAAGTCGCCACGAAGACGCCCGACTTGCTCGGCTGCTCAATCAGCTTCACGCCGGTTTTCGAAATCAAGGCAGACCGGGCGCTGATGCGGATCGCGACGATCGAAGCCGTCGACCTGGTGGACGAACCGGCAGCGAATCCTTCCGGCCTTTTTCCTGACTGACTGAATCCTGAACCCTGAACCAAAGACCAAACCATGCACCCAATTATTTCCCGAATTCTCGGCGTTTCCGTAAAAGCCTGGCGCGCCGAAGTGGCCGACATCGAAAAGAAACTCGGCCGGATACGATCGGCAGCGGTACCAGCAACCACCCACGCCGTGCGATTGGCAGAGGCCGTCGCCGCTTTTGATGCGGCCCCATCGCCCGAGCGATGCCAAACCGTGATCGACCTGAAAATCCAGGAGGACGGCGCCTTCTTCGTCGAACAGCACGTTCGCGATGCGATCATCAGCCAACGTCAGGAGCTGCTCGCCGCTACGAAGCCGAAATTCCTTGCGGCCGTGGAGGAACTGCGGGCCGGCCTGGAAAAGAGCGCAGCGGAAATCCGCGCCCATGATCGCGAGCAGACTGAACTGATGGGCGAAATTATCGAGTCCACGGCGCCCCTTGCTGCCATCGCGCGGAGGCTTGCGCAACTTGACTCGGCGGTCTCATTATTCGCCCGGGATTCGGTGGCAGCCGGCGCCATTCTGTCGGGGGTCATCGGATGATCTTCCCGGAACACGAAGCGATCGACCCTGCCAGCGGTCCCCGCGAGCCCGTCGCCGATCCGTATTCGATCCTCAGCCACGCCCAGGAGGAAGCCGCCGCGATCCGGGCGGATCATTCAGGTGCGCTCACCGAGCTATTACGTTTCCTGATTCACGACACGGATGATCTTCGCGTCATCGGCCGGCGAGCCCTTCTCGCCGCGAGCCGCATCCGGCCGGACCTCTTCCATGATGGGACACTTCATTCATCGATGACGCCGGAAGGGCTGCTGCAGCTCGAGGGCGATTTCGAATCCGCTTTTGGCGGCGCTTCTCCCCTGGCGGGGACTCGGGCGCCGTTGAATCCACGAGCCGGCGCCGTGGACCTGTTCCCCAGGTGAAACCGGCGCACCTTCGATGACTGACTTCGTTTCCTTCGGGGCTGCCCTGGCCCGGGAAGGCCGGCGCCTCGTCATCCTGCGCCCTGGGGAATCCTGCGATCCGTCCATCAATGCGGTCATCATCGGCCCTTCCGCGGAGGACCTGACTGCCGCTGGCCATGTCGAGCACGTCATCGCGCAACACGAGGCTCCCTTGCTCGCTGCCTGGCGCCAGCAAGACCTCGCTGCCTTCTACCAGGACCGGCAGCACCACTGACGTCATGCACTCCCGATCCAACGTGCTGCAGGAATGCCCCGCCGTTGTGGCCACGGTCGAGCTGGCAGGCCCGATCGGAGTCGAAGGCATACCCGGCACCGCCCCGAGCCTTCTGCAGACCTCCACGGATCCCCGCGCGCTGCCGGCGGGGGTGCGCACGGTCTGATGTTGTGAACGAATTTCCCGGGCCGTTTTTATTGGAGAGGTTCATCACACGGCCTGGGGAGGTGCCCGCCTCCGGCTCACAACCGGGGGCGGGTTTTCTTTCACCGGCCAGTGAATTTGTTTGCCCAGGTCGACGCCCGCGCTTTCGGTCCCTCGCAATGATCGACCCCGAAGAGATCCTCGACGATCACGACCCGGTTTCCGAAATCGAAGCGATGGAGGAACGGGAAGCGAAAGAAGCCGCGGTCGACAAAACGCCCGAGGAATACTCGGCCGCGACCGGGCGGTTGCTGGCGTGGCTCCTTGAGGGAATGACCTTGGGGCAAATCGGGCTCCGGGTCTTGGTCGCAATCCATAAGCTGCGGCCGGACCTGATTGGGGGAATGAGTTTCGCGGAGATTTCCGCGATGGCGGGATTCGGCCGGTCGGCGGCGCACAACCTCAGCGACGATTTCGAAAAGACGTTCCCGATCCGCGGGCGCCTGGATAAATCGGAACTGGCGCGGCTACGATATAAACGTTCCCACGGCTACGAGAGGGGACAGGCCCCGAGGCCCCCGGCCCGATCGCGGGTCAAAGGGTAGCTGCGCACCCCTGGGCGGATTCGCCCGCGGTTCAAGACCCAGGTGATGCGGCAACCGACGGACCTTCCCGTCGGCGCCCAGGCGGGTCTCGGGCGAACTGGATGAATCACCCAGTTGCGGCCGAAGCCTCCCTACAAGCTGATGCTGGACCCCGCAGAGTTCCGCGATCTGGCGGTCGCTGAGGTTGGCGAATTCGCGCAGGGCGATCTAGCCCGCCCTCTTTCCGGTTTTGGGAGTGCCCTCAGCTTTCGCGGCAATCTGCATCAGCCGGTCGGGTTCGCTGACAGCGGGAAACCCTTGGGCTTCCCAACGGGCGAACATCAGCGCGGCATATTTGCTGCGCGTCAGATTCAACGGTTTTCGGCGATGATCGATCTCTTCGACGATTTTCTTGGGGACGGTTGAAGAGATCACCGCGTTAGATTCTGCGATTTTGCCCACGCAGGTTTTCACAACAGATAAACAGTCCCGTTGCCATGAAAAGCTTGCCTTATCAGACGAGTCGATAAGCTCATTAAGCACCGCTCTGCCCGGTAGTCCGAGACCATGAATCCGCCCGCAACCGATCTCTGTTTGAACCCTTCCCCGGCCCACGACTGCGCAGCCGTTTTGCCCTGGCGCCGGCTTCTCTGCGTGCTACTGGGGCACCGCGACGTGCACACCCGCGCCTTTCTGTTCCCGGATGAACCGCTTTACCGCGTGTTCGTTTGTGCCCGCTGCCACCGCCGGCGCGTGGAAATTCTCCGGGATTAGCTCACATCAAGCTGCCCCCGCGCGATCATTACGTTTCGCCGGACGCGGGGACCAACATCCCGACGGCGCCGATCCCGACCGTTGAACCGATCCCAGGAATGGCCCGCCTCTCCGCGACGTGACGCGTAGCAGGCCCGCCGTGCCTGCGCCTGACGCCCAGGCGGGGCGAAGGGCACCCGGTGGCATGGGGAATACGTCCATTTTGAACCTGAGGCATTTGGTGTATGAGGACTGTATGAAGGGAAATAGCCTCATCACATCCGACTGTCACACCGCCTCTTATAGACGTAAGTGGCGCACTCAAAGTGCTTTAAATGCCGGGAAAAACCAGTGAAAACTGCAGCGACGGTGATCAGCATGCACTATCAAGGCGTGAAGGGTGCGAACGCGGGGCCTCCGGCCATTCGGAGAACTGAATTTTGATTTGTAGTGCCCGCGGTGGTTCTCCATGGCTTTGGGCCGCGCGGATAGGCCGCGCGTTGGCTTTTATCCCCATGCCCCTCCCAGACGAAAAAGCGAGTTCACCTCAAGCCACTGCGCAATCGCACCAGATCGCCCCGGAAGACAAGGTGCCGATCGTCCAAAAGCTCGGCTACGGCCTGGGCACTTTCATGGACATGTGGGGCCACTGGCTTTACCCGACGATCGCGTTCCAGATCTTCGGGCTCTACCTGAAGGTCCCGTTTTGGCAGATCGCCGTGGCGGTGATTCTGAACCGCTTCTTTGATGCGCTCTCCGATCCGCTGTTCGGCTGGCTGTCGGACAATGCGCGGACCCGCTGGGGCCGCCGCCGGCCGTTCATGCTCGTGGGCTGCTTCCTCGCGGCGACGGGTCTCCCGTTCCTGCTCGCCGTCAACCCGGGGTGGGGGAACACGCACATC
>Ga0187849_1004056_pt1 | contig 12413 bp, 11 predicted proteins | sample June2016WEW_4_10_2_FD_132412 | JGI IMG/M metagenome (GOLD analysis project Ga0187849, IMG submission 132412) | Peatland microbial communities from SPRUCE experiment site at the Marcell Experimental Forest, Minnesota, USA - June2016WEW_4_100 | ecosystem: Environmental > Terrestrial > Soil >... | reverse complement strand
TTCGCTCAAGACATTGCTCACGACCGAGGGTAATCCTCGAGTCCGTTTCAATGTCCTAACTGCTAATCCCGTTGGCCGGTTTTCAGACGTCCATCATTGGCCGCTTTTGGGTGTCCACCGAGGCAGGGGGGCGAAGAATTGGACCGCCAATTCAACGAGCAGACGACGGCTAAAGGCAAGGCTGGCTCAGTTTGCGCCGCCAGGCTAGGTACACGAATGCGGCAACTTTGGTATGAAATCCGCTCTAGAAATCTTTCGGACACCCAACTTGACATAACTGTACGAGCCGCATGTGGCGGTCGGTGGGATGAAATGTATGGGGTAGTTATGGGATACGAAAGCATTGCCGAAAAGCTACCAAGCCATTAACCGTTCGACGTTACGCTAGCAGTTCTGAAACTTTCCAAACGTGATCGGTGATCCCCGCTTCCATGGCCGGGGTAATACGCAATGAGCCGTGAAGCTGGCAAAAATTCACGTATCCGAAATGCAGCGCGATTGCAGCTTTGTGGTTTTCCAGCTTCTTGCTGAACGCGTTTGTCAGTCTGGTCAGCCTGCGAATCTGCATACGCATGGTCAAGTTCTGCCGCTCAATGTGGCTTGTGCAGATCCGGTCTTTATCGGGGTTCCCTGAGATCACAACTGGGACCGCCTCCACGACTTCACCCGGCGAGTATCGCTGTTCTCCTTCGCGCGGTGAAGCATAGACCTTAATCAACTGGGCGTAGTCGCAACGATCAGAAAGCATTTCATCGACGGCGGGAAGATACGCATTGTAACCGTCTGTGCTTAATTGAAATCGGCTCTTCGGGGAAGTCGCGCGACGCAACTTAAGCATCAACTCCATCGCATTTTTGAGCGTGCGGCGCCCGACAACGAAAGCCAGGGTGAGTTTTGTGTTTGCCTCCATCGCAACCCAAACCCAGCAATCGCCGATGGTGTTGTCCGTTGCTTCTTCGGGCCACTTGTGACCCTCTTTTTTAAACACGAAATTCCACGTCTCATCGACTTCTACATCGGCCACTGGAACATTTTGAATCATGCGATCCATAAGCGCTTCGCAGCGCTGCCCGGCGATCAAGAGCAGTTGGATGATCGAATCGCGGCGAATTTCAGTGAGCCGTTCAACGGTTCGGACGGAGCAGCCTTCAACGAGCATACGGATTGCCATGAGGCCGCGCGGGTCTTTCAGGTAGTCTTCAACCCGGAAAGGGGCCGCGTGCGCTTCCGTGAAGGTTTTCCGGCACGACAGGCAGCGGAAACGTTGTAGGCCGTTTCTATGACGCCCAAAGCGTTTAGATGCGTTGCCGCAAGACGGACAATCCATCGAAACCGTTGATTTAACTTGTTCTTTCATGTTTCTATAATACAGCAAGTAGCTGCTGTTTGTCAACGCAAAAATGCTCAGTTTGCGAACTTTATTCCCTTTACTTTTAATGGCTTACGCGGTAGGATGGGGATGGTTCACCACGGCCCCGCTCCCACCCCCAGGTAGGAATGGGGCCTTTTCGTTATGGGCTACCGTCCGGTGAACCGGGGAGCGGCAGCCTTGAATTGGTATTTTTCGCACGGTCATCGTGTCTCACCTCCTCCCTGAATAATGCAATCATACACTTGCAATAACCGGCAAAAACACGAGCCTACCCCGACGTTTTACCGGCGTTTACCCGGCGTTTTGGTGACAACTATCTTTCTACCAAGGACTTCCGAGAAGATTCTTTCGTAGGCTGCGAGATGAGGTAGTCGGGGAGATGTTTGGCCGGAGAGATGACGTTCAACGGAGCGCGGGGCAAGCTTCATTCTTTCGGCCAACTGTTCGACCGTCAGCCTAGCCTCTACACGTAATCTTGCAAGCTGATCCGATACCGATTCACGCTTGCCGCCTTCGGGCGCATTCACGAGAGCATTGATTGATGGGGGACTATCAGCATTCAGAGAAGTGTTTATCTTGCCATTGAGCGCATCCCTGATCGCAACATGCATCTGTCCGAGCGGCGCGTGGTAGGTCAACGATGCATTTGACCCCTTCTCGATCTCAGTAATTCGCATCGCAACCATATGTTCTATGGCATTCGCCAGGGTGATGAGCCAAGGCCCCAGTTGGGCGGAATTTGGATAATATTTTGCCTCAGCCTCAAATAGCTCGCACGCATAGTCCCCGAGCAGGGAACAAAACCTTACGGGTTGCCGGGGCATCTGTGGGGGTGGGGCTACGGGCGGTTTGTTAGAAGTCAACTGCTCTATAGTCTTTTCATAACCAATCAGGCCCCCCAAGCGCCCCCATGCGAACGGTGCGCTATAAAGCAATGGCTCCATTTCCTTGGTATATCGTTCATGGATGGAATACTGCTGTACGGAGATTTTTTCGCGCAATTCTGATGTGAGTTGTGGCCGATCCAGTATGGGCGCGGATTCGATAGAATCATCCATCGTTCGCGTTGCAACCGGAACAATGCGGGGGCATCACTCCGGGCTTTTCGTTTTAAGGGACTATTCTAGCGGTTTGGGGAGCGGAAAGGGATCAGTCGGCTTGCTTCCGGGGTCTGCCGCCCGCCCTGGTTTTACGCAAAGAGGCAATCTTTCGGAAATAATCCGAACCGCGCTTTTTGGTTACTTCTCCGCCTTTGCGCCCCATGACGGCGGCGGGTTCGATGGTAAGCAGGAAGTCTGCCAGCACCACGGCATCCCCCAGGAGTTCTTGGGAGCGTTGTGTGCGGCCTTGGGGGAGTTCAGGGCTGGTATCGAGCAGTTTTTTGGCCTCAGCGATCATGTTTCGCAGGGCCTTTAGGTCTTGACGTTTTGGCATGATCCAACGTTAACACGAAAGCAAGCGCTTGCTGCTATTCGGCAACGCATCCCGTGACAGTACCCCGCCGGGCGCTCTGGCAGTGCCTGATTGAGGCGGGCCGTCTCTTGCCAGCAGCTCGTTCGGGTCGAGCGCGATTAATCCGCAACTGGCGGGTGGCTTCCGCCATTCCCGGCGCCACATATGAAGATGGGATGAAAAAGGCATATCGAGCACCGCTTGCTTACGCGCGCGGTTCCGTAAGTGTCGCGGAATCCGTGAGGACTTTACGGAACCACGACCGTAAGCGACTGTGGTCCGGAGCCTTTTCCGCAACCCGTTAGGCGGACTTGCCGCGGGAAGATGGATACTAAAAGGAAGTGGGCACCTTCCATATTCAGAACTTCGGCTGCCGGGCCACGCAGGCCGATGGCGCAGCGCTCGAAGCATCGCTGGTTGCGAGCGGTCTGGAAACTGCCGCGCGCGACGAGGCCGGCCTCGTAATCCTGAATACCTGCACCGTGACTTCCGCCGCCGATGACGACGTGCGCCAGGCGGCGCGCCGCGTGCATCGGGAAAATCCCGGCGCGCGCATTTTGATCACGGGCTGTTACGCACAACGCGCTCCCGAAGAGCTGGCCGCGCTGCCGGGCGTGGCGTGGGTCGTAGGCAACTCGCACAAATTGCAGATTCCCGAACTGCTGGCCGCCGAGCGCGCCGAGGGTTCGACTAATGGAGACGGTTCCGCCGGCGCGCCTTACCACGGGCAAATCCGCGTCGGCGATATTTTCGAGCAGCAGACCTTCGTGGGAGCGGTCGTCGAAGACGCCTGCGGCGACCGGACGCGGCCCAATCTCAAAATTCAGGACGGCTGCAATAACCGCTGCTCGTTCTGCATCATTCCGTTCGTGCGCGGCCGCAGCCGCAGCGCAACACCCGAATGGGTGATAGAGCAGGTGCGGAACCTCGCGTCACGGTATCGGGAAATCGTGCTGAGCGGGATCAACCTGGGCCGGTGGGGCCGCGATATCGAGGGGCGCGCGCGGCTGGCCGGTCTCATCGGGAGGCTGCTCGCCGAAACCGGCGTCGAGCGCCTGCGGCTCAGTTCCGTCGAGCCCATGGATTTCTCCGGCGATCTGCTGGGGCTGATGGCGTCTTCCCCGCGCATCGCCCCACACGTCCACGCGCCGTTGCAAACCGGTTCCGACAGCGTGCTGCGCCGCATGCACCGCAAATACCGCCCGCGCCACTACGAGGACCGCATTCGCAAAGCGCGCGCGCTCATGCCGGACGCGGCGATCGGCGCCGACGTGATGACCGGCTTCCCCGGCGAGACCGATGCCGAGTTCGAAGAGAACCGCGCTTTCATCGAAAGCCTGCCGTTTACCTACCTGCACGTCTTCACGTATTCGGAGCGGCCCGGCACGCCGGCCGCGGAATCGCGCGCCCAGGTTCCCGTCCCGGTCCGCAAGGAGCGTAACCGCATTCTACGCGAATTGGCGGCGGCCAAGAATATCGAGTTTCGCCGGCGCATGGTAGGCAAGACGCTATCGGTGGTGACGCTCGAACAACCCGGCGTGGCGCTCAGCGGGAATTACCTGAAAGTGCAACTCTCCACCGCGCGCGAGCCCAACCTGCTTTGCGAAATCCCGATCGGCGGCCTCACCGAAGCCGGACTCCAGGAGCGCGCTCCGTTCCCGATGGTTGGTTAGCGCGCGCGCGCCGCCACACGCGCGGCCTGCGGCAACGCCGCGTTATCATCGAGTTTTGAGCAACCGTTCCATCCGAAGCAGTGCCGGGCTGCTCGTGTGCGGGTGCTGCCGTTGGGCGCGGGCAGAATCCGGATGCCGGGATTTTGCGCCGGACGGCAGGACGGCGCGGAGAGGCCGATGGCACTGATCGCTATTTCCGGGCAGCCCGGCTCACGCCACGAAGAAGCGGCGCGCATCGCGGCGCAGCTTCTCGAGTTCGATCTCATTAGTCCCGGCCGCCTGCGGGAGTTGCTCGACGAAGCCTTCGGCGGCGAAGGCGCGATCCCCGACAAGGCCTTCGCGCCCGCCGCGATGTCGATCGTCGCGCGCCTGGCTACCGGACACCACCTCGTTATTTCGACCAATGGCGCGGAACTTCTGTTCAAGGATTTCCCGGCAACCCTGCGCGTGTACGTAGTCGCGCCCGATGCCCGGAGGATCGGCACGCTGATGCTCGAAAACGGGCTGGACCGCCCCGGCGCCCGGCAATTGCTGCGGAATCTGGACAGCCAGCAACGCGCCGGCCGGAAACGGAAATTCGGCAAGGCGGACGCCAGGGCGCAGGATTTCGATCTGGTGCTGAACTCCGAACAGCTCGAACCCGAGCAGATTGCCGATTTGATCGCGGGCGCGGCGGCCCTGCGGGGTCTGCGCGAGCAAGGCCCGCTCTCGCCCGAGGCCGAAGCGCATCTTCAGTTCCAGGTCCGGCTGAAACTTCTCCGGCACGGAATTGAAGCCCCCGGCAAAGCCAACCTCAAGAAGGCCGCCTTCGCCCACCCGAGCGAGGAAACGTTCGCCAACCTGCTCGACTTCTACCGCGTCGCCTGGGAATACGAACCCAAGAGCTTCCCGGTGCGATGGGACAAGGACGGTCGCGTCATCGAATCCTTTACGCCGGACTTCCACTTGCCCGAGTTCGACCTGTACGTCGAGCTGACCACCATGAAGCAGTCGCTGGTGACGAAGAAAAACCGCAAGGTCAAGCTGCTGCGCGCCAACTACCCGCACGTCAACATCCAGGTCTTCTATCAGAAGGATCTGGAGAACCTGGTGTTCAAGTATGGACTTGCGGAGCGGGTGGTGAAAGCGTGAGGCGGGCGCCGGTGGTCGAGCGCGTTCTCTTTACCGAGGAGCAGGTCGCGGAGCGCATCGCCGGACTCGGCGCGGAGATCGCGGCGCGTTACCGCGGCCGCACGCTGAAGCTCATCGGCGTTTTGAAGGGCTCGGTCTTCTTCCTGACCGCGCTGGCAAAAGCCATCCCCATTCCCGTGAAGATCGATTTTCTTTCGATATCGAGCTTCTCGACGCACCCGAGCGCGCCGGGGTTGGTGCGCATCGCCAAGGATCTGGACGACCCCATCGAAGGCGAGGACGTTCTGCTGGTCGAGGACATCGTGGATACGGGATTCACCGCGCGCTACCTCCTGCAAACTCTCGCCGCCCGCGGCCCCAACTCGCTCGCGCTCTGCACGCTGCTCGACCGCACGTCGCGGCGCATCGTTCAAGTTCCGGTCGCATTCCGCTGCTTCGAAATTCCGGACCGGTTCGTGATCGGGTGCGGTCTCGATTTCAAACAGCTCTACCGCAACCTCGGCTACATCGCCGTGGTGAAGCACGAAAAACTGCGGTAGCCGAACCGCGTCCCATCCCGCCACAAAACGTTACGGAATACGCAAACACCCGAAAACACCCGCAAGTGCGCCGCCCGGTGCAATTTAAAAAGGGAGATTAAATCAATTGATGGCAAGCTGAATCCGGTTTACCATAAGGTCCCAGTGATGGGAGCTGGGCTCTATGGATTATGTGGTTTTGTTCGTTTCGCCCTATCCCTTGCATGCTTCCGCGCTCGCGCGAATGCTCGCTCCCGTTTCTCTCAAACTCGATCACGTAGTAAGCCTTAAGCGCGCCAAAAACCGGCTGGGAACAAGGCCGTATGGGGCGGTTCTGACCGAAGCGCGTCTACCGGACGGAAACTGGACGGACGTACTCAAGTTCGCTGGCGCACTGCGGTTCGCTCCCGCCGTCCTGGTTACGGACCGCAATGCGGACGATAGCTTTTGGGCGGAAATTCTGAACCTGGGCGCCTACGATTTGCTCGCACAGCCCTTCGACTCTAGCGAAGTGCAGAGAATTCTCGTCAATGCCTGCGAGCAACTGCGAGCGAAACCTGTGATGTCGACGCCGCATGCAACACCGCATGTATTGAAAGCGGCGTCCTGAACCCATCTGAACAAGGTGCCGAAAAAGGCTCCCGGCTACTCCCTTACGGTCGTGGTTCCGTAAAGCACTCATCGATTCCGCTACGCTAGCGCTCTGACCGCGAGGAAAGATGCATGAAACAAACGCCCGCTCGCGGTTCTGAGCGGAACCCCGACCGTAAGGGAGGGGGCGGCGCAAAGGCACTAAACCATCCGGTCACAGCACTAGCGGAACCGCGCGCGTCAGCAAGCGGCGTTCAGCCTTTTCGTCACCCTTGAATCCTGGGCCGGAAGGAATGAGCGCCCAGAAACACTTCGGGGACGGTATCGAGCGCTCACCAAAGCGCCCGCTGCCGTCCCCTGTGGAATTCAAAGACTTTCTTTAGGCTTTCTTCTTGCGGCGCAGAAAGGTGGCCATGGCCAACAAACCGCCACCCAGCAGCGTCAGGCTTCCGGGCTCGGGCGTACCGCTGCTCAGCAGCTCGAAGGATTCCGACCCGGTGCAAAGGCCTTGGCACTGAAACCCATCTGGAAGGAGATTGCCGTTCTGGTAACCCGTCGATGGGCCGTCGCTTTGATCCCAATAGATAGGATCGCCACTCGGCACGCTGGCGGTATCGAGCTGGAACCAGTAAGTAGTCGCGCCATTCAAGGCCAGGGAAGGAATGTTGAACGATTCGTTCAGAATTGTGTAACCGTAGGCATTGGAACCCACCAGAGTCGAACCGGTAGGGCTCGCCGTGCCGGACGCCAGAGTGGTTCCGGATGCCGGACCGGTAGTGATGTACCAATTCACCGAGGACAGAGTGTCGCCGGGAGATGCCCAAACTGCAAAGTTGGCTCCCGTAATTGACGTGCTAGCCCCCAGCACAAAGGAGTCCGTGACGGAGAAGCCGAAGTTGATCGTAAAGGCGTCCTCATTAAAGTTGTCGCCCGAGGTGACGCCGCCGAAATCGTTGTTATACACCACGCCGGCCGATGCCGGCAATGCCACCAGACCCGCGAGCGCAAGCACGCCGATCAAAAAAAATGTCCTCTTCCTCAATGTAATGCCTCCACCCAGCATGGTTTGCGAAAACCACCGCTCTGCGATCTGACTTGCTGGAATTATACCCGGCGGATGCGGTTTTATGCAATACCTTAATGATTCCGGCTGGCGCAAAAGTGGGGGCATTCCCCTCATACGACCCACCTTGAATCCTGGGCCGGAAGGAATGAGCGCCCAGAAACACTTCGGGGACGGCCTCGATCGCTCACCAAAGCGCCCGCTACCGCCCCCTGTGGAATTCAAAGGCTTTCTTTAGGCTTTCTTCTTGCGGCGCAGAAAGGCGGCCATGGCCAACAAACCGCCGCCCAGCAGCGTCACGGTTCCAGGCTCGGGCGTACCGCTGCTCAGGAGCTCGAAGGATTCCGACCCGGTGCAAAGGCCTAGGCATGGACTATTGTTCAGAAGGGGCCCGAGCGAGCTTTCGTAAGCCGTCGATGGACCGTCGCTTTGATCCCAATAGATAGGATTTCCGCTCGGCACGCTGTTGGCGGTATCGAGCTGGAACCAGTACGTGGTTGCGCCATTCAAGGCCAGGGAATGGATGTTGAACGCTTCGTTCAGAATCGTGTAGCCGAAGCTATTCGTCGCGATGGTCGAACCGGTAGGGCTCGCCGTGCCGGACGCCAGGGTGGTTCCGCCAAATTCAGCGGTCGTGATGTACCAGTTCACCGAAGATAGAGTGGAGCCGGATGTCCAGATCGCAAAGTTGGCCCCCGTAAGGTTCGTGTTGGACGCCAGCACGAAGGAGTTCGTGACGGAGAAGCCGAAGTTGATCGTCCAGGCGTCAGTATTAAAGTTGTCGGTCGAGGTGACGCCGCCGAAATCGTTGTTATACACCACGCCGGCCGATGCCGGCAAGGCCGCCAGACCCGCGAGCACAAGCACGCCGATCAAAAAAAATGTCCTCTTCATCAAGGTAATGCCTCCCCCAGCATGAGCTTAGCCAAGATTGCCCCCTCTGGCAACCTGACTTCTAGGAATTATACCCGATGTATGCGGTTTCTTGCAATAGATTAATGATCCCAGTTGGCACGAAAGCGGGGAAAACATCCAGCGCATGCGAACCACTGGTTTTCGTCGGCTTCTCGCGGCGGCAAGCCACCGCCGCAAGCTCGTCAGGGCGGCGGACGGGCTTTATATATAATTGAAGCTGTCCAGCGCCGGCGAGTCCCATTGCAAAGTGGCGCCGGACTGCCCCGTACCAAAACGATCATGACGATGGCATCCTTCTTCGAGCGGTGCGGCCGGTAGATGGCGAAGCAAAACGTAGCGCGCTCGGCGGGCATCGTTTCGGCCGCGGTTTTGACCAGCCGCCTCAGCGGGCTGATCCGCGAAACCGTGATGGCTCACCTGTTCGGGGCGGGCCGCGTCTACGACGCTTTCTCGCTGGGCTTCCGGATTCCAAACCTCACGCGCGATCTTTTCGCCGAAGGGGCGCTCTCTTCCGCCTTCGTGCCCACGTTCACCGAGTATTTGGTCAAAGACCGCCGGGAAGCGGTGCGGCTTTCGAACCTGGTGGGAACGGCGCTGCTGGTGATCGTCGGCCTGGTCACGGTGGCGGGCATGACGTTCACGCCGTGGCTGGTTGCGCTGCTCGCGCCCGGATGGGAGGTTGCCGACCCCGGCAAATTCGCGCTCGCCATACAACTCACCCGCATCATGTTCCCGTTTCTGCTGATGGTGGCGATGGCCGCGCAGGCCATGGGCGTGCTCAATGCCTGCAACCGCTTCGGCATCCCCGCCACCGCTTCCACGCTGTTCAATCTCGGCTCGGTGGCGTTTGGCATCGCGGCCATGTGGAGCGTGGGGCCGCGCTTGGGCTTGCCTCCCATCGAGAGCATGGCTTACGGCATCGTCGCGGGCGGCGTGATGCAACTGCTGTGGCAGGTGCCGAGCCTGGTGAAGCTGGGATTCGGTTTCCGCCCGGCCTGGAACTGGTCGCATCCTGGACTGCGGCACATCGCCACATTGATGCTGCCGGCCATCATCGGCAGCGCGGCCGTGCAGGTGAACGCGATGGTGAACACGAACTTCGCTTCCACCATCGTCGATCCCGTGCGCGGCGTAAACGGTCCGGTGAGCTGGCTCGGGTACGCCTTCCGGTTCCTGCAATTCCCGCTGGGCGTGTTCGGCGTGGCGATCGCCTCGGCGACGCTGCCCTCGCTTTCGCGGAGCGCGTTCACGGGGGATTTGGACGGGTTCCGGCGCATGATCGCCCGCGCGCTCGGCAGTACCATGCTGCTCACGTTGCCGGCGACGGCCGGCCTCATTATACTGGGCGGCAAAATGATTGGGCTGGTCTATCAGGGCAGGAAGTTCGAGGCCTACGATACGCATCAGACCGCTCTGGCGCTTTCGGGATACGCCATCGGCCTGGCGGCCTACGCGTCGCTCAAAGTGCTCGCGCCGGCGTTCTACGCGCTAGGCAACGCGCGCATTCCGATGCTGGTGAGCCTGGCTTCGGTCGCGCTCAACTATTTCGCGGCCTGGTCGATGGTAACGCGCGCGCACTGGGGACACGCCGGGCTGGCGCTGGCCACTTCGCTGGTGGCCGTGGCCGGCGCGCTGGCTCTGTTCTGGCTGCTGCGGGAACGGCTCGGCGGCATTCACGGCCGCGCGCTCGTCCGAACCGCGCTCAAAGTCACGCTAGCCTGCGCCGGAATGGTGGCAGTGGTCCTGCCCGTCACGGATGCGATCGAACGTTGGCTCGGCATGAACAGGCTGGCGCGCGCCATCGATTTGGGAATCTCGATTCCGCTCGGCGCCGCCGTGTATATCGCCATCGCATATTGGCTGCGCGTCGCGGAACTGGAAACAGCGGCGCGCGCGCTGCATCTGCCCGATACGGCCGTCGCGCGCTTCAAGCGTGATAGAATCGAAAAGAAATGGTTGCAGACCTGAAGCTGGCTATCCAGGCACAGGAATTGGATAGACGGATCTCAGAATTAAAAAACGAAATCGCCGCTTTACCCAAGCACGTCGCGGTCATCGAAAAGACGCTGGATTCCCACCTGCGCAAGCTGGAGGCCGACCGGGCCGCGCTTGCGGCCAACCAGAGAGAGCGGAAGGGCTTCGAAACCGACATCCAGACGCAGGAACAGCGCATCTCGAAGTTCCGCGACCAGATGCTCGGCGCGAAAACGAACGAGCAGTACGGCGCCTTCAAGAACGAAATCGAATTTTGCGAGAAGGAAATTCGCAAGTCCGAAGACCGCATTCTCGAGAAGATGGCGGAAGCGGAAGCGCTCGACAAGAACGTGAAGGCGGCCGAAACTTCGCTCGACAAAGAGAAACGGCACGTCGAGAGCGAGAAGAAGCAGGCTCGCGAGCGCACTGCGGTGGACCAGAAGGCGCTCGACGAAGCGCAGCACGAGCGCCGTTCGATCGCCTCCGGAATGAGCGCGCCGGTTTATCGCGAGTACGAGCGCATCCGGAAGTCCCGGAAAGGCATCGCCGTCACGGAAGCCTCGGATGGGCGCTGCCTGGCGTGCAACATGGTGCTGCGGCTCCAACTCTTCCAGGAGCTACGCTTGGGAAACCGCATCATCTGCTGCGAGAGTTGCGGCCGGATGCTGTATTTCAATCCGCCGGTCGAAACGGACGAGGCGGGCCCAGGCGAATCGCCTTCCGAACCCCAAGCGCAATCCGTGGATACGGCGAGCTGACGGGCCGGGCAGGAGTGGTTAGCAACCTGCCACGGAAGTTCGTTAGATAGCCCGATCTCCGTATCCGCTTCGGGATTCGCCAGCCGCGCGGAACTTCGTTGCAAAAGCGAGCTTTGTATCAGGGCATGGCTTTAGCCGTGCCGAACCGCGGCCACGAAAACATGGGCCTTTAGCGGGCTTTTGAAAAAGGCTGTTTCTCCCGCGAAGGAATGGCGAGGACGCCTGTTTTACAACGCGAAATCGATAGCTTGCGACCCAAGTGGGACAGGCCTCCTGGCCTGTCAGACCCTTTTCCGTAACATGATATATCCGCTTCGGAATTCGCCAGCCGCTCGGAACTTCGTTGCAAAAGCGAGCTTTGTATCAGGGCATGGCTTTAGCCGTGCCGAACCACGGCCATGAAAACATGGGCCTTTAGGCCCTGGATCGGAACGAAAGCCTTATCGCGCTTTTCCGAACCAACCGCGGAGACAGGAACGTTAGCTCTTCGCTTTTTTGAGCCGCGCCTCGACGACCTTCTGAATCTGCATGGCGATGCGGAAGGGATCCCGCCAGATGTCGCCTTGCCAAATCCGGATCACCCGCCAGCCTTGTTCTTCCAACTGCGCGGTGATTTGCGCGTCGCGATGCACGTTGACTTTAATTTGCTCGATCCAATACGCGGCGTCGGAGGTCTCGGGAATCTTGCGCATCCTGCGGCGCAGGGTAGTCCATTTCCGGCCGTGCCAAAAGTCGTCGTCACAGAAAATCGCCACCCGTGCGCTGGAAAAGACGATATCCGGAGTGCCGGGAAGCGTTGCGTCCTGCTTCCTGTAACGGAGCCCCAAGCGCCAAAGATTGCGGCGGAGGGATTGTTCGTGCCGGAGTTCAGCCGGACGCGCTTGCACCGGGACGATTACGTCTGGCTCGACGGTTAGGTCTAGCTCGGTAGTTAGGTCTGGCCCGGCAGTCAGCGCTGTGCTCACG
>Ga0187849_1004053_pt1 | contig 12421 bp, 11 predicted proteins | sample June2016WEW_4_10_2_FD_132412 | JGI IMG/M metagenome (GOLD analysis project Ga0187849, IMG submission 132412) | Peatland microbial communities from SPRUCE experiment site at the Marcell Experimental Forest, Minnesota, USA - June2016WEW_4_100 | ecosystem: Environmental > Terrestrial > Soil >... | reverse complement strand
CTGGAGGAGTCGCCGGGGACCAAGCCGTCAGAATCCATTCCACGCAGAGGCCGCCGGCCAGGACAGAGGGAAAGGAAGGATACCCCCGTTGAAACTGCGGATTCTCAATCTGAGGGTACTTCCATGCAAACGAAGGAAGAGTAAAAATGAGCACCAGATTAATCGACATACGTCAGCTGTCTGAAAGGATAGGTCTCAAACCGAAGACCATACGGAACAGACTCCATGAAGAGACGTTTCCCCTGAGGCCGCTTAAACAGGGAGGGAGAAAAAACTTTTGGTTGGAGTCCGATGTCGACAAATATATCGAAGGGTTAAAGACTCAGAACAACCTTCCCGGTTGATTCGAACCAAAGCTCGTGATACCCTATCTTTCATCCCAAACCGGAAGGAGGTGGTTCATGAGCGCTGCGTTACGTGCCTCTCAAAAGGAGGCGAGAAAGTGCCAATTTACACAGACAAAAGAACAGGCAAAAAGGTAATCCAATACCAGATCGGTTTCAAGTACGTTCCGGATCTTCGAAACCCCGGAAAACTTCTGAAGCGGCCCAGGTACAAAACGGAAGTCATTGGAAGATCCGCCCGGGTGGCCAGAAAAATCCTGACTCAGAGGGAGGCCGCCTGGGAGAAAAAGAAGTACTCAGAAGAACTGGGGGAGGAAGTACCTAAAACCCATTACACCTTTGCGGAGCTCATGGCCTGGTACTTGGGCCTTCCCATAGTGAAGAAAAAACGATCCTACGACAAGGACGTGGAAAGAGCAAAGGTTCTTGGGCGGTACTTCGGTGACATGCAGGCTGACAATGTTAAGCCGACTATGGTTGAGAGTTTTCAGCATAAATTGTTGGAAACAAAAAGCCGGAATGGCAGAAAGTACCGGCCTGCCACTGTCAACCGCATGGTTGCCTTGACGAAGAGGATTTACAACCTCGCTGTGAGGGAAGACATGGCCCTGAAAAATCCCTGTTGGAAGGTTGCCATGCTCAAGGAAGACAACCAGAGGGATCGGACCTTGACGCTCGGAGAGTTCGAGCGGCTGGTATCTGAGCTTCCCAAGAGTGTTATTTCAATAGTCTATCTTGCCTACTACACAGGCATGAGGCGGGGTGAGATCCTCAACCTTACCTGGGAAAAGGTGAATATGCGGGTAGGTTTTATAGACCTTGAGCCCAAGGACACCAAGACCTCGGAACCCCGTCGTTTGTATTTTAATGACGTGCTCTGGAGCATCTTTAAGGGCGAGCATGCCGGGAAGGGAAGAAGCCATTTTGTTTTCACCCGCAAAGGTCGGCCGGTTAAAAGCATCCGGAAGGGATTTGAAGGGGCTTTAAAGAGGGCCAAGATCAAGAATTTCCGTTTTCATGATCTGAGGCACACTTTCAATACCAACATGCGCAAGGCCGGGGTTGACCAGACGGTGATAATGAAACTGACCGGGCATAAGACCCTGGCCATGTTTAACCGGTATAACACGGTCGATCAGGATGACGCTCTCGAAGCGATGCGCAAATTGGATGTTATGTTGATCGAACAAAAAGCCCGCGAAAGTTCAGACATAGTTCAGACGGGCTTTTCGTTACAAAAAAATAGGGACTCCGAAGAGTCCCTAACTAATTGAAATGTTTGGTGCCGGCGGTCGGAATCGAACCGACACGTCCCCAGGGGACACGGGATTTTGAGTCCCGCGCGTCTTCCAGTTCCACCACGCCGGCACGGGACCAAGAAGAAATAAAGACTTGAATTTTCAAGAAAAATTATATTGAGCGGTAACATTCCTGTCAAGAAAATAGTTGACATCGGGCCTAATATCTTGCTATTTTTATTTTTGTCATCAAAAATGTTGTCCCTCGTGGGGCTGTAGCTCAGCTGGGAGAGCGCATGAATGGCATTCATGAGGCCAGGGGTTCGATCCCCCTCAGCTCCACCAGTAAATCCGGGGGTGAGCCACGCTGGAGCGTGATAAATCCCTTTTTTATTATCTTCTTCCTCAGAGTACCTAACCACAGGGACCTAATACGGCGTATCCGCAACCAAAAAAGAAACTTATATGTAGTGAGTTAACAAGGAAGGCTTGGAGGGGGTAACCGAAGGCCTGTTGCGCTTTTATTGTAATCCCTTTAGGGCTCTGTTCACCCGGGTCTCAAAGGCCAATTCCTGCTGGTATTCGCCTTCCTCCAGATAGTCCTCGATAAGTCCCCTCTTGAGCTCGAAAACGCTTGTTTTTCCTTCCTTGGTCAAGGTAACGTGCCAGACACCTTTTTCCAGCTTCGCCTCCACCGTAATCGAGGGGCCTACTTTCTCCGCCACAGCCCGAATCACCTGTTCTCTGCTGACCGCCATAATTCCCCCCTTCGAAACCAATTGGAATTTTGGAACCATGGAAGGTTGGAAATTAGAAAATCATATATTCAATCCTTCATCCCATTATCCCATTCTTCCCATATTTAATTGTTCCAGCCAGGTTTTTCGCTCCAATTTATCATTGCTCCGCAAATCACACAAGATGTTTTATTGTCTCATTTTGTCGGACGGGGGCCGAAGATTGCTGTTCCCACCCGAATGAGCGTGGCCCCTTCTTCGATGGCCACCTCAAAGTCATTAGACATTCCCATGGAGAGTTCTTCCATCAAGATTCCCGGGATCTTCTGCTGGACGACGGATTCTGCCAATTTTTTCAGAGCCCGAAAGTAAGGGCGGGATTCCTCCGAATCTTCAAAAAAAGGAGGCATGGCCATCAGCCCTTTCACCGAAACCCCCCGCAGTTTAGAAAACGGTTCGAGAAGGCGGATAACCTCGGTCTCGGTAGTCCCGAATTTGCTCTCCTCGCGGGCCAGGTTGACCTGGAGAAGAACGGGTAGAACCTTCTCTTGCGGCAGCGCAACCCGGTTCAATTCCTCAGCCAGTTTCAGGGTGTCTACGGAATGGACGAAATCGAAGAGCCGCACTGCCACCTTGGCTTTATTGCTTTGCAAATGGCCGATGAAGTGCCAGGCGACTCTATGCCCCAACGCTTCGATCTTTTTCTGGGCCTCCTGTACGTAATTTTCTCCCAAGGATTCCACTCCGGCTTCGATGGCCTGGCGAATCCGCTCCAGGTCCACGGTCTTGCTAACGGCCACCAGCCGAATTCTCTCCGGACTCCGGCCAGCTCGTCGTGCCGCCGCTGCCATCCTTTCCCGGACCCGGGCGATATTTTCAGCGATCTTTGTCATTTTTTTCTATTTCAATATTTTGGCCACTGAGATCACCGAGAACACAGAGCCAAAAGGATAGAATGAACTGCATAATGATAAAAAGAAATCCTTTTTTCAGAAGGTTTCATATTTCATATAAGCTATTCTCTGTGATCTCTGGGTACTCTGTGGCCATTGGAATTTAATGAAAAAGATCTACGGCTCCCAACTCTTTCAACGCCTCAATCACCTCGGTCAGGGGCAGCCCCACCACGTTGGTGTAAGATCCGTTGATCTCTTTGACCATGAAGGCGGCTTTTCCCTGGATCGCATATCCTCCCGCCTTGTCAAATGGCTCACCCGTATTCAGGTACCAGCAGATCTCTTCGGAAGAAAGGGCCTTAAACCTGATCCGGGTGATGACTTTGCCTTCCCGGCTTCTCCGCGAAGAAGCCTGTATTAGGCAATAGCCGGTAATCACCCGGTGCTCCCGGTCGCTGAGCCTCCGGAGCATCTCCTCCGCTTCCCGGCGGTCCCGGGGCTTTTTCAGTATCTTTCCATCGATGACGACGATGGTGTCCGCGGCCAAGACCCATCGGTCCTTATGTTTCTCGGTCGCCTTCAGGGCCTTCATCCGCGCCAGACGGACTACATGCTCCTCGGACGACTCCCCTGGCAAAAAATTCTCATTTACCTCGCTGGGAATGACTTCAAACTCGACCCCAGCGGATCTAAGGATCTCCTGCCGCCGGGGGGAGGAGGAGGCCAAAATCAAGGGCAGTTCATCCCTAGCGGTCATCCTGAGGTGGCCTCTCCATTTCTACCCGCTCGCATTGGACAAAGGCAGGCAAAAAAAGTAGAATCATAAAAAAGTTCCTAAAGGGCACTGAAATGCCTGAAATGAAGTGCCGTGGTGCTGCAGTGCTGAAATTCAAAAAAAAAATTTTAGAATCAAATTCGGGAGCGCGTTATGAGTCACCATGAACTCGCCATTCGCAGTAAGAGCCGGACGGAACTTCTGGATATCACCGATCGCCTGGCCAAATTCGCCCAAGAAAGTAAGGTGAAAGACGGTCTGATGGTCCTCTTTGTCCCGCATACAACAGCGGCGGTAACCATCAACGAAAACGCTGATCCCAGCGTGCAACAAGACATCCTTTCGGAGCTCAACCGCCTCATCCCTTTCACCGGTCCCTACCAGCATGTCGAAGGGAATTCGGCCGCCCACGTCAAATGTACCTTGCTGGGGCCCTCCCAGACTCTTTTGATTCAGGACGGCAGGCTGGCGCTGGGCACCTGGCAGGGGGTTTATTTCTGCGAATTTGACGGGCCCCGTTCCCGCAAAATCTGGGTCAAGATTATTCCGGGATAAAAATTTTATTCGCCGCGAAGACCGCTGAGATCGCAGAGAGACAACTAATTCCGAATATCATAAGCTAAAATCTGTTTTCAAACTTTTCTATTTTGCATTCTGATTTTTTGATTTTGATGATCCTTTCATCTCAGCGCTCTCTGCGATCTCTGCGGTGAACAGTTTTTACCATCCATCACCGGACAGTTCTTCAGGGCCAACTCTTTCATACCCTTCGCCGGGGAGCTCGGAGATGAATCTCGATGGGCTCTGGATCGTCTCCCTTCCTCCGCGATCGGACGCGAACCTTGGATAGCAGAGATAGAGTTCGTCGCGCGCCCGCGTGACCGCTACGTAAAAAAGCCTCCGCTCCTCTTCTTCCCCTTCCCCGCCCGATTCCGTAAGGCTCCGAAGTGAGGGGAATCGCCCCTCGGCCAGCCAGATGACAAAAACCACCGACCACTCCAGACCTTTGGCCTGATGGACGGAGCTCAAGGTCAGCGTTCCATCCTCCTCTCTTCCGACAGGCTGATCCTCCCCTTCCATGGAGGTCAAGAGTGCCAGCTCGCTGAGGAAATCTTCGCCAGAGGAATATTGCTGGGCGAAATTGGCGAGCTGCCGAAGGTCATCCGTCCTCGACTCATAATTGGGATACTTGGCGTGGAGATAGGCCTCGTATCCTTCTTTTAGGACTGTCTCAATCATGCGACCGGGGTCCGAAATCATCTCCGGACCGCGAAGCTTGGCTATGGTCCGAGTAAACTCGCGCCAGGATTCCCGTCCCCCCCCAGGGATTTTCTGGGCCACCTCTCTGGCATCCACGGCCACCCTGGGGTCCGAACCTCCGGCCGAGATGAGGCGCCAAATTTTTTCTGCCGTGGCCTTTCCCACTTTCGGATAAAGCTGGAGCACCCGCTTCCAGGCCAGTTCATCAGAGGGGTTGCAGATCACCTTCAGGTAGGCGCAGACGTCTTTGATGTGGGCCTGTTCGAAGAAACGCAGGCCGGATCGCACCTGGAAGGGGATTCCTCGCCGGGTCAACTCCATCTGCAATTCCATGGAGTGATAATGGGCCCGGTAGAGGACCGCGATTCGGGAAAGGGGGGTTCCGGCGTCGCGGACCTCCGCCACCTTTTGGGCCACGAAGCTTGCCTGCTCCAGGACATCCTGGGCTGGGACCAGGGAAGGCATGGCCCCTGCCGGGCGGACCGTCTGCAATTCCTTGGGGAACTGGTAGCGATTGAAGACGATGCTGGCGTTAGCAAGCTGCAGGATCTCCGGCGTGGACCGGTAATTGATCTCCAGCTTGAAGACTTTGGCTGCCGGATAGCGATCGGGGAAGGAAAGGATGTTGGCAAAGTTCGCTCCGCGGAAGGAATAGATGGACTGAGAATCATCCCCCACCACCATGATATTTCCATGCCCCTCCGCCAGGAGGTCGATGATTTCGGCCTGGATGTGGTTCGTGTCCTGGTACTCATCGACAAGAATATGATGAAACTGCTCCCCATACCGGGTTCGCACCTCAGGATGTTCCTGGAGGAGGGTTTTCCAGTAGAAGAGGAGGTCGTCAAAATCCATGGAGTTGAGCTCCCGTTTTCGCTTCCGGTATCGATCGGCCACGGCCCGGATATCATCCAGCAACTCGTAGAAGAAGGGGTATCGCTCCAGAACCAGTTCTTCGATGGGCCGATGGGTGTTTACGGATAAGCCTACGATGTCTTCCAGGACCTCTCCCCGGGGAAAGCGAGAACCTTTGGGGTTGAGTTTCAGGTCGGAGATGCAGGCCTCCATCAGGGTCTTGGCATCTTCCTGGTCGAGGATCGTATAATTGGGCTGGAAACCGACCAGAGGTGCATGGCGGCGGAGGATCCGGTTACCGATGTGATGGAAGGTCCCCCCCCAAACCCTCCCGCTCACCCCTATGGCGGCGGGGACAAGGAGTTCCACCCGACGGAGCATCTCTCTGGCCGCCTTGTTGGTGAAAGTGACCAGGAGGATGTTGGAGGGGGCCACTCCGGTCTCGACGAGATAGGCTACCCGATAAGTCACCACCCGCGTCTTTCCGCTTCCCGCCCCGGCGATAACCAGGATCGGACCTCCGGCTACTTTGACCACGGCAAGCTGCTGCGGGTTCAGTTCCTTTTCGTAGTCCAAAACAAAATGAGGCCCGACCTTGGGAATGAGCATCTTGGCCTTCACTCCTTCTCCGGTTCCGCGGGAAGAAGCTGGCACGCTATGATCTTCCGGAATAGATCTTCAAACCCGGGGAAGGTCTGGCCGAAATCTTCGGCACCATGGTGGGAAAGACAATGTCCCAGCATCTGGCGGGCGATGAAATACCCCAGACGCGGGGGAAGGCCGGCCCGGGGATCTCCCGCACCGAAAAGAACCGGAACGAGTTTGGCCGAGGCCAAGTCGGCTCCGGCTAACTCCAGGAGAGTCACCTGGTTCTCCTGACACCACTGCAAGCGTTCCGGCGTCAGGAAGAAGTGCCGGTGGGGAAGAATGTCCGGATAAACTACTTGGGAGAAGAGAACGGAAAGGCCTTCGGCGATGATCGTGGAGAGGAGATTGCGTTCCCCCGGAGGGAAAATATCCTTCAGGAGAGACCGCTGGGCGCAGTGAGCGTACTCGTGCGATATCAGAAGAGGGAGGTCCTGGAAGTCCTTGAAACGCTCCAACCCCAGAGCAATGGAGGGAGACCCGTCGACCTCCACGGTAACCCCATCGGCGCTGAAGAACCCAACGAAGAGATATACCGGAGGTTGAGGTTCCAGGGGGAAAACTCTCCGGCACCCCTCCAGCGCCTCGCCGGCCAAAACCTCCGGGTCCTGAGATTGGATCAGCCAACGAAGATGTCCATAATCTCCCTTCTTAATCTGCCTGACCCGGTCGGCAATCTGGTCCAGATCAAAATGACTAAAATTCTTCCAGTAGGCCGTCAGGAATTTTTCATGGGGATTCAGGTAGAGGCGCTGATAGGAAGGCCAGGGATCGCCCTCTCCCATTCGATCCAGGAATTTGAAAAAATCGGGGTATACAGGATTAACCATAATAAACGCCTGTTCGTAATCATGAAGGCGTGAGGCGGGAGTGCGTAAGGTCGATAAACCCTTTGCGCCTTGCGACTATCGCTCTCACGGTTCTATCGAATAGTAAAATCGAATCTTTTTAAGACCTTAAGGATCATCTCCAAATCAGTTGATCGAATATTTTATGAAAGCCTGTCAAGGGCTCGGAACGAAAGGAAGATTGCGCCTCAAGCATCGGCGGGATATTGCTTTCCCTCTCTACCTTCTTTGCCTTCCGCATAGTGCAGCGGGGGAGGGAAAAGAAAGGTCCGGAGGATAAGGGAACACCCCCGCCCGTAGTAGGGGCGATTCATGAATCGTCCCTACAGGAGAGACCCGTGCCTTAGGATCGCAAGCAATCCCGCCAAGGCGGGATTTCGTTCCGAGCCCCTGAGATAACAGCAGATTTTACGTATACCAGCTCTTTGATCCTCAAGTAATTTCCCATGGCCGTTTGGCCACCCGCGAACCATGAAAATCGCACTTTTGGCCTTCCCCTCACCCCGCCCTCTCTCCCATTTCGGGGGAGAGGGGAAGGGTGAGGGGCTATTTTCTAGGTAATTTGGAGATGATCCTTTAATAAAAGCTTATAGGAATTATAGCAGGGTGTCAATACACCCAGCTTTGGGAACCTTCTCCATCTTCTTCTCCAGGGGGAGTGATAGAGGAATCTCAAGGGTGGCATAAAACCACCGGAAGGAATAGAATGAAAAGACGGCCTGCCGATTTTGGTAAAAGAGTTAGAAAAAAGTTGACAAGAAACTGCTAAAGTGCCATATTATCGGAAAAAAAGCGCTTTTTGAAAAACCGCCTCGAAGGCTCCCAAAGGTTTTTCGCCTTTGGGAACTTTTTTTAAAAATCCAGGTATAGATCTAGAGGTCGATCTGTCCTCTAAATTTCAGTTCCGAGCCTTATGCCCCTTAGATGACCTGGATTCTCCAGGTTTTGCAAAATGCTCGCTAACCACCCAAAAGGTATGACACGATCCTCTCACCTGCCGAACCAATCGCGCGGCGCGCCAAAAGATTTTTCCTTCTGGACAGATTTCGTGCGTTCTATGGACCCGGAGCCGAGCCTGAACAGTACTCTCCGAAACATCGCCCGAAACGGCGTGCGGATCTCCGGTGGAGACGGATGCCTGATCCATCTTCTCAACAGAAAAAGGAATTTATTGGAAGTGGCCCTGAGATACAAAGTGGGGGAGGGATTTGCCCACCCGGTGAAGCCTGGCGTGGGAATTCCCGGATCTACCCTGCGCCAACGACAGGTCGTGGTCGAACCGGACTTCAGGAAGGATTCCTCCGGACTGTGGAAGGAAGAAGCCAGGAAGGAAGGAATCCTCTCCGCCATCTGCTTGCCCTTGCGAGACAAAAGAACCATCATCGGTACCCTGACTCTTCTGAGCCGGAAAATTCAGCGGTACGGGGGGAAAGAGATTCCTCTTCTCAGCGCTTTAGCTGACCAGGCCGCCGTGGCCATCGAGAATGCCAGTTCTTTTGAAAAGATCCGGGGGCAGATGAAGGCCATCTCCATAGAAAGAAAAAGAGAGAGGCAGATCAGAAATTTTCTGGAGAATATCGTCGACCGCTCCATAGACCCGATCATGGCTACCGATCTTCACGGGAGGTTTACCTTTGCCAGCCGGGGCGCAGAAGAGATGTTCGGTATCCCCAAAGAAGAACTCCTGGGAAAGAGGATTACCGATTTCTATGCCGGAGGAGAGCGGGAAGCCAAGAGAATCATGAAGACGCTGGCCCGGAAGGAAAAATTACGAAGCTACGAGACCGAATTCATCGGGCCAAAGGGCAAGAGGATTTCCGTTATCCTATCGGCCTCTCTCCTCAAAAACAGCCGGGGCAATCCCGTGGGCACCCTGGGAGTAAGCAGGGAAATCACGGAATACAAAAACCTTCTCAACCATATCAGCCGGACCGAGCAAAGTTACCGGAAGTTATTCGAAGCGGTCAACGACGCCATCTTCTTTCTAAACCCCAAAGGATACTTCAGCACCTTCAACCGAATGTTTTTGAAGATGACGGGCTATACGGAAAAGGAGATCCGAAGTTATCATTTTTCCAAGATTATCCATCCTGACGATCTTCCCATGATGTTGAACGAAAACGAGAAGATGATGCGGGGTGAGTACGCTCCCGGGCGCAACACTTTCCGTCTGATCAACAAGGAAGAGAAAGTCATTTACGTGGAGGGAAATTTCCGCCGGCTGAAGGAAAAGAACGAAGTGGTGGGAATCCTGGCCGTTCTGCGCGATGTGACGGAAAAGATCCGTCTGGAAAAAGAACTCTTAGAGCTTTCCATCACCGACGGCTTGACCGGGCTTCATAACCAGAGACATTTTTACGATGAGCTGGACAAGGAGATGGAGCGAACCAAGCGTCAGCGCACCACCCTCAGTCTGTTGCTCTTTGACCTGGATGATTTCAAGGCGTTTAATGACATTCACGGACACCTGGAAGGAGATAGGGTGCTGAAGAGCGTGGCTCAGGCGGTGCTGAAATCCATCCGCCGGATGGATTCTGCCTACCGCTATGGAGGGGATGAATTCACGGTGATTTTACCGGGAGCCACCCAAAACGAAGGCGCCCAGGTGGCAGAGCGAATCAAAAAATCTTTTGAAAAAAACCTCTACCTAAAACAGATCAAGCTTTCCATCGGCCTCGTGGAATTTGACCCTCAATATGATCTGGCCGATTTCGTCAAACACGCCGACCAAGCCATGTATACGGCCAAAAAGATGGGTGGCAATCAGATCTACATTCTTCCCAGGGAAGGCACGTAAGATTCCAGGTTAGGAAAGTCCTCATCCGGAAAATCGCTCTCTGATCCCACCAGTGAAGGACCACTAACCATTGCCTTCATCCTTCAGGCCACACCCATCTTCCTGATCAAAAAATAACACGACATAATCGAACAGGTTATTAAAATTTTTAAGATTTCCTTAAAAAAGTTAATAGAAAAAGCCGATAAATATTATGGAAAAAGTCCATATCTGGAGAGGAGAAAGGAGGCATAATTTTTTTATTTATCATTTAACCATTTAATTTTTTTAATTAAATTTACTTTGCGGGGCAGAAAGGTTCGAAGGATTTTTCGGAAAGGCCCCAAAGGGAACGAGTTTTGCAAACAACTTTCATTGCCAATGTTTTTTTGGCAGGATCAGAGATGCTTATGAAATACGATCTACGGATGAATGGAAAATATACTCTAAAAAGAAACTCGAAGGCTCGGGGATTTACGATCGTGGAGTTAATCATCGCCATGGTCGTCCTGGCCATCCTTATCATGATCGCCATCCCCAGTTTTCAGCGTCTCGCCATCAACGGAAATCTCAAGACTGCCGCCAGGGACCTGATTGCTGATTTCAACGCTTTAAGACAAATGGCCATGGCGCAAAACCAGCAGTATGATCTTACTTTTAATGTGGGCAACAACACATACACGGTTAGTCCTGTCTCAGGTTTGCCCAATGGGGGGAAAAGCCCTGCGAGTATTGCCAGTGATATCCACATTATTAATGCCCCTCCGGGAATATTAAGTTTTTACACGAGAGGAACCCTTTCTCAGCCGGGTGGGAATATCGTCTTAACGAATAGTAGAGGCTCTACGGCCACGATCACTTTTAATCTATCAGGAAGGACCTATGTTCAATTTACTTGGAACTAAAAAAGGAATTACCATGATGGAGGTGGTAATATCCATAGCGGTACTCACCGTAGGGATCCTGTCCCTCATCACCTTGCTGCCATCATCAATGAGATTGGCCGGCCGCTCGGATTTTTTGGGCAGAGCCTCGGGGATCCTGGCCAACCAACTCGAGATGAATGAAGCTATGATACTGAACCCTACCGTAACAGTTACTGCGGGGGGACCGACTGCCACCACGGTTTATCCGAGTGAGCAGGTCAGCGGAGGCCAACCAGTGAAGAAGGGAGGGGATCTCCCTTTCACGGTGAACACCACCCTGACAAGCCTCGACGCGGGGGCAGGCAATGTATGGCTGGTCACGGTGAATGTTACCTGGCCGGGCAATACCACGGGGATTACAGAAAGTGTCCGGGTCATGAGACAACAGGCTTTTACGCAATGAGGGGATAATGGACAATTTCAGGAAGGACAAAGGATTTACGCTGGTTGAGATACTGATGGCCGTTTTTATCGGACTCATTTTGCTGGGGGCGGTTTATGTCACGGTGAACTCCGGGCAAAGGTCCTCGGCCGGGGTCGAGAGAAAAGTTGCTGCTCAGCAGGACGTCCGGGCTGCGCTGGAGGTCATGGCCATGGAAATCAGCATGGCCTCTTTCAATCCTAATTTCGCTCCAGGGAACCCCTGGAAGAATCCTCCTAATGCTTCCAACCCTTGTACCGGGGCCGGGAATCAAGCCAATAAAGGGATACAGGAAGCGACCCCCACTTCGCTAACCATCGAGATGGACCTCAATCAAAACGGCCTCATTGGACCACCCGACAGCAATGAAATCATAAGATATTCCTACGACGGGACGCAAACTATATCCCGGAACGTCAATTGTGTGGGGGATCAGGTCTTTTTGGGAGTTGATCCATCGTTGCCAGCAGGAACCAATTCCGCAAGGGTTATCAACCCCACTCTGCAGATATACAATGGGCATGGAATTGCTGCAATATTTCGGTATTATAACGGGCAAAGTCCCCCTCAAGAGCTTTACCCGGATACCAGTCCAACCGATATCCTGAATATTCGAAGGATCGACATCGCCCTTGGCGTACAGACCGATGCGGTGGATCCCAATACACACCAATTTAAGCAGATGATCTATTCAACCAGT
>Ga0187849_1004051_pt1 | contig 12421 bp, 6 predicted proteins | sample June2016WEW_4_10_2_FD_132412 | JGI IMG/M metagenome (GOLD analysis project Ga0187849, IMG submission 132412) | Peatland microbial communities from SPRUCE experiment site at the Marcell Experimental Forest, Minnesota, USA - June2016WEW_4_100 | ecosystem: Environmental > Terrestrial > Soil >... | reverse complement strand
TTCGATAACACGGGCACCTTGGCAACGGGCCTGGCAATTGCGAACATGGCCGCGCAGGCGGCGAGCGTCAGTGTGGTGATCCGCGACGCGACCGGCGCGCAGATCGGCACGGGTTCGATCAGCCTTCCGGTGCATGGCCATACGTCGTTCATGCTGACCGACGCGGCGCAGGGCTTCCCGGCGACGGCCGGCATTCGCGGCACGATCTCCTTCGTGACGCCGATAGGCGGCCAGATCGCTCCGCTTGGCCTCCGCGCCGCCTCCATTTCCGGCGGCTTCACTATCACCACCATTCCGGTGCTGACCCAGTAGAATGCACCGGCTCCGAGGCAAGGTTCAAATATCTAGCGACATTGGCACATAACGCCGCTACACCAATCCGGCCATATTTCCCGAAACGATCGTCGGCGGCGGCCGCTACTGTGCCATCGCCGGAATGGTCGTATAGGCTCCCGCGGCGGTGGCGCGGATGCCGATGACGCCGATCTGCGCTCCGCCCGAGTCGAATTCGACCGAGCCGCGGACGTTGGCAGCCGCCGGGAACTGGTCTGTCAGCATGAACGACGTATGGCCATGCGCCGGCAGAGCGATGGAGCCGGTCCCGAGCGCCGCTCCGGTATCGTCGCGAAGCGTAACGGGAATGGAAATCTGGGATGTGGAACTGTTCGCCAGCGCTACGCCGGTAGCCAGGTTGTTTGTGTTATCGAAAACCAGGGTGTATGAGTTGACGGCACCGGCTTCGAGTGGCACCACGGCCTCCTGGCCGGAGTTCGGGTTCTGATAGACCGCGAAGCCGCTCACTGCACCCGCAGTCGTCAACTGGGCCGAGCCCACTTGTGACGCCTGCGAGGCCAAGCCTTGCGTCTGAATCAGCAGCGAAGCGCCAGCCGCCAGCGTCTGGCTTACCGAAGACATGCTGCCGGTGGCGCCGGTTTACGGGAACAGCAGCGGCAGGGTCATCGGGTTCCCCTGCTCGTCGAAAAAGTTTACCTGGGCCTGCGCGGAACTCGTGCCGGTATTAACCAGCGCGACGAGCGTCTGCCAGCCACCACCCGAAGCCACATGCGCCAGCGTGCCGCCACCCGTGCCGACGTTGGCGAACACTGGAAGCGTGGTGATCGCCCCGCCGTTCGCGCGCAGTCCAAGCACACTGATCTGCCCACCCAGTGGCGTATCGAATTCGATCGTGCCGCGTTTATTTGCCGTGACCGGGAAACCGAATTGAGAATCCGTCAGCATGAACGAGTTATGGCCCTGCGCCGGAAGATTCACCGTTCCCGTTCCAATTTGCGTGCCGGTATCGTTGCGGATGATGACGTTGACGTTTGCCACCGCAGTCGCTAGATTCGCGACGGCGAGGCCCGTCCCGAGTTCGCCGGTATTATCGAAGGCGAGCAGGCAAGAAAGAGCGTTGCGCGTTTCCAGCGGCACCACCGCTTCCTGTCCGTTGCTTTTGAAAATAGCGAAGCCGTTTACCGTGCTCCCCGTGCTCACTTTTGCCCAACCCGTTGAAGGCGGGCCACTCGAAGAACCGGCCATGTCGAGAATCAATTGAGCGTATGGATTGATAGTTTGATCGAGCGTTGCGCCTAGCATCGTGCCGGCGAACGTCTCCTGGAAGGAGGTAAGCGGCAGGAGGAGAGGTGAGCCGTCATTGCCGTAAAAATCGATACGCACGTCCTGAGAATACGTTTGAAGATTGATGAGGGTCAGTGTGGTATCCCATCCACTGCCGGATGCAATCTGAGCCATAGAGCCTGCGGCGCTGAGGCCAGCGGCGAAATTCCCCTCTTGTGTGACGGTGAACGCCTGGCCGTTGATGAAGATTGTACCCGTACGTGTGCCGATGTCCGGAATGTCCGTATAGGCAGGGATAGTGAAGCTTACGGTGCCGTTTCCAGTCCCTGAAGACGGACCTGTGATTGTGATCCAATTATCGGGAGTCCAGGCGGCCCAACTGCCTCCAGCGGCGGGAGTGACGCTGATTGTGCCAAGCCCTTGTAACTGCGAGAAGAATTCACCGTTTGCATTGAGGGTCACTGGCGTGTCCAGCGCATCGATAAATTTGACTAGGCTATAAGCGTCCACCGAGCCGAGACCGGTCACCTGATCGTAGCCTGGACCGGCGTAGTAGCCGAAAGAACCGGTGGTGCAGTCCGGCGTTCCGGCCACGCACGGCACGATGTTACTGCCGGTCGTTACATCGTGAAACACTCCGGGAACGGTCGCAGCAAGCGTATACAGCGTCGGGTTGATGTTGCCCTGGCTGTCGCCGGTTTCCTGGTTAATCAGCGCCACTATGCCGGCGAAAACCGGCGTGGCGGCGGAGGTGCCACCACCAAGATCAAAGTAAGATTCGGCATCCCGGAAACCGTTTGTACACCAGCCCGCGGAACAGGTCAGGTACCCGTCGTGGACTGCGGAAGCACTGAAAGCGATGTCCGGAACGTCGCGGGCGCCGTCGGCAGGAACGCCCGCTCCCATTTGCCAGGACGGCTTGGCAAATAGCGTGCTCGCGCCGCCGCCGCTCGCCCATAGCGCGCCTTGGATGGCGGTGTCGTTCCAGGCCATTTCCGAGATGTATCCCAGCGCCGATCCGCCGTTACTGTTGTTACTCGCACTCCAATTTATCTCGGTATCCTGGAACTCGGTCCCCCCGGCGCCGGTAACGTAGGGGCTGCTGGCTGGGAACACGACTGCCAGACCATGTGTCGCCGCAGTAGGCGCCTGCGTGGTCCCGCTCACATAGAAGTCGCAACCGGCCGCGCCCCGGTCGCCCGAAGCGGCCACGACCGTCATCCCTTGCGCATTGGCCTGTTCGAAAACGGGGTTCATGGGCGTGATTTCATCGGTGCGAGCTGCCGATTCGCAGGTGGCGTAAGAGATGGAGAGGATCGGCGCCACATTCTGATCGATGGCGTACTCGGCGGACGTGAAAGCGTCCGTCGAATTCACGTAGATGATGGTTGCGCCTCTGGCAACCGCGCCCGACCATTCGATATCCAGATCGGCCTCTCTCTCCCTACTTGCGTCGGTGCCGGGATCGGGACCATCCAGAACGATCTGCGGATACTTGATGGGCAGGCCCGAAGCGGCTTGAAAGGCTTCGATGTCGGAAAGCTGGATGTCGCTGGCCCCGGCAATCGCGATGGTTTGGCCGGTGCCGTCAATGCCTGCGTCATAAAGCGGTTGAACGTCATAGATGATGGCAAAATCGCCCGGCGCGAGGTAGTGGTTTCCGGTGAGGTTCGAAGTAAACCTCGGCTGAGCACTACTCCGTATTCCACTCGGCTGCGGATAGAAGTCGTTCAGGCCCCGGATGCCGCTCACCACGCCTTCGAGAGCCTTCGGCAACACGGGATCGCTCGCATTGGCATAGTGCAGTTCCCCGTCCACTCGGTAGCAGTGAATCGCCGTTCTAAAAGCCGTTCGCACCTGGGACGCGGTCCCATCCATCTCGACGAATGCCCGGCCGCGCGCCGGCCGAATACCGGTAAATCCCATCCGCCGGAGCCATCCGGTTATCTGATCGAGATCGTTCTGGCTCAGCCCAAACCGCTCGGCGAATTGTTCCGGCGTCAGCCACTTGTGATACTGCGGACTCGACGGGTCTTGCTGCGCCTGCACCAGGCGGTCGAGGTCCGCTTGTTGCGCATCCGTCATCTTGAAATGCATCGTGATGCGTGGCAATGGAAGCGAAGCTTCCGCCTCGCCTTGATCCACCGCCGAGGCCAGCAGGCATTGGATCGAGCTAGGCAGAGCAAACGTGCGCCCGCTCTCCAGGCGCTCGCCGAGACGGGAAGCCGGAGGCCCTGCCAACAGCGGCAAACTCCCTATCAAGGCAAACAGGCCGGCAAGCACGATGGTACGGCTCGGGATTACCGAAGACTTGCAGTTCACTTGGCGCATTGTTTCCACCCAATAATCCTCGACGTTCCGTTAACGAAAACGCGATGCCAAGCCGGAATTTCTATCCGCCCGGCATCGACTACATATTCAACCACATTATTGGGGCCGTTTGGTCTCGATTTGTCCGTCCCGAGCGGCTCCAGCGGTCCAGGAATGGCCCAGCGCTGGCTCCTGCACTGTTCTTCTTGTATGACCAGGTGAAACGGTCTGTCAGCGATTCGTGTGGAATTGCCGCCTGGATCCGGAGGCGGTTGCGCGCCAGGCGCTCGCTGTCCGCGCAGTTGTGGTAATCTCCGTGTTTCGGAGTGTTCTATGATTCTTCCACAGACCCTTACGTCCGTTGTGATGCTTGCGCTCTTGTCGCTCGTATGCTGGAGCTTGTGGGCCAGCACTTACAAGATGGGAGGAAAGTGGCGGTTCGAGCTGTACTACTGGGATTTCGCGCTCGGCGCGCTGGTGGTCCCCGTCGTGGCGGCATTGACCTTCGGTTCGCTCGGCTTCGACGGCTTTCTGTTTAGCGACGACCTGATGCGCGCAGGCAAGCATAAACTGCTCTATGCGCTGCTGGCCGGCGTGATTTTCAATCTTGGCAACCTGCTGCTGATGGCGGGGATTTCGGTGGCGGGAATGTCGCTGGCGTTTCCCATCGCGGTCTCGACCGCGGTTATAGCCGCTACGGGCTGGTCCTACGCTTTGGGCCGGCCCCAGAACCCGGCGCTGCTGTTCGCGGGGTTGTGCATTTTGGTGGTCTCGACGATCACGGCATCGCTTGCGTACCGCTCGGCCAGGATCGATCGGGCGACGCAACTGATTAAAGCGGGGAAGAGCAAGGGCACGGTTCCGAAGTCCGATTGGAAGGGCGTATTGCTAGCGCTGGGGGGCGGCGTTTTTTTGGGCTCGTTCTATCCCTTGGTGGCGTCGTGCCGGCTCGGCGACGACGGCGTGGGCCCTTATTCAATCGCCGTGCTGTTCTCGGCCGGCCTCTTCTTCTCCTCGGTGTTCTTCAATCTGTTTCTAATGAACTTGCCGGTCGAGGGGAAGCCGCTCGAAGTTCTGGATTACTTCAAAAGCCCGTTGCGGCAGCATTGGTTCGGATTGGCCGGAGGCGCGCTGTGGGCGGCTGGAACGGTTGCGAGCCTGGTTGCATCCGCTACCGAGAGCGTGCGCGTGAGCGACGCCCTCATTTCCGGCATGATTCCGGCCGCGGCGTTGGCTTCCAGTCTGCTGGGTTTGTTCGCGTGGCGCGAGTTCGAAGGCCTTCCCGCCAGAACGCTCGCCAAGCTGGCGGTCGCGGCGTTTGGCTGCGGCGCGGCTTTAATTTGGGCCGGTCCGCTGTTGCTCAAATAGCGTTTGGAATATTTGCACGTCCCCCTTACGCCGGAACGGTTTCGCTCGCTTCGGCGGCGGTGAAGTAGGCGCAGTCCGGATGATGAAAAACCAGTGCGCTGACGCTGGCCTCGGGGTCCATCATCATGCCTTCGGTCAGTTGAACGCCAATCTCCTCGGGATGGAGCAGCTTCCAGACGCCCTGCTGATCGTCCAGGTTCGGGCACGCCGGATAGCCGAAGCTGTAGCGCTTGCCGCGATAGCGCGAGGTGAAGCGCTCCTGCATCGTCATGGAAGGCGGATCGGGCAAGCCCCAGTCTTCGCGGATGCGCCGGTGCAGCCACTCGGCGGCGGCTTCGGCGGTTTCGAGCGCTAGGGCCTGCAGCCCGTGCGTCATCAGATACTCGCCCGCTTCCTTCGCGGCTTCGGCGCGCTCGCGGACGTCCTTGCCCGCGGTGGCCACGAATATCGCGAGGTGGTCGCGGCGGCCGTCCACCGGATCGAGCACGTAGTCGCTGAGGCATAGGCCGTCCGGGCGCGGTTGGCGTCCGAAGCGAAAAGTGTGGAGCGGCGAATTTCCGCCCGGTTCAAAGAGATGTATGTCGTTTCCTTCCCGCTCGGCCTCGAAGAATTGCCAGACGGCGCGGACTCGCATGAAATGCGCGGCTTCCTCTTTGATGCGCGTGACATCGTGATAGAGCGCGAGCGCCTTTTCGTCGCGATCCGCCAGCCGCTTCTCGAAGTTGCCCCGGAAGCCCAGGTGCTTGCCGTAAAGCATCTGCGGGTTGATGTAGCTCCACAGTTCGGCGAGGTTCGGCACGTCGCGTAGTTTGCGGTTTAGGTATGGCGCGAGCGGAACCGGCACGTCCGTGCGCACCTTACGGCTGCGCCCGGTGCCGGGTGCGGCGGCAGGCGCTTCGGGAGCGGGCGCGGCATCGTCTACCGGCCCGGTTGCGGTGTTCGCGGCGATGGCGGCGTCGCGCGTCGCGGGGTCCATCAATTCGTTGAGCACGCGCAGTCCCGTCATGGCGTCCTTGCAGTAACAGACCGCGGTGGAATACGCCGGAGCGATTTTGGTCTTCGTGAAACGCTCGGAAAGGGCCGCGCCGCCGACCAGCAGGGGCACGCCGATTCCGGCATCCTTCAAATCGCCGGCCGTGACCGTCATCTGATGCGTGCTCTTGACGAGAAGACCGGAAAGGCCGACGGCGTCGGGCTTGTGTTCGTGGCAGGCCCGGATCAAATCCTCGGGAGGAACTTTGATGCCGAGGTTAATTACCTTGTAGCCGTTATTGGTCAGGATGATGTCCACGAGATTTTTGCCAATGTCGTGGACGTCGCCTTTGACGGTGGCCAGGATGAGCGTGCCGCGCGCGGCGGTCGCGGATTTTTCCATGAACTGTTCGAGATGGTTCACGGCGGCCTTCATAGTTTCCGCCGATTGCAGCACCTCGGCGACGATCAGTTCGTTGTTGTTGAATAACCGGCCGACCTCCGCCATGCCGGTCATGAGCGGCCCGTTGACGATAGCGAGCGGCGCAGCGCCCGCTTGCAACTTGGCGTCGAGATCGGCGATGAGGCCGTCCTTGGTGCCTTCGACGACGTAGCCGGCGATGCGCTCGTCCAGACTGAGAGTGCTCGCTTCTTTCTTCTTGTCCTTGGGAACGGCGTTGCGAAAGTGCGCGGCGATGGCCGCGATGTGGAACTGGTTGATGGCGGTCTTCTGCTCGCGCGTTTGCTCGCGCCAGTCGCCGGGCGCGGTTGCGAACAACTCGGCGCGGGGATCGTCCGCGGGCACTTCGGCTGGGGCCGTATTGAAAAGCAGGCTTTCCGCTAGGCGGCGTTCTTCCATCGGAATCGAAGGAAAGCGTTCGAGCTTTTCCGCATTGACGATGGCGAGGTCCAGGCCCGCCTTCGTGCAGTAGTACAGAAAGACGGAGTTGACCACTTCGCGCGCGGCCGCTGGCAGGCCGAAGGAGACGTTTGAAATGCCGAGGATCGTCTTTGCGAACGGCAGATTCTCTTTGACCAGACGGATGCCTTCGATGGTTTCGACCGCGCCGCCAATGTAGTTCTCGTCGCCGGTGGCGCAGGGGAACACCAGCGTATCGACGATGAGGTCTTCGGGCGGGATTCCGTATTTTTCCGTGAGCAGGCGATAGGAGCGCGCGGCGACTTCGAGTTTGCGCTCGCGCGTGAAGGCCTGCGCCTGTTGCTTGTCCTCGTCGATGCAGCCAACAACGAGCGCCGCGCCGTAGGTCTTCGCGATGGGGCAGATGCGCTCGAACTTTTCTTCGCCGTCTTCCAGGTTGATCGAGTTGATAATGCTCTTGCCCTGGCAATACGTCAGCGCCAGTTCGACCGCGGGCGGGTCGGTGGTATCGACCATGATTGGCGCGTGAATTTTGCGCGTCAGGCGGTCGTAGAACGGCGGGATGTCCCCGATTTCTTCGCGGTCGCTGCTCTGGAGGCAAACGTCCACGATCTGCGCGCCGTTGCGCACCTGCCGCCGCGCGATCTCGCTGGCTTCGTCCCATTTCTCGGCCGCGACCAGGTTCTTAAAGAGGCGCGAGCCTATGACGTTCGTGCGTTCGCCGACCAGCAGCGGCCGGTTGCTCTCCTCGGCTTCGACGAGGTCGATTCCGGAGTAGAAGGCGCGGTGCAAAGGCGCTTTCGCCGCGCGCGGCTTCTTACCTTCGACCATTTTTGAGATGGCGGCGATGTGTGCGGGCGTGGTGCCGCAGCAACCGCCCACGATATTTACCCATCCGTGGTCCGCGAATTTTTCGAGTTGCCGTGCGAGAGACTCCGGCGTTTCCGGGAAGCGGCCCTCGGAATCCGGAAGACCGGCGTTCGGATAACAGGAAATCCGCGTAGACGCGATTTCGTTCAGCGTCCGGATATGGTCGGTCATGAACTCCGGGCCGGTAGCGCAATTCAATCCGAAGGAGAGCAGGTCCGCATGGGCGACGGAAACGTAGAAGGCGTCGGCGGTCTGGCCCGCCAGCGTGGTGCCGTTATCCTGAATCGTGCAGGAGACCATGACGGGGATCTGAAAACCCAGCTCGCGCGAAAGTTGCCGGATTGCAACCAGCCCCGCCTTCACGTTCACGGAATCCTGAGCCGTCTCGATCAACAGGATGTCGGCGCCGCCTTCGATGAGCGCTTTCGCCTGCTCGTAATACGCGTCTCGCAAGCCGGCGAACGTGATGCCGCCGGTGAGGCTGAGGGCAGCCTTGGTGGTCGGCCCGATGGAACCGGCGACGAAGCGCGGCTTTGCGGCGGTGGAGAACTCGGCGGCGGCTTCGCGCGCCAGTTTCACCGCGCCGCGGTTCAATGCGGCCGTTTCGTGCGCCAGGCCGAATTCGCCCAGCACGACGCTGGTGGCCCCGAAGGTATTCGTCTCGACGATGTCCGCTCCGGCTGCGAGGTATGCGCTATGGATGTCTTTGATCAGATCCGGCCGGGTGCGGACGAGGATCTCGTGGCAGTTTTCGTGGCCCAGGTAATCGCGATCGAGCGACAGATTCGCCGCGAACAGCATCGTGCCCATCGCGCCATCCATGCACAGAATGCGCGTGGAAAGAGCGTCAAGGAGAGACTGGCGCCGTAGTTCGCGATCGGTCATAGGGGTTCAACACAATTCTAGCAGGGCGACGGAAAAGACCTGGAAAGCCCGGTTCCGCGCGGTGCGCCGCGAGCGCGAGAATAGGAGCATGGAGAACCGTGAGATCGCGCGCCTTTTGGCCGAGACGGCCGATCTGATGGAAATCGCGGCGGAAGACCCGTTCCGCATCCGCAGCTATCGCAACGCCGCGGCGGCCATCGAGGGCTACCCCGAACGGATCGAAGATATTCTGCGCGATCCCTCGCGCAAGGTAACGGACATTGCGGGAATCGGAAAGGGCATCGCGGCCGCGCTCGGCGAAATTAACGCGCGCGGTTCTTTCGAGCGCCGGGACGAACTGCTGGCGAAATATCCTCCGACCGCGCTCGAACTGCTCAAAATTCAGGGGCTCGGTCCGAAAACGATCGCACTGCTGTGGGAACACTATCGCGTCAGCACCATCGACGATCTCGAACGGCTCTGCCAGGAGCATAAACTGCAACTGCTGCCCCGGTTGGGGGCGAAGCTAGAAGAAAAGGTGCTGCGCTCGATTGCGGCATACCGGCGGAGCGCCGGGCGAATTTTATTGAATACCGCCGATGCGATTGCGACCGAACTGGCCGTGTTTCTGGCGGAGACGCCGGGTGTCGAGCGGGTGACGCCGGCCGGCAGCCTGCGGCGCGCGAAGGAGACGGTTGGCGATATCGACCTGCTCGTGACCGGACCGGACGCCGCCGCGTGTTTGGAACGCTTCGTGAAGCATCCGCGAGTGGCGGAAGTGCTCGGGCATGGGCCGAACAAGGCCAGCTCGAAATTCGGATTGCAAGCCGTGCAAGTGGATGTGCGCGCGCTGCCCCAGGAAAATTATGGCGCGGCGTTGCAGTATTTCACTGGCAGCAAGGAGCACAACATCGCGCTGCGCGCGCGCTGCCTGAAAATGGGCTACACGCTGAACGAATACGGGCTGTTCCGGCTGGACGATAACTCCAGGGTGGCGGGCGAGACCGAAGAGGAGATTTACGCCAAGCTGGCTCTCGACTGGATTCCGCCGGAGCTCCGGGAAAATCGGGGTGAGATCGAATGCGCCGCCGAAGGCCGCCTCCCGCACCTGATTCGCTCCGCCGATATTCGCGGTGACCTGCACATGCACACCATCGAGAGCGACGGCCGCGCCACGCTCGAAGAGATGGCGGAGGCGGCGAAGCTGCAAGGCTACGAGTACATCGCCATAACGGATCACTCGAAAGCGCTGGCCATGGCGAACGGGCTCGACGAGCGGCGCGCCGTGGCCTTCGCGAACAAAGTGCGCGCCATGGAACCGGACTCGCTCGGAATTCATGTATTCGCCGGGATCGAGTGCGACATCCGGCGCGATGGCACGATGGATCTGGCCGATGACGCGCTGGCCGAACTCGACGTAGTCATCGGGAGCGTTCACAGCTACATGAACCTGGAAAGGGAGGAGATGACCGACCGCCTGTTGCGCGCCATCGAATGTCCGCACCTGCGCATTCTGGGGCATCCGACCGGCCGGTTGCTGCTGGCGCGCGAACCGTTCCCGTTCGATTTCGAGCGGGTCGCGGACGAGGCGGCGCGGCGCGGCGTGCTGATGGAAATTAACGCCAGCCCCGAGCGGCTCGACCTGAACGACGCGCTCTTGCGAACGGCCAAGCCGCGCGGCGTGCGATTCACCATCTCGACGGACGCGCACCATCCGAAGCATCTGGCGAACATGCGCTACGGCGTGGGAATGGCGCGGCGCGGCTGGTTGGAGCCGTCCGATGTGGCGAATACGCTACCATTGAAAGAGTTCACCGCATCCGTCGTTCGCAGGCCATCCGCGGCAGGCGGCTAAGAGCGATCAAGCCGGGTTCGCGGCGCAAAAACGCACCGGCGGCCGCCTGTGAAATCGTCCGGTGCGGTCTCCTAAAATAAATTTAGCCATGCATATTCCGATCGAGCGGTACAAGCTACGCAATGGGATGCGGGTTATTTTGTCGAAAGACAGTTCGACGCCCGTCGTCACCGTTTACATCGTCTATAACGTGGGCGCGCGCGCCGAGGAGCGCGGACGCACGGGTTTCGCGCATCTGTTCGAGCACATGATGTTCCAGGGTTCGGAGAACGCGCCCAAGGGTACGCACTTCAAGCTGATCGAATCGAACGGCGGCTCGTTGAACGGTTCGACCCACTCCGACTATACGGACTACTTCGAGGTGTTGCCGGCCAACAAGCTTGCCGTCGGATTGTGGCTCGAATCCGACCGCATGAGAGCGCTCGCCATCAATCAGGCGAATCTCGACAATCAGAAGGACGCCGTGAAACAGGAGCGCCGGATGTCGTTCGACAACCAGCCTTACGCCACGGCGGTTGTCGAGCGGTGGCCGGAACTGGCATTCGCCAACTGGCAAAATTCGCATTCGTTGATCGGCTCGTTCGAGGATCTGGACGCAGCCACGGTCGAAGACGTCGCGAAGTTTTTCAAGACGCACTATGCGCCGAACAACGCGGTGCTGGTCGTTTCCGGGGATATCGATATTCCGGAAGCGAAAGAGTTGGTGGAAGCGTATTTTGGCGATATTCCGGCGCAACCGCAACCGCCGGCTCCGGATTTAACCGAGCCCGAGAGGGACGAACCGCGCAGCGATATCTATCGCGATCCGCTGGCCAACGTGCCGGCAGTCATTATCGGCTACCCCGGACCGGCGCGGCGTTCGGGCGGCTATAACGCGCTGGTGATGCTCGACCTGATTCTGACGGGCGGCGACAGTTCGCGCTTCCAGCAGAATCTCGTGAAAGGGAAAGAGTCCGTAATTCAGTACGAAGCGAATTTGGGCTGGCCCTTCGCGGGTCCGAGCGATTACAAAGAGCCGGGAATTTACGGATTCTATCTACTCTACAATCCGGCGTTCACGGGCCAGCAGATTGTCGCGCAGGTGGAAGAGGAAATTGCCAAGATCCGGACGGATGGCGTTTCCGCGGCGGAACTGGAGCGGACGCGCGCTTATCTGCGCTCGGCCCGTATCCGGCAATTGCAGAGTTCCCGCGCTAGGGCGTCGCTGCTTGCGCGCTACGAGTTACTGGACGGCAACCCGGACCACATCAATACGGAAATGTCCATATTTCTGGCCGTGACCCCGGAACGGATCCAGGAGGCCGCGCGCCAGTATCTGGTCCAGCGAAAGAGGACGGTGCTCGATATCGTTCCGGCTCCGCCAGAGAAGGGGAACGGCAATGAGCGCTAAAAATGTAGACCGGACGAAACCTCCGCGGACGCCCGATCTGCCTCATTACAAGCTGCCTCCGGTGTTTGAAACGAAGCTGCCCAACGGCTTGGCCGTGCTGCTGGTCGAAGACAACCGGTTTCCGATTGTGACGGTGCGTCTCGGCTTTCAGGCGGGCTCGAAATACGACTCGGAGGAACTGGCCGGGCTTTCCGAAACCGCGGCCGCATTACTGACCGAGGGAACGGCAAACCGCAAGGCGCGGCAAATCGCGGAGGAAGTGGCGGCCATAGGCGGCTCGCTGCACGCGGATTCTTCGGCCGACGTGTTACTGGTGGCGGCGAGCGCGCTGGCC
>Ga0187849_1004049_pt1 | contig 12422 bp, 8 predicted proteins | sample June2016WEW_4_10_2_FD_132412 | JGI IMG/M metagenome (GOLD analysis project Ga0187849, IMG submission 132412) | Peatland microbial communities from SPRUCE experiment site at the Marcell Experimental Forest, Minnesota, USA - June2016WEW_4_100 | ecosystem: Environmental > Terrestrial > Soil >... | reverse complement strand
CGCGGCTTCATCGGCAAGTACGGTTCGCCGGGCGACCGCTTTACCAACGATCCGGACAATCAGGAGCGCGAACAGAATCATCTCGCCACGGTGTTCGCGGAGTACACGGTGTCGCCGGTCTGGTCGGGCCGCGTGATCCTCGGCGGGCAAGACCGGCGTTTCGTCTCGGAAAATCCGACGCCCGGCCTGCCCACGCAGGTGACGGTCGTCACCAACCGCCGCGGCGTGTTCGACTGGCAAAACACCGTCGCGCTCGGCGAGAAACACCGTCTGACCGCCGGTCTCACGGCCGAGCGGGACCAGACGCGCAACAACGGCTTTGGCGACATCAACCAGCAGGAAAACCTGCTGGCCTTTTTTGCGCAGGACGAATGGACGCTGGCGGACAACATTTTCCTCACCGCCGGCCTGCGCAATGACGACCATGACACCTTCGGCCGCGCCACGACCGGACGCGCGACCGCCGCGTGGCTGCCGGTGCCCGGGCGGGTCAAGCTGCGCGCCAGCTACGGCACGGCGTTTTGTTCGCCGAGCTTTCTCGACCTCTACGGCCAGAGCGCGTACTACCGGGGCAACCCCCAGCTGCAGCCCGAGCACGCGCGCGGCTGGGACACCGGCGTTGATGTCTACCTTCCGCAGCACCGGGGCACCGTAAGCGCCACGTGGTTCGACACGCGTTATCACGATCTGATCGTGTATGATTTCTCCGTGTTTCCGGGCACCACGGCCAACGTCGATCAGGCGCGCACCCGCGGCCTTGAGCTGTCGGCGCGCGAGCGGCTGCGCGGTTCGTGGGAAACGCGGGTGGCCTACACCTACCTCGAGGCCGACAACCTGACGCAGCATACCCGTCTGCTCCGCCGGCCCCGGCACATGCTTTCGGCCGATGTCTGGCGGGAGCTGGGCCATGGCTTCAGCCTCGGCGCGGGTGTCGCCTACGTGGCAAAACGCCAGGACGTTGATGCGCTAACCTTCGCCACCATCGATGCCAGGGATTACACCGTGGCGCGTCTCTATGCGGCATGGGCTGTGAATGGCCATGTGACCGTGAAAGCGCGCGTCGAGAACCTCTTCGACGCGCATTATGAGGAGGTCAGCGGCTATCCGGCCCTTGGCGCCGGGATCTTCGCCGGTATTGAGGCGAGATACTGACACGGCACGCGGAACGAAGACTGTGGCCGACCTGTTGCAGGCAGCGGAAGCGGCAGGCCGATGGCGCGGCCGTTATCGGCCGGTCACCAGGGAGTCCAGTCGGAGTAATCAGTCACGATGGTCTCGACCCAGCGCAGGGGGCGATGGGCGCGGAACCAGGCGGCAAATCGTTGGTAGAGGCGGGATGTCTTCATGGTGCTTGGTCGGTTGAGTGATTATGTCAGGCGGCGGACGTGGAGGTTCCGGTAATCAGGCAGCGGACGGCATCATCATCAGGTCAGGCATAGTTGATGGCGGGCTGGCCATGGACGGGCCGCGCCGTCAGGAAGAAATCGGTGACGGAAAGAGCCGGCTTATATTCCGGGTGCGACTCGGCGAGCATCATGCGCAGGTTTTCACGGGCGCGGGCGATGCGGCTCTTCACAGTGCCGACGTTGATGCCGAGCGAACGCGCGATCTGCTCATAGGACAGGTCGAGCACATTGCGCATGGTGAGGATTTCACGATGCCTGCGGTCGAGGCGTTCCATGCACGCCGCAACGAGTTCGGTAAACTCGCTGACGATGGTTTCCTGCGCCGGATCGTGGTCCGGGGCGGCGACCATGTCGGCAAACGTGGCTTCCGAATCATCCCGCAGCGGACGCTCGAGCGACACCCAGTGATGTCGGCGGCGACGGAAGAAATACCAATAGCGGTTGCGGGCGAGATTAAGCGTGATGCGATAGAGCCAGGTGGAGAGAGAGGAGTCGCCACGGAAGCGGCCGAGCCCGCGATAAGCACGGATGAAGGTGTCCTGCGTGATTTCCTCCGCATCGGCGGCGTTGTGCAGGAGATTCAGAGTCAGGCCATAAATCTTGCCGCGGTAACGGGTGACAATTTCGGTGAAGGCGGATTCATCGCCCGCGATAAACCGACGCACCAGGCTGGCATCGATGGCTGCCTCTCCAGCCTGTGCCTCACGCTTGGAAGGAGCGTCAGAATGAGGGCGGCAGTGGACTAAAGGCGTGCGAGCAGGCATGGCGGTTGAAGTGTTGTGGCGGAGAACACCCTGCCTTCACCATGAACGATGCCAGCCGGGCGGAATATGTAATAACGCGTTATGGCATAACAGGATAAAATATCATGGACGATTTCCCGGTACTGCTGGCTATTGCAGAATGAGCGAGCTGGTGGGGTCTTACCCTGCAGAATGCACACCGACATAGCGGAGTGCAGGGCGGCGCCGCATCATTGATACAAAATCGCGAGGGTGCTCCGGTCAGGCCGAGTAAGAGAGGATGCTTGGGGCAGGACGGCAGATTGATGCGATACGGGAGGGCGTCATGAACGCTCACAATTTTACTGTCTCGAAGGTGCCTCGGTTTCCATCGTTGTTGTCTGGCTGGGGCCGCGGCGGTATTTAATCATGCCGGCCAAGGCGGGGATTCAGATGGATCAATCGGGGCTTTCCACCGGGACAGGTTCTCGCAACTCATGCTTGAAGCACCTGGCTGAACAACGCGTGAGAGCGAATGGACACCGCGATCGATCCAGAATCGCGCTCCAACCAGCATCGGCTCCGCGGGAGTTTTTTCTTGCGCCGTCTTTTTGCGACGCGAAGCATCGGCGCGCGTGTTCTGGATCAGCAAGACCATCCACTCGATCATGAAATTCCGCCGCCGGACCTTGCGGCCAATTACAGCAAATGGTCCAAGCATCACTCCCATGGCCGCGGACCTCGACGGCCTCGAGGAATTCCGGTGGGCAATCGTCGTTAATACAGCGATCGGTCGCCAAAGCTTGTCCAAGCGCTCCGCGGGACCGACCCATCGAATCAACCGCCGCCTGGACACTCCGCTTCTCCTGCACATTCCCGGCTATTCACCTTGAATCAGTGCAGTGAAGCGATGACCGTCTACGTTCGATTTTGCTCTCCGATACAACCCAATACACCATTCCTGATGCGGAGCTGCTCAACCGTCTGGGCAGTTCCAGCAACGGGTTGTCCTCCGAGCAGGCGGCGAAGGTTTTGGACGAGACCGGACCGAACATAGTGGCCGCGGGCAAACGGGCTTCGGTCCTGCGTGACCTGCTGGAACGCTGCCGCAATCCCCTGGTCGTCCAACTCCTCGTCATCGCCATCGTGTGCTACCTGACGGGCGATACGCCCTCGACGGTCATCGTCGGCACCATGGTGTTTCTCAGCGTCTTCCTTTCCTATATCCAAGAGGCGCGGTCGTCGCGGGCGGTCGAAAAGCTCCAGAAGCTCGTGAAGACGACCGTGACGGTGCTGCGCGATGGCAAGGAAACCGAGGTGCTGCTGGAGGAGGTGGTGCCCGGCGATGTGGTGGCCCTGACAGCCGGCAGTCTGATCCCGGCGGATTTGCGCATTCTCTCGGCCAAGGACTTTTTCGTCACCCAATCGGCGCTGACGGGGGAATCCATGCCCGTGGAGAAGGGCCCCGACACGAACCAACCGGCGGGGCGCGCCGCCTTCGAGTTTTCCAACGCCTGCTTCATGGGCAGCAACGTGCTGAGCGGTGCGGCGCGCGGGGTGGTGCTGGTCACGGGCGTCCGCACTTACTTCGGCTCGCTCGCGGAGAAGCTCATGTCCAAGCGCGAAGCCACGAGTTTCGACAAGGGCGTGCGCGGCTTCACCTGGCTGATGATCCGTTTCATGATCGTGATGGTCTCGGTCACGTTCCTCATCGTTGGCTTGCGAGACCATAACTGGATCGAGGCACTGGTGTACGCTCTGGCGGTGGCGGTGGGGCTGACGCCGGAGATGCTGCCGATGATCATGACCGTCTGCCTCTCCAAGGGTGCACTCATGATGTCCCGCAAGAAGGTCATCGTGAAGCATCTGCACGCCATCCAAAACTTCGGCGCCATGGACGTGCTCTGCACCGACAAGACCGGCACGCTTACCCAGGACCATGTCGTGCTGGAACGCTATGTGGACGTGACCAACCGGTCCAGCGAGGACGTGTTGCGTTACGCGTACATGAACAGTTTTTACCAGACCGGTCTGCGCAACTTGCTCGACCGGGCAATCCTGGCCCACACCGAACTCGACGTCGAACGGAACTGCCGCAAAGTCGATGAAATCCCCTTCGACTTCAAACGGCGCCGAATGTCCGTGGTGATCGATTACGAAGACCGGCATGTGCTCATCTGCAAAGGGGCGGTCGAGGAGGTATCGGCCGTCTGCGAAAACTACCAGGTGGACGAGGACATCAACCCTCTCATCAGACTTATCCGTGACGATCTGATGGATGAGTATCGCAGTCTGAGCGCCGAAGGGTACCGCGTGCTGGCCATCGCCTATCGTGAGTTCGACCGCTCCAAGCAAACGTTCTCGGTGACCGACGAGGCCGAGCTGATCCTGCTGGGCTACATCGCATTTTTCGATCCGGCCAAGGACACCTCAGCCAAGGCCATCGAGGCGCTTTCACGCTCAGGCATCGCCGTCAAGATCCTCACCGGCGACAACGAACTCGTCACGCGCAAGGTCTGCCGCGACGTGGCCATGCCCATCACCAGGATCGCCACGGGCACCCAACTCGCGGCGCTCGACGATCCGGCGTTTGCCCGGGAGGTCGACGAAGCCAATGTGCTCGCCCGCCTCACCCCCGATCAGAAGGAGAAGGTCATCAAAACCCTGCGGGCCCAGGGGCACGTCGTGGGTTTCCTCGGCGACGGCATCAACGACGTGCTCGCGATGAAGGCCGCCGACGTCGGCATCTCGGTGGATACGGCGGTGGATGTGGCGAAAGAATCGGCCGACATCATCCTCCTCGAGAAAAGCCTCCTGGTGCTGGAAGATGGCATCATGGAAGGCCGGAAGGTCTTCGGGAATATCATCAAATACATCAAAATGGGGGCCAGTTCCAACTTCGGAAACGTGTTCAGCGTGGTGGGCGGCTCCTATTTCCTGCCGTTCCTCCCGATGGCGCCGATTCAGTTTCTCGTCAACAATCTGCTCTACGACTTCTCGCAAACCGCCATTCCGCTCGACAACGTCGACCGGGAATACCTCGACAGGCCGCGCCGGTGGAATATCCGCAGTATCCAAAAATTCATGGTCTATATTGGACCCCTCAGCTCAATCTTCGACTATGCCACGTTCTTTTTGATGCTTTATTTCTTTGGCTGCGCCGCGTTTGGCTCGCCGGGAACCTCTGTGGCCGACAAGAGCCATCTGGAAAAACTTTTCCACACGGGCTGGTTCGTCGAATCGCTGCTCACCCAAACGCTGATTGTCCACATCATCCGCACCCAGCGCATTCCGTTCATCCAAAGTCGCGCCAGCAAATCCATGCTCTTCACGACGCTGGTCATCATGGCCGTTGGAGTCTGGCTGCCGTTTTCTCCGTTGGCGCGATTTCTCGGTTTCACCCCATTGCCACCGGTTTTCTTCCTATGGCTGGCGGGATTTCTCCTCGCCTACAGCGTTCTGACCCACAACGTGAAGATGTGGTTCGCCCGACGGTTTGGAATCGATTAATCTATGCGTAGCATTTTGACCGCGCTCCAAGAGGGACGGCTCTTCGAACTGCCCGAGGCGGGCAAGGCGCGGGCCTTGGAATTCCTCGCCCGCATTCTGGACGCCAACCCGGACATTGAGGTTGGCACCGACACGATTGAGGAGATCAAGAATCGCGAGCAAGAGTGCAACACGGGCATCGGCATGGGCGTGGGCGTTCCCCACGTCCGTGCGCGGCGTGAGGAAGGCGAGCTTTTTTGCGCCATCGGCTGGTCGTCGCAGGGCATAGCCTACGACGCCTCGGACGGTAAGCCCGTGCATCTCGTGGTGATGTATTACATCCCGGGCGCGCAGAAGAACGTTTACCTCAAGGAGATCTCCAGCTTGGTCAAGGCCATCCGCAAGAGCGGCGGCGTGGATCCCATCGCGCACGCTCTCGACCTGAATGCCGTGCGCAACCTGCTGCTGGATTGGGTGAGCGCGGGGCTGGGCGACACCGGTCCGGAGGCCGTGGCCCGAATGATCAAGCTCGAGGTCAAACAGGCGCAGACCGCAGCAGTGCCCGCGGTGCCCGGCGCAGTCGCCGGCCGGCCGGCGGCCCGAGTCACGGTGTTTTCTGTGTTGGTCGCACCACCGAACGGCGTTTTTGTCCTCGCCCAAGACGCGGACTGGGTGGCCGCGTTGGAAAAAGAAACCGGGCTGGCACAGGGTCTCTCTGGGAATGCCATTTTGAATGCCGCCGGACACCAGCTTTTCGTAACCGGTTCGACTCCCTATCCTGGCGGACGTGTCCTTTACCAGTGCGTGGCGATTATGAACGGGTCGTAAGCGGGGGGGACGGGCGATAAAATAGGCGCGTTATTTCCGGGCCCCCGTCCGCCCGCCCCGTTGCCGTCTTCCGCCGTCCCGGGCATTTGGCAAACCAGCCATCCGGCAAGACAACACACGTGACGATCACTTTGCCAAGTGCAGTTTCCGAAGGCGTCCAGGCGTGGATATATAAGGAGAGCGAGCAGGCTCGTTACCGGGCGCGGAACAGATCCAGAAAGCAGGCTGAATGCAGAATAAAAAAAGCTACGCACCAGCGGCGCGCAGCTTTAAATTCCAATGAAGAAAGGGAAGAAGGAGGATTACTTTTTCGGCAACTGCGCCTCGATGTCAGTCAGGCGCTTCTCCAATGCGTTCATCTCGTTTACCAGGCGCTCTTCGGTCTGCTTTCGTTCGTTGCTGTCAACAATGCTCAGGTGGGCGGCATCGCGCACAACATTGGCCGGCAGCGTGAGGAGGCGGGTGACCAGCGACTGGTCCTTGAAGCTGCTGAGATAGAGGGCAATGACCTCCTGTGATAACTTGAATGAATCGCGTGCGACCGCTTCCGTGGCAATCAAGTTGTTGTTTAGTTGCTGCTTGGCGGCGAGTTCGGAGGTTAGGACGTTGCTGATCTGATCGGAGATTTTCTGGCTGTAAGCGACGATCTGCTCGCGGGTGAGGTTCTGGTCCTTCGCCATGTCCGCGAGGATGGGTTGGATACGCTCGGCGAGGCGCGCAGAAACCTTGTCGACCTGTTCATTCTGCTGATGCTCGGCTTCTTCGGGGGTCTTGGGCAGGGGATTGTAAGGCTGAATCTTCTGGGCGATGGCTGCCGCCAGCTGGTTCACGCGATCAACGTTCAGCTTGGCCACCTCTTGCTCCGTCATGAAGACATCAGCCGCGCGCTTTTGAATGGCATCTTTGAGAAGGGTGTTGACGGCGTCGATCTGGCGGCGGGTCTCTTCGGCCGTGGCCTTAAGCTCAGCATTAGTCTGTTCACGCAGGGAGTTCATTTCCTGCTGCTGACGGGCCGCCATGTCATTGACCGTTTTCAGATGGAGCCAAAAGGCGGCGCCAACCACGACGACAGCGGTCAGGATGACAGCAGGGAGTTGCTCTTTCAATTTTTGCCACATGGGAGGAGCTGGGGGGTTAAAATTTGGTGAAGCGTAGCAACGCTACCTCTAAAAGCAATGCTGCTTTCGACGGGACATCCGGGGTTGTTTTGGCGGCTGGATTCCCGCAACGTGCGCAACATGAGCCTCAACCGCATTGAGCAGATGTTGTTCGATTATTTGCAGCGTCACACCGAGGAAAGACACTTCTGGCAGGCCAAAGTTCGCGAATTAATGCAGAAGACTGAAAGCGATTTTGTGGTCGCAGCGGACATGGCTGATCGTCTCCGGATCTACTACGAGGAGCGTAGCCGGGCAGTTCCGTCGCTTCATGAACTAGCTTCACAGGAAGGACTCCGGAGGATTAGTCTCCGCAATCTGGCTGAGCATATGATGAGGATTTGGGGACCAGTACGACCAGCGCAGCGCGGTAAGACGGATCGAGCCGGAATGAGATTAGATAATAGCACACAGACCAACTTATAACTATAGCGATTATTGCTTATATCAGAGTGATAATTGAAGTTTTTCCTTTAATGTCGCGTCTTACATTTACGCGATAGCTACACTCTCTCCCGCTTAGCGGGAGATTTGGGGTAACTAAAGAAAGCAAATGGCGGGCCGCTTAGGGGTAGGCGGCCCGCCTTCTTTTTCGGCAAAAAATACAGCGCTTGCTGGCGCAAATCCCGTGAGGGCTTATGGTATGGGAAACATCCGACTTGGGGTGGTCTTTTCAACGTGGCAGCATCGGTCTTGTGATGTTCATTCACAATGAAGCGGACTCCGGTATCGACAATCTGCCAAGAACTTACACAGTTTTTCACAAGATATCCACATCGATGGAACACCTGAGCGGGGGCACCTGAGCGGGGGCACCACCCTTCAACCGCAGCTCAAGGTCACAGGAAAAGTAAAAACCTTCGTCCTCGATACGAACGTCCTGCTGCACGACCCCCAGTCGATTTTCAAATTCGAGGACAATAACCTCGCCATCCCTGTCGAGGTTCTGGAAGAACTCGACACCATAAAAGGCGAACAGTCCACCGAGCGTGGCCGCAATGCCCGCCGCGTGCACCGGTTCCTGCAGGAATTGCTGCCAGACTCCAAAACGATGCTTGAAGGCGTCAAACTGCCTAACGGTGGCACGCTTTCAGTTATCATCAACCGCTACCTGATTGAGGACAACAGGGGGTCGCCGGCGATGCAGCGGCTGCGCACGATCCTGCCTGATCTCGCCAAGAAGGACAATCGCATCATCGCATGTGCCCTTTTTGTGCAGGAGACTTTCCCACCGCCGACCATCTTGGTGACAAAGGACGTCAACGTTCAGCTCAAGGCGCGCGCGGTGGGTCTTGAGTCGCAGGATTACCTGAACGACTAGGTTCCGGAGAATCCGGACGAAGACTCCTATCGGCGCATTGCGGTCAGTGTCTACGAACTACAACGCTTTGCGTCGGAAGGTGAATTTGAACTGGAGGTCGATATTGCGAAGTCACTCGCTATCAACGAATATCTGTTGCTGGTCTCTTCCGAAGGCAAGACCATGCCTGCCCGGTATTATGGGGCCGGTTTTATGCGACGGCTGCGCCTGCCGGAGTTTGTGAAGGCGCCAGCCGGCATTCCCATTCGCGCCCGTAACCTTGAGCAACAATTCCTTATGGATGCGCTGCTCGACGAGAGCATATCGCTCATCACCTGTTTTGGAAAGGCCGGCACGGGCAAGACCCTTCTTTCCACGGTATGTGCACTGTATCAGGCGTGTGATGTACATGGCCGCTACGACGGCGTGGCGATTTCGCGCCCGGTCATCGCGCTCGGCAAGGACATCGGCTTTTTGCCTGGTTCTCTTGAGGAGAAGATGAAGCCGTGGCTCCAGCCCTACTATGATGCACTCGAGGTGCTCATGCCCTCCAAGCCGCCGAAGGAACCGCAGTTTGTCGGAAAGAAAGCCAGCAAGAAAAAGAAGAAACAAGAGGAGGCCCTGCTGCAGGCAGCCCATCACGCCCAAGGGAACGGTCACACCAATGGGGCCACGGCCAAACCTTACGAGCGCCTCATCAAGAATGGCATGGTGGAGATCGAAGCGCTCTGTTTCATCCGCGGGCGCTCCATCGCCCGTCGATTCTTTATTCTCGATGAGGCACAGCAACTCACTCCTCATGAGGTGAAAACCGTCATCACGCGCATTTCCGAAGGCTCGAAGATTGTGCTCATCGGCGACCCGGCGCAGATCGACAATCCCTATGTCGACGCACGAAGCAACGGTCTTGTCTACTGTCATAACCGCATGAAGGGCCAGCCCATCGCCGCCCATATCAAGCTCACCAAGGGCGAGCGCTCAAAGCTGGCCGAGCTTGCGGCAGATTTATTGTAAGGCAGGCGGTGAGTTGGATCAGCGGGGAGCGGCCAGCGCCCGTTCCCCGCATTTTTTGCGCGGTGGGAGTTGCTTTTTTTTTGCTTCATCAGCCATTCTTTTGCCTCGCGCTCCTGCCTTTCCGATGGCTTAACACCCCGGCTTGGGCCGCGTTCTCCGGCTCTTCTTCTCTCCTTCCATGAATTACGGCTACTTCGACGATGCCGCCAAGGAATACGTAATCACGCGCCCCGATACGCCCCAACCGTGGAGCAACTACCTCGGTTCGATCGAGTATGGTGCCATTATCACGAATAATGCCGGTGGATACAGTTTCTACCGCAGTGCGCTCAGCAGCCGGTTTCTGCGCCTCCGTTCGAACTCGGTCCCCAGGGATCAACCGGGCCGTTATTTCTACCTTCGCGATCGTGAAAGTGGCGACTACTGGAGTTCTTCGTGGCAGCCGGTCGGCAAGCCGCTCTCCAAGTATAAATCCACCTGCCGCCACGGCACGGCTTACACGATCATCAGGTCGCGCTATGCCGGCATTGAGACCGAGTCGACGTACTTTGTCCCGCTCGGCCAGACCTTCGAATATTGGCGGCTGCGCGTCACCAACCGGACGAAGAAGCCCCGTCAGCTCTCGGTGTTCACCTATTGCGAGTTTGCCACCAGCTGGCACCTGCACAACGACCTGCTGAACCTGCAGTACGCGCAATTCATCGTGAAGGCCGTGGTCGAGGAGGGCATGCTGGGCATGTCGACGCACCCTTACCTGAAATTTGATCCCAAGAACCTCACGGGTTGCGGTCGCACGTGGATGACCCTCACGGGTGCGCCGCTGGCGGGCTTCGAGACCGTCCGCGAACGTTTTCTCGGCAGCTGCTATCACACCTACGCCAATCCCGAAGTCGTGGCCCAGGGCAGATGCTCGAACTTCCTTGCCGAGGGCGAAAACCCCTGCGGCACCCTCCAGACCGACGTGACGCTCGCGCCGGGGGAGACGCGCGAGCTTATCGTGCTGCTCGGCATAGGCACGCCCCATTCGCACGGGAGGGCGGCGGTGGCCGAGTTCGGCAACCCCGAGCGCTGCGAAGCCGAGCTGCAAAAACTCAAGCAGTCGTGGCACGCCCACCTCGGGTCCGTGCGCGTGAAGACACCCGATGCGGAATTCGACAGCATGGTCAACGTGTGGAATGCCTACAACGCGCTGGTCACCTACGCGTGGTCACGGCACGCCTCGCTCATCTACAACGGCGAGCGCGACGGCCTCGGCTTCCGCGACACCGTGCAGGACTTTCTCGGCGTCATACCATTATTGAAGGACCAGATTCGCGACCGGCTGGAACTGATGCTAACCGGCCAGGTGTCCACCGGCGGCGCGATCCCGGTCATCAAGCCCTTCGATCACAAGCCCGGCCACGAAGAGGCCCCGCCCGACAAGAAATACCGCAGCGATGATTGCCTGTGGTTTTTCAACGCCGTACCCGGTTATGTCGCCGAGACCGGCGACATTGATTTCTACCAGAAGGTGCTCCCCTACGCCGATAAGGATGAGGCCACTGTTCTTGGCCACCTCCGCCGTGCCCTTGAGTTCAACCTGGAACGCACCGGCAGAAACGGCCTGCCCTGCGGCCTGGCCGCCGACTGGAATGACTGCGTGCAAATGGGCTATAACGGCGAAAGCGTCATGGTTGCTTTTCAGGTGCGGTATGGGCTCGATGTCTATGCCAAGATAGCCGATCGGCTCGTCCTGCCAGACGAAGCCGCTTGGGCGCGGGACAAGCTCACCGAACTCGACACCAGTATTCAGAAAGCCACTTGGGACGGCGAATGGTTCCTCTGGGGTATCGGCGCCGACGGCCATCGTTACGGTTCCCAGCAGGAGGAGGAAGGCCAGATCTACATCAACACCCAGGTCTGGGCCGTGATCAGCGGCGCCGCCACGCCCGAACAGGGACGCCGTGCCATGAATGCGCTCAAGGAACGGATCGCCACCCCGTATGGCATCATGCTCAGCGCGCCGCCCTTCACCAACACACCGAGCACCGTCATGGGTGGCGTCATCTACAATCACGGCATCAAAGAAAACGCCGGCATCTTCTGCCATACCCAAAGCTGGGCGGTAATGGCCGAGACGCTCCTCGGCAACGGCGATCAAGCCTACACCTATTATCGCGCCTTCATGCCGGCGGCCTACAACGACCGGGCCGAGATCCGCGAGATCGAACCCTACGTCCACTGCCAGACGACGTATGCGCCCTGCAACCGCAACGCCGGCAAATCGCGCGTGCCCTGGCTCAGCGGAACGGTGTCATGGAGCTACCACACCGCCGTGCAGTGGATTCTCGGCGTCCGACCGGAAATCGATGGTCTGCGCATCGATCCCTGCATTCCGAAGAGCTGGCCGGGCTTCACCATGCACCGGATCTTCCGAGGCAGGACCTTGAAGATCGAAGTAAAGAATCCGACGGGCGTCTCCAAGGGGATCAAAACTCTCACGGTCGACCGCGAGATCATCGAAGGG
>Ga0187849_1004044_pt1 | contig 12431 bp, 9 predicted proteins | sample June2016WEW_4_10_2_FD_132412 | JGI IMG/M metagenome (GOLD analysis project Ga0187849, IMG submission 132412) | Peatland microbial communities from SPRUCE experiment site at the Marcell Experimental Forest, Minnesota, USA - June2016WEW_4_100 | ecosystem: Environmental > Terrestrial > Soil >... | reverse complement strand
TTTCTTGTCGGGCAGCGATCACCGTTTCTCGATTGTATGCGTTTGGGGGCCAGGACCGGAAGCCCCCTTCCCTCTTGTAAGGAGGGATTTGGTCTACAGCGGCCCGGAGCGGTCAAGGGCGCGAAGCGGCGGAGCGAACCCTTGGCGGCGAGGACCGCTGTGGAAAGTCGCTGGGGAGGGAAGGGGGCGGCTACAGTTGGACGAGCGTGAGGCCGGGGATGTTCTGGAAGTGGCGTTGATTCCGGGTCGCCACGGCGTAGCCTCTTTCCAGAGCACACGCCCCGATCAGCAGATCGTCGAAAGGAATGTTCAAGCCCTTAGCTGCCGATTCCCCGCTGATCTTGCCCACGAGTTCGGCCGTGGTGTCCGTGATCGGGTAGACCGGGACAGACGCTTTCAGGTCGTCGAGAAACGCGCGGCGGCGGTTTCGCCGTTCCGCCGTGTTCGCCCGGTAGATTCCGTGGACCAGTTCGGCGACACCGATGGAAGAGAGCGCGGCTTCCCGTTCGCCGATCTTCTGGGCGATTTGTTTGAGGAACTGCGCGGCATTGAGTTGCTGCCGTTCCGCCTCGATGACCACGCTGGAGTCGAGGATTACTCCCAAGATGGCGGATTCCATGGCTGGCTGCGGCTGGCGATGCCTTCTTCCACGTCTCTCATGAAGCCCTCATCGAGCGTCACTATGGAACCCCGCGCTTCCGCCAAGGCGATGCATTCGGACAGCAACCGGCCCTTAGAAAGCGGCGGACGGATGACCGCAACCGGATGATGGTCCTGCTCGACAACGATTTCAGCGCCTTCCTGGACCTTGGCTAGAAGGGCGTGCATGTCGCGGGCAAGTTCGGCTTCGGTAATGCGGAGCGTCCCCATGGCTTCGATCATAGCTTTTCTTCCTCCTCGTTGTCTTCGTCGGCTTCGGCTTCCAGATTGGCGAGCAACTCGGCGGCGTTCTGGCCGCTGCCGTTCGTTGCCGGTTTCTTTTTGGGAAGCTGTGCCGGGTGCGTGGCCCGGTGGATCTCCTGAAGCTGGCGGATGGCGACGTGCGTGTAAATCTGCGTGGTCTTCAGATCGGCGTGCCCGAGCATGGCCTGAATGAAACGGATGTCGGCGCCGCCTTCGAGCATCAGCGTCGCCATGGTGTGGCGGAACAGATGGCAGGCTCCGTGCTTGCCGATCTCGGCCGCTTCCACGTAGCCGCGTACCACTTGGGTCAGATAGTCGAGCGAAAGCGTTTCTCCGGCATTCGACAGGAACACGGTCCCGTCGTCCGGCTCGACAACCAAGTGCGGGCGCGCCTCCATGATGTACTTTTCGATCCAAGCCGCGGCGCGGTCGCCAATCGGGATTACCCGGTCTTTGTTCCCCTTGCCCTGGCGGATGGTCACGGTCCCGCGTTCGGTGTCCAGGTCGTACAGCTTGAGGTTGGCGAGTTCCATACGGCGCATTCCGGTTGAGTAGAGCGTCTCCATCAAGGCGCGGTCGCGGAGGCCCAGCGGATCGCGGATGTCCGGTTGTGCGAGCACCTGCTCCACTTCGTGAATCGTCAGCACGTGTTTAGGCAGTCGTTGGCCCAGACGTGGCAGCTCCAGCTCACTGGCCGGGTTGTGGAGAATGTAGCGTTGCCGTGCCAACCAACGGAACCACACGCGGATGGGGACAAGCCGCGCGTGCTGGCTGCGGAAGCTGAGCGGCTTGCCGCTCTTCTGCCGGTAGTGAAACAGGAAGCGCTGATATTGCTCCAGCACCGGGCGCGTGATCTCGGATGGATCGGTGAGGTTGCGGTCGGCGCACCACGTCAGAAAGTAGCCCAAGTGCCCGCGCCGGGTTTTCACCGTGTACTCGGAGTAGTGCTGCACGAGCAACGCTTCCAGGTGCTTCGCCACCAAGGCGGCTAAAAAGGAATCGGGCGGCGGGACGGGCTGGCGTTTCTTCACCACACGGGCCATGTTTATGACCTCCCTGCGGCTACGATGGCGGCTGATGGAGCTTTTCCGGTATCAGTGTTTTTTCCGGGAATCGCGCGAAAACCGTTTCGCAGACCCGTCGTTATTGACTCCGGCACACCCGTACTACCCCCGAACTTGGCCCGTACCTGGGGCGTATTTGAGGCGTCCTTCTGGCCTTTTCCCCCGTCCTTGTTTTCGTCATAGTTCAACAGATGGAGCTTTCCGAGATCGATCAGCCCCGGAAGGAACGGCTGGCGCGGATCGGCGGGCCGGTCAAAGAACAGCTCGTAAACCAACGTCTGGCCGCGTCCGCCATGATGCACGATCAGGTATTCCAGCTCCTCCAGCTTGTGAAGATGGCGCTTCACCTGGGCGTCACTCCAGCCCGTGTACTGGCGAACGTCGCGGCGGCTGAAGTGGTAATCGGTGCGGTGCATCTTTAGCTGCTCGCATTGCTCCGTCACCAGGTCGTCAACGAGCAGGAGCAGACGGCGCGTCTGCGGCGGCAGTTCGTCGAGGGATCGGCCGAGCACCTGCCGGATTAGATCCTCGGCAAGCTCCACGTCTTCCGGCGTCGATTCGATGTACTCCAGCGGCTTGCCGTCGTACATCACGGTTTTGATCGGGCGCTGGTGCTGGTAAAGGAGCGTGACTGCGCGGATCAGCGAGAGAAACTTCATGTGATCGCGGCGTGTGCGCGTCAGGCTGTCGGGAAACGTCAGCCGCTCAGCGTACGGATTCACCACAGGAATGGGCCTGAGTAGTCGCTGTGCGTTGCGGTGTAGCGCCAGAACCGCCTGACGGCGGCGCTTCGCAAGCAGACCTTCAAGCGTCTGCGCCTCGCGCTGTATCCGGTGGATGGCCCGCGTCTGCTCGCGGTCCTCGTCCACCGTCAGCACGAGACAGCGATTCAGCAGCTCTTCATCGATTTCGATAGCCGTGGTGGTGAGCAGGATCATCACCGGGCCTTCAACGCGGTACTGGTGAGTGGTGAGCTTGCCCGTGGCCGGGTCCTTGCCGGTAGATGCGATAGTGAGCACGCCTTCGCTTTGCAGCAGCTTCAGCGCGTAGGCGGCGCGCTGCGCGCCCTCTTCTTCCACGATGGCGAGGATTTTGTTTTTCAGATCCGTCTCGCCCATGTAAAAGAGCGACTGCCCGGTCATTGCCGAGTACTGCACGCGCTGTTCTTCCGGCATCAACGCGAGCACGGCTTCCATGAGCGAGCTTTTGCCGGCCGCCGAACTGGACTGCACGATCACCGCTAGCGGCGCATCGAGCAGCCGCGACACGGCCGCCAGATACGCAACCTTCTTGTTGGTTTCTTCGCCCACGACGCCGCACCGCGCAAAGTCCTCAAGAATGCGCTCCATCAGGCGCGGATCTCTGAGCAGCTCCAGCGCGGCGGTTTCCTCTTCCGGGCCGATCTGGACCGCCTGGTCTTTCGGCTCCAGCGTTTTTTGGATGGCTTCATCGCGCAACGATTCGAGCTTCAGCAACATGCGGCCCAGATCGTGACGAATCACGTCATCCTTAACGCCCAGCTCTTCGGAAGCCTGCTTCGCAAACACGGCCCGGTGCCGGGCGAGCGTCATGTCGAGAGCATCGACGTGAACCGCATCTTTCCGTGAAACGCAGATGTTCACCTTCAACACTTGGTGGCCGGTGTTCGCAAACAGTCCACGGATGCGGTAGCGGCGATCCCCCTGCGGGACGAAGATTGTCTCTCCCTGGATCTCGCAAACCACGTCAATGCCGCCTGGCTGCGGCGCGGGCATCGCGGCGGAATCGTCGGCAGGCTCGGGCTGTGGCTCGGGGATCTCGACCGCTGCGGCGGCGGTTGGTGGTGGTGCGGGTTCAGTGGGCATAGGCTCGGCGGCTAAAGGGAAAACAGCTTCCGGTTCTGCGGCCGTTTCTTCTTTAGCCGCTGGCGATCGCGCTTCAGCGATCGGCTCCGGCGGGGATTCCGGCTCATCGGCAACCGGCGCGGATTCCAGCGTCTCGGGCACCGTCACTGTGGGCGGTTTCCCTTTGCCCAGCCATTTGATGCTGTTCAGTAACAGCCCCAGACTCCGGCCCGTGGGCTTCACCTTCGAACCGTATTCGTTCGCATCCATGCCCTTCGGAAACAGCACGCGGTAACAGTCGATGCCCATTCCGATCAGCTCGTCAGCCAGTGCGAGAGCGGCTTTCTCTCCGGCCTCGTCGCGGTCGTAAGCGATCAGCACTTTCTTTGTGCCGTGCTTCTTTAGCGCGGCGCGATGATCCGGCGTAAACCCGTTCGCGCCGTAGCTGGCGGTCACGTTGCGATAGTCGGCGCACCAGAACGTCAGCGCATCGATGATCGACTCACAGAGGATGATTTCTTTTGCGAGCACGAGCGCTTCTTCGTTCCAGACGCCTTTGTGCGGCCCTGGCAGGTACATATGTAACGGCGTGCCCGGTCGCAGACCCGGCGTGATCTTGCGGCCGTACATCTCGGTTACGTTGCCGTTCAGATCGAACACGGGAAACACCACGGAGCCGGTAAAATGCTCGTGCCCTGTGTCCCGCAGTATGCCGAGCTGCTGCAAACGGCCCCGGACCTCGGCACCGGCTTTGCGGTTCTTCTCCGGAAGCCGGTAACCCAGCGTGCGGTTGGAAAAGCCCAGCCGGAAGTGATCGATCATTTCCGGATGATCGAGGCTCCTGTTTCGCAGGTACTTCAACGCCTCGGGACTTTGCTTCAGCGTGTCGTGATAGTAGTCGATGACCTGCTGCAACACCCGGCCGTCTTCGGCGCTACGTTCAAACGGCGCTTCAAGCTTCACCGCGTCTGTCGTGCCCTTCCTCACGACATGGCCCGATGGAGCGGCTAACGAGGGATGTTCGTTGCGCAACAGTTCGACCGCGTGACGGAAGCTGATGCCCTGCGCTCGCATCACCCAATCGACTACCGATCCGCCCGTTTGACAGGCACCTTTGCAACTCCAGACGTTCTGGACTGGATCGATGCATAGGCTCGGCTCGCGATCCTTGTGGAATGGGCACAGCCCCATCAGCTCCTTGCCGTGCCGTTTGAGCTTGATGCCTCGCGCCTCGGCCAACCGCTCTAAGCTCACCTCCTGTTTCAATCGCTTGATTTCGGCATCGGGGATGCGCGCCATTCGGTTCGGCCTCCTTTTCGCGTTTTTCGAAAAACCTGTCAAGAGGGTCAGTGATTTTTAAAGTAGTTCCAAAACTATCACTTCAGGTTATATAACGTCAAGCGGTCATTTCTCGTGCCGTACACTATGCTCGATGCCTAAGGTTTCCCGTTTTGAACTCCCCCCCGTCGACTTCGGCGGCGAAACGCTCGGCCAACGCATCGCGCGGATTCGCAAGGAGCGCGGCTTCACGCAAGTGGAGCTGGCTGGCAAGATCGGGATTATTCAGCCCATCGTCTCGTCCGTCGAAGGCGACGAGCGCAAGCTCTTCGCCGAGATGGCTGTCCGTTTCGCGCAAGCGCTCGATGTCAGTATGGACGAACTACTCGGACCCGGACGCCATGAGAAGAAGGGAAGAAAGCCGAGCCGTAAAATCCTGCGACGGCTGGAACGGATTGAGACGCTGCCAAGAACGCAACAGATTGCCGTGCTCAAGACTATCGATAACGCGATAGAGCTGCACACCCTGAAGACCGGGACCCGCTGAAGGCCTTTTTTACTCCATCCCCATCCCCTGGCCGTGATCCTGGTTTAGGATCTGTTGCACTGGGCTAGGTTGCGCCTGGCTGTGCCCCGTCGCTGGCCCCGAGTCTTCCGGTCCTACCGCTGCGGCGTGCGACACCTCGCGGCTGAGCGCCTTTCCGAGATTACCGGCGTCGTTGGTGTAGATCTGCGCATCGTAGCGGGCGCGGGAAACAGCCACATACGCCAGACGGCTGTTAATGAGATTCCCGTGCGCCGCTTCGCTGTCGATGTGGATTAACACCCGGTCGGCCGTCGCGCCCTGGCTGCTGTGGCTCGTCACCGCATAGCCGTGATCGAGATGCCGGTTCTCTCCAAGATTGAAGCGAACCTCGCGGCCGGAGTCGAGCTTAATTCCAACGTTGCCGCGCTGGTCGATACTTTCCACGGTGCCCAGCTCGCGGTTGGCGATTTTGCGCGTTTTGTCCGGCGCGGTAAACTGCACGCGGTCGCCTTCACTGAATGCCCGTTCGCTCTCCCGGTACACCGTCACACCCTGCAACCGGCGCGGATCGTAGGTTAGCTTTTCACCATCGGCACGTTCCACCGTGAGCAGGTTCCGCTCTCTGTCGAAACCTTCCACCTTTGCGTATGCGCCGGGACTGATGCCCATCGACCGGCTGCCTTTGGTGTAGCGCACCACGTCGCCCGGTTCGTACTGCGCGGCCCAAGCGCGATCCACGCCCGTCATGTCCTGGCGCGGCGTCAGCACCCGCACGGAATGCTCTTCGCCGTTCACCGCGCCGCGCTCCTGTAATTCACCATGGATAATCCGGTTCAGCTCCATGCGGGATTTATTGTCGGGCGAGATCACAAGTGTGCCTTCCGGATGCTCCGCATAAGTACGCGCAATCTCCTGCATACGGTCGGCGCGGTCGCCGATCTCATGCACGCGGCCCTGATCGTTCAGCCTCGCGATAGCCTCGCGCACGTCGCCGCGTGCGAGCTGCTCAACGGTTTCTTTCAATGCCGGGTCCTTCTGCCGCACGATCTCATCGAGCCGCGCCGTCCGCATTCCGGCCGATTGCAGTTGCTCGAACGGCATCCCTGCGTCCACGGCCTGGTGCTGCCGCGTGTCGCCTACCAGCACCACGCGCTCATTTTCTTTCAGCCGTTCGAAAAACTCGTGCACCTGTTTCGTGCTCGCCAGACTCGATTCATCCACGAAGTAAAGACGCTTGCCGCTGTTGTCGTGGGCGCTCTCTCCCTGCGCGAGATGATGCTGCAAGGTCGCCGATGGGATGCCCGCTTCTTCGAGCTGGTACGCCGCTCGCGACGTGGGCGCTAGCCCTTCCACCGCGTAGCCTTCCTTCTCCGCCGCTTCGCGGATGGCGGCTAAAGAAGTAGTCTTACCGGCTCCGGCCGCACCCTGTAGTCCGGTGATCTGGTCACGGCTGGCGAGAATCGTTTCCACGGCCTGGCGCTGGCTGTTGCTCAAGTGCTCGAAGTGGCTGTACCGTTCGGCAACCGGCGCATAGCGGCCTTGCCCCGTCTGCATACGCTCGATGTTGTCCCGTTCGAGGCTTACCATCTCGGGAGTTGTGAACGAGCGGCCCACGGCCGTTTTCACTTCGATCAGATCGCCCTTTTCGATGCGTTCCTGAAAGTGGCTGCGCACTTCTTCATAGCTGGCATGGCCCATCGACCGCTTCAGCGCATCGCCCATCAGTGCGCGTTCATCGACCACCGCCTCACGCTCCAGGTTGCGGTCACGGGCGAACGTCACCGCCGATTGCGCGTGCCGCAAGCGTCCGTCCTCGTGGTCCATGGAATGCATATTTTCTTTAGCCGCCTGAACGATCCGGTCCGGTTGATGACCGAACGCTTCGGCCATTTCACGATGGCGCGCGAGCGTTTCCTCCGGCGTTTGCGCGAGCTTCCGGTCCCGCGTCTGGTGCGCGGCGATCTGCGCGGCCTCCGCGCCGCTCAGCCCGCGCTCGGCCAAGTGCTCTTTGATTTGCTGGCTGCGCGGGCTGCTGGCCTCCAGATACTCCGCCGTGTATCCTCGGATCTCCGGCGCTCCGCTCTTTCCTGGCTCGATCTCGTAGCCTAGTTCCTGTAGCCGCATTGCCAGCTCTGAGCGATACACCGCAGTCGCGTAGTGCTGGGATCGGTATAGCTCCTGCGGTTGCAGTGCCCGCGTTTCTCCGTTCTCCATCTCCGTGACGTTGAAGAAAACGGCGTGCGTGTGCAGTTGCGGCGCTACGTACCCATCGACCGGACGCGAGCTGTCGTGCTCGAAAGTCGCTACCGCCCACTCGCCCGTGGTCACTGCCGGGTTGTTGCCGCCCATGCGCGCTTGAACGTACTTCTCCGTTTCGTCAAGCCCCACGTTCACGCTTTCCCGGTGCGCCTGCCGCACACGGTCGTCACCGCCAACAAGCGCCGTGAGGCTCACGCTTTTAGGCGCGCTGAAAGTCGCATCCCATCCGGCCCGGTGCTCCATCGCCTTCACCGATTCGCCCGCGTCGTTCACGTATTCGCGCGGCGTCTGGTGCCTCACCAGTTGCTCGCCGGTCTGCGGATGCTGGCCCTCGGCAAGCCGCGCGAAGTGCTCTTCGGTGACTTCGCCGCTCAGCCCCCATTTCTCCGCAAGCTGTCCGTGCCACTCGCCCCGGATCTTGTCGGCTTCCGTGTAGTAATTTTCGCGGGCGTTCTGAAACTCTTCCCGGTGATACGCCCGCGCTTGGCCCGCGCTGATCGGTTTGGAGATGGTCAACATAATGCGCTACTCGAAGAAAAGGCCCTGCTCTTTGGCGGGCGGGTTTTTCGGCGGCGACGGCGGTAACGGTGGCTCCGGCGCTGGTTTCGCAGGCGCGGGAGCCGGAGGCCGCGTGGTTTCCGTTGCCTGCCGCTCGATGAAACCTTCGTGCAGTTTGGCGAGTTCCATGTACGGAACGCGCATCCTTACGACGAGATTTCCGTATTTCAGATATGCGTGCAACGGATCAAGCCCGCCGATCTCGGACGCCATCGCCAACGCCTCTTTGTGAATGTCGCGTTGCGCGCTCTCCGAGTTGCGCCCGCTTGGGAACTGGCCGTGTGTCCGCGTCTCCCGGAAGCGCTCGATCTCCACTTCACCTATCGCTTTCGAGATCCATTCGGCCGAGTTCGGCTCTCCGGTCTTCAAAAAGATTTTCGTCGCCGGTTGCGATAGCAACACCTCGGCGATGTGCTCGTAGATCGTCTCCAGTTGGGCTTTGCCCTGCAAACCCAGCACCATCGGATTGTTCGATTTGCGGTTCTCCGTGATCGCCGTCGTTAACTGCGGCAACCGTTGCAGGCTGGCCAGCTCATCCAACACGAACCATACCGGCTTACGTCCGCTGTGCCCCTCGTTCATCAACCGCAACACCAGCAGATCGAGCCACAGACTTATCAGCGGCTTCACACGCGCGCGCATGGTCGGCCGCGACGTGAGGAAAATCCAGCCCTTGCGCTCTTTCGCCCATTCCACCGTGCTCCAGCGTTGTTTCGTTTCGCCTTCGCGCGGCAATAGCTTGAACGCATCCCCAGCCATGTTCAACGAACTCAGTACGCCCGTCCGCTGTTGCGCCGCGCGCGGATCGATCATCACCGCCATTTCCGTGCCCTTCACGCGGCGCTCGATTTCCGCTTCATTGCACATCCAGTACAGCAGCTCCTCCGGCGTCGGCCGCAGGTTCAGCAGATGCGCGAAGATTCTGCGCGGAGCGTCAACGAAGAACGAATGCGCTGGGTCCCGTTCCGGAAACAGCGATGCCGCAAACGTCATCGCTTCGGCTTCGTGTGGCACCTCGTCGCCGGGAGTCCAGAACGGACAGCGCGCATCTGCCGGACTCAGGATCACGTCTCCCCGCTCCGGGCTGTAAAACTGCGGCAGAAACTCCGTGGCCGGATCGTAGACGATGGCCGTCTCTCCCCGGTCCCAGATCTGACTCAGTATTTGCCGGATAATCGCGCTCTTGCCCGCGCCCGAGTCGCCCATCGCCAGGAAGTGCATCGCCTCCCGCTGGCGCGGCAAGCGTACCCATCGGCTCGCGTTTTTCTTGAAAAGCCGTTCCGTCAGAGTCCGTTCTTCATTCACCAATGCGATGCCGTCCGCTTCGTGGCGAGAGTTAAACTCCGCCGTCCGCACCAGCTCCGGCCCGCGCAACCGCCGCCCGTGTTTCAACACCTGTACTCGCTCGCGTTCCTTCGGCACCGCGAAAAACAACAGCGCAACGAATGCGATCAGCGCCTCATAGAAAGGCCGCTCGACGTAATCCCAAAGCGTTTGGTTCCGATAAATCCAGTGCCCTAAAAACGCGTGCAAGGCTTCGTCGTTGAAAACTTCCTCCTGCCAAGCCAGGCGAACCAGGCCGTCCCGTGCGGCCGCTTCCGTCAGCATGTACACCGGCTTCCCGCTCGCGTCCTTGCCTCCTGCAACCTCTTCCGGCAACGCGAGCCGCTGTGCTCCTTTGGCATCCACTCCATTCAGCAAGCGGTAGCGCGCCTTCGACTTCGGGAAGGACCCGCGTATCCAGGTCTTCACGTACACCGGCAGATAAAACCTTTCCAGGAATGACCAGCTCCGCGCGCATTCGAACGCGAACGCGAGCGCGAAAATCATCGCCGCTACGAACAACGCGCCCAACGTCCATACCGGCTTGCGGCTCGGCCAGCTCGGATATTCTTTCCGTCCCCAATGTCCCATCACTGCACCTCGATTTCTGCCGGTGCCGCTGCGGGCGCGCCGTCTACTGTGGGCGCGAGCATTTTCCGCGCCCGCTCCAGTTTGCCGGCGTCGGCCCGCGCAATGATCGATTGCATTTGCTCGGCCGTCATCGCCTCACCCTTCGCCGCCGAAAACAACAGGTTCAGCAGAATCGTGCGCAAGCCCAGCAGTTCGGCCAGCACGGTTTCTTCCGTGGCTTTCGTTTTCTTGCTCTCCACCTGCTTCAGCAGGACCTCGCGCGCCCATTCGCTCATGCTTTGCCCGGTCGCGTTCGCCAGTTCCTCCAGCCGCGCATACTCTTCTTCGGTGACTTTGGTGCTGATCGATTTCGTTCGCAGTGTCGGTTTCACCATCACAGTTCCCCGTATTCCTGGCTCGACGCCTTCCAAGACCGCTTCAGGTCCGTGTCTTCCCATGCCTTGCGGAAAAGCTCCTGCACCGCTCTCCAGTCCTGCTCGGAAAAACCGATAGTGATCCCGTTCGCCTGCGCTCGGAACCAATACTGTCTCGCCTGCCTGTACTCGGTCACGTAGCCGAAAAAGTATTCCCCATCCCAAAGCTTCGGCGGATCGAGCTTGGGCAGTTCCGAGAGCATGGCACGAAACTCGGCGATCTTCGGATAGGCGCTTATGGGATACATCGGCCCCATCCATCCGGGAAAGCTAAGCAGCATGGAAAACGCGTTGCCCTCTCCCCATGCGAACGACAGCGTGTATTGGTTCTCCTCGTCGTCGGTCCTTTTGCTGCTATCGATAGGCTGATGGATTGATGGAATGGTAGGGCGATAAAACGGCTCTCGTCCCACGGAGTTTTCCCGGACAGGCTCGTGCTTCACAAAGTAGTGTCCGCGCGCTGCCACCCGCCACAGCACGGGCCAGTACGGTTTCAACTTCTCATTCAGAGCGGCAACGCCCGAAAGTTTCTCCTCGTCCAGGAACACGTAGAGATTTCTGGCCGCCATCGTCGGCGTCCACTTGGTCGCCGGATTGTTTACGGCGCGGATGGTCGCGGCAACCGTCTTTCGCACCAGATCCGGCGTCGCCCGATCACCCGGCTTGTCGCGCTCCGGCTGGCATTCGTTCGGCAGGTTGCCCAGATAGTAAGCGTCTTCGCCCGACGCACCCGCCCGCAGCTCGTATACCGATTGGAACGCTTTCAAGATCCCGATCCAGGATTCCCGCGAGAGGGCACTTTTTGAAAAGACCTCCGCGCCCTGCTGCACGAAGTAAGCGAGCACGGTCCATTCCGCCCGCGATAGTGGATGTCCCCCTTCGCCCTTTCGCCGGATCTCTACCAGTGCCTCGGTCGGCCGCGACAGCAGATCGACCACCTCTATCCGTTGCTCGCGGGCGGCTTCCAGCAGTTGCTTGGCGATTTCCGAAGTGGAGACGTTCCCCCCTTTCCTCATCGCGGCGAGTCGCCGGATATCCTCCAGGCGCTTGCGCAGTGCTTCGTTGATCCGAATGGAAAGCGTCTGGCTCTGTTGCGGTAAATCCGATATGGGAGTCTTCATGCGTTACATTGTAGACCATCGTATGTTTACGCGCAATAGCATTGCAATGCGGCAGGGTTCCGGGCAGCTAAAAGAAGGATTTTCGCGGGATCAGGACGGGAAACTCAGGTTCCCCTATAGGAACCTGAAACGACGATCTGCTCTGTTTTCAGAAGGTTCCTATATAGGAACTTCGGTTCCTCTGCAGCACCCATTCTGGGGTGACGTGTCATTACCCCAAGCCGGTGCGTAGCACCGTGCCTCGACTGCGGCCACCATAGCGACAAAACGCCGGTTCTTCAGGGGCCATACAAGGCTTTCATCCGCTGAAACTGGGATTGCGGCGCCAGGATGCGCCCGTTCGCCAAACGGACCCCATAACCTGCGGCGGTTTTCCGTAACCGTAGATCTTTCGCAGAAGGTGGCGGACCACCGTCCAGGGGAAGGTATGGCTCATCCATGAGAACCATGCCACCCGCGTTCCAGATAGTGCAATGAACTGCCTTCGTGTCTGTGACCTCGCAGCGCTCCCAATATCCCGTTTTCGCACTCTCGACCCAAGTGGCACCTGCGGCCACCCCGTGCGGCCTGGG
>Ga0187849_1004039_pt1 | contig 12451 bp, 6 predicted proteins | sample June2016WEW_4_10_2_FD_132412 | JGI IMG/M metagenome (GOLD analysis project Ga0187849, IMG submission 132412) | Peatland microbial communities from SPRUCE experiment site at the Marcell Experimental Forest, Minnesota, USA - June2016WEW_4_100 | ecosystem: Environmental > Terrestrial > Soil >... | reverse complement strand
GCCAACAGCATGAACTGTATGGCGGAGGCACTCGGCCTCGCCTTGCCCTGGAACGGCACCATTCCCGCCGTCTACGGTCGACGCCGCGAGCTGGCCAAGCACGCCGGCACACGGGTGATGGAGCTCTTCGCCGAGAACGTCACGGCGCGCTCCGTCCTCACGCGCGACGCCTTCGAGAACGCCATCACCGTCGACATGGCGATCGGCGGCTCGTCCAACACCGTCCTCCACCTCATGGCGCTTGCCAACGAGGCGCGCGTTGACCTCGACCTCGCCACTTTCGACCGCATCAGCCGCAACACGCCGCGCCTCTGCAACCTGAGTCCCGCCGGCAATTACTTCATCGAGGACCTCTTCGAAGCCGGCGGCCTCCAGGGCGTTATGAAGGAGCTTGCCTCGCGCGGCCACCTTCACCTCGACGCGATGACGCTGAGCGGCCGCACGGTCGGCGAGATCGTCGAGGAAGCGCGCATCACGGACAGGGACGTGATCCGGCCCATCGACAACCCGTACCACCCCGAGGGCGGGCTGGCCGTGCTGTACGGGAACATCGCGCTGGATGGGGCCATCGTGAAGCAATCGGCCGTCGCGCCCGGCATGATGCGGCACCAGGGGCCGGCGCGCGTCTTCAACTGCGAGGAGGACGCCCGCGACGCCATCGGCGGCGGCAGCATCAAGAGCGGGGACGTGGTCATAATCAAGTACGAGGGCCCGAAAGGCGGCCCTGGAATGCGCGAGATGCTCTGGGCCACGTCCGCCATCGTCAGCAAGGGCCTGGACGCAGAAGTGGCGCTGGTCACCGACGGCCGCTTCTCGGGCGCGACGAAGGGCGCCTCTATAGGCCACGTCTCGCCGGAAGCGATGGAGGGCGGCCCCTTCGCCGTCATCGAGGAAGGCGACATCATTGAAATCGACATGCCGGCGAAGTCGCTGAACGTGCGCCTTTCGCCGGCGGAGATCGAACGCCGCTTGGCGAAATGGAGTCCGCCGGATCAGGGCGAGCTGCTGCCCTATCTGGCCCGCTACGCCTCGCTCGTCACCTCTGCGAGCACCGGCGCCATCCTCCGACGGCCCTGACCCCAAGGTTCGATTGCAGCGCCTGCGAAAGCTTGACAAAGGCCTGCATTATCGCTAAATTAACGTTGACAAGCAAACCGCCGAACGCCCGAGTTGACTCGGGGACGGGGGAACCAGTAGAGGGGTTAATCCCGGGTTACCGGGAAGGGCAACCTTTCAGCCCTAACCCGTCAGCTAACCTCGTAGGCGTGCGAAAGGTCGGACCGCAACGGGACGACCTTTTCTCTTTGCCCGTTGTCCGTCCGCAGGATGCGGCGAAACAGAAAGGGCAGGGAATTAGCCATGGAACCGTTAGAGGCAAAGAGCTTCTCGGGCGCTTCCGGAGATTTGTTTCTGTCTCCGGCCATCGCATCGGGCGCCATCGACGGCGTCACTAACTCGATCATCGCAGGCGACCGCCTCCCCCTGACGTCCGACATCGACCTCGGCGAGCTGATGATGCCGCTCCCGGCCATTGCTCCGCCGAGCTTCCCGACAACGACAATTGCGATCCCCAAGCCGGTCGCCATCGAAGGGCTGCACGCTCATCCCCAGCGCGACCACCTCATTCAGCGCGCCCTGGACATTCTTCCGGGCGCCTGCGCTCTCTTCCTTATCAGCACCCTGGTCTGGGGGACGTTCTTCTTGCCGCTGCCGCTGGCCATCATGCTCGTCGGCTTCGACGTGTACTGGGCGTGGCGCTCCATCAACACCGGCATCCACGTCGTCCGCGGCCACGCCATCCTGAGACGCCACAAGAAGATTGACTGGCGCCAGAGCTACAACGAGGCGGCGGCCCGCGGCGAGGCGTACCTGCGCTGGGAGGAAGTGCGCCACATCGTCATCATCCCAAGCTATAAGGAGAGCGTGGAGAAGCTCTCGACGACGCTGCAAACACTGGTGGACCAGACGCTGGACCGCCAGCAGCTCGTCGTTGTGCTGGCGCTCGAAGGCGCCGAAGCGGGCGCTGCCGAGAAGGCGCAGATCCTGCAGAAGAAGTTCGCCGACCGCTTCATGCTGTTCTTCCCGACGTTCCATCCACCGGACATCGAAGGCGAGATACGCGGCAAGTCATCGAACGAGCTGTGGGCGGCCCGAATCGCCAAGCGCAAGCTCATCGATGAGCTGGGCTACGACCTCGACCTGGTGACCGTTACTAGCTGCGATGCCGACACGCAGTTCCCGCCCAACTACTACGCCTGTCTGACCTACAAGTTCGCCACCAGCCGAATGCGCTATCGACGCTTCTGGCAAGCGCCCATCTTCTACTACAACAACGTCTGGGAGGTGCCGGCGCCGCTTCGGCTGTCCAACTCCCTCGGCGGGCTAAACCAGCTCGTGAAGCTGACCCGCAAGCACGCCATCCGCTTCCCGCAGTCCACCTACAGCCTCAGCCTGCGCATGGCGGACGAGGTCGGCTACTGGGACCCGGATATCATTTCCGAAGACTGGCACATGATGCTGAAGTGCTTTTTCCTGCTCAACGGCAACGTGAACGTTGAGCCGATCTTCCTGGTGGTCGGCAACGACGGCGTCCGCGCCCACGGCTACCTCCGCACGTTCTGGGAGCACTATCAGCAGGCGCGGCGCCACGCCTGGGGCGCGTCCGACATCTCCTACGCCATTAAGATGGCGGCCGCCCACCCGGAGATATCGCTCCTGCAGCGCTTCCGCCGCACCTGGAGCGTCTTCGAGAACCACGTTCTCTGGTCCAGTCAGTGGTTCCTGATTACCATCGGACGCGCTGTTCCTGCGGCCTTCGTCTTCCTGTGCGCCAACGGTTTCTTGCCCGCGTCCGTTATGCCGATGGTGCCTCCCTGGTTCAACATGATGTCCGCGAAGATCCTCTTCCCGTGCATGGTCCCGCTGGCCATAATGGTCGGTTTCGACACGTTCATGCGGCCGCCGCGCCCGAAGACCTTCCCGATCTGGATGTACCCGGTGCAGTTCGGGCAGTGGTTCCTAATGGCGCCGATAACCTTCATCTTCGGCGCACTGCCCGGCCTCGACTCGCAGGTCCGTCTCATCCTGGGCAAGAGGCTGGAGTACAAGTGCACGGAGAAGGCCTAGGCTCCTTGCCGCGGCTGAGAAACACGACACAAAACAAGAGCCGTCTTAACAAGACGGCTCTTGTAATCTTCATCCCGAGAGGCCCCCACGAGGGCTTGCCCCCCAGCGCTTGGCCGACCCGTCCTATTCAGGACGGTGGCCACCAATGCACTGATGCGACGGGGCCAACTCGGCGACCGTACGCCCTACCCCGTCAGGGTAGGGCTCAACAGTCAACCTGCCACACCCCCCAGAGAACCCGGTTCTCTACCATGAGCGCCTCCTCCTTTCGGATTTTGGATCCCATCCCGGGCTCACCTTCAGTCTAGCCCCAACACCCAGGGCTGTCAAGGGGGACCAGATTCGGACGGACTGCCCGCCCATCCCCTCCTGGCAGTATATCCATCGGCAGAAGCGACGAAAACTTTACCAGACCTCCTTGCCGCCGCCGAACTCCACTCGCAGCATCCGGCGCGGGTCCTCCGTCTCCTCGACGTTCGGCACCGCTTTCCCGAGCACCTGCCCGAAGCCCTGCGGTACGTACAGCAAGAAGGGGAGCGGCTTCGCCCCAGAGGAAACCGCCTGCACGTACTCCACCGCCGCCGTCGAGTTCGGATCGCTCATCGTCTCCACGTCGCCGGTGTAGGTGCTGCCGTTGAACGCCTTGTCGGCGTACTGGAAAGCGATTCCATAGATCGAGTCGACCGTCGTCATGAACGGAAAGCCGAGGCCGTAGAGCATCGAGCCGATGGCCATGAAGCGGGACATCTGCACGCTCGGCCACTTGCCCTTGCCCCACGTCATCGATGGCACGAAAGCGTCCGCGCCCTCGAGCTCCATCTGCGACAGCGTCAGCCCCACCAGCGCCGTCGAGCTTTCGAAGTACTCCTTGAGGAAGTCCAGCCCGTCGGGGTTCAGGGCCGCGTCGGACCAGCGAAGCGCGTTCGCCCGCAAAGCGAAGAAGCCACGCAGCATACCGTGCTCCTCGCTGCCCATCAGATGGACGCCGTAGGCTGCGGCGTACAACATGAAATCGACGATGCCCTTCCGGCCCATCTCCTCGTAGTCGATGACGCCGTCGCCGTTCTCGTCGAACGCGTTCAGGAAGTGCTGACGGTAGCTAGTGCCGGTGAGCGCGTCGTTCGCGGCGGCATAGCTCAGCACGGTCGTCTGCAGGTCCCACAGCAGCTTCAACTGGTCGTAGTACAGCGTGTCGGTCAACAGCTCAAAGAAGCGCCCGCCCTCGACGCGGCCCAGGTGCCCCTCCAGAGACGCCAGCCGCTCGCTCTGCCACATGTCCCTCCCGACGACATGGTACGCTTGACCGCCGATGCCCCTTCCTGCCGCGTACTCGAAGAGGACGTGGCGGGACAGTGGCGAGTCGTAGCCCTCCGCCGTCACGATGTTCTGCCCTTCGACCGTCGGCAGAGGCACGCGTTGCAGCCACTCCGACGGCGCCTTGCCTTCCGCGGCGAGCTTTCGCGCCTCGGCCATCGGAAGCATATTGAACATGTAGCGCGCGCAGAGCAGGTCGAGGGCGACGACGTCGAGGCCGGCGAAGACGAAGCCCTCGGGAACGCGAATCGCCGGCGCGTCGAGCGAATGGTCGATATTGATCGTCTCGATGGCGTCGACGACGCTCAACACCCGCACGCCCTGCGTCTGCACCGCCTTGATGATGTCGACCATCGTGCCGTTGATGCCCGCCGTACGCTTGACGGAGTGCGGCCGGCCGGTCCGGTCGTCCGTCGACGCCGTCCACACCTGATGCGGCAGGCGGCTCTTCATCCCCGGCACCGGCAGTTGCGGCGAGCTGTACAGCCAGGCGGTGCTCGCGGGTTCGTCGCCAGATGCCGCTTCCATCGGATAGAGGCCGATCCCCAGGTTCTTGATGGCGTTGGTGAACAGGGCGATGTTGTGAACCTTCATCTTGGGCAGGCTCAGCAGCACGCAGCCCGGATAGTCGCGCCGGTCCGCCGCATCCGACGGCTCTCCGCCGACAACCGCCTTGTGCAGCGTTATCGACTGGAAGTTGGCTCCGTCCGGCACCGGCACCCGACGCCCGCGCTCCGGCACGTCCTGGATGCGATTCAAATCGTAGACCGGCAGGCGGTCCATCGCACGACCAGGCGGCAGGTAGTTGCCGGCGACGCTGTCGTCGTACCCCCGCATCGGGTCGTCCTGGTGCGACGGGTCGTGCGATTCGGCCAGGTACTTTCGCACGAAATAGAAGCCCCAGCCGCCGTAGGAGTCGTCGACGCGCCCTTCCATAATCGCCTCGCGGGTGACGGGCCGGCCGAACAGCCGCGTCGCGTAGGCGGCCGCCGCCGACATCGACGTTGCCGCTTCGCCGAGCGCCATCTGGTGATAAGACACGTCCAGCCGGTCGTGCAGCCAGCGCATGACCGCCGCGACGAAGGGCCAGGCGGTGCAGGTGGCGTAGCCAAGGCCGCGCCCGTGCTCTTGCGGGTCGATGCAGACGGCGTTGACGAGGTTCGGCTTGAGGAGCAGCTTCTTGCCCGCCGCGAGCTCGCTGCGCAGCATCTCGCTCAGGTCCGTCTCTTCGCAAAACGCCTTGAGCGCGCCGTCGAGACAAAGGCACGTGTAGTCGATCCGCTCGACGATAGCCTGCCATGCCGGCCGGTCGTCGCGGTCGATAACCTCCTTCAGCAACTCGGGCACGTCGACGTACGACTGCGCCGGGTCCAGGCGCACGGCGGCAACGGTCGCGCCCTCGACGTCAAGCGTCGCTTCGCCGATTGACGATTGGACGGTTTCGACTTCGCGCATCGTTCTCCTCCTGGTTCAGGCGGACGGAAGGTGCGTCAATTGTCCTTCGCGGTTGGCGGCGAGTCAATACGCCCCTCCAGATTCGACAGTTTTCGTCGGCCGATACAATTCTAGCCTTCCGGAGGTATTTGCTTATGAGCAGCAAAGTGCTACCATAGCGGCCAGCTAACTGTGGAAGGAGCCCACGACCCCAGAGTCGTGGCCGGATGACCGTAATAAGCATACCGATGGGAGGTGGCAATCAATGAGGAAAGCGTTCTGGTTACTACTGATTCCCGGCATGGTCTTAACGGCGTTATCATCGATGAGTTGCAGCGTGTTCCCTATGACAATTTCCGTGGACCAGGTGTGCAGTTCCACGCCCGGCATGGTCGACGCGACGATGCACTGGCTGCCCGGCGGCCTGAAGGGTGACCAGTACCTCGACGTGAGCTTCTTCAGCGACTTCCCGCCGGGGGAATTCGCCGGCATGGGCCCGCTCGATCCTAACGCCAATTCAGCGACATTCCCCGGCCTCCAGGTGAACCAGGTGACGCACTGGCGGATCAACACGCTGGTCAGCGGCCAGTGGTTCACCTCGGCGGCGGGCACGTTTACGACCGCGGCCTGCGGCTACGGCGACGGCTCCGCGACCCCGACGGGCCTGCGCCTGATCATCCCTAGCATCGGCGTTAACGCGCCGGTCAACGTGCGGATCATGGGCACCGACGGCGTCATGGGCATTCCCAACGGCAAGGACGACGTGGTCTGGTACGACTTCCAGAACTTCGGCGGCATGGGCGGCTTCCCCGGCATTAACGGTTTTGGGGGCTCCAACGCCCTGTTCTCCGGCCACGTCGACTATCACCCGAACTTCGAGGCGGTGTTCTGGAACCTGCACGACCTTGTCCAGGGCGATGAGATCGACGTCCAGCTCCTCGACGGCTCCCTGGTCAGGTACGCCGTCGACTGGACGCAGTGGATCGGCGATACGGACAGCTTCACGCAGTACGCGCTGAAGGACGGCAGCCAGGAGCTGACGATAGTCACCTGCGGCGGCACGTTCGACCCGAGCACGCGGAACTACGACCATCGCCTTGTGGTGAGAGCGACGCAAATCAGCTAGCGCGCGAGCGCCGGCGCATCGAAAAGCAGCGGGTCCGCTTCCGGTCTGGAGGCGGGCCCGTTTCTATTCGTCGATTGGCGGGATGTCAGGTCGAGTCGGCCGGCGCTTCGGCCTGCGGCTCTTGCGGCGAGCGGCACCAGTGGCATCGCTTGGCGGCGGCCGGGATAAAGCTTCGGCATTCTCGACAGGGACACTCTTCGACGTTTGCGGGTGGAGATGCGCGCTGCTGCATGTGCCGCGAATACCAAACGAGGAGGAGAAGCGCGGCCGCGCCAAGGACGAGCATGCAGAGGGCAGCAAGCGCGCCACTGTATACAAGCGGGTAGCCTCTGAAGTTGACGCTGAGTGGCAGGTCAAGGTATAAGCCGGGCCCGTCGGTTCCGTTGAAGAAGCCGCGGAAGAACGGGACGACTGTGAAATCGGCGAAGTTGTAAAGTAGGTCATAGGAGGCAAGGCCGACGCCGATGGCGAAGACGAGGTGAAAGGCCTTCTCCTTAGCTGGCATCCTCTTTGAATCCCGGCGCACCCCGATGGTACGCATTAGGCCTCCTCTGGCACGTCGGGCATCGGCTTCAACACTGTGGTACAGAAGGCGCAGCGACGGGCGGCGGCGGATACTTCACTCAAGCACTCCGGACAAACGCGGAGGCCATCGTCCTCTCTGAACTCCGGCAACTCGTCGACCTCGTCCTCCTCATCCGGCCGGAAGAGCCGCTTTCTCAGAATCGCCGCCACCAGAAGCGCAAGAGTGAGTGTGAGCACGAGGCTAAGCGCCTCGCCCCAATACACGGTATAACCACGGTAGACTGAATTGAGCGGCGTCTGCACGGGGAAGTCGCTGCCGGACTCCGAATTGAAGAATCCGCGTCCGAGAGGAATCAGGACGTACTCGAACAGCGCATAGAACAGATGATAGAGGGACGTTCCCACCACGACGGCGACGGCGAGACCCAGAACGTCGCCGCGCAGCACGACGCGCCGGACGTCTGCCCACAGCCCTTCGGATTCCATAGCAGCACCTCCTTGTCGCGGGGAGCAGAAAGCGATTGAGACTTACGCGGGGATTATAGCGCGAACGCGAACGGTTTGCGAGAGGGACTGTCAGTCCGCAACTAGGAGATGCCGATGACGCGCTTCGCCTTCTCGATCTTCCCCTCGATGTCGCCCTGACGGCCGATCATTATCCGCTGCGCCGCCGGCGGGCCCGCCCCGTGCATCGACTCGATGAGGTAGGCGACGGCGCCCGCCCCGGAGACCAGGTTCTCGATGAAGCGCATCACCTTGATCCGGTCCGTCACGTCATACGCGTCCGAAGCCGCCAGGTACTTGCGCACATACGGGCCGGTCGTCGGGTCGTCCAGGTCCTCCGCCGACGGCATCGTGCCCAGCAGCCCGCCGGCGATGTCGATGGCGTTGCGCGCGATCTCGAACGGGAAGCGCGTGACGTTCAGCTTGCAGACGTTCGCCAGCAGCATGTCGATCTCGTAGTTGCCCGCCTCCGTCTGATGGCCGAGCGCCGAGCAGGCGATCCCGGCGGCGAACATCGTCTCGTTCAGGTGGATCATGTCGACCAGCTTCTCGCGGATGTGGCTGGCGTTCTCGGCGCCGTTCATGCGGGCGATGAGGGCGGACGCGCCGATGAGCACGTCGCCGACGCCCACCTTGCAGCCGCCGTAGCTCTGCCGGTGATAGGCGGCGAAACGCTCCACCAGCTTGCCCGACTGGTCGACCTCGCCGTCCATGAAGACGCGCTCGTTCGGCACGAACACGTCCTCGAACACCGTCATCACCTCCTGGCCGCCGAAGCGCACGTTGCCGACGTCCAGCTTCAGCCGTTCCAGCTTGCGCGTGTCGCTGGCCTGGCGGCCGTAGATGTAGCGAATGCCCGGCGTGTTCGTCGGCACGGCGAAGCAGACCGCCCAGTCCTCCTCGCCGGGGCGCATGGCGATCGTGGGCATGACGATGATCTCGTGCGAGTTCAGCATGCCCGTCTGGTGCAGCTTGGCGCCGCGCACGACGATGCCGTCGCTCCGGCGGTCGACGACACGCAGGTAGAGGTCCGGGTCGCTCTGCTGCGCCGGACGCTTGCCGCGGTCGCCCTTCGGGTCCGTCATCGCCCCGTCGACGACCAGGTCTTCCGATTGAATCTGCGCCCAGTAGTCGCGGAAGCGGCGGTGGTAGTCGGTGCCGTGCGCCTGGTCGCACTCGTAAGTGACGCTGAAGACGGCGTTGGCGGCGTCCAATCCGACGCAGCGCTGGAAGCAGCAGGAGGTTACGTTGCCGCAGTGCCGCTGCATAATCACCTTGTTCATCAGGTCCTGCGTGCTCTGGTGGAGGTGCGTGAAGCGGTTCACCTCCCCGCCGGTCAGCGACGAGCGGACGCGGAAGAGCTCGCGGCTCGACTCATCGTAGGCGCAGTCGAACGTAGCGGCGACGGCGCGCATTGAGGGCGCGACAAGCGGGTTCTCCGTCAGGTCGCCGGTCTCCTTGCCGAACACCTGCGCCTTCAGGTTCAGCTTCTTCAGGGATTCGACGTATTCTTCGCCGGTCTTGAGCGCCATGGCGCACCTTCCTTCTCGTTTCTAAGGGGGACGTTACTCTACCTCAATTCTACCAGCAGCGATTCCGAAGGGCCATCGAGAGGTAGAGTGCCACGCCCTGCTGATCGCCCCGACCTATCCGATCATTATTTGGGACCTACTGCCGACGTGCCCTTTGCGGGCGCACGATGAAGGTTGGAGGCTAGACCATCATCCTGGCAAAGAGTGGACGTGCCGTAGCGCGTCGAGTGGTGCCGCGGTGTCCAGACTGAAATCGGCCCGAGGCCTCACGGTTGCGGCGAGCGTGGCTCTGGTCGTGCTTTTGTGCGCTACCGCCGCGGTCGCGGCTTGGCGCGCCCAGAGCGACCAGGCCGTACGGAGCTCGTTGGAGGACAGGGCCAACGTAGTCGCCGCGCTGGATGATGCCCGCGCTGAGTTCTTCCTCAATACGACCCTCCTTGCAACGACAGCGTTTGCGGACACAGAACAACGCCCTTCGCTCCTCGACAAGTACACCCAAAACCGGCCCGTCCCGGGGAACAGGCTTTCTGAGGCTCGCGCCGAGATGGCCGCTCTCGGTGAAACCGATGATATTGCAACGCTTGATCAGCTCGCCGCATCCGTGGAGGATCTGCAGCAGAAGACAGACACAGCCATCTACCTCTTCCAGGGAAGCGACGCCGCACCGGAAACCATCGTCCAGATGGCCTCCCAGTACGAGCCGATCCTCTGGCCCGGCTTCGAACAGATCCTTAGCCAGGTTGATCAACTTGCGCGAGCGCAGCAGGCCAAGGCGGCGAACGTGCGAGCGGCGGCGGACCGCTCTTCAGACACCACGATGTGGCTGCTGATAGGGCTCGGCATAGCAACTTTTCTGGTGGGGTTTGCAGCCCTTATCGCCTTCACCGTCGCGCTCGTGCGCCCGCTCGCTTCGCTGAAAGCGAATGCCCGCGCAGTTATGTCCGGCAACTGGGAAGCAAGGTCGAAGGTTTCGGGCTTCGAAGAGACCGCTTCCCTTGGGCGCGATCTGAACGAAATGACAGAGACACTTGTGCGGGGATCTGCGCAGCTCATAGAATCCGAGGCCCGCTTTCGCGATGTCCTAGACGTGTCGCGCGATCTCATCTACAAGCTGAATCTCGGAACCCGCACTTACGACTACATAAGCCCTTCATGCACTGAGCTGTTGGGGTTCGCGCCCGCCGAAATCATTGCAATGGGGGTCGACGAGGTAAGGAACAGGTTCCACCCGGAAGACAGACAAAGATTCGGGTCATTCGGGCGCCAGGCAAATGGCGATGCAGCGGCAGACCGCAAAGCTTTGGGAATCGAGTACCGGTGGAAATGCAAGAACGGAGAGTACCGCTGGCTCAGCGATGACCGCGCCTTCGTTCGCGACGAGGACGGAAAGTTGCTCGCTGTGGTGGGCACTGTCCGCGACATCACTCAGTGGAAACAGGCGGACGTGGCGCTGCGTGAGAGCGAGGAGCGCCTCCGCACGTTGAGCGCCTCCGTGCCCATCGGGATCTTTCTCTCCGACGCGTGGGGCAACGGCATTTACTCCAACGAAAACGCAGTGGTGCTGATCGGCGGGACCTCTGAAGATGGTGTCGGGCGCGTGTGGACCAAGTACATTCACCCCGACGACCGCGAAGCAGTGAACGCCGAGGGGGCTGCGGCGCGAGCCGAGAGGCGCAAGTTCTCCATGGAGTACCGCATACTGACCAAGACCGGCGAGGTGCGCTGGGTGCATACGACGATCATTTCGATTCGTTCGCCGGGGGACATCGTCACCAGCTACGTTGGTACCATCGAGGACATTACCGAACGGAAGCGCGCAGAGGAGGAGATGGCGGGCAGGCTCAGGATAGAGTCCGCGATCGCCCAGGCCTCCAACCTTCTGGCAGCCTCCGATGACACCGACACGGTGTTCAATCTCGTCCTGCGCGTATTGGGCGAAGCTTTCGGCGCCGAACGGGCCCACGTCTTCATGCTGGAAGGCAAGACCAAAATGCACTGCGTGGCACGCTGGTGTGCGCCCGAAGCGGAAGAGGCCAGCGACGTGTACGACTTCGACTCTGTTGCCTTCCCGTGGTCTACGCGGAAGGCACTGCAGGCAGAACCCATCATCGTTAACGATATAGAGACGCTCCCACCCGAAGCAGCGGCGGAGAAGAGCATCTGGCAGTCAATGGGCGTTCACTCACTTGTGCTAGTATCGCTGACCTCCCGCGGGCGAGTCATCGGCTCCATCGGTATCGATACGATTCACCGCACTTGCGCCTGGCGAGAAGAGGATGTCAAACTGCTGCGACTCGCCGCAGAGAGCATCTCCTCCTTCGTCGGGCGCCAGCGGGCCGCAGCCGAAGAACGCCACGCCTATGAAAGCATAGTCTTCCTGCTGGCGACGGCCGCCGAGGCCCGCGACCCTTACACTGAAAACCACCTGCAGAGGATTAGACACTACTCGGAGGCGATAGCGCTTGAGATCGGCCTTAACCCCGAGGAGGCTGAAGAGATCTGTCTGGCCGCCCTCCTCCACGACCGCGGCAAGATACGCGTCCCCGACTCCATCCTCACAAAGCCCGGGTCCCTCTCGGAGGACGAGTGGGAGATCATGAGGAAGCACCCGGGATGGGGTGAGGAACTGCTTCCGCCCGACCCATGGTTCAAGAAGGCCCGTCAGATCGCCCGCTGGCATCACGAAAACTGGGACGGGACAGGCTATCCGTACGGCCTCCACGGTGACATGATACCCCTGTGTTCCGCGATCGTTTCCGTGGCTGACGGCTTCGACGCTATGACATCGAGAAGACCATACAAGGCGGCGTGGCCGCCGGTTCGAGCGATGTCGGAGATAACCAAGAACAGGGGCAAGAAGTACTCACCGGCCGTCGTGGACGCGTTCATG
>Ga0187849_1004038_pt1 | contig 12459 bp, 8 predicted proteins | sample June2016WEW_4_10_2_FD_132412 | JGI IMG/M metagenome (GOLD analysis project Ga0187849, IMG submission 132412) | Peatland microbial communities from SPRUCE experiment site at the Marcell Experimental Forest, Minnesota, USA - June2016WEW_4_100 | ecosystem: Environmental > Terrestrial > Soil >... | reverse complement strand
TTTCAATCTTCAATTATCAATTGACCGCAGAGACAAGGGTTGCATGGGGCACCGCTCACGCCACGGTCTCATACACGGGCATGATCCGGGGTAAGAGCAGGGTCTCGCTGCGCTTCGACCCCCGGCTACCATCTTTCATCCCTCCGGGATGAATCCGCCAGACCCGAGGCTCGGCTCGCACGGATTACCCCGGCAGTGCGAGGCCAGGCAGAGCCGAAGCTCCGTGTAAGGTGCAGGCTCTGCCGGCGCACTCCAATCCCGACGCGCCGGGATGTCAATGGCCTGCTCTGCGCCCCCAAGTCCCGAATTTGCATCTGGCGGCTTTTGGCTGGCGTTGTAAACTCTTGGCGATGACGCCGCTGTTTTACGACACCCATGCGCACCTAGGGGACCGGGCCTTCGTCGCCGACTTGCCGCAGGTCATGGAACGGGCGCGGGCCGCAGGCATCGCCAGGCTCATCTGCATCGCAACCGACCTGGCCTCGAGCCGGCGGGCCATCGAACTGGCCGAGCAATTCCCGAGCGTCTCCGCCGTCGTGGGCTGGCACCCCTCCGATGCGGCTGAGGCGCCGGAGGATTGGCGGCCGGCCTTGCGCGAACTGGCGCGCCATCCCAAGGTTGTGGCCCTGGGCGAAACCGGGCTCGATTACTATCGCCTGCCCAGCCGCAAGGCCGGCTTCACGGCCACCGATGACGAACCGATCAAGCGCAAACAAGCCGAGCTGTTTCGACAGCACCTCGAGGTGGCCGCCGAATTGGGGCTCAATTGCGTGATCCACCAACGCGACTCCCTGGAGGACACCCTGGCCCAATTGAGCCCATTCGCCCATCGGCTGCGCGGCGTCTTTCATTGCTTCGCCGGTGATGCGGGCCCGCTCGGGCGCATACTGGCCATGGGCTCCGTGGTCAGCTACACGGGCATCCTCACCTTCAAGAACGGCCAAAATGTCCGCGCCGCCCTCGCTGCCACGCCTATGGACCGGTTCATGTTGGAAACCGACTCTCCTTATCTGGCCCCGGAGCCTTACCGCAGCAAACGTTGCGAGCCGGCCTTCCTCAAGGAGACCGCCACCGTTGCCGCCCAGGTCAAAGGCTGCTCGCTCGAGGAACTCGGCGCCGCCACCTCGAGCACCGCCGAGCGATTCTTCTCAAGGCCCGCGCCTTGAGCCTAAAAGCGGCAGTTGATGAACCGGGCAGATCATGACCCCATCCACTTCACATTTGCCGCCCCGGCTCTTCCTGGGCATTGACGGCGGCGGAACACGGACAACGGCCCTGTTGGCCGACAGCGCCGGCCGGGCGCTGGGCAGGCTCGAGGCGGGCCCGGCCAACCTGAAGCTGCTGACCGACGCCCAACTCACCCGGCATTTCCGCTCGATCGGGGCTGCCTTCCCACAGCCGATGGCCGCGGGGATTGGGCTGGCCGGGGCCTGGGCCGAACCGGACTGGCAAAGGACACGCCTGGCCGCCGCGAAGGTCTGGCCGGGCGTGCCCTGCTACGCCACCCACGATCTGGAAACGACCCTGGCGGCCGCGGCGGACACAACTCGACGACCGCCCCTCGCACAGGTCTTGGTCCTCAGCGGCACCGGTTCCTGCTGCTACGGCAACAACCGTGCGGGCCTGACCGCCAAGGTTGGCGGCTGGGGCCATGTTCTGGGCGACCAGGGCAGCGGTTATGACATCGGCCTCGAGGCTTTGAAGACCGTCGCCAGCCATTTTGACGAAACCTCTTCGTGGCCGAACCTGGGCGCTCGTCTCCTTCGCGCCCTGCAACTCAACGAACCCAACGATTTGATCGACTGGGCGCAAGCCGCAACCAAAGCCGATTTGGCCGCCCTCGCGCCCGAGGTCTTTCAGGCCTGGAAAGCCCGGGACCCGCTCGCCTCCCGGATTCTCAGCGCCGCGGCCGGCCGCCTCGCCGCCGACGCCGCCCATTGCGCCCGCAAACTCACTGCCCCCGGCACTTGCGTCCGCTTCGTCCTGGCTGGCAGCGTCTTGCTCAAGCAACCCGCTTTCCGCGCCCGGGTCGCTCGCCAATTGCGCCGGCTCTGGCCCGGCGCCCTGGTCGCGCCGTTGCGCCGGGAAGGCGTGTGGGGCGCGATCGAATTGGCGCGGAGGCTGGTGGACAGGCAAGCCGGAGGGCGGAGAGCGGAGGGTGAAGGTCAGAAATCGGCAGTCCAAAAGCTGGACCGGATTCCAGCCCCGTGTGCCGCTCCCTCACTCGACACTCGACACTCGATACTCGCCCCCCTTTTGCCCACGCCCCTGAAAACCGGTATAATGAGCGAGGACGGCGACGTGGAGCTTCGGGTCTCAACAGCCGCATTGTCACCAACCGAAGAGCGTAATCCGCGCTCGATGGAACTGGATAAGCTGCCGCTGGCGCAAGCCATCACGCTCATGCTTTCGGAGGAAGCGACGGTCCCGCAGAAGCTCTTGGCTGAGCGAGACCGCCTGGCGCGGGCCGTGCGGACCCTGGTTCGGGCTTTTCGGCGCGGCGGACGGTTGTTCTACGTCGGGGCGGGAACCAGCGGGCGGCTGGGGGTGCTCGATGCCAGCGAGTGCCCGCCGACCTTTGGCACACCGCCCGGCCTGGTCCAGGGCATCCTGGCAGGCGGCCAGCAGGCCCTCTGCCGCTCCGTGGAAAGGGCGGAGGACGATTTGCCCGCCGGCCGGCGGGCGGCCGAGTTCCGCGGCGTGCGTCAGCGCGACGTCATGGTGGGCATCGCCGCCAGCGGGACCACGCCCTTTGTCTGGGGCGCCCTGGCCGAGGCCAGGAAACGCGGCGCCACCACCATTCTGCTCTGCTTCAACCCCCACCTGAGAATCCCCCGCGCGCTCCGGCCTACAATTGTCATCGCCCCAAATCTGGGCCCCGAGGTGCTCACGGTTCCACCCGCCTGAAGGCCGGCACGGCCACCAAGCTCATCTTGAACCTCTTGACCACGCTGTCCATGGTCCGCCTGGGCAAGGTTAGGAGCAACTTGATGATCGATGTGGACCCGTCAAACGTGAAGCTGCGCAGCCGGGCGCTGCGCATCGTCCGGGCCTTGACCGGCGCGGACGAGTATTTGGCGCGCAGGGAGCTGGAACGGAACGGCTGGCGCGTGAAAGAAACGGTTAAGGGCCTGGTTTAGGGCTTTAACCCGTTCAGCAGCGTCTCGAGCTTGCTGAATTCGCCTTGCAGATACCAGGTAGTGACGAACCGCAGCAGGCCCGTGGCCAACAAGACCGTCAAGGCGCTCACCAAATACAATCCGAAGGCATGCGGCGGGTCCGGCTCCATCATGCGCGGCACCCCCTGATAAAGCACAGCGATGGACAAGAAGATCCCCAGGCCCCAAGTCACCCAGGGTGACACGGCTGGAAAAACATCCAGCAAATGAAGCAGGAAAAGCGGGCTCAATCCGTAGGCCACGGTAGCGAAGGCCTTCGTGTAATTGTGCTGGCCGTGGAAGGTTTCGCACACCGATTTGACGACCTTCGCGCTGACGAAGATAATCAGCAGCCAGAGCACGACCTGGGCGCCCTCGAAAATCGCCGCCTCGGACACGGAAAACCTCTTGACCCAGGACACCTCGCCTCGGGGCTTGCCCCAGCGCACCAGCCCGAAGCCCTCGACGGCTGAAGTAAATCCCAGAAGCGGCAACAGAAAAAACGCCAAAACGAAGCCCACACGGCGCTGGGCCTGGACAATCCGTTCCCAGGTCGCGACGGTATCAAAAATCAGCAGCAACGCTTTAATCATGCGGCAGCAGTGTTAGCGGCCAGACCTCACCCCGACAACTAAAATGGAGTATCCCGAGCGCTGCGATGGGAGTCAACGCAAGCTTCGGCTGAGGCGGTCTGACCAGTAATTCTCGACTTATTGACACTTCAGGTCCCGCCACGTTCATTCGCCGCCTATTTTCAGATTCAGATTTACTCCTGGATTTGCTCATGCTTAACTGCCGATGATGAACGTCGATGTCGGCCTTTGGGATAAGCTGACCCGGGTTGCGCTGTTGCTCTTGTTTGTGGCAGTCCTGCTCCTGGTTGCCGTATGGTACATGCCCCTGATCGAGCAAAATGAGCGGATGCGCCGGAGTATCTACGAATTGGACAACAAAATCCAAAGAGCCTCCGAGGAAGGCAAACAGCTCAAGGCCGCCTACGATGCGTTGCGGCACGACCCCAAGGCGGTGGAACGTCTGGCCCGAGAGACCCTGGGCTATGCCCGAACCGGCGAAACGGTCATCCGCTTCGAGGCCCCGCTCACCAATGCCCCGCCCCGTTAGGGCGCGTGCTCCGGTCTAAACGGTGAGGATCTCCTTCTCCTTGAGAGCCAGGTGCCCATCGAGCTTGACGATGTACTCGTCGGTCAGCTTCTGCAGTTCCTTCTCCGCGTGCTTGACCTCATCCTCGGTAATCCCGCTGTCATGCGCGTGCTTTTTGAGCTGTTCCATGGCATCGCGGCGAACGTGCCGGATGGCCACGCGCCCATCTTCGGCCATCTTGCGCACGATCTTGACAAACTCCTGGCGGCGCTCCTGGCTCAGTTCCGGAAAGAAAATGCGGATGAGCTTGCCTTGAATCGTGGGTGTCAGGCCCAGATTGCTCTTCAGAATGGCCTTCTCGATCGGGTGCAGCGAACCGATGTCCCAGGGCTGAATCGCCAACGTGCGCGGCTCCGGCGTCGTAATCCCGGCCAACTCACGCACCCGCATCTGCGAACCGTACACTTCAACCAGCACGTTCTCGACCAGGGCGGGAGACGCTTTGCCGGTGCGGACCCCGGCAAATTCGTTGATCACCACCTGCTCCGTCTTGCTCATCTTGTCTTCCGCCTCGAGTAGAAAGTCGTCTAATGTCATAGCTGCCCGAAACTAGCAAAGCCACACCCCGCTGTATAGAGCCAACTTACGGCGTCGTCGCCCGATAAAAGCGGTGGCTGAAGTTGGTGGCGGTCGGATCGACGACCGCCATGGCGGCGTTGGTCGCCACGAAGCTCGCCAAGGGCGTCCAATTCGCAAGGTTGCTCGAGGCCTGGACCGTGTAGTTCATGCCCGCGCTCCCGTTCAGGGTCAATTGGGCCGAGCCGTTGGGCAGAAGGACCGGCGCAGCCAGGGACGGCGGGGCGAACAGCGCCACGCTGTTCCACCCGCCCGCGGCGATGGCGATGACGCCGCCCAAGCCCGGCGGCACCGTGGACTGGCCGGAGCCAAACGGATCAGTTGGGTTGTTCGGCTCGCCCGCTCCCCAGGCCACGACTGTGCCGTCGCTCTTGAGGGCCAGGCTGTGAAGCCAGCCGGCGGAGATGGCGACGACATTGCTCAGGCCGGCCGGCACTATGGATTGGCCGTCTTCGAAGTAGATCGGGTTGTTCGTCGATCCCGCGCCCCAGGCCACAACCGTGCCGTCGCTTTTCAGCGCCAGGCTGTGAAGGCCTCCTGCCGAGACGGCGATCACACCAGTCAGACCTAGCGGCACCGTGGCCTGGCCATTTGAGTTGTCACCCCAGGCCGCGACCGTGCCGTCGGACTTGACTGCCAGGTTGTGAGCCCCTCCGGCGGAGATGGCCGCCACGCCGCTCAAACCCTCCGGCGCCGTGCTCTCGCCATAGCTGTTGTCGCCCCAGGCAACCAGGCTGCCGTCGGACTTGAGTGCCAGGCTGTGGACGCCACCGGCCGAGATCGCGATGACACCGCTCAGGCCCGCCGGCACCGTGCTCTCGCCGTTGTCGTCGCTGCCCCAGGCCACGACCGTCCCGTTGGTCTTGAGCGCGAGACTATGGTTGCCGCCCGCGGCAATGGCGGTGACACCCGTCAAGCCGGCCGGCGGGCCGTGCAGGCCCTCGATCGGGTTGCCTCCCCACTCGACGACCGTGCCATTGGGCTTGAGACCGAGGCAGTGCATCGTCCCGGCGGCGATGGCGGTGACATCGCTCAGATCGCCCGGCGCCGTGGCCTCGCCGGAATCGTTCTCCCCCCAGGCCACGATCGTGCCGTCGGACTTAAGCGCCAGGTTACCCCCGCCCGCGGAGATGGCGACGACCCCGCTCAGACCCGCGGGCACCGCGCCTTGGCCGTAGGTATTGTTGCCCCACGCAACGACCGTGCCGTCGGACTTGAGGGCCATGCTGTGATCGACGCCCCCGCTGACGGAAACGACGCCGCTCAAACCTGCCGGCACCGTGGATTCGCCCGTGCCGTTGTACCCCCAGGCTAGGACCGTGCCATCCGATCTGAGCGCCAGGCTGTGATCGAAGCCAGCGGCGATGGCCGTGACGCCTGTCGCGTTGGTCGGCACGCTGCACTGGCCAAAGTAGTTGTAGCCCCAGGCCACGACCGTGCCGTCAGACCTCAGTGCAAGACTGTGGAGTCCTCCCGCGGCGACGGCGGTGACGCCGCTCAAGCCCGGGGGCACGCTGCATTGGCCAGCGCTGTTGTCCCCCCACGCCGCGACCGTGCCGTCGGACCTCAGCGCCAGGCAGTGCCATGGTCCGCCGGAGATGGCGGTGACGCCGCTCAGGCCGGAGGGCAGTGCGGCCTGGCCCACGTTGTTGCTTCCCCAGGCCACGACGGTGCCGTCCGGCTTGAGGGCCATGCCGTAGAGCCCGCCCGCCGCGACGGCCACGACGGTGCCGAGGCTCGGTGGCACGGCGCAGTAGCCGTGTTCACCGTAGCCCCAGGCGAGTACGGTGCCGTCGCTTTTGATGGCCAGGTTGTACCCTCCCGCGGCGACGGCCCTAAAGCGGGTACCAGCGTTAACCGGCGGCATGGCGATCTCGCCCCAGCCCACCGCGTCGCCGGGCCGGCCGGCGCTGTGCTGTGCCCCGCCAATCGCCCAGGCGGCGCAAATAGCCGTCCAATAGAGTGGAACTCGTGCGCTCATTGCGCTCCGGAGATTACGGCATCACCGCCCGATAGAACCGGTGGTTGAGGTTGGTGGCGGCGGGATCGACGACTGGCATGGCGGCGTTGGTCGCCACGAAGGTTGCCAGGGGCGTCCAATTCACCAGGTCGCTCGAGGCCTGGATCGTGTAGGTCATGCGCGCGCTCCCGTTCAGGGTCAATTCCGTCGGGCCGTTGGAAGGAAGGACCGACGCGGCCAGGGACGGCGGGGCGAACAACGCCACGCTGTTCCACGCCCCCGCGGCGATGGCGATAACGCCGCCCAAGCCTGGCGGCACGGTGGATTGGCCGAAACCAAATGGATCGGTTGGGTTGTTCGGCTCGCCCGCACCCCAGGCCACGACTGTGCCGTCGCTTTTGAGGGCCAGGCTGTGAAGCTCGCCGGCGGCGATGGCGACGACATTGCTCAGGCCGGCCGGCACCAGGGATTGGCCGTTATCGACGAGGTCGTTCGGGTAGTTCGTGAATCCAGCGCCCCAGGCCACGACCGTGCCGTCGCTTTTCAGCGCCAGGCTATGATAGTCTCCCGCCGAAACGGCGATCACACCAGTCAGACCCTCGGGCACCGTTGCCTGGCCGCATCCGTTGTCACCCCAGGCCACGAGGCTGCCGTCGGACTTGAGGGCGAGATTGTGGGCCCCTCCGGCGGCGATGGCCGTCACGCCGCTCAAACCGGGCGGCGCCGTGGTCTGCCCGGAACCGTTGTAGCCCCAGGCCACGAGGCTGCCGTCGAACTTGAGGGCCAAGCTGTGGGCGCCGCCGGCGGCGATGGCGGCCACACCGCCAAGGCCGGCAGGCACCGTGCTCTGCCCGGCAGAATCGTCTCCCCAGGCCACGACCGCGCCGTTGGTGATCAGCGCGAGGCTGTGGTTGCCGCCCGCGGCAATGGCGGTGACGCCTGCCAAGCCGGCCGGCGGCCCCTGCAAGCCCTCGATCGGGTTGCCCCCCCATTCGACCACCGTGCCGTCGGGCTTGAGGCCGAGGCAGTGCATCGTCCCGGCGGCGATGGCGGTGACATCGCTCAGAGCGCCGGGCGCCGTGGCCTCGCCGACATCGTTCATCCCCCAGGCCACGATCGTGCCGTCGGACTCAAGCGCCAGGTCCACAGCCCCACCCGCGGAGATGGCGACCACCCCGCTCAGGCCCGGAGGCACGGCGCCCTGGCCGTAGGTATTGTTGCCCCACGCCACGACCGTGCCGTCGGATTTGAGGACCATGCTGTGAAGGCTGCCGGCGCTGATGGCGATGGCCCCGCTCAGACCTGCCGGCACCGTGCTCTCGCCGACACCGTTGCCGCCCCAGGCCACGACGCTGCCGTCGCCCTTGAGAGCAATGCTCTGGGTGAGACCGGCGGCGATGGCCACAACGCCGGTTAGGTTGGTTGGCACCGCGCTTTGGCCAAAGGCGTTGTAGCCCCACGCGAGGACCGTGCCGTCCGACCTGAGCGCCAGGCTGTGAAAGTAGCCGGCGGCAACAGCTACGACGCCCGTCGCGTTGCTTGGCACGCTGCATTGGCCAGCACTGTTGTCCCCCCAAGCCACGACCGTGCCGTCGCTTTTAAGCGCGAGGTTGTAATCGTCGCCGGCGCCGACCGCAACGACCCTGCCGAGGCCCGCGGGCGCCACGCTCTCGCCAGCACTGTTGTCGCCCCAACCGACGACCGTGCCGTCGCTCTTGACCGCCAGACTGTGGTAGTCGCCGGCAGCGATACCGGCGACCCCGCTCAGTCCCGGCGGCACGGCGCAGTCGCCATCCTGGCTGTACCCCCAGGCCACGACCGTGCCGTCGCTTTTGAGCGCCAGATTGTGCAGGTTTCCCCCGGCAACGGCAGTGAAACGGGTCCCGGCCGGGATCGGCCGCATGGCAATCTGGCCCCAGCCCACGACGACGCCGGGCTGCCCGGCGGCGCACTCTCCTCCGCCGATCAGCCAAGCGGCCAAGACGGCCGTCCAATAGAGTGAAATTCGTGCGCTCATTGTGCTCCGGACATGTCCAGCATTGCAGGCGGGCGTGACGGCTTGCGGTCGCGAGCGGCCCAGGCCAATGCAAGCGTCGTCACGCTCCGAGGCTCATGCTGCTTAATAAGATCGACACCGGGTACGGCCCCATCACTCGATCGAGAGCCAGCCCATCTGGTAATTGGCCGGGTTGAGGTTCCCCAGGAGGCTCAGAGTATCCATATCGGCCTGCATTGGCGAGTTGCTCTGCGAGCCCGGTCCGGAGGTCGTGGTGCCCTTTATGAAGACGAGAGTGCTATTGGTCGCCAGGACCATCACGGGTGAGCCGGAGTCACCTCCGTCATTGTAATAGAAACCGAACGGCAAGGGCGGCGTGAAAGCGTAAGTGGGGATGGGGCTGACCAGGGCGACGCTGCCGGGCACGCCGCCGTAGGGGTAGGCGCGCTGCTGCGTGGCTAGCTGGACGGCCTCGCCCTGCGGCTGGCTCGCGACCTGCATCGGCGTGATGCTGGCTGGCAGGTCGCTGTCGAAGAGGAGTACGGTGTAATCATTCACGCCATCGTAGCGGACAATGTTAGCCAGGACGTTCACCTGATGCACGGTGTTGTTGGGGTCGCAGAAATAGACGGTCATGGACGTTGCGGGGTTGTTCGTCCTGGTTCCGCCCATGCCGTGGCCGCGCGTGTAGCCGTGGCGCGCGGTGAGGGCCGTCACCGGGAAGACGCCGGGTGTGTTGGACAAGATGTCCCAAGAGTTCACCTGCGATATAGCGGTGTAGCCTGCCTTGCCCCAGATGAGCGAACTGGTGTTCCAGGCCAGCGCGGGCGGCTGAGTCAGCCTCATGGTTGACCAGACGCTGGGCGTCTTGCCGTTGGTATTGGCGATGAGGGTTGTCCAGTCCGTCCAGGCCGGGTTGCCAAGGACTACGACGCTGGCGGCGCTGCTGGAACCCGCGCTCCCGAACGGGTTTCCTCCAAATACCTCCACCTCTGTCCTATCCGCTACGTTCGGCACTGTTAGCGACGAGCCTGTCGCACCTGCGATCTTCGTCCACCCTCCAGACCCGTAGCTCCCATTCTCGCCATACCATTGGTAGGTTGCGGCGGTGGGGGGGCTGAGGGCGGCCGTGAACGTGACACTGCTTCCCTGCTCGACGACCTGGCAGACGGGGCTAGTGGCGAAAGAAGGCGGGTAGCCCTGGCCGAAGCTGCCGGTGACGGCGGGCTGGCATCCAAACAAGGTCACCGGATACGTGACCGTGTTGACGGCTGAATTCTGGATGACGACGTTCGCGCCGTCAGCGTAAAGGCCGGTGGTGCAGTCGTAAAACGCGCAGTTCGCAATCGTGCATGTGGTGCCAAAGCAGTTCGCGGCCCACTCGATGGCGTTGGTTGCGTACCTGATGACCAGCCCGCTGAGGGTCGGGCAGCTACCACAGGCGTAATAAATGTACAACCCCGTCCCGATGTCGCCGGCGGCGGGGACACCCGTGTCTACGATATCCCCGTACTGCGAATCGCGGTAGGAGGTCAGCACGGACGGATTGTCCTGGGTGCCTTGGCACTGGATGAAGCCGTAGAGACACAAGCCCGTGGCACCTCGGAACTTGATGACGCAGTTGGCCTGAAAGGTGACCGTGCCGGGCCATACAAAGGTGGGCCACCCGCCCTCGACAACATAGGTAGGGCCCGAGCCCGCTGAATAGGACGCGAAGGTGAAGTTGCTGTAGCTGCCCTCGACGTACGAGATGTAGTCCAGGACGAGTCCGGGCGTGGTGGAGGGCTGGCCAGCCAGATGGATGCCTCCCGCCGCCGCACCGGCAAAGAAGTCAGTCCGGGGCGGATCGTCCGCCTCGGCCATCAGCGGCAGTTGGGCCAGGTTGGCGGCGATGCTCTGCCAGCTTACCGATTCGATAAGGAGGCTCGAGCCGCCCGGGCCGCCCCCGGCTTGCCATTCTTTGCCGACGGGCACGCACGCCCCGGCGCTCTGGGGATTGGCTTGGCTAAGCTGGGCCGGCACGTTGCTGTCGGTGCTGCTGCCGCCATCGGTCACGAAGGCGCCCCCGGGCGGAAAAAATATCTCGCCCAGATCAATGAACTGGTCCGGCATCTCGGCTCCCTCTTGGCCGAGCGTGATTGGTCGGATGCCGGCGGGCCCCGGCGCGTTGAGCCATTGGTGGCGCACCTGGAGCAGCGTCGTGTCTGGGCTGAGGCCGCAGTCTCCAGGCGAGAGCTTCGGTTGGCGCGTGATGATGACGTCGCTCTCCAAGCCGGCCCTCGTGTAGGTGTACCGAAGGTCCGCCTGGAGCACGTCCGAATTGAAGGCGGACCTGTAGATTACCTGGTTGGGGGAGAGCAGCTCCCCGACGGCGGAATCCGAGGGCTCGGCCAGAAGGCGGCTCTGGCCGCTCTGGCTGTCCAGGAGATAGACACCGAGGACGCGGGCATTGAGGACCTGCCCGTTTGGCGCGACGATCGTCAGCGCGGCGTCGTCATTCAGGCCGGCCGCCGAGAAATAAACCTTGTGCGGCCCCTCGAGGGCGGCGGCGCCGCCATCGGGAGTCAGCGCGATGAGATCGCGGGACTCTTGCCAGGCGCCCGTGGCGTCCTGGTAATTGAGCCCGGTGGCGACCTGGATGACGGTGTGGGTTTGCGGCGTGACCTCGCCGGTCAGCGGGTCGGTGACCTGCTGTGTGAACTGCCGCGTGGTCGAGTAGGCGTCCCGGGCGGTGACGGGCCACGTCAGCGGATCAGGGATTGTACCCCCCCCCTGCGGACGGTGTGACAGGCTGCGAGCCTGGATCGGTTGGAGTGACCTGCGCCTGGGCGGCGCAGAGTGAAACGGACAGGAGCGCTAACGGAAGGTTAGTTCTCATTGGCTTTACTTGTTTGCACCATCTGAGGACCGGGACGAGCCGCGAAGCCGGAGGCGCCATCCTGGCGAGTTGGAAAGTCTGGGGACAGGACGCCTCCCTCGTTGATCAGTTCCCTGACCTGTCGCACTGACTTTCTGAATTCCCCGTCGATCATACCTCCCGCACCCGCTCGCCCCGCCCTCACGGACCAGCGAGGTTAGCGTGCTGTCGTTATACGAAATCCGCAGGTGGATTGTCAATAATAAAAGAGAGATTTATGGCTGGCCGGGCGCATCTCGGCCTTGTCGAGGGCGGGAGATGCGGCAGCGCGAAAGACTTCTGGCGACCTGCCGGCCTGCTTTCATTAACACCGCCGCTTCAGCGCGGTGCAGGGCGGGCAAGGGCCGGGAGAAACCGTTTCCAACGGTTTCTTCTCTTCGGTGTCCCACTCCTCCGCCGGACAAGTCGCAAGGTACATTGCGGCCCAGCAAGAACACCATCGAAAGAGAACTTTTACTGAAGAGCTGCGACGGTTGGTGGAGCGGTACGGGTTAAAGTGGCACGAGGAGGCTGAAACCGTTGGAAACGGTTTCAATGCCACCGCCGGGCATCAGTAGTCACCCCGTTGAAGCGGGGTGTTGAACTCAACCCGCTTCGCGGGTAGGAGAGTTCATTCTCCATGGGCACTATCTCGAGCGTCTAAATCCTTTCGGAGAGAGCTGATCGGCAAAGGGCCGATCCATCGCCGGTC
>Ga0187849_1004036_pt1 | contig 12464 bp, 8 predicted proteins | sample June2016WEW_4_10_2_FD_132412 | JGI IMG/M metagenome (GOLD analysis project Ga0187849, IMG submission 132412) | Peatland microbial communities from SPRUCE experiment site at the Marcell Experimental Forest, Minnesota, USA - June2016WEW_4_100 | ecosystem: Environmental > Terrestrial > Soil >... | reverse complement strand
TGTCTCGACATACCTGCGCTGCCCTTCAGCATAGAGCGTATGAAGGGCAAGGCTGGACTTGCCCGAGCCGCTGACGCCGGTAAGCGCGATCAGCTTGTTTAAGGGAATATCCAGGTCCAGGTTCTTCAGATTATGCTGGCGAACGCCCCGAAGGCGGATAACCTCATGGTCCAATAGCGAAACTCCATTTTCAACAGTTCGGGCAACTTAATGTCTTGATATTGAGACCGCAATTAATTAACAATTCATGATTGACCAACAGCATAATGTATTATAACCGGGATAGGGCGGCGCCGGTATTTCTTTCAGCATAATCGGAAGGCAGGATCACCCCATCAGATGAACGATCTTACCCCCATGATGCAGCAGTACCTCGAGATAAAATCGAAGTACCCGGAATCGCTTCTGTTCTATCGGATGGGGGACTTCTACGAAATGTTCATGGAAGATGCTCTTACCGCTTCCAGGGTGCTGGACATTGCGCTGACATCCAGGGACAGACAGGCGGAAAATCCCGTCCCGATGTGCGGAGTTCCCTATCACGCGGCGGAAAGCTATATAGCGAAGCTGGTTTCGGCAGGTTACAAGATCGCCATCTGCGACCAGGTCGAAGACCCCAAAAAAGCCAAAGGTCTTGTGCGCCGCGAAGTTACGAGGGTCCTCACCCCGGGGCTTACCGTTGAAAATCAGAACCTCACCTCGAACCAGCCAAACTACCTGGCAGCCGTCTGGGACCCGGGCCCCGGAAAACCCATCGGGCTTGCCTGTTTGGACATCTCGACGGCGGAATTCAGGATCACGGAGCTGGATTCACACGAAAGCCTGCTTGAAGAGCTATTTAGAATCAACCCCAAAGAGATCCTGCTCCCGGAGGAGTTCAGTCCCGAGTGGACAAAATCGGTGCTAAACCGAATCGATGCGGCCTTCACGCATATAGAGGAGGTCCATTTCGACAAACGCCGATCGCAGGAGCGGCTTACTTCCCATTTCCGGGTGCACTCGCTCGAGGGTTTCGGGATCAGCGGAATGGATTCGGCAATTCAGGCTGCAGGAGCAGTATTAGCCTATGTTCACGAAAACCTTTTCGGTTCCTGCGAGCACATTAAAACTGTTATACCTTACAGCCGCTCCGAGTTCATGGCCCTGGACGAGGCTACGGTCAGAAACCTGGAAATATTTTACTCCGCCAGCTTTCAGGGGAGAAAAGGATCTCTGATCGATGTGGCAGATCACACGCGAACGGCGATGGGAGGCCGCAAGATCCGGCAGTGGCTGCGTTATCCGCTGCTGAACCTTGAGGAGATCAATCAGAGGCAGGAGGCAATCGCTGAGCTGGTGGCTCAAAGCCACCTCAGAGTGGCCGTGCTGGGTTCGCTGGAAGGGATAAATGATATCGAGAGGCTCAATGCAAGAAACAGCACCGGTGTTTCTTCTCCCAGAGATCTCATAGGCCTCAGGAACTCCTTGCAGGCGCTGCCGCGCCTGCGACAAACGATTGCAAGCTGTCAGAGCACGCTTTTGGCGGGCTTTGGTTCCAGGTGGGACAGCCTTGAGGACCTTGCCGCCCATCTCCAAGCCGCTCTGTGCGACCCCCCGCCAGCAATCCTTTCCAACGGCGGCGCGATAAATCCGGGTTTTCATCCCGAATTGGACCGCTACATCCGGCTGAGCCAGGACGCAAAAGGGTGGATGGCCGAATATGAGGCCATCCAGCGCCGAGAAACAGGCATATCTTCGCTCAAGGTCCGCTTCAACAAGGTTTTCGGCTATTACATCGAGATATCGCGATCCAATCTTAGCTCGGCGCCTGAGCATTATTTCCGCAAACAGACCCTGGTAAACGCCGAACGCTTCATTACCGAGGAACTTAAAGAATTTGAAGTCCAGGTCCTCGAGGCCGACGAAAAACGGCTCGAACTCGAAGAGCGGCTTTTCTTCGAGCTGCGGCAGGCCGTTTCCCGTGAGAGCGGACGAATACAGGAGATGGCCGAAATAATTGCTAACCTCGACTGCCTCAGTTCGCTTGCGGAGGTTGCCGCTAAATACGATTACTGCAGACCCGAGGTTGATTTGAGCGATTCCATCCACATTCGGGATGGAAGGCATCCTGTTATAGAGCGCTTTATGGCCGAAGGCGGTTTTGTCCCAAACGACCTGGATCTCAACCAGGAAAACCAACAGGTGCTCATCGTAACCGGCCCGAACATGGCCGGCAAATCCACCATTCTCAGGCAGGCCGCTCTGATCGTTCTGCTCGCCCAGATCGGCTCCTTCGTTCCGGCTTCCGAAGCCCGCATCGGCATAGTCGACCGCATTTTCACTCGAGTCGGGGCCTCGGACGATCTCGCACGCGGACGCTCCACTTTCATGGTCGAAATGCAGGAGACCGCAAATATTCTGCACCATGCTACACCTCAAAGCCTTATCATACTGGATGAAATCGGAAGAGGCACCAGCACTTTTGACGGCATGAGCATAGCCTGGGCGGTTGCAGAATTTTTGCACGATTTCGGGGGCAAGGGAGTGAAAACCCTTTTTGCCACTCACTATCACGAACTGACTGAACTTGCCCGGAACCGGCCAAGGGTAAAAAACTTCAATGTGGCAATCAGGGAATGGAAGCAGGAGATACTTTTTTTTCATAAATTGACTCCCGGCAGTTCGAGCAAGAGCTATGGGATCCAGGTCGCCAGGCTTGCCGGCCTGCCCGGCGAGATCACGGAACGGGCCCGCGAAATCCTGGGGCAGCTCGAAAGCGGCACATCCGCAGGGCCATCCGGCGGACCGGGTCTGAAGGCCAAAGGCTTCAGCTCCTCAAAAGAGGAGGTTGAGCCAGGCATACAGCTTTCGATTTTCCAGAAGGCCCCGGATTGGGTGCAGAGCAGAGTTCTGGAACTCGATCCGGATAGCATGACTCCCCTTTTGGCCCTTCAGGAGCTGCACTCGCTGAAGGAGGAAATCCTTCGCGAAGTGAACGGCACGAGGTCTCACGCGAAGAAAAAAAGGCGCGAAGAGAAAAAGATTTAAAGTGAATATGAACTCATACTCCACGCTCAGCGAGGCAGGCTTAATACCGGGTTGCATTCAAGATGGTGCTCGTTGCCTCAAAATCCCCCCTGCCCCCCCTTTAGAAAAGGGGGGTGCAGTTTGGGCGCTCCGGCAGGGGTTCCCCCCTGAAGGGCCATCCGGCAAATGAGTACCTATGGGTATGTAGGTGGTAGAGATGGCGCTTAAAATACGGTTCGTCCGGCAAACGAGTATAAGCAGGTCGAGAAAAGACGGTATCTGTCTGCTGTTAATTCGCCCTCTGGGGTTTTTAGAGTTTCTCTTGCCCTGAAATGGCTTTGCCCCGAAGGGGCTGCATATAATAGACCAGGGTCAGTCCCGCGCCGCGCGGGACGCCACCCTGGGTGGACAAAACCAAACCCATCCTTACCCTGAATGGGTTGCATAAAAATAAGGATTTCCGGGCCAATGCCTCAATCTCTGGCGCAGGTCCATATTCATGTAATCTTTTCAACCAAGAATCGGATGCCTTTCCTGGTTGACGCTGAGTTCCGCAAGGAAATGCACGCCTATCTTGCCACCATCATGAAGGCATACGAATCCCCCGCGCAGATTGTTGGCGGAACGGCTGATCACGTCCACATCCTTTGCGGTCTCTCAAGGTCCGCCACGGTTGCCAAACTTATCGGCGAAGCAAAACGGAGTTCATCCAAATGGATAAAGACCAAGGGCGGCGACCTCGAATTATTTCAGTGGCAAAACGGTTATGGGGTTTTTTCTGTAAGCTACTCTAAGATAACCGAGGTCCGAGAATACATTTCCAATCAAATGAATCACCACAAGAAGATGTCATTTCAGGAGGAGTATCGTCTTTTTTTGCGGAAGCATAGTCTGGATTTTGATGAGGCCCATGTTTGGGATTAGCTCGACAGTCGCGACCAGGCAGATTTTATGCAACCCCTTCAGGGTAAAAAACGGGTTTTGTTTTGGCGACCTGATCCCAGGGTGGCGCTCCGCTTACCCTGGGCTATATTATACTGCCCCCTTGGGGCAGAAACATAGATCCCAAGGTGGCGTCTCGCAGAGCGTAGGGATTGTGGCCTATATTATACAGCCCTTCGGGGCAGGAAAATCCAGACCATAGGTACTCATTTGCCGGATGACCTTTAGAAAAGGGGGGTTGCGGTAGGGTCCCCCCCTGAAGGAGGGAGGGGGTTTTGAACGCAATTTTCCATGATGCCCGCCTCACCCGCGAAGCATCAAAATAAAGTTATTTTGTAGGTAACTCAGTATAAGCCACTGTTATAAAATATTTCGCATCCTGGCGCCCTCGCATCAGACAGTGTGTGGAAACGGGATATTATGGAGAATTTTTCATGAGCCGGAATGAGCGCCTCGAAATTGCGCCCGGCGCCGTGTTCGAATTTTACGAATCAAAGGAAATCCTTTGCGGGGTCGTTCTCGTTGTAAAGGATGGCCGATTCAATGCGCTCTCCGAGCATAACCGCGAAGTAGGTCTTACCCTTTCAAGAGTCGTTTACCACGGAAATAGATCCCTTAACCTAAAGCTGAGCCGTGACGAACTGCTGCAAGAACTGCGATTCATCTCAGAGAATCGGAAGGGCATCATGGACCGGATCGATCTCCAGGAAATCTGGTTCTTGTTACAATCCGAAGAGGCCGGCTATGAAGCCGAAGAAATTGCCGGGTTCATTTTCAATACCCCAATTCCCGATGACCAGGCGGCCGCAGTCAAGCGGTTGCTGCTTTCGGACAGGCTTTATTTCCAGGCTAAGGACTCTAAATTCTACCCGCGGTCTGCTCAAAACGTCGAGGAGCGCCGCGTCGAGCTGAAAAACGAAGCGGAAAGGGAGCGCAGACTCGTCGAAGGGGCAAGGTGGGCCGCAACTATACACACCCGGCGGCAAAGTGTTCCCCAGATCGAATTCCGTGAAGAACTGATAGAGCAATTAAAGAACTTTGCTATTTTCGGACAGGAGGCAAAAGAAAGTGGTTTCGTCAAAGAACTTCTCAAGCTGGCCGGCATTCCTTCGACTCCCCAGTCAGCTTTCCGCCTTCTGGTACGGCTGGGCATATGGCGCGAAGACGAAAACCTCATGCTGCATGAGCACGGCATTTCAACCGAGTTCCCGCCCAATGCCATTGAACAGGCCGAGCAGATACTAAAATCGAGCCACGCCGACGCAGCCAAAAATGAACGAGAGGACCTCACGGGTCTGGATGTCTTTACGGTCGACAGCTCTTTGACCCGTGACTACGACGATGGGCTCAGCGTGCGCGAGCTTGGTGGCGGACTTCTCGAGATAGGCATTCACATCGCCGACGTTGCCGAACTTATCGGGCAGGGGACCCCCCTGGATCGCGAAGCCGAGGCAAGGGCAAGTTCGATATACCTGCCGGATGAGCGTGTGTCTATGCTGCCCCCTTCCCTCTCAGAGGGGACATTGAGTCTCAAGTCGGGCGAGGACCGCCTTGCACTCAGTTTTCTCATTACGATGGATTCGGCGGCCAATGTTTGCGAAACGAGGATTTGTCCAAGTGTAGTCAGGGTTCGCAGGCAGCTGACCTACCGGGATGTTAACGAGAGGATTCATGAAGAGAGCAAACTGAAAACACTCTATGAGATTGCTTCGACACTCAGGCAGAAGCGGCTCGATCTGGGCGCGATCATTCTTCCGCTCCCGGAAATCCAGGTTTACGTGAACAGCGCCGGGATGATTCAGATTGCTTACTATGACAAGGAAACCCCAAGCCAGATACTCGTGTCGGAATGGATGATCGAGGCAAACGCTGCTGCGGCGGGCTATCTTGCCCAAAGACACATACCCGCCCTCTATCGAAATCAGGCGGAATGCAGGCCGGAAACCGAGTTCGTCCACAGCGAGCACGAACTCTTCCGAATTTATCGCCAGAGGCGCCTGTTTTCGCGGGCGGAACTGTCCACCGAGGCAAAACCGCACTGCAGCCTCGCAATCGCTCATTACACGACTGTAACCTCACCCATCCGCCGCTACTCGGACCTCATAGTGCAGCGTCAATTGAAACATGCCCTGGCCACTGGGGCCGGACTCTATTCCAAACAGCAACTCGATGAAATGGCAGGGCAGCTTTCGCCCGCCCAGGCCAGGGTTTTCACAATACAGCGCAAATGGAGCAGGTACTGGATTCTCAAGTACATGGAACAGGAAGACATAGAAAACCTGAACGCGCTGGTGCTGGACAAAAATGCCCGCTACGCACACCTTCTGATCCCGGATTTCCTGCTCGAAGCCAACGCCCCGGTGCCCGAGAACGCCAAATTCAGTCAGGGTGACATGGTAAAGATTCGAATAGAAAAATCGATTCCGCGTGAGGATGTACTGAAGATACAGATCCTGGAAACTCCCGCAAGGTAGCAGGAAGCAGGAAGCGGGGAGCAGGGAGCAGGAATGAGGACTGAGTGCTGAGGACTGAGGACTGAGGACGGAAGACGGAGGGCGGAGGAAAAGTGGCGTCCCGCGAGACGCGGGACGCCACCCTGGGCTGACTTATCAAGCCCCTTCGGGGCATTTCAGCCAACTGGCTCGCAATTTAATTACCACTCTATGAACGCAACCTGGCATCAGGCTTCAAACGTGTAGCCTACTTCACCATGCTGACTCAAATCGAGGCCTGTCGATTCATCCTCTTCGCTTACCCTCAGGCCCATAGTTGCATCGAGTACCTTAAGAATGATGAAGGTTACCACGAAAGAGTAAACCCAAGCAGATACTACCGACAACGCCTGGATGCCTACCTGCCCTGCGTTTCCGAAAAAGAGTCCGTCACCGCCTGCGGCATTGATAAGCTTTGAGGCAAAAAACCCGGTAAACAATGCGCCCAGAGTCCCGCCAATCCCGTGAACGCCGACCACATCCAGCGAGTCATCATAGCCGAACTTCGGTTTCAGACTGCACGCTCCGTAGCAGACCGCACCGGCAAAAATCCCGAGAAGCATTGCCGGCAGCGGCCCGATAAATCCGGATGCCGGAGTAATGGCGACAAGTCTGGCGACCGCACCGGATGCAGCGCCAAGAGCGGTGGGTTTGCCTCTGTGGATCCATTCGACGAACATCCACGACATGGCTGCAGTACCGGTTGCAATGTGTGTAACCACAAAGGCCGAAGTCGCAAGCGCACCCGAGGCCACCGCGCTGCCTGCGTTGAACCCGAACCACCCAAACCACAGCAGACAGGCCCCCAGTATTGTCAGTGTAAGGTTATGCGGAGCCATAATTTCAACCTGGTATCCTTTTCTTTTTCCCAGGACCAGTGCGCAGGCGAGCGCAGCAACACCGGAACTTATATGAACCACAAGACCTCCGGCGAAATCAAGTGCCCCCATCTCTTTGAGCCAGCCGCCGGTTCCCCATACCCAGTGGGCAAGCGGATCATATACAAGGGTTGCCCAAAGAACCAGGAACACGATGTAAGTGCTGAATTTGAACCTTTCGGCAATGGCCCCTGAAATAAGAGCGGGAGTTATTATGGCGAACATCATTTGAAATATCATATATGCCTGGTGCGGGACGGTGGGCCCATAGTCCGCGTTTGGCTCGAACCCGACGCTTTTTAGACCCGCCCAGTCAAGATTGCCGATAAAGTGCCCGATGTCCGGCCCAAATGACAGACTGTAGCCGAAAAGCACCCATTGAATCGTTATTATGCCCATGGCAACAAAACTGTGCATAATGGTTCCAAGGACGTTTTTACGCCGGACCATTCCTCCGTAGAACAGGGCAAGGCCGGGGGTCATCAGCAAAACGAGGGCCGAAGAAGTAAGGAGCCAGGCCGTGTCACCGGTGTCGATTTTCGCCGGGGCCTCCGCCGGAGCCGGCGCCGTCTGGGCCGCCTGCGCCAACTGTATCGGCGCGCCCGCCTGTTGAGCAAAAGCAGTGCCTGCCAGTAATGCCAGGAAAACAAGAATCAAAGCCGCCAACAATTTATTCATATCATTTCCTCCGGATCTCTAAACAAGTTGCGAAAGGGTCGCTCCTCCAATGAATCATTAAAACCCTAAAGGGCTTCCGGACCTGTTTCTTTGGTCCTTATGCGCATGACATCACTTACGGGCGATAAAAAGATCTTCCCATCCCCGATCTTTCCGGTGAAGGCCGCCTTTTGGATTGCCTCCATGGCCTTTCCCGCCAGTTCATCCGGAACCACGGTCAAGATCAGCAGCTTCGGGACGAAATTAACCTTGTATTCCGCCCCCCTGTAAAGTTCCACATGCCCCTTCTGCCGCCCGAACCCCTTCACTTCGCTGACCGTCATTCCCTGGATACCGAGCGCTATTAGCGCTTCCTGCACTTCGGTAAGCCGGAAAGGTTTAATGATTGCTTCAATTTTGGTCATCTCCCTACCTCCGCCTTTTTTTGGATTTGGATTTACGCTTATCCCCCCAATCAGTTTCAGCCTTCCAGCATCTGAGGGCTATTGCACAGACCGAACTCCTGAGGACAGTCCAAAGCATGTGCCAAAGCCTGGCTGCGACATTGAAAGCCGATGCTAAGCAGGCGGATTTAAAGGACTAAAATCTTCCGGGAAAGGCTTGAACAGGCAAATTCCGGACCAGGAAGCGGTACACAATTGTATCGCAATCGGCAGGAGGCACAATTTTGAAACGTTTTTGTAAAATCCGTGGAAAAACTGGAGAAAAAGGTTTGCTAAAAATGTGTCTGAGGCCCATTAGAACAAATTAGAATACTTGATCCCCATAATCATGGCTGTGCCCAGAACAATTCTGTAGAAAACGAAAACATATGTCGTATGAGTCCGGAGGTATCTCAGAAGAAAGGCGATTGCGGCATATCCGCTCAAAGCCGCTGCGGCAGTCGCTACGGCGAGAATTGTAAGATCGTGTGAATCGAGGTATTTGAAACTCTCTTTGAACTCGAGAAGGCCGCTGGCGAATACGGCGGGCATGCTCAAAAGAAACGAAAACCGCGCCGCGCTCTCTCTTGTCAAGCCAAGAAAGAGTCCCCCGGCAATTGTGGACCCGGAACGGGATGCGCCGGGGATAACGGCAAGGGCCTGCGCGCACCCGATAAGTATGGCATCCATTATCGAAATCCGGCTCATGTTTTTTGAAAACTTTCCGGTGAGCTCGGCCAACCCAAGAAAGAGGGCCATGGCTATCATTGTGACGGAAATAACTCCCATGCTCTTGGTGAGATGCCCTTCGATGACGTGCTTGAAGCTCAGCCCGATAACGGCAACCGGAACGGACCCCAGGATCACGAACCATCCCATTCTTGATGGGAGGCTCTGCTGACTGTAGCGGGTCCGTGAAATCAGATTTTGGCCGATAAAGGAGACGGATATCTCGACCACATCACGGAAAAAGTACAAGAAAACGGCCAGAAGAGTGCCAAGCTGGATGACGGCAATAAAAGCCGTCCAGCGTTCGGGGTGCGCCAGGTCGATCAACCCCAGCAACTTTCCGGCTATCGTGAGATGGGCGGTGCTGCTGATCGGCAGAAATTCGGTAATTCCCTGAATGATCCCCAGGAAAATTGCCTCGATTATACTCATATTTTATGCCTCATATGATAGACTTGTATAATACCTCGCAGGATAGACTTATATAATACCGCTCACGAAAAAAAATGCGCCTGACATGATAAGAGCGGCGACCGCGCGCGCAGCCATGCAGAACGCACAAACATTAAACGTGGTGCGTTTAAAGGCAAGCCAAATTTTAAGCGCATCATAAAGTGAAGTGAAAATGGAGTCAAGCTCTCGCTTCACGGGGCTTCGCCCTACTTCACTTTGTGAAGCAGGCTTGCCCGGCCTCCCGTAGCGACATGTGAGCGCGCAGCGCGGAGCGCTGGCGAAGCCTGGAGATCGAGGGGCATCTTTAAAGTGAGAAAACTTTCCCCCAACTGGCAGAGCCTGGAGTCATCAGGCGCTCTTTGAACGCAACTTAGTATTTATCCCTCAATCCCATATCAAGCCACTTCATCACAGGGCCTCGCTCCCCGTTTCTCTCGTACGAATCCGTACGGCCTCGTCAATTTTTGAAATAAATATCTTCCCGTCTCCGATTTTGCCGGTAAAAGCCGCTTTTTGAATCGCATCCACGGCTTTTTGCGCCAGATCGTCCGCAAGAACGGTCATGATATACAGTTTGGGCACGAAATTTACAGTGTATTCCGCTCCCCTGTAAAGTTCCACATGACCCTTCTGCCGCCCGAATCCCTTGACTTCGTTTACCGTCATTCCCTGGATACCGAGCGCCGTCAGTGCTTCCTGCACTTCGGTAAGCCGGAAAGGTTTTATGATCGCTTCTATTTTCGTCATCTCGCTGCCTCCATTAGATTTACTGCCTCTTTTCCCTATCACCGCCGGCCTTTAACCATTACACAATTGTACCGGGTGCACATTTTCGTGCTTTTTTACAAGGTTCAAACCTGTACCTCCAAATGAGAGAAAATACCACAAAAATACTGGTTCCTGCCACTTTTGTCTTCTGCATGAGTTAACTCGATACAAAAATGACGGCCTTCGTAGCTGGATTCCCCCATATGCCAAGTATTGGAGCGCATAACGGAACAAAAGTGTTTGACAATGACCTTAACATTTGCCACAAGATACAGTCTTGTTACGATATATTCAAAACGCTTAGACACATTAAACAAAAATACCTTTTAACATCAAGTACTTGGCTTGCGTCTGTCTTGGGGTACGCAGCTTGCTCCTGCGTGCAGGTTTAAACACTCCACATTTTTTAACAATTTCATTCAACCAGGAAGGGCATGTGCGCTATGGCTCTCAAGTTCCGGAAGACTGCATGTTTGCTGACATGGATGATTGCAGCAACATTTTTGTCGCTATGGGTATGGACGCGTCCTGCTTTGGCGGCCGAGGCAACCGTGATGAATCCGGCAGACACCGCCTGGGTGCTCACATCGGCGGCCCTCGTCATGGTGATGCTGCCCGGTCTGGCCCTTTTTTACGGCGGCATGGTGCAGCGCAAAAATGTACTCAGCTCTATCATGCACTCTTTCGTTGCGCTGGGCGTTCTGGGACTGCAGTGGATTATCATAGGATACTCGCTTTCGTTTACCTCCGGGAACTGGTTCATCGGGAACCTCAGCCAGTTCATGCTCATGGGAACGACAATCGATTCGCTAAGGGACACAATCCCGACATACGCATTCGTCATGTTTCAGGGAATGTTCGCCATCATTACTCCGGCATTGATCAGCGGCGCCATAGCCGAGCGAATGACATTCCGGTCCTACCTGGCTTTCCTCGTACTCTGGTCGCTTATTGTCTACTATCCCCTGGCTCACTGGGTATGGGGAGGAGGCTGGTTCCAGTCGATGGGCGGCCTCGATTTCGCGGGCGGTCTGGTCGTGCATCTCTCAGCCGGCATTTCTGCGCTTTCAATTGCCGTAGTAATCGGAAAACGCAGGGGATATCCGAGCGAGATGTTTGTCCCTCATAATCTTACACTGACACTGCTTGGCGTTGGGCTCCTCTGGTTCGGCTGGTTCGGCTTCAACGCCGGCAGCGCTCTGGCGGCAAACGCCACGGCAGCCCTCGCTTTTACAGCCACGATGACGGCCGCAGCAGCCGGGGCGTGCTCCTGGATGACCATGGAATGGCTGATCGTAAGAAAACCCAGCGCCCTTGGATTTGCTTCGGGAATCGTCGCCGGGCTGGGTGCGGTGACGCCGGCTTCCGGGTTTGTCAGCCCGGGATGGGCGATGGTCATCGGACTTGTCTCCGGGGCGATCTGCTTCTACGGTGTACGGGTCAAATTCAAACTCGATTACGATGACTCTCTGGACGTGGTTGGGGTCCACGGGGTCGGCGGCGCGTGGGGAACGCTGGCAACCGGTCTTTTCGCAACCGCAGGCGCGACCGGACTGACGGCGGGCAACCCGAAACAGGTTGGAATACAGGCCATAGGAGTTATTGCAGTGGCCCTTTACTGCCTGACAGTCACCTTCCTGATCGCCTATTTTCTCGAAAAAACAATCGGCCTAAGAGTGGGCGCCGATGAAGAATCCTCGGGCCTCGACAAAGAAACTCACGGGGAGGTTGGGTACAACATCTAATACCAGGTTGATTTCAAAAAAGTATCAAGTGATATCCGGCGGAGCCTTCTGAGGACTGAGGACTGAGGACTGAGGACTGAGTAAAAGATGCGTCCCGCGAGGCGCGGGACTGACCGCTGGCTCACTTATCAACCCCCTTCGGGGCATTTCAACTTGTGTCCATCCATACCCAGGATGGCGTCCCGCAAGGAGCAGGGCGGAGGACTGAGGAGGGAGGACGGAAGGCTGAGCAGAGCGCGCTTGCGCGCGTACCGCCTGGCGGAGCCTGGAGTTGTCAGGCGCTCTATGAAAGCAACTTAGGGCTTGTCCGTAAATAAGCCTCTTAGGGATTGCGCCGGATTTTGTGACTCA